>Ga0153922_1000033_pt1 | contig 53011 bp, 55 predicted proteins | sample TSNJ006MetaG_FD_104723 | JGI IMG/M metagenome (GOLD analysis project Ga0153922, IMG submission 104723) | Attine ant fungus gardens microbial communities from New Jersey, USA - TSNJ006 MetaG | ecosystem: Host-associated > Fungi > Mycelium > Unclassified | place: USA: New Jersey, Brendon T. Byrne... | reverse complement strand
TCTGGGTGGACGTTGCGGCGGAGTCTGCGACTGGCCGGGTGGTGCTGTATGCGCGGGTGTCCTCACATGATCGGCGTTCAGAGCTAGACCGGCAGGTTGCACGGTTGACGGCGTGGGCGACCTCCAACGGGTATGAGGTCGAAGAGGTGGTGTGCGAGGTCGTGGCATGACGGGACCCTCCGGTCCCCACGGCCGACCGACCGCCGCCGAACTGGTCGCGGCGGTCGCGGAGTTCCTGGATGCCGATGTGCGAGGCGCCACCAACGGCCAGGTGAACTTCCACGCCCGGGTCGCGGCCAACGTGCTGCGCATCGTCGAACGAGAACTCAGCGATGAGCGCTTGCGCGAAGAGCAGAAGGCAGGCGCCGAGGCGACCGGCGCCGTCGACGAGTCCAAGCTGGCCGACGCCATCCGCAATGGCGATTTCGACGGTCGAGACGACGACGTGATCAGCGCGCTGCGCACGCTCGTGTTCGACCGGCTCGAGGTCGCTCACCCCGGCTATGCGGTGGCCTCGGTGGCTGACCGGTTGTTCAGCGCGATCGAGGCCGGCGACGTCGACACCGTTGCGGCGATGTGGTCGGACGACGTGAGCGTCTGGCATGCCGGCGACACAATTGCGTCCGATAAGGGGCGCGCCATCCGGGTGATCGAGTGGTTCGTGTCCGCGACCGCCGACCGTCACTACGACGTGCTGGACCGGCGCTTCTTCGGCGGGGGGTTTGTGCAGCAGCACGTCCTACACGGGCTGGCACGGGACGGGACGCCGTACTCGTTGCGTGTCGGCATTATCATCGCCGTCGGTCGCGACGGGTTGATCACGCGCATCGACGAGTACTTCGATCCGGCGGACCTGGCGCCGCTGCTCAACCACAAGTCAACTCAACAGTCAGCTCAGAGAGGGAGGCGAAATGTCTAATGTCACCGAGCTTTTGAAGAGTCCTCAGGCCGTCGGCACGTGGACGCTGGACCCGAACCGGTCGTCGTTTTCGTTCACGAACAAGACGATGTGGGGACTGATGAACGTCAAGGGCCGCTTCACGACGTTCAGCGGGGAGGGCCGCGTCGACGCCGGCGGGGAGGTAACCGGCCGGATCGATGTCAAGGCCGAGTCGGTGACCACCGGGATCAAGCAGCGTGACAACCACCTGCGGTCGGCCGACTTCTTCGAGGCGGAGAACCACCCCGACATCACCGTCACCGTCAGCGGAGTCGACCCGTCCGATGATGACGGGGTCAACGTCCATGCCGACCTGTCGATCCGCGGGAACACCGTCGCGCTGCCTCTGCCGGCGCGGGCAGAGGTGCTCGATGACGGCGCGGTGCGGCTCACCGCGACGACCACCGTCGACCGGGACACGCTCGGGGTCAGCGGCAACATGGTCGGCATGATCCCCAAAACCACCACGCTTGTTGCTGACGCCGTGTTCCAGCGGGCGGGCGGCTAGCATCCTTGCGTGCCCCGCATCTTGGTCTACAGCGATGACGCCAATGTGCGCGAACAGGTCAGGCTGGCGCTGGGCAAGCGGATCCACCCGGAACTGCCCGAACTGACGTACGTCGACGTGGCGACCGGACCGATGGTGATCCGCCAGGTCGAAACCGACGACATCGACCTGGCAATCCTCGACGGCGAGGCCACCCCGACCGGCGGCATGGGCATTGCCAAACAGCTCAAGGACGAGATTGCCGACTGCCCGCCCATCGTGGTGCTGACCGGGCGCCGAGACGACGCGTGGCTGGCGAGGTGGTCGCGCGCCGAGGCCGCCGTCCCTCTTCCCATCGATCCGATCGAGCTTGCCGACGCCGTCGTGGGAATTCTGCGCGGGTAACCCCTTGTCGGCGGTGGTGCGGCCACGTGTTTAGGCTGTGTAGGAGGTCACCCGACGGCCCCACACGCGGGGTTCGTCACAGGTCCGCGATGCAGCAGGGAGCGAGTTGAACGTCTACGTCCCGATCCTGGTTCTCGGGGGGATTGCGGCCGCGTTTGCGGTGTTCTCGGTGGGTGTGGCGGTGCTTGCCGGACCGCGCCGCTACAACAGGGCCAAGCTGGAGGCCTACGAGTGCGGGATCGAGCCGACGGCCAAGTTGGTGAGCGGTCCGCAGGCCGCGCCGGGTCAGCGGTTCCCGATGAAGTACTACCTGACCGCGATGCTGTTCATCATCTTCGACATCGAAATCGTGTTCCTGTACCCCTGGGCGGTGTCCTTCGACATGCTGGGACTGTTCGCGCTGGTCGAGATGCTGCTGTTCATGGCAACAGTGTTCGTCGCCTACGGATACGTGTGGCGGCGCGGCGGCCTGAGCTGGGATTGACGCGATGGGTATCGAGGAAAAGCTGCCCGGCGGCATCCTTTTGTCCACGGTCGAGAAGGTCGCGGGCTATGTTCGCGCGGGGTCGCTGTGGCCCGCGACGTTCGGACTGGCGTGCTGCGCCATCGAAATGATGGCGACGGCGGGGCCGCGTTTCGACATCGCCCGGTTCGGGATGGAGCGGTTCTCCGCGACACCCCGACAGGCGGATCTGATGATCGTGGCCGGCCGGGTGAGTCAGAAGATGGCGCCGGTACTGCGCCAGGTCTACGACCAGATGGCCGAACCCAAATGGGTGCTGGCCATGGGGGTGTGCGCGTCGTCGGGCGGGATGTTCAACAACTACGCAATCGTGCAGGGCGTTGATCACGTGGTCCCGGTGGACATCTATCTTCCCGGCTGTCCGCCCCGCCCCGAGATGCTGCTGCACGCGATCCTCAAGCTGCACGCCAAGATTGCCGAGATGCCGTTAGGCGTGAACCGAGAGGAAGCGGTGCGCGAGGCCGAGGCCGCGGCGCTGGCTGTGGCGTCCACGCGGCCTTCCCCCATGACCTCCCCCGTTCTGCAGATCGGCGGGCCGAGACGATGACCGAGTCCGATGGCGAGGTGATCGGCGTGCGCCGCGGCATGTTCGGCGTCACGGGCAGCGGCGACACGTCGGGTTATGGCCGGCTGCTACGGGAAGTCACGCTGCCCGGCAGTTCACCCCGGCCGCACGGGGGCTATTTCGACGAGGTCGTCGACGGGCTGATCGACGCGCTGGGCGAGGATGGGTTCACTGCTGCCGTCGAGCGGGTGGTGGTGTTCTGCGACGAGCTCACCCTCGACGTGCGGCGCGACCACTTGGTCACCGTCGCCAAGACGCTGCGCGACGATCCGGCACTCCGGTTCGAACTGTGCCTCGGGGTGTCCGGGGTGCACTACCCCGACGAGGCCGGCCGCGAACTGCACGCCGTGTACCCGCTGATGTCGATCACCCACAACCGCCGCATCCGGCTCGAGGTCGCCGCGCCCGACGGCGATGCGCATGTGCCGTCGCTGTTCTCGGTGTATCCGACCACCGACTGGCATGAGCGCGAAACCTATGACTTCTTCGGCATCGTCTTCGACGGGCACCCGTCGCTGACCCGCATCGAAATGCCCGACGACTGGGAAGGCCACCCGCAGCGCAAGGACTACCCGTTGGGCGGTGTTCCGGTGCAGTACCACGGCGCCGAGATCCCCCCGCCCGACGAGCGGAGGGCCTACAACTGATGACTGCCGAAAACTCCGCCGAGACCGTTGTCATGGTCGGCGGCGAGGACTGGAACGACGTCGTCACCGCCGCAGCCGAAGCCGCCCCGGGCGACCGCATCGTGGTCAACATGGGACCGCAGCACCCCTCCACGCACGGGGTGCTGCGCCTGATCCTGGAGATCGAGGGCGAAATCGTCACCGAAGCCCGCTGCGGCATCGGGTATCTGCACACGGGGATAGAAAAGAACCTCGAATACCGCAACTGGACGCAGGGTGTGACGTTCGTGACCCGGATGGATTACCTGGCGCCGTTCTTCAACGAAGCCGCCTACTGCCTGGGAGTCGAGAAGCTGCTCGGCATCACCGACGACATTCCCGAGCGCGCCAGCGTGATCCGGGTGATGCTGATGGAACTCAACCGGATCTCCTCCCACCTTGTCGCGCTGGCCACCGGCGGCATGGAGCTGGGTGCGATGTCGGCGATGTTCTACGGGTTCCGGGAACGCGAACTGGTCCTGAACGTGTTCGAGACGATCACCGGGCTGCGGATGAACCACGCCTACATCCGGCCCGGCGGCCTGGCCGCCGACCTGCCCGACGGTGCGATATCCCAGCTTCGCGAGTTGCTGAAGCTGCTGCCGAAGCGGTTGCGCGACATGGAAAACCTGCTCAAGGAGAACTACATTTGGAAGGCCCGCACAAAGGGCATCGGCTATCTCGACTTGACCGGGTGCATCGCGCTGGGCATCACCGGACCGATCCTGCGCTCCACCGGGCTGCCGCACGACCTGCGCCGCGCCCAACCGTACTGCGGGTATGAGAAATACGAATTCGACGTCATCACCGACGACGGCTGCGACGCCTACGGGCGGTTCCTGATCAAGGTCAAGGAGATGACCGAGTCGATCAAGATCGTCGAGCAATGCGTGGATAGATTAGGCAAATTGTCGTCTGAACCGGTGATGATCAGCGACAAGAAGCTGGCGTGGCCGGCCGATCTTTCGCTGGGCTCCGACGGTCTCGGGAACTCCCCCACCCATATCGCCAAGATCATGGGCAGCTCGATGGAGGCGTTGATCCACCACTTCAAGATCGTCACCGAGGGCATCCGTGTTCCCGCCGGCCAGGTCTACGTCGCGGTGGAATCGCCGCGCGGTGAGCTCGGCGTGCACATGGTGTCCGACGGCGGCACCCGCCCGTACCGGGTGCACTACCGCGACCCGTCGTTCACCAACCTGCAGGCCGTCGCCGCGATGTGCGAGGGCGGGATGGTCGCCGACGCGATCTCGGCCGTCGCCTCAATCGACCCGGTCATGGGTGGAGTCGACCGCTAATGAGCGTGTTCGTCTCCCTGGGGCCCAAACCTGAAGAGCCCAGCCACCTTCGCGGCCGCGAGACCTATCCCGACGATGTGCTCGCGCGGCTGGAGGCCGACGCAACGCAGATCATCGCCCGCTATCCGGTGGCCCGGTCGGCGCTGCTGCCGCTGCTGCACCTGGTGCAGGCCGAGGATGACTGCCTCACCCCGGCCGGAATCGAGTTCTGCGCCGCGCAGCTGGGACTGACCGGCGCCGAGGTCACCGCGGTCGCGACGTTCTACTCGATGTACCGGCGCGACCCGACCGGCGACTACCTCGTCGGTGTGTGCACCAACACGCTGTGCGCGATCATGGGCGGCGACGCGATCTTCGACGCATTGCGCGAGCACCTCGGCATCGGCCACGACGAAACCACCGCCGACGGAAAGATCACCCTGCAGCACGTCGAGTGCAACGCCGCGTGCGACTACGCACCCGTCGTGATGGTCAACTGGGAATTCTTCGACAACCAAACGCCCGCGTCGGCGCGCGCGCTCGTCGACGCGCTGCGCAACGGAGAGCGCGTCGCGCCCACCCGTGGCCTGCCGCTGTGCACGTTCCGCGAAACGTCGCGAATCCTCGCCGGTTTCGATGATGACCGCCCCGACGACGGACAGGGCGGCGCCGGCGATGCCACGCTCGCCGGGCTGCGCGTCGCGCACGAGAGCGAGAACGACTGAGATGGCCGGCCGCACACCGTTGACGCCGGTCCTGAGCCGGTTCTGGGACGACCCGAAATCCTGGACGCTCGACACCTACCGCGAGCACGACGGCTACCGCGCGCTGGCCACCGCGCTGGGCATGACGCCCGACCAGGTGTTGCAGGCGGTCAAGGATTCCGGGCTGCGCGGACGCGGCGGCGCGGGTTTCGGCACCGGAATGAAGTGGGGCTTCATCCCGCAAGGCGATACCGGCCCCGGGGCCAAGCCGCATTACCTGGTGATCAATGCCGACGAATCCGAACCGGGCACGTGCAAGGACATCCCGCTGATGTTCATGACGCCGCACTTCCTGGTCGAAGGCGCGATCATCGCGGCGTACGCGATCCGCGCGTCGCACGCGTTCATATACGTTCGCGGCGAAGTGGTTCCGGTGCTGCGCCGCCTGCGCGGCGCCGTCGCCGAGGCCTACCAGGCCGGGTATGTGGGCCGCGACATCCAGGGCTCCGGATTCGATCTGGAGATCATCGTGCACGCCGGCGCCGGTGCGTACATCTGCGGCGAAGAGACCGCGCTTCTGGATTCACTGGAAGGCCGACGCGGCCAGCCTCGGCTGCGACCCCCCTTCCCCGCGGTGTCCGGGCTGTACGCGTGCCCGACCGTGGTGAACAACGTTGAATCGATCGCCAGCGTCCCGCCGATCCTGGTCAACGGTGTCGACTGGTTCCGGTCGATGGGCAGCGACAAATCCCCCGGCTTCACGCTGTATTCGCTGTCCGGGCATCTCACCCGGCCCGGGCAGTACGAGGCGCCGCTGGGCATCACGCTGCGTGAACTGCTCGACTATGCCGGCGGCGTGCGCAACGGGCATGAACTGAAATTCTGGACGCCCGGCGGGTCGTCGACGCCGATCCTGACCGCCGAGCACCTCGACGTGCCACTCGATTACGAAGGTGTCGGCGCTGCCGGGTCGATGCTGGGCACCAAGGCGTTGCAGATCTTCGACGAGACCACCTGCGTGGTGCGGGCGGTGCAGCGCTGGACGCAGTTCTACGAACACGAATCCTGCGGCAAGTGCACACCCTGCCGCGAGGGCACCTACTGGCTGGCGCAGATCTACGACCGGCTCGAGACCGGCGCGGGCACGTCGGCCGACATCGACAAGTTGCTCGACATCTCCGACACGATCAACGGAAAATCGTTCTGCGCACTGGGCGATGGTGCCGCAAGCCCGATCCTCTCGTCGATCAAGTACTTCCGCGACGAATACGTCGCCCATCTGGAACAGCAGGGTTGCCCGTTCGATCCCCGCGATTCCATGCTGGTCGCACCGGAGGGAGCGGCGGTATGACTCTGGCCGATGATAAGACCGCCACGACCCACACCGAAATGGTGACGCTGACCATCGACGACGTCGAGTTGTCGGTGCCGAAGGGAACATTGGTGATTCGGGCGGCCGAGCTGATCGGCATCCAGATCCCGCGGTTCTGCGACCATCCGCTGCTCGACCCGGTCGGCGCGTGCCGTCAGTGCCTGGTCGAGGTCGAAGGCCAACGCAAACCGATGGCGTCGTGCACGACGGTGGCCACCGACGGGATGGTCGTGCGCACGCAGTTGACCTCGCCGGCCGCCGACAAGGCGCAGCAGGGCGTGATGGAGCTGCTGCTGATCAACCACCCGCTGGACTGCCCCGTCTGCGACAAGGGCGGCGAATGCCCACTGCAGAACCAGGCCATGAGCAACGGACGCGCCGACTCCCGTTTCGACGACGTCAAACGCACGTTCCCGAAACCCATCAACATCTCCTCGCAGGTGCTGCTGGACCGCGAGCGCTGTGTGCTGTGCGCGCGCTGCACCCGGTTCGCCAACCAGATCGCCGGTGACCCGTTCATCGAGCTGCTGGAACGCGGTGCCCTGCAGCAGGTCGGCATCTACACGAAAGAACCGTTCGACTCATATTTTTCGGGCAACACCGTGCAGGTCTGCCCCGTGGGGGCGTTGACCGGGATGGCGTACCGGTTCCGGGCGCGCCCGTTCGATCTGGTGTCCAGCCCGAGTGTGTGCGAGCACTGCGCGAGCGGCTGCGCGCAGCGCACCGACCACCGCCGCGGCGTGGTGCTCCGCCGGTTGGCCGGCGACGACCCCGAGGTCAACGAGGAGTGGAACTGCGACAAGGGCCGGTGGGCGTTCACCTACACCACCGAGGACGACCGGATCACCACGCCGCTGATCCGCGGCGAGGATGGGGAGTTGGGGCCGGCGTCCTGGTCGGAGGCGCTGACCGTCGCGGCCAAGGGCCTGTCGGCGGCCTACGGCAACGCGGGCGTTCTCGTCGGCGGGCGGGCGACCCTCGAAGACGCCTACGCGTACGGCAAGTTCGCCCGGGTGGCCCTGGGCAGCAACAGCATCGACTTTCGTGCCCGCCCGCACTCGGCCGAGGAGGCCCAGTTCCTGGCGGCGCGCGTCGCCGGGCAGTCGATGGCGGTGACCTACGCAGACCTCGAAGCCGCGCCGGTGGTGCTGCTCGCCGGATTCGAGCCGGAAGAGGAATCGCCGATCGTGTACCTGCGACTGCGCAAGGCGGCACGCAAACGCCACACGATGGTGTATGCGCTGGCGCCGTTCGCGACGCGCGGGCTGACCAACATGTCCGGGACGCTGCTGCCGACGACGCCCGGCGGTGAAGGCGCGAAACTCTCGGAGATGCGGACGGGCGAATTCGCTGAAATCCTCAGCGCGCCAGGTGCGCTGATCATGGTCGGGGAACGCCTCAGCCAGTCCGAAGGAGCGCTGTCGGCGGCGACCCGGTTGGCCGACGCCACCGGGGCGCGGCTGGCGTGGGTCCCCCGGCGCGCGGGCGAGCGGGGAGCGTTGGACGGCGGGGCGCTGTATTCGGCACTGCCCGGCGGGCGACCGATCGACGATCCCAAGGCCCAGGCGGAGGTGTCAGCCCTGTGGAATGTCACCGGCCTGCCCACTGCGCCGGGCTGCGACGGGGATCAAATTCTGTCCGGTGCAAAGGATTTCGGCGCGCTCGTGGTGGGCGGGGTCGAACTGGGCGACTTGCCGGATCCGGTGGCAGCGGCGGCGGCGCTCGACTCGGCGCCGTTCGTGGTCAGCCTGGAGATCCGGCGCAGCGCCGTCACCGACCGCGCCGACGTGGTGTTCCCGGTGGCTCCGGTCGTCGAGAAAGCGGGCACATTCCTGAATTGGGAAGCCCGGCACCGGGCGTTCGAGCCGGCGCTGCGCAACACCGGGGTGGTCCCGGACGGCCGGGTACTGCACATGATCGCCGACGAAATGGGCGTGGAATTCGGGCTTCCCCACCCGGCGGCGGCTCGCGACGAACTTGTGCGGCTCGGCGAGTGGACCGGCGCGCGGGCCGAGCCGCCGGGCGTGGCACCCGGCGAGGTGCCGTCACCCGGTCCGGGGCAAGCGGTGCTGGCGAGTTGGCGGATGCTGCTCGACGGGGGGCGGCTGCAGGACGGGGAGCCGTACCTGGCCGGGACCGCCCGCCGTCCGGTGGCGCGGATGTCGGCGGCCACCGCCACCGAGATTGGCGCCGCCGAAGGCGATCTGATCAGGGTGAGCACCGAGCGTGGGTCGATCACGCTGCCGCTGAACGTCGCCGACATGGGCGAGCGCGTCATCTGGGTGCCGATGAACTCCGCCACCTCGGCCGTGCACCAAAAGTTGCGAGTGACCGCCGGTGCGGTCGTGTCGATAGAGGTGGCGCGGTGAGTGCATTCGGGCACGACCCCTGGTGGCTGGTTCTGGTCAAAGCGGTAGCGGTCTTTGCGTTCCTGGTGCTCACGGTGCTGGTGGCGATCCTGGTCGAACGAAAGGTGCTCGGCCGCATGCAGATGCGGTTCGGCCCCAACCGAGTCGGCCCATTCGGGATGCTGCAGAGCCTCGTTGACGGCATCAAACTCGGGCTGAAGGAAGGAATCATCCCCGCCGGAGTCGACAAACCGCTCTACCTTCTGGCGCCGATCATCTCGGTGATCCCGGCGATCACCGCATTCGCGGTCATCCCGTTCGGGCCTGTGGTGTCAGTCCTCGGCCACCGCACACCCCTGCAGCTGACCGACCTGCCCGTGGCGGTGCTCTACGTGCTGGCCGTCACGTCGGTCGGTGTGTACGGCATCGTGCTGGCCGGCTGGGCGTCGGGCTCCACCTACCCGCTGCTGGGTGGGCTGCGTTCGTCCGCGCAGGTGATCTCCTACGAGGTCGCGATGGCGCTGTCGTTCGCGGCGGTGTTCCTCTACGCCGGCACGATGTCCACCTCGGGCATCGTGGCCGCCCAGAACCGGCTCTGGTACGTGTTCCTGCTGCTGCCGTCGTTTCTGATCTACGTCACCTCGATGGTCGGCGAAACCAACCGTGCCCCGTTCGATCTTCCGGAGGCCGAGGGCGAGCTGGTCGGCGGTTTCCACACCGAATACTCGTCGTTGAAGTTCGCGATGTTCATGCTGGCCGAATACGTCAACATGACCACGGTGTCGGCGCTGGCCACCACCATGTTCCTCGGCGGCTGGCACGCGCCGTGGCCGTTCAACATGATCGACGGCGCCAACAGCGGCTGGTGGCCGTTGATCTGGTTCATCGGCAAGGTGTGGGGCTTCCTGTTCTTCTACATCTGGCTGCGCGCCACCCTGCCCCGGCTGCGCTACGACCAATTCATGGCGCTGGGCTGGAAAATCCTCATCCCCGTCTCACTGGTCTGGGTGATGATCGTCGCCACCGTACGCACACTGCGGGCCGAGGGCTACCACTCGTGGGCGATGATCTTGATCGGCGCGAGCACCGTGGCAGGTGTCGCGCTGCTGCTGTTCTTCCGAAAGCTGCTGCGCGCCAAGGAGCCGCCCGGCGCGCCGGACACCCGAGTGACCGCCTACACCGACTTCCCCGTCCCGCCGCTGCCCAGCCAAAAGGAGGCCGCCGATGCCTAAGTTCCTCGAGGCCATCGCCGGATTCGGCGTGACGTTGAAGACGATGTTCAAATGGCCGATCACAGAACAGTATCCGGAGAAGCCCGGTCCGGTGGCGCCGCGCTACCACGGGCGTCACCAGCTCAACCGCTACCCCGATGGGCTGGAGAAGTGCATCGGCTGCGAGCTGTGCGCCTGGGCCTGCCCGGCCGACGCGATCTACGTCGAGGGCGCCGACAACACGGAGGAGGAACGGTTTTCGCCCGGCGAGCGATACGGGCGGGTGTATCAGATCAACTATCTGCGCTGCATCGGCTGCGGGTTGTGCATCGAGGCGTGCCCGACGCGGGCGTTGACGATGACCAACGACTATGAAATGGCCGACGACAACCGCCTCGACTTGATCTACGGCAAGGACAAGCTGCTTGCGCCGTTGACGCCGGGCATGGTCGCGCCGCCGCATCCGATGGCGCCCGGGGCCACCGATGAGGACTATTACCGGGGCAAGATCAAGCCCGTGGCGGGACAGCCGACATGACAACGCTGTTGGCCGACGCGGTGACCCGCACGTCCACGGGCGAGGCCGTGCTGTTCTGGATATTGGCTGTGGTCGCGCTGATCGGGGCGCTGGGGATGGTGATGTCGTCCAAGGCCGTCTACTCGGCGATATTCCTGGCGACGACGATGATCGTGCTGGCGGTGTTCTACGTCGCCCAGGACGCGTTGTTCCTCGGAGTGGTGCAGGTCGTGGTCTACACCGGCGCGGTGATGATGCTGTTCCTGTTCGTGATGATGCTCATCGGTGTCGACACCGCCGAGTCGCTGGTCGAAACGCTTCGGGGACAACGGGTCGCCGCGCTGCTGGCCGGCCTCGGATTCGGGGTGCTGCTGATCGCCGGGTTCGGCAACGTGGCCGCGGGCGGGTTCACGGGCCTGACCGAGGCCAACGCCGGCGGCAACGTGCAGGGGCTGGCAGTGCTGATCTTCACCCGATACCTGTGGGCGTTCGAGGTCACCAGCGCACTTCTGATCACCGCGGCGATCGGTGCGATGGTGCTGGCGCACCGGGAACGGTTCGACCGCCGCAAGACTCAGCAGGAGCTTGCCCGCGAGCGGTTCGGACCCGGCGGGCGGCCCACCCCGCTGCCCAGTCCCGGGGTATACGCCCGGCACAACGCGGTCGACATCCCAGCGCTGCTGCCCGACGGTTCGTTCGCCGAGGTGTCGGTGTCGAAGATACTCACGCCGCGCACGATCGATGTGACGGGCAACGGCGGACCGGGTGCCGAACCGGAGGGGAACGGCCGGTGAATCCGCTGAACTATCTGTATCTGTCGGCGCTGCTGTTCACGATCGGTGCGGCCGGGGTGTTGTTGCGGCGCAACGCGATCGTGATGTTCATGTGTGTGGAGTTGATGCTCAATGCCGCGAACCTTGCGTTCGTCACATTCGCCCGGATGCATGGCCACCTGGATGGACAGGTGGTGGCGTTCTTCACGATGGTGGTCGCGGCCTGCGAGGTCGTCATCGGGCTGGCCATCATCATGACGATCTTCCGTGCCCGCCGCTCGGTTTCGGTCGACGACGCCAGTCTGCTGAAGCACTAACGGCATGGACTGGGTGACTTGGCTGCTGTTGGCGCTGCCGGTGGGTGGCGCGGCGGTGCTGCTGCTGGCCGGCGGGCGCAGTGACCGGTGGGGGCATCTGCTCGGTTGCGCCACCGTGCTCGGCGCATTCGCGGTCGGTGTGGTGCTGTTCGCCGACATGCTCGGCCGGGCCGGCGCGGCGCGCGCGCTGCACCTGCACGGGTTCGCGTGGGTGCCGGCGGGGGGACTACGGGTGGACTTCGGGCTGCTGGTGGACCCACTGTCAATGTGCTTTGTGCTGTTGATCACCGGCGTCGGCTCGCTCATTCACATCTACTCGATCGGCTACATGGCCGAAGACCCCGACAGGCGACGGTTTTTCGGCTACCTGAACCTGTTCGTCGCCGCGATGCTGCTGCTCGTGCTGGCCGACAACTACCTCGGGCTCTACGTCGGCTGGGAAGGCGTCGGCCTGGCATCGTATCTGCTGATCGGGTTCTGGTATCACAAACCGTCGGCGGCCACCGCGGCCAAGAAGGCGTTCGTCGTCAACCGCGTCGGCGACGTCGGCCTGGCGCTGGCCATGTTCGTCATGTTCGCCAGCTTCGGCACGATCTCGTTCGCCGGGGTGTTCGCCGCCACACCGGCGGCGGGCGAGGGCGTGCTGACCGCGATCGGGCTGCTGCTTCTGCTGGCGGCGTGCGGCAAGTCCGCACAGGTGCCGCTGCAATCCTGGCTGGGCGACGCCATGGAGGGCCCCACCCCGGTGTCGGCGCTGATTCACGCCGCAACGATGGTGACCGCCGGGGTCTACCTGATCGTGCGGTCCAACCCGATCTACAACCTCGCGCCCGGCGCCCAGGCCGGGGTGGTCGCCGTCGGCGCGGTCACGCTGCTGTTCGGGGCGATCGTCGGATGCGCCAAGGACGACATCAAAAAGGCCCTGGCCGCCTCGACGATGAGCCAGATCGGCTACATGGTGCTGGCCGCCGGGCTGGGCCCGGCCGGATACGCGTTCGCGATCCTGCACCTGCTCACGCACGGCTTCTTCAAGGCCGGACTGTTCCTGGGCGCCGGATCGGTCATGCACGCGATGGCCGACGAGGTGAACATGCGCCGATACGGCGGGCTGCGCACCCTGCTGCCGATCACGTACGTGACGTTTGGGCTCAGCTATCTGGCGATCATCGGGGTGCCTCCGCTGGCCGGGTTCTTCTCCAAGGACGCGATCATCGACACCGCCATCGCCGCAGGCGGATTCAAGGGATTCGTGCTCGGCGGCGCGGCGTTGCTCGGGGCGGGCATCACCGCGTTCTACATGACCCGGGTGATGCTGATGACGTTCTTCGGCCAGCGGCGTTGGGATCCCGATGTGCATCCCCACGAGGCGCCGCGGGTGATGACCTGGCCGATGATCGTGCTCGCGATCGGTGCGGTGTTTTCCGGCGGACTGCTCGCCGTCGGTGGCACGTTGGCCCACTGGCTGGAGCCGGTCGTGGGCGCCCACGAGGAGGGCACGCACGCGATCCCGTCGTGGGTCAGCACGTTGGTCACGCTCGCGGTGGTCGCGGTGGGCTTCGCAGTCGCCTACCGCATGTACAGCACCCGACCGGTGCCCGTCGAGGCGCCCGCCGGTTCGGCACTGACGGTGGCCGCGCGCAAGGATCTGTACGGCGACGCGTTCAACGAGCAGGTCTTCATGCGCCCCGGCGCCGCCATGACGCGCGGCCTGACCGAGCTCGACGACTGGGGCATCGACGGCTCGGTATCGGCGCTGGCGGGCGCCATCGCACGACTGTCCGGGGCTCTGCGGATGGCACAAACCGGGTACGCCCGCTCCTACGCATTGTCGATGCTGGCCGGTGCGGCGCTGGTCGTCGCGGCGATCCTGGCGGTGAAGCTGTGGTGAGCACCATCCCGTGGTTGACGATCCTGTGGCTGCTGCCGGCGGGCGGAGCGGTGCTGATCATGCTGCTGCCTCCCGCGCAGCGGGCCCTCGCCAAGTGGGTCGCGCTGGTGGTGTCGGTGACGGTGCTGGCCGTCGCCGTCGTGCTGGCAATCTCCTTCAACACCGGCGGAGCGCGCTACCAGTTCGTCGAATCACACCGGTGGATACCGGCTTTCGGCACGGGCTACGTGCTCGGCCTGGATGGCATCGCGCTGGTGCTCGTGCTACTGACCGCGGTGCTGGTACCGCTGCTGCTGATCGCCGGGTGGAACGACGCGGGTGACCGCAAACGCGCGGTCCACAGCTACGTCGCGCTGATGCTGGCCGTCGAGGCGATGGTGCTGATCTCCCTCGTCGCGCTGGACGTGCTGCTGTTCTACGTGTTCTTCGAAGCGATGCTGATCCCCATGTACTTCCTCATCGGTGGCTTCGGCGGGGAGTACAAATCGCGAGCCGCGGTGAAGTTCCTGCTGTACAACCTGTTCGGTGGCCTGATCATGCTGGCCGCGGTGATCGGGTTGTACGTCGTGACCGCCCGCAACGGCGCAGGTACGTTCGACTTCCGGGAAATCGTGACCATGGCCTCGGCCGGTCGGCTCGGCGTCGATCCGGCGTTGCTCAATGCGCTGTTCTTGGGTTTCATGTTCGCGTTCGCCATCAAGGCGCCGCTGTGGCCGTTCCATGCCTGGCTGCCCGACGCGGCGGTCCAGTCAACGCCCGCCACCGGGGTGCTGATGATGGCAGTCGTCGACAAGGTCGGCACGTTCGGCATGCTGCGGTACTGTCTGCAACTGTTCCCTGAGGCGTCCAAAACGTTTGCGCCGCTGATTATCACGCTCGCGGTGATCGGCGTCGTCTACGGCGCCATCCTGGCCATTGGACAGACCGACGTGATGCGGCTGATCGCCTACACCTCGATCTCGCACTTCGGGTTCATCATTTTGGGCATCTTCGTGATGACCAGCCAGGGCCAGGCCGGGTCCACGCTCTACATGGTCAACCACGGCCTCTCCACCGCCGCGCTGTTCCTGATCGCCGGGTTCCTGACATCGCGGCGTGGCAGCCGGGCGATCCGGTCCTTCGGCGGAGTGCAGAAGGTTGCGCCGGTACTGGCCGGCACGTTCCTGGTGGCCGGCTTGGCGACGCTGTCGCTGCCCGGGCTGGCGCCGTTCGTCTCCGAATTCCTGGTCCTGCTGGGCACATTCACGCGCTACCAGGTGGCGGCAATCGTGGCCGCCAGCGCGCTGGTGCTCTCGGCCATCTATATCCTGTGGATGTATCAGCGGATGATGACCGGGCCTGTCAAGAGGGACAGCGAGCGGCTGACCGATCTGGTGCCACGGGAAATCATCGTTGTCGCACCACTGATCGCGCTGCTCGTCGTGCTCGGCGTCTACCCCAAGCCGGTTCTCGACGTGATCAACCCCGCCGTCAACCACACGCTCACCACCATCGGCCAACACGACCCTGCCCCGACCAAAACCGCGCAAGGACAACCGAAGTGAGCCTTCCCGCACCCAGCGTCGAATACGGCCAGCTGTCGCCGATGCTGATCATGTTCGGCGCCGCCGTCGCGGGCGTGCTCGTCGAGGCGTTCGCGCCGCGCCGACTGCGCTATCGGCTGCAGCTCACGCTGAGTCTCGGCGCCTCGGTCGCCGCGCTCGTTGCAGTCCTCGTTGTGGCACGTGGCCTTGTCCTGCCCGGGCACATCACCGTCTCGGGCGCCGTCGCGATCGACGGCCCGACGCTGGTGTTGCAAGGCACCCTGCTGGTGGTCGGCATTCTCGCGATCATGCTGATCGCCGAACGCCATGTCCGCACCGAACAGGTCGCGGCGACCGTCTCGGTTGCAGACGCCAGGGGCTACGGGGGCTTTGATGCGTTCACGCCGCAGGCGGCCGCAATCCCGGACAGCCCGGCCGAACGGGCAGCCGACCGCGCCGGCATGAGTCAAACAGAGGTGTTCCCGCTCACACTGTTCGCGCTGGCGGGCATGCTGCTGTTTCCGGCCTCCGACGACCTGCTCACGATGTTCGTCGCGCTGGAAGTGCTGTCGCTGCCGCTCTACCTGCTGTGCGGGCTGGCGCGGCGCCGGCGCCTGCTGTCGCAAGAGGCTGCGCTGAAATACTTTCTGCTGGGCGCGTTCTCGTCTGCCTTCTTCCTTTACGGAATCGCGCTGCTCTACGGATACGCCGGCACGCTGACGCTGTCGGGCGTCGGCGACGCGCTCGGTGCCCACCGCGGCGATGTGTCCCTGGCGCTTGTCGGTGTGGCGCTCCTGTCCGTCGGCCTACTGTTCAAGATCGGCGCCGTCCCGTTTCAGTCCTGGATCCCCGACGTCTACCAAGGCGCACCAACGCCGATCACGGGCTTCATGGCCGCCGCCACCAAAATCGCGGCATTCGGGGCGATGCTGCGGATCTTCTACGTTGCACTACCGGGCATTCACGGGCAGTGGCGACCGGTGTTGTGGGCGATCGCGATTCTCACCATGGCCGTCGGCACGATCAGCGCCGTCACGCAGTCCGACGTGAAACGGATGCTGGCCTATTCGTCGATCGCGCACGCCGGGTTCATCCTCACCGGAGTGATCGCGGCCAACCCGGCCGGACTGTCGTCAACCATGTTCTATCTGGTCGCGTACGGGTTCTCCACACTGGGCGCGTTCGCGGTTGTGGCCTTGGTGCGCAACGCAGACGGCGAAGAAGAAACCGACATGTCGCGGTGGGCCGGGCTCGGTCGCGAGCGACCGTTGGTCGGGGCGATGTTCTCGATGTTTCTGCTTGCCTTCGCCGGCATCCCGCTGACGAGCGGATTCATTGCCAAGTTCGCGGTCTTCAAGGCCGCCGCCGAGGGTGGCGCCGCCCCGCTGGTAATCGTGGGCGTGGTAGCCAGCGGAGTCGCCGCCTACTTCTATGTGCGGGTGATCGTGCTGATGTTCTTCACCGAAGCCCCCGCGGACCCACCACATATCTTCGTGCCGGGTGCGTTGAGCAAGGCGGCGATCGCGGTAACCGCCGCGGTGACCATCGTGCTCGGCATCTTTCCGCAGCCGCTTCTCGACTTGTGCGACAGCGCTGCGCAATTCGTGCGCTGACCGGCTACGTCAGCACGCCGTTGATGACGATGGCGGTGGTCTGCCCAACCCAGTCGTCGCCGAGATCCTCGCCCGGGCTCAGCAGCAGGCGCAACATCGTCGCGCCGCCGATCACTTCCACGAATCGGTCCGCATCGACGGTCGGCCGCGCGTCGCCCTCATCAACGGCGCGCCGGACCCGGTCTCTCACTGCGTCGAACAATCCCGCAAAGCGTTGCATCACACGGGCATTCAGCTCGGGATCGGCGGCCATGTCGGCGACGAGACCGGGCAGGGCGGCTCGCACCACCGGTGTGGTGAACACGTCGCGGGTGGCGTTCACCATCGCGCGCACATCGTCGGCGAAGCTGCCGGACGGTGCTCGCAGCGCGGTCGGGGTGGCGGGGAATGCGGCCTCGTGGACCAGTTCCGCCTTGCTCGACCACCGCCGGTAAAGCGCAGTCTTGGTGGTGCCCGCACGCTCGGCGACGGCGGTCATCGTCACGTTGGAATATCCGGTCTCGACGAGCAATTGCGCCGCGGCGCGCAGGATCGACGCGTCGATGCGGGGGTCGCGCGGACGCCCCGCACCCGGGATCTTGCGAACGGTCGCCGAGTCTGGTTTCATATCGCTACGTATCGTAGCGTAATCGGGCGTTTGAAGGGCGGGTCGTGGCAGGAGAACCGGCTCTCGGCGAGGTGAGCCGACTACAACACTCGAGCCGGGACACCAGCACATTGCCCCAGGCCATGTCGCGGTGGCTGGCCACCGTGCTGCCGGGTGGCACGGCGGTGGAGGTGACCGTGGAGAGCGGCGTCGACGCCAACGGGATGTCGTCGGAAACGATCATCCTCACCGCGCGGTGGACGGCCGGCGGCAAGCCGACCGAGCAGCGATTCGTCACCCGCGTCGCCCCCACCGCGCAGGACGTCCCGGTGTTCCCGTCGTATCGGCTTGATCACCAGTTCGACGTGATCCGCCTGGTCGCCGAACTCACCGACGTGCAAGTCCCGCGCGTGCGGTGGCTCGAGCCCACCGGTGAGGTGCTGGGCGCGCCGTTCTTCCTCATGGACTACGTCCAAGGCGTCGTGCCGCCCGATGTTATGCCATACACGTTCGGCGGCAACTGGCTCTACGACGCTCCCCCGGAATCGCGACGGCTGCTGGCGGACTCGACGATCGAGGTGCTCGCGAAGCTGCACGCGATCCCGGATCCGACGTCGACGTTCGGGTTCCTGTGGGAGGGCTCTGGAACGGCGCTGGAGCGTCACTTTGCGTGGGTGCGGTCCTGGTATGACTTCGCGGTGCCCGATATCGGGCGGTCTTCGTTGCTGGAGCGGACATTCGAATGGCTGCAGGCGAACTGGCCGTCCGAGGTGGCGGCCAGAGAGCCGGTGCTGCTGTGGGGCGATGCCCGGGTCGGCAACGTCTTGTACTCGGATTTCCGGCCGGTGGCCGTGCTCGACTGGGAGATGACCGCACTCGGCCCGCGGGAGCTCGACGTGGCGTGGCTGATCTTCGCGCACATGGTGTTTCAGGAACTGGCGGGGCTGGCCGGGTTGCCGGGACTGCCCGACTTCCTGCGGGAGGATTCCGTCCGCTCTACGTATCGGGAGCTGACCGGTGTGGAGCTCCGCGACCTCCACTGGTTCTACGTGTACTCGGGTGTCATGTGGGCGTGTGTGTTCATGCGCACCGGCGCCCGTCGGGTGCACTTCGGCGAGGTCGAAAAGCCCGACGACGTCGAATCCCTGTTCTACCACGGTGCATTGCTCAAGCGGCTGATCGGAGAAGCGTGATGCTGGGGCCAGTCGACGAATACCCCGTCCACCAGATCCCACAACCGATCGCGTGGGCGGGTACCAGCGACCGCAACTTCTACGACCGGTCCTACTTCAACGCGCACGATCGCACCGGAGACATCTTTCTGGTCAGCGGAATGGGCTACTACCCCAACCTCGGCGTCAAAGACGCGTTCGTTCTGGTGCGTCGCGGCGACGTGCAGACCGCCGTTCACCTGTCCGACGCCATCGACCACGACAGGCTGCACCAGCAGGTCAACGGGTATCGGGTCGAGGTCCTGGAGCCCTTGCACCGGCTGCGCATCGTCCTGGAGGAGACGGAGGGCATCGCGTGCGACCTGACGTGGGACGGTTTGTTCGACGTCGTTCAGGAGCAACGGCACGTGCTGCGCAGCGGCAACCGAATCACGTTGGATGCGCAGCGATTTGCGCAAGTAGGGGCGTGGAGCGGCCAGATCTGCATCGACGGGTGTGATATCCGCGTCGACCCGGCGACGTGGATCGGATCGCGCGACCGGTCGTGGGGCATCCGCCCGATCGGCGAGCCGGAACCGGCCGGCCGGCCGGCCGATCCGCCGTTCGAGGGCATGTGGTGGCTGTATGTCCCGATGGCGTTCGTCGAGTTCGGGATCGTGTTGATCATTCAGGAGGGGCCGGACGGATTCCGGTCGTTGAACGATTGCACCCGGATCTGGCGCGATGGCCGGGTCGAGCAACTGGGGTGGCCCAGGGTGAAGATCCATTACCGCTCGGGCACCCGGATCCCGACCGGTGCGACCATCTTCGCCACCAGTGGCGACGGGGGGCCGGTGCGCTTCGACGTGCAATCCAAGCTGCCGGTGCCCATTCACGTCGGCGGCGGCTACGGCGGTGACTCCGACTGGCTGCACGGCACGTGGAAGGGCGAGAAGTTCACCGAGCGACGGACGTACGACATGAACGACCCGGCGATCATCGCTCGTTCGGGGTTCGGCGTCATCGACCATGTGGGCCGGGCGCTGTGCCGCGACGGCGACGGTGAGCCGGCCGAGGGCTGGGGACTGTTCGAGCACGGCGCGCTGGGGCGCCACGACCCGTCGGGATTCGCGGACTGGCTGGCTGTCGCGCCATAGCGTCGTGTCGCGGCGTAGGGTCGGGCTGTTCTCGACCCAGGGAAGGAAGACGGCATGCACCCTCGGAAAGTCATCGGCGCGTCACGGCGGGTGGCCGTCGGTGCGACGCTCGGAGCGGTGGTGTTCGCGCTTGGGGCGTCTTCTCCGGCCGCCGCGGCGCCCAGTCAGGACGACCAGCTCGCACTTCAGATCCTCGATGCCATCACTCGCGGCGACTTCCAAGCAGCTACAACAGGTTTCGACAGCCAGATGAAGCAGAAACTGACGCCTCAGGATCTCTCCTCTTCCTGGACCACCTACCAGCAAGCCTACGGCACGTACCAATCGCACGGAGATCCGCAAGACGTTGCGGTGGGTGCCCTCACCGTCGTGAGCATTCCCCTGCAAATGCAGACACAGCCGGGTGAGTTCCGGGTGACGTTTCACCCAGACCAAACAGTCGCCGGACTATTTCTCCTGAAGGCAGGAACTCCCGTTTCTTAGGACCCGTTTCAGTAAATCTGCAGTGGAACGCCTCGGCGAGTATCTGACGGACGCGCTGCTCCTTTTCGTCCGCTCCCAGTCGGAAGCGGACCGGGACGCGATCCACTTGGCCGCCGAGCACCGGTTACTCCACGAACGGTCAAAATGGGCCCACCCCTTGCGGTTTTCGACCGCCGAGACGGACCCAGCAGTATGGGTCAGGGCGCCTGCCTCAATTGCATGTTGATGGTCCCGCTGTCCCCCGCTGGTTTGCCACAAGCTCCCGCGGTATTGGTTATCTTGACTGTGCCTGCCAGCGTGTTTGGGTCCCACACGTAGTGGTCAGAGAAGGCGTTGGGAACACGAGTACCGTCCGGACACGCTGCGATGCCGGTGACATCCATTGTCCATTGTCCGTTAACCAACCGCGCCTGGCCCACAGGCCCTCCGTTGGAATTGATTGACGCGCATCCGTCACCGCAAGGAGTGGCGTACCAATCGTTGGTGGTCGATTGACCAGCTGCGCCCGTCTCAGTTTCGATGTAGTGGCCGCTCAGCTGGTTCGTGGCTGAGGCGGGAGCCGCTAGTCCGAGAGCGAGACCGGCGAACATAGCTGTTGTGGCGATTCCCTGTGCGATAGGCATGATCTTGTTCCTTCCACGGAGCTAACAAGAACGTCGAGCACTGCTGGTCGGACTATCACACGCGACTTTCAGGTTGATGGGGATTTGGCAAACTTTTCTGCTGCACGCCGTCGCAGGAAGCAATCCAATGCGACGCTCGCTCCACGGCGCAACGGAACCACGATGCTTTCAATGCGGGATGCGCAATGTGGCACACTTCTGGCCCGACAGCGGCATCAGTCACGCCACCTGCCGACCAGGACGTTACTGCTCCAATTCGGCAACGGTGACCAGCCGCTATCCCAACGAGCAGGCACCAGCTCCCACACCCACGAGCCATTGTCAGCGCTGACACGGAGATAGTGGCCATCACAGGTCACGTCGACACCGACGACAGCCCAACCACGGGCTATGTCATCCCAGCCGCGACTTCCATCCACAAGGATCAGCGGTGCCACATCGTGAACGACGCCCGGCGTCCTACTGCTGCCGAACACTGCTGCCACCTCGCCGAATTCGCAGGTGACCTTCCCGTCATAATGCAGCTCGATGCTCATTGCTCCCGCGCCCACTTTACGATCTCGTGCACCGTCGCCGGGCCGGGCCGTGGCTTTCGGGCGGCGAACACCGAAAGACACAGCGTTCTAATAGCGGGAGGCCCCGGCGCGGATACCCTGGGCCTTCCTTATACGACAAACGCCACCCCGGTCAACACTGCAGGGTGGCGTTCGCGGTGCTGCCATGACGGCGCACTGTGTGGCGAATGCGGGATGCGCGATATGACACTGCTAGCCCGGCCGCAAAGCTGAGAGGGTCTTCTCGCTTGACCGCCTACTTGGCACCGCCAGCAGGTCAGGATTAGGGGGTCGGCAACGGAGGATAGATGTACGCGACGGGGATTGCGGTACTACTGATCGGCATCGGCATCAGCCAGCTTGGTGGGATATTCTTCCGGAAACTCGGAGTTGGCCCCCGTCTGACGTTTCGGCGCGGGGTCTGGTGGCCAACCCATACCCTCAAGCCACCGGGTGTGGCCCTTTGGTGGGCAGGGCTTGTTGTCTCCCTTGTTGGTTTCGGCCTGTGTTGGGCGACGTTTGGCCGCACTTAATAGCGCGAAACGTCGCAAATGCGATGATCCGCTCCACCCTCACCTCCGGTGAGCTCGGCGCGCACAACGGGTTGCCAGCGGCGGTCATCGCCAGTGCGACAATCGAGGATCTGCAAGCCAAGACCCGGGTCGCAAGGAACTCCGGTTTCTTAGCCCGCGCGGCCATTTATTTCGGGCCGGGCCAGGGACCCGTTTCAGTAAACCTGCGGTGGAACGCCGAGCTCGGCGAGTAACTGACGGACCCGGTGCTCGATTTCATCGCGTATCGGGCGCACGGCTTCGAGTGGTTGGCCCGCTGGATCGGGTAGCTCCCAGTCCTCATGGCGGCGGCCGGGAACGTACGGGCACGTATCGCCGCAGCCCATCGTGACGACGACATCGGCAGCTTGGACCATTTGATCGGTCCACCGCTTCGGATGCTCAGTGGCGATGTCGATTCCCTTTTCAGCCATCGCAGCGATCGCGGCCGGGTTGATGTGGTCAGCAGGTTCAGACCCGCCCGAATACGCGACGGCGCGATCTTCTGCCAGATGGTTGAAGAAGCCGAGCGCGATTTGAGAGCGCCCGGCGTTGTGCACGCAGAGGAAGAGCACGGTCGGTTTGGTCATCGTCGGCCTTCGGACTGGGCCGTTCCTTGCCGGGCCACACCGGGATAGAGCACTACGACGAGCGCGAGTCCGATCAGTGCGCCGACGACCTGAGCTGCGATGAACCCGGGTGCGGATCCCGGCGAAATTCCGGCGAATGTGTCGGAGAAAATCCGACCGATCGTCACGGCCGGGTTGGCGAACGAGGTGGAACTCGTGAACCAATACGCCGCGCCTATGTATGCGCCCACGGCAGCGGCCGATAACCCGGTTCGTCCCGTTCTGGCGAGAGTGAATATCACGGCGACCAGTCCGGCGGTGGCGACGACCTCACCGACCAAATGCCCTGTGGAAAAACGGTCTTTCGTCGAGATTTCAAGGACGGCTCGATCGAACATCACGTTGGCGAGCATCGCTCCGAGGATCCCACCGACAACCTGGGACACCGTGTACGCAATGACACGCCCGCCACCCATCCGCGAGTTGGCGTGCCGCTTTACCAACCAGTCGGCCACGGTAACCACAGGGTTGAGGTGCGCACCTGATACCGGCCCGAACAGCAGGATCAGCACTGCAAGGCCGAATGCGGTGGTGGTCGAATTTTCCAAGAGCTGTAATCCAACATCGCCAGGTGATAGGCGGGCTGCGGCGATACCCGAACCCACGACTATCGCCACTAGCATTGCAGTGCCGACGGATTCGGCGAGAAGCCCTCGCCACATCCGCGCGATCCGACTGCTCACCGGGTCAGCGAGTCGTTGTGCAGGAGCATCGGGGGTTCGGGGCGGCAGCGGCGGCCGGTTCGGCGCTCGTGCCGAAGGTCTCGGAGTCACCCAGCACGGTGTAGACCTCCCACCTTTCGCCTCCGGGTCCGGTTACCCACACCTTGTCCTGCGTGGCGAAACAACAGGTGGTGCCAATCTGCTCCTCGGTGACCAAGTTCTCGCCGGCGAGCCGGACGACCTCTTCGTGCACCTTCTCGCTGGACTCGACCTCCACACCGAGATGATTGATGGTGCCGCCACTACCGGGATTCTCCAGCAGGACCAATTTCAGCGGCGGGTCAGCGATCGCGAAGTTGGCGTAACCGTCCCTGAGCTTTGCCGGGGCGGTATTGAACAGCTTTGAGTAGAACTTCACCGCTTCGTCGAGATTGTCGACGTTGAGGGCCAACTGCAGCCGAGACATGACGACCTCCGCACCTTTGTGACATATGTCGAACTTCTGCCACGATCATGCCACCTCTTCGACATATGTCAACATCCCTGGCACAATCGGTGTATGCCGAAGACGCTGCCGATGGTCGACATCTCCGCTCCGGTGTGCTGTCCCCCCGTAGCGGCCGGCCCACTTGACGACGCCGCCGCCCTCGAAATCGCCTTGCGGTTAAAGGCTTTAGCCGACCCCGTTCGCGTCAAACTGGTCTCCCTGCTGTTCGGTTCGCCTGACGGCGAAGAATGTAGCCGCGATCTGGCCGAAGCGGTTGGACTCGCTGAGTCCACGGTCAGCCACCATCTGTCCCAGCTGCGGCGCGCGGGCCTGCTTGACTCCGAGCGACGCGGCATGAACGTCTACCACCGCCCACGCCACGACGCTCTCGTCGCGTTGTGCTCGGTTCTCGATCCCAGCTGCTGCACCTAGCCGTCGCAGCCGGAGACCCCTGGCGGTGAGGCGATCTGTGGATGAAATCTCGGTTGTGGATAACTGGGTCTGAATTGGGTTGGACGCCTGGGTTTGTCGGCTTTTTTGTCAGTGGTGGGCGATAGATTGCAGGTATGAGTTCGATTGCGTTTTGCGAGGCGGTGACTGTCTACGACGCAGTCGACGTGGCGCTCGACAAGGCCAATGCGCTGGATGCGGATGGGCTGTCGCACTCAGAGCGAATGCAGTTGATGGAACGCCGGCAGAGCTGGCGGCGTCGCATGGACGCCGGCGACCACGAACTCATCAACCAGCTGGCGCACGCCTCGGTGGAGGAGCTGGGCGACAAGCCCTCGCATGTTTTGGCGGACCGGTTGCGGATCTACCGCCGCGACGCGGCCCGGCGGATCGAGGAGGCCGCCGATCTCGGCTCGCGCCGCGCGCTGACCGGCGAGCCGCTGCCACCGAAACTCGAGCACACTGCGGCAGGGCAACGCGAGGGCCGGATCGGTGCCGACCATGTGAAGGTGATCCGCGAGTTCTTCGCGCAGCTACCCGGCTTCATCGACGAACCGAGAAGAGCGGATGCCGAGCGTCAGCTCGCCGAGGTGGCCAGCCGGTTCCGGCCCGATGAGCTCAAGCGCTTCGCGGCCCACTTAGATCTGATGCTCAACCCCGACGGCAACTTCTCCGACGAGGACAGGGCCCGCCGCCGCGGCATCACCGTGGGTCCCCAAGGCCCCGACGGGATGAGCAAGCTCTCCGGGTATTTGACTCCCGAAGCCCGCGCCGGCTGGGACGCCGTGCAGGCGAAGTTGGCTGCGCCGGGGATGTGCAATCCGGCCGACGAGACGCCAACCGTGTCGGGCACGCCGTCGCAGGAGGCCGTCCAATGCGACGCTCGCTCCACCGCGCAACGGAACCACGATGCTTTCAATGCGATGATCCGCTCCACGCTCAGCTCCGGTGAGCTCGGCGTGCACAACGGGTTGCCAGTGACCATCATCGCCACCGCGACGCTGGAGGATCTGCAAGCCAAGACCGGTGTCGCGCACACCGGCGGCGGCACGGTACTGCCGATGTCGGATGTGATCCGGATGGCCGCTCACAGCTATCACTACCTACTGTTGTTCGACAAAGCCAAACGCTGCGAGTTGTACAAAGGCCGCGACAGCCGCCTGGCCACACCAGCGCAGCGGATTGTGCTGCACGCCACCGACCGCGGGTGCAGCCATCCCGGCTGCACCGTGCCCGGCTATGGTTGCCAGGTTCATCACGCCGCAAAAGACTGGACCGCCGGTGGGTTGACGAACATCGACGACCTCACCTTCGCCTGCGGGCCACACAACCGTCTTGTTGAAGAAGACGGCTGGCGCACCCGGAAACGCACAGACGGCACCACCGAATGGATCCCGCCGCCGCACCTTGACCGCGGACAACGCCGCACCAATGGCTACCACCACCCGGAACGCTATTTGCGCCGAGACGGGACGGGGTAGCGTGCGCCAATGGACGTTACCCTGCTGGCGGTCGTGCTTCCGATTCTCGGACTGATCCCCGTCATCTTGGTCGTGGTGTATCTGTACAAGCTGCTCAACAAGCCCAAGTTCCAGGGTCCCCCACTGCAGGGATTTGGGCGGGTTCTGTCGGTGCAGTCGACCGGCACGATGATTAACCAAAGGTACGTGTGCCGAATCGCGCTCGGGGTGGAAGTCCCCGGCCGCGGAGCGTACGCAGTGGAAGTTCGGGAGTCTATTCACCCCCTCCAGATGGCTGGTATGCAGAGCGGGGCGGCTTTCCCGGTATTGGTTGATTCCGCCAACCCACAAAACGTCCGGGTCGACTTCAACCAGCCGATCAGGCCGCCGCAAGCGGGATAATCCGCCAAGATTCCTCCAAGGGCGGCTCCGCAGACTCGTCCGCATGGATGGGTTATATGCACTCAAACCCTGGTACACCCGCCGGCTGCGGGTCGTCACCGATCGTGCCGCGATTCAGGGCACTTCACCGGATGTTTTCACCGTCGTCGGCATATTGGGCGCACTGGCGGCAGCAATCAGCATCGCCGCGGGCTGGTGGGCCCTTGCGGCGCTGTGGCTGGCGGTGCGGCTTGCCGGGGCAAACCTCGACGGGGCGGTCGCGCGAGCCCGCAACGTCTGCCGGCCGTGGGGGTTCACGCTCAACGAGATCGGCGACCGGACCTCGGATCTGCTTGTGTTCGCCGGCTTGGCGGTCTGGGCGGCCCACCAGGGCGGCCACGGCCTGAACTGGCTGTCGTGGCCGGTGATCTGGGTATTGGTGGCCGCACTGGCGGCAACGCTGCCGACTTTCGCCTCGCTGGCGGCCGCCGGGGCGGGCGCGCGCCGGCGTAACGGCGGACCGTTCGGCAAGACCGAACGTTGCCTCGCCGCCATCGTCGCCGCCGCGGCACCGGCTGCCATCCCTTGGGTCTGCGCGATGATCGTTGTCGGATCTCTTCTGACCGCCGGCCTGCGGCTGGCCGGCGCGCACCGCGAGCTGACGGAGGCTTCCCGATGAGCGGCCGGCTCGCCTGCACATTGCGGTACTACCTGTGGCGGACCGTAAGTTCGTGGTCGGGAGGCCTGACGGTGACCGGCCGGCGGCCGCAACGGGGCGGATGCATACTGGTGGCCAATCACAGCTCGCACGCCGACACGGCCGTGCTGTTGGCCGCGTTGCCCCCGCGCGTGAAGCCGGTCTTCGCCGCGGCGTCGGATTATTGGTTTGACGTGCCTGCGCGCCGCTTCGTGATGACCAGCCTCGCGGGCGGCTTGCCGGTACGACGAACCGAGGGCGGCACTTACGCCGCATTGCTCGCCGCTGCCAAACCCGCACTGGCTCAAGGCCGCACTGTCGTGATCTACCCGGAGGGGACTCGCTCCACCGACGGCAACATTCACGAGTTCCGTTCTGGTGCACTTCACTTGGCGCGTGACTGCGGCGTGCCCGTCGTTCCCGTCGCGCTGCTCGGCACTGGCGAGGTGCTGCCGAAAAATGGCCACTACTCACCCACCCCGATGGAAGTCCGATTCGGCGAACCGATGGACCCGACCACCACCACCGCGGAGGGGTTGCGGCGTGCGGTCGTCACACTGCGTGACGAAAACCCCGTGCGGGAAGGCCGATCACGTGTCCGGTCGGCGATCACCCTCCTCTTCACCGGTCGGCACGATCGATACGCCCACGCAGACCGATCGGAGTACGGCCTCGCAGCCTAAGTCGGATCTTCCAGCGCACGAAGCCGGCGTAGAACAGCGACAGAACGCCGAGCATGGCCATGTCGAACGACCATGCCGACGCGGTGTGCTTCCAGTGGGAATCTTTCGGAATCACCGCCACCGTGTTGCTCAGATCGACCGTCGACGCCGTGGCCGCCAAGCCCCACCGCGCCGGGGTGAGCCAGGAGACCGGGTCAAGCACCCGGTCTGTCACCGGGATGAAGCCGCCCGCGAACACCAGCTGCACCATGAGCGTCACCACGACCAGCGGCAAGACCTGATTGCTGGTTTGCGCCAACCCCGACACCGCCAGGCCGAGGATCGCCGCCGCCACGCAGGTTGCCGCGATATCGACGAACAGCTCCCATGTGGGACTGCCCAGCACCGCCGCGCCCTGCGGCGCGCCCTTGCCCACAGTCACGATCAAAACCAGGATGGCCGACTGAATTACCCCGATCGCACCGAACGCTGCGACCTTGGCCAACAGATACGCCGACGCGGACAGCCCGACCGCCTGCTCGCGGTGAAAGATGACGCGTTCGCCGACCAATTCGCGAGCAGTCAGCGCGATCCCCATGAAGATCGCACCGAAGTTCATCAAGACCAGGATCTGCTTTGGCTCGTTCGGCGCGGCGCTGTCAAATGCAGCCTTGCCGAGGCCGGTGTGGCCGGCCACGCTAAGCGGCAGCAGACCGACGATGAACGGCAGCAGCACCAAGAACAGAAAGTAGCCGCGGTCGGCGACGATCAGCCGCAGCTGGCGGCGGGCGATCGTCGAGAACTGGCGCCACAGGCTCGTGTGCACGGGCTTGCCGAAGTCCGCGGGTCCCTCGTGCACGGCCTGAGGCTCGGCGACCACACGCTGGGCGCGCTCAAGGAATCGCCGTTGGGCCCCGCCGGGATCCGCGCGGATGTCGGTGAAGATGTCGGCCCAGTCGGTGCTGCCCATCGCCGGCCCGATCTCACTGGGTCGCCCACAGAACGCGGTCTTGCCCCCGGGGGCAAGCAGCAGCACCTGATCGCAGAAGTCCAGAAACGCCAACGAATGCGTGACCACAATGACTACGCGGCCAGCGTCGGCAAGCTGGCGCAGCATCGTCATCACCTGCAGATCCAGCGCAGGGTCCAGCCCAGACGCGGGCTCATCAAGGACTAGCAGCGACGGACCGGTCAACAGTTCCAACGCGACCGACGCACGTTTCCGCTGACCTCCGGACAGCTTTTCCACACGTGTTAGCGCGTGCGGCGTCAACTCGAGTTCCTCGAGCACCTGCGCGATCACCTGCTGCCGGTCCTGCTTCGTGGTGTCCGGCGGCATCCGCAGTTCTGCCGCGTAGCCCAACGCCTGATTGATCGTGAGCTGACTGTGCACGACATCGTCCTGCGGCACCATGCCGATCCGGCTGCGCAACGACGCGTACTCGGCATGGACATTGTGCCCTTCAAACGACACCATGCCGCCGTCGGGCCGCGAACCGCCCACGATCACTCTCAGCAGTGTCGACTTGCCCGAACCCGACGGGCCGATCACCGCCGTGAGCGTGCCGGGCCTGGCGGAGAACGAAACGCGGTCCACAAGCGTGGGGCCGCCGTCGACCGTGTAGCTGACGCCGCACACCTCGAGACCACCAGTCTTAGCACCGGGTTCCGTGCGGCGGACCAGCGTGCCGTCGGCAAAGACCAAGTCGACGTTGCCGATCGTGACGACGTCGCCGTCGTGCAGGAATTCGTCCTTGACGCGCCGGCCGTTGACGAACGTGCCGTTGATACTGCCGGCGTCCTCAATCTGCACACCCTGTGCCGTCGGCACCAATTTGGCGTGGTAGCGCGAGGCCAGCACGTCAAGGACAACGATGTCGTTGTCGGGGGCGCGGCCGATGGCGATCGACCCCGGTGCTGTCTTCGCCGCGGGCGCGACCGGCCACCGCGAGCGCGTCTCTGTGACGGGGACGCTCGCCACCTCGGTTGGCGGCCCGTCATCGGATGATCCGCCGAGTTCGAATGTCAGCTGCGGTCCGTCGGGACTGCCGATGTGGATGGTCTCCCCGTTGTCAATGTCCACGGAATACACCCGCCGGTCGCCGACGAATATCCCGTTTCGGCTTTCGTTGTCGATCGCGACCCAGCGGCCGTCGAGGCAGCGCAGCACCACGTGAGCCCGGGACACCAGCGGTTGCGGGAGACGCACGTCGGCGCGCACATCGCGGCCAATCACCACGTCGTCACCCGGCGGGAACGTGCGCTGCCGACCACCGGAACACACGGTGATCGCGGGTGGCAGCGGTTCGCTCACCGATCCAAATTTACCGGTCCCGCTTCACAAATCCGCCAAGATTCCTCCAAGAGCAGCTCGGCAGACTCTGGGCATGGACCGGCTTCACGCCCTCGAACCCCGGCACACCCCGCACCAGCCGGCGGCGGATCGTGCTGCTATTCAACGCACTTCACAAGAGGTGTTCAACCTCATCGCGATCGTGGGCATCGCGGCACCGGCGGCCATCCCGTGGGCCTGCGCAATCATTTTTGTTATCGGATCTCTGCTCGCGGCCGGCCTGCGACTAGGACCACGCGGCGATTATCGCCGATAGCGCGGCGGTGAAAAGAACGGAAACGACAACCAAGTAGACGCCGTAATGCCGTCGCAGCCACGGATGCAACAGGTTTGACAGAAGCCACACGACCAGTCCCACCATCGAGATCCGCAGTCCACGCTCCAGCAGCGTCCAGCCGGCCAGGTTCCACAGGTCGATGCCGTGCTCGCCGGCGGCGCGGGCATACACCTTGACAGGGATGCCCGAGAACGCTTGATGCATGATCGCGCTCGGCCCGGCGGCGAACTGGTCGAAGGCCGTCGCCGCCATCCGCTTGGTGGTCAGCGGCGCGGGCAACAACACACCGCGAGACGCCAGCCGCGCGTTGGTCAGCACGCCGAGCACCGAGCCGGCGATCACCGCCGCGGCCCAGGGCATCACGCGCCGCGGGACGGCGGCGGCCAGCAGTATCAATGCCATCTCGGCGACGATGAACCAGCTCAGCGCCTCGGCTAAACCCCATAGGAACGCCACCAGCAGGCCGTACGGACTGGCGACCAGACGGGCGATCGCCGACCAGATGCGTGATTTGCGCTCCGGCTCAGCCAAGGAGATACGCCAGGGGGAGAACCAGCAATAGCGAGTCGATCCGGTCGAGCAGACCTCCGAAGCCGGGCAGCCACGAGCCGGCGTCTTTAACCTGGGCCTGGCGCTTCACCATCGACTCGAGCAGGTCGCCGAGCACGCCGCCGAACGCGACCGCGACGAGCAGGCCGATCGAAATCGTGCCCAACAGGGTCAGCACGAGAAACGCGCCCACGATCGCCCCGACCAGCCCGCCGATCGTCTTGTTGGGGCTCAACGGGGTCAACGGGTGGCGGGCCCAGCGCAAGCGGCGCAACCCTTTTCCGCCACACCAGGCGGCAACGTCGGTGGCGGCCGCCGCGAAGCACACCAGATACGCTCCCGCCCACAACGCCACCAGGTGCGCCAACGACCAGCAGATCCACACCGAACCGAACGCGGTGAACGTGGTGCGCGTGCCGCCATGTTCGACGTCACCGCTGAGCACCGACGGCAGCGCGCAGGCCAGCACGATGATCGGCGCGAGACTCAACAGAGCTGGGCGTAACCAGGCTGCGAGTGGATACAGCACGGCCAGCCCCAGCAGCAAGGACGTGTCGACTCTGCTGAGTTTCACCAGGCGCGAGTACTCCATCACCGCGATCACGGCCAGCACAGCGGCCAGCACCGCGGTCGTGCCGTGGCCGATCCAGATCGGGATGCCGACCAGCGGCGCGATGAGCACCCAGGTGGTCCACTTCCGGATCAACTCCCGCTTGCGGGATGCCAAGACCGCGATGCCGGCGATCACCAGGATCACCACCGTGACCCACATGAAGAACACCGATCGGGCGTACAGGTGGATGTGCAGCGGCCCCAGGTCGACATTGAGCGGCATCCGGCGATCGAGGTGAAGGATCCGCAGGTAATAGTCGACGAGCATCAGCGTGGCTTTCCCGTCATCGAGCTCCCCCGCGACCGGCCGGCAACCTGGCTGCACCCTAACCCGGGCGGCAGCACCTGCGTGCGCAATTTCGCCAGGCGGCGGGTTTCAGACCTGCGGGTGCCTGTAGGGCGCGGTCACCGCCGGATCACGCTGTCCTGGCGCCGTCTTCGGCCGCGCGGCCGAAGACCATCGACTCCTCGATCCGGTCGAAGCGGTGATCGAACGCGTCGAGCAGGTAGTTGTGGCGCACGTTCCACGGCCGGTGGACGCTCGACTTCGGCAGCACGTCCAGTGCACGCATCACGTAGCCGGACTGCAGGTCGAAGGTCGGCTTCTCGGGAAGATCCTTATCAGCCAGGTGCGGATAGGCATGCGTGTAGCCGTGAGATTCCATGTACGACAAAAGCTTTGCCACCGCTTCGGCGTTCATGTCCGCGCGCAGCGTCCACGATGCGTTCGTGTAACCGATGCACCAAGCCAGGTTCGGCACATCGTCGAGCATGTAGCCCTTGAACACAAAGCGATCGTGCGGATTGATCTTTTCACCCTCAACGCTGACCGTGATGCCGCCCAGTGCCTGCAGCTGCAGACCGGTCGCGGTCACGACGATGTCGGCGTCCACGTGCCGACCGGACTTCAACACAATCCCGGTGGAGTCGAAGTGGTCGATGTGATCGGTCACGACATCCGCGCGGCCCTCGGCGATCGTCTTGTAAAGGTCCGCATCCAGGATCAGGCACAACCGCTGGTCCCACGGGTTGTAGGGCGGTTTGAAATGAGTGTCGACATCAAAACCCTCGGGCAGGTTGCCGACTGCCGTGCGCCTCAGCACCCGCTTCATCAAGGTCGGCGCCTTCTTGGCGAACTGATACGTCAGAACGTAGAACAACACGAACCGCCAACGGATCAGCCGGTAGGCGAGCTTGCGTGGCAACACCTTTCGCAGCAGCGTCGCCACCGGATCCACCTCCGGCGACGACCACAGGTAGCTCGGTGACCGCTGCAGCATCGTCACGTGTGCCGCCTTCTCCGTCAACGCCGGGATCAGGCTGATCGCGGTCGCTCCGCTGCCGATCACCACGATCCGCTTACCCGCGTAGTCAAGGGAGTCCGGCCAGTGCTGTGGATGCACCACATCCCCGGAGAAACTGTCGATTCCGCGGAAGTCGGGCGTGTACGGGTGGTCGTAGTCGTAGTAGCCGGTCGCGCAGTACAAGAACCGGCATCGGTAGGTTCGGTCCACTGCGCCCTGTTCGGCGCGCACCGTCCACGTGTCGGTGGCCGAGTCCCAGTCGGCCGACCGGACATGGGTGCTGAACCGAATATGTTCGGCGATGTGGTGCTTGTGGGCGGTGTCGGCCAGGTACTGCCAGATTCGGTCGCCACCGGCGATAGCCTCCTCATGAGACCAGGGCTCGAACGGGAAGCTAAGCGTGAAGATGTCGCTATCGGAGCGAACACCCGGGTAGCGGAACAGGTCCCAGGTCCCGCCCAGACGGTCGCGCCGTTCCAGCAGCGCGTATCGCAGACGCGGGTTTTTCTCGTTGACGCGGTACGCAGCGTCAATGCCGGAAATCCCGGCGCCGATAATCAAAACGTCGAAATACTCAACTTCCGTCATGTCACACACGATAGGCATGTATCGCGTGGGCCGACAGGAGTTGACTAGACACCGTGAGCGACACGAATACGGACGTGGTGATCGTCGGGGCGGGCTTCGCCGGATTGACCGCGGCGCGGGACCTGGTCCAGCGGGGCAGCGACGTCGTCGTGCTCGAAGGCCGGGATCGTGTCGGCGGCCGGTCGTGGACCGCGCAGATCGCCGGGGTACCGGTCGACCTGGGTGCCACGTTCGTCGGTCCCACCCAAAACGAGGTGCTCCGGCTGGCCGCAGACCTGGACTGTCAGACCGTCCCGACGTACGACAACGGCGACAATCTGATCAGGTGGCGCGGCCGGGTCCGCTCCTACCGCGGCACGATCCCGAGGCTGTCGATCCGGGAGCTGCTCGACGTCGCGCGCATCCGATGGAAGCTCGCCCGGCTGGGTCGTCGAGTGCCGCTTGAAGAGTCGTGGACCGCGGACCCCTCGCTTGACACCCTGACGCTGCAGGAGTGGCTGACCTCGATCCACGCGGCGACGGCCGCGCACAGCCTCATGGCGATCGCCAGCCGGGTGACCTGGGGATGTGAGCCCGACCAGGTGTCGTTGCTTCATGCCGTGCGTTATCTCAAGGCCGCCGGCGGGATGGACCGCATGCTGGACACCAGCGGTGGTGCCCAGCAGGACCGGTTCCCGGCTGGGACACAACAGATCGCGGTGCGGATCGCTGACGAACTCGGGCCGCGGGTACGCTTGCAGGCCCCCGTGCACAGCATCGAGTGGGACGACGACGTGGGCGTGACCGTGACGTCGCCGGCGGGTGCGGTGACGGCCAAATGCGCGATCGTCGCCGTTGCCCCGGAGCACCGGGCCGCGATCGAATTCGCTCCGGAGCTACCCGAGCAGCACCGCGAACTCGTCGAACATTGGCCCCAAGGAAACCTCAGCAAGGCGTACGCCGCCTACGAGACGCCGTTCTGGCGCGCAAAAGGCCAATCCGGTCAGGCGCTGTCCGACGACGGGCCAGTGTTCATCACGTTCGATGTCAGCCCGTCGCACACCGGGCCCGGGATTCTGCTGGGCTTCACCGACTCTCGCACATTCGACCCGTTGCCCGACCATCACCGACGGGAGGCCGCGCTCGGCTGCCTGGCCGACATCTTCGGCGACGCGGCGCTGGATCCGGTCGACTACGTGGACCACTGCTGGAGTTTGGAGCCGTTCGCTCCCGGCGGGCCGACCGCTGCGGTGCCGCCGGGCTCATGGACCCGTTTCGGGCCGTGGTTGCGCCAGCCCGTGGGCCCGATTCACTGGGCCGGCACCGAAACCGCCGACGAATGGACCGGATTCATGGACGGCGCGGTCCGCTCGGGCCAACGCGCCGCTGCGGAAGTGGCTGCCCGGTTGAGCTCGTTTGTCTAACCAACGGCGCTGGAACAGTGCTCGACGAAGACCACTTGCAGCTCACCGACAAGGAAACCCAGCACCGCACCGACCGACACCATCAACATCTCGTCGTCTTTGAAAACCGGCCGCAGGATGGCTTCAAACTGGGCCGGGCCAGCCAATCGCTGACAAAACCGGTGAAGAAGCCGAACCCCGGCGGCTGAACGTACCGAATCGCCCCATGGGCCGGAAGGTGTCCCGCGCGATTGCGGGAAGTTAGGACGTCGCCTCGCGAACCTGAGTCACCGACGCCACAAGCTCACGCAGGTGCCAGTTGACTTCCTCCGGCCGCTCCAGGATCGAGCAGTGGCCTCCACCGAGCTCGACGAGTCGGGCAAGATTCGGCACGGCGTCCGCGATCTTGCGGGACTGCCCGATCGGCACCAGACGGTCCTTCTTGCTGCCGATCACCAACGCGGGCACCGTCAGCCCGTCCAGTAGAAGGTATTCCGACCCAAGCTCGTCGGCGAGCATCCTCGCGCACCCGCCGCGGGCGACCGGTGCGGTACCCATGAATAGTTCGAACACGACATCGGCGACCGCGGGGTCGGCATCGGCACCCACTGCCATCGCGGCAACGAACCTCCGGCCGGTCCACCCGGCGACGCGCGGAACTTTCAGGGAGCCGATGGCCCGAATCACCTGCTCCGCGACGCGAATCCGGGTGGTCGCGAGCACGTCGGCCATATTCAGGATCCGGAGCTCGCGCAACAGGTCGCCCGTCGTCGTGTTGATCAGCGCGACGGCGTCGGCGCGGTGCGGGACGCTGTCGCGATGGCGGTCGGACCAGGCGGCGATCGCGATGCCGCCCATCGAATGGCCCGCGATCACGGCGCGCTGCCCCGGGCGCAGGGTGGCGTCGAGGACCGCGTCCAGGTCGTCGGCCAAATGGTCGAGGCGGTAGCCGTGCCGGTGGCCGGGAATTTCGCTTCTCCCGTGGCCGCGGTGGTCGAACGCGATCACCCGGTGATCGGCCGACAGGCCGGCGATCTGGTTGTGCCAGACGCGCAACGCACACGTGATGCCGTGGCTCAACACGATCGGATAGCCGTCGTCGGGCCCGAAGATCTCTGTGTGCAACCGCGTACCGTCGTCCGAGCGGACCATCATCGCGCGGCCGGCCGGCAACTCAACGCGACGACGCGTTATCTGCTCCGGCATCACCGCTCCGATCGGTGCGGCTGCTTTGCCGCGCTAACTAAAGCGTACCCATTTCCTGATCATGAATACGGCCGCCGCGCCGCGTGGCGCTAAACCGCGGGGATGCAGGCGAGGGTCGCGCCGGCCGGCGTCACCGAGGCGACCAGCTCGCGCAGCAACCGGTTGACCTCCTGCGGTCGCTCGAGGATCGCGCAGTGGCCGCCGGGGAGCTCGACGAGTTCGGCAAGGTTCGGCACCGCTTGCGCGATCTTGCGCGACTGCCAGAACGGCAGCAGACGGTCCATCGTGCTGCCGATGACCAGCGCCGGCACGGTCAGGCCGTCCACCGGCAGGTACTCCGAACCCAGCCCATCGGCGAGCATCCGGGCGCACGCGCCGCGGGCCGCCGGGGTGGTGCCCGTGAACAGTTCGTAGATGAAGTCGGCGATGGCCGGGTCGGCGTCGGGGCCCAGCGCCATCGAGGCGATGAACCGGCGGCTCGTCCATTGGGAGCCGGGCGGAACCTTCTGTGACCCGATGGCTCGGATCATCCGCTGCGCGACGCGGATTCGGGTGGTCGCCAATACGCCGGGCACCTGCAGAATTCGCAGCTCCCGCAACAGGTCACCGGTAGTGGTGTTGATGAGAGCGACAGCGTCGGCACGCCGCGACACGGTGTCGCGGTAGCGATCCGACCATACGCTGATCGTGATCCCGCCCATCGAATGTCCGGCGATCACCGCCCGCTCGCCGGGCCGCAGGGTGGCGTCGAGGACGGCGTTCAGGTCGTCGGCCAAGTACTCAAGGCGGTAGCCGTGGCGGCGGCCGGGAATCTCGCTTCTCCCGTGGCCGCGGTGGTCGAACGCGATCACGCGGTGGTCGGCGGACAGGTCGGCGATCTGGTTGTGCCAGACGTGCAACGCACACGTGATGCCGTGGCTCAGCACGATCGGGTAGCCGTCGTCGGGCCCGAAGATCTCGGTGTGCAACCGGGTGCCGTCGCTGGAACGCACCATGAGCCGCCGGGCCCGAGGTAACTGGGCAAGCCCGTGCTTTGGTGCGAGTTCTTCCATCTGCGCTCCAAGTTCGGCGGCGTCGGTGCCGCGATAGCAAAATTCTAACGTTTGCGCGCCGAAAAAGTGGCGGGTTGAGCTGGTGTCCGTGGAATAGTTCGCGAGTGGGGCGTGTAGTAGTCGCCATGACTGGGATAACTAAATGACTGGCACGATGAAGGCAGTGCGGTTCGATCACTACGGCGACATCGACGTCCTCGAGGTGCGTGAGGTTGACCGTCCGGTGCCCGGCGCGGGCGAGGTGCTTGTCGGGGTGAAGGCGGCCGGGATCAATCCAGGCGAGGCGAAGATCCGCACCGGGGCTTTGCACGACATGTTTCCGGCCACGTTCCCGTCCGGGCAGGGCAGCGACCTGGCCGGTGTGGTCGCCGCGGTCGGTCCCGGTGTGCAGGGGTTCGGGGTCGGCGACGAGGTGCTGGGCTTTTCCGAAAAACGGTCCAGCCACGCCGAGTTCGTGGCGGTGCCGGCCGAGCAACTGACCGCCAAACCGCCACAGCTGTCCTGGGAGGTCGCGGGCGGCCTCTTCGTCGCGGGCGCCACCGCCTACGCGGCGGTGCGCGCCCTCGGGCTTCGGCCGGGCGATGTCGTCGCCGTTTCCGCCGCGGCGGGCGGGGTCGGCACGATCGCCGTCCAGCTGGCTCGCCGCGCGGGTGCCACGGTGCTGGGCATCGCCGGACCGGACAACGACGAATGGCTGACAAACCACGGCGTCATCCCGGTCAACTACGGTGACGGGCTGGCCGAGCGGCTGCGGGCCGCGTCGCCGTCGGGCCGTATCGACGCGTTTCTGGACCTCTTCGGCGGCGGGTACGTCGACCTGGCGGTGAACCAGCTCGGCGTCGAGCCCGAGCGCATCGACACCATCATCGATTTCGCCGCGGTGGCGAAGTTCGGTGTGCAGGCGGCCGGCAACGCGGACGCCGCCAGCGCCGCCGTGCTGGCCGAGTTGGCGGCCCTGATCGCGGCGGGCGATCTGGAACTGCCGATCGCCGGGGTGTTCGCGCTCGACGACGTCCGGGACGCCTACCGCACCCTGGAGCAGCAGCACACGCGGGGGAAGTTGGTGTTGCGGCCGTAGGTCTTCGGCCGGTACGGAAATTCATTACCTCTCACGTAATCGACGTCGTTGCCAACCTCGGAGATCATTGGGCCATGGAAACCGATTCGACCGCCCGCCCACCAGTACTCTTCCTGCACGGCCTGTTCGGAAAGCCGGCCCTGCTGGCACCGTGGCTGGATTTCCTCGCAGGGCAAGGTTTCCGGTGTCACGCGCCGGCGATGCCCGGCCGCGACCCGGTCGACAAGACTGTCCTGCGACGTGTTGGGCTGGCCGACTATGTGCGCGCCGCGATGCGCGCCTACGACCAGATCGATGAGGAGCCGATCATCATCGGACACAGCATCGGCGGACTGCTCGCCCAGCATGTTGCCGCGGCCCGCCCCTGCAAGGCGCTCGTGCTGTTGGCGTCGGTTCCGCCCGGCATCCTATGGGTGCAGCCCAGTGCCATGCCGCATCTGCTGGACCTGCTGCCGGGCATCCTCGCGGGAAACCCGATCCTTCCGTCGCAGCAGACGATGCGGGAGATTCCGCTGGTCAATCTACCCTTTGATGAGCAGACGGCGATCATCGACGAGTTCGTACCCGATTCGGGACGGGTGTTTCGCTCGATGACTTTCGGCACGGCCGCGACACGGGTCGCACGTGACGCTGTGCACTGTCCGGTGTTGGTCGTCAGCGGGGGCGCCGACCGCAATGTCGCCGACTGGATCACGCGGCGCATCGTGCGCCGCTATCGCGCGACTCATCAGGTCCATCCGCGACTGCCGCATTGGATCATCGCACCCTCGGCCCTGGACGCAGTCGCCCCTGGAGTCGTGCGCTGGCTGAACAGCGTTGTGCCGCTACAGGTGTCGAGCTAGCTCACCGGCGCGGGTTGGTCTCCGACCACACCACCGCGGCGGTCATCGACTGCGTCGCCGTGTCCCTGTCGTCGCCCATCCCGACCAGCAGGTCAATCATCATCGGGCCAAGGACGTAGACCGGCCCGTAATGTTGGTGCCCGAAGAACCCCGCTAACTCCAGCGTCACCGCCCCGTGGATCACGCTCCACATCCGGCCGGCGATCGGCAGTTCGCCGTCGTCGCGAATCCGGCCCGCGGCGGTCATCCGGCGCACCACATTGACCAGCGCCTCAAAGGACCCGGCTTTGTCGGTGCGGTCGGTGGTGGCGCCCGCGACCGTCACGTCTTTCCGATCGGTGGGCTCCCACGGTGATCCGATGCCGAAGATGAGTTGATAGCGCTGCGGATTCGCCAACGCGAACCGCCGGTACGCGATGCCCATCGCCAGGAAGTCCGCCACCGGATCGTCGGTCTGGGGAACCTCGGTGAGCGCCTGCGCGAAGCGGGTGAACGCCTCGCCGGCGATCGCGTCGATCAGCCCGGCCATTCCCCCGAAATTCGTGTACACGGCCATCGTGGAGGCGCCGACCTCAGCGGCCACCTTGCGTGCCCGCAACGACTGCGGCCCGTGCTGCTCGAGCAGCCTGATACCCGCCTCGATCAGGCGCTCCCGGCCATCACCGTTCACCCTTGCCATCCTCCCATAACAGTGTTATACCTATCGCATAACAACGTTATAGGAGGTTTCCGCGATGACGAACCGCTACCTCGAGGGCGCCTTCGCCCCGCTGCAGGATGAGTTCACGCTCACCGACCTGCAGGTCACCGGGACCATCCCGGAGTGCCTCGACGGGCGATACCTGCGCAACGGCCCCAACCCGATCGGTGAGATCGATCCGGCGCTCTACCACTGGTTCATCGGCGACGGCATGGTGCACGGCATCCGCATCCGAGACGGCAAGGCCGAGTGGTACCGCAACCGATGGGTGCGCGGCCCGCTCGCCGCCAAATTGTTGGGCGAGGCGCCCCCCGCCGGGCACGTCGGAGTGTCGCCGATCGCCGCCAACACCAACGTGATCGGACATGCCGGAAAAACCCTCGCGCTGGTCGAAGCCGGCCTGCCCGCCTACGAGCTCACCGACGAGCTGGACACCGTCGGGATTTGCGACTTCGACGGAACCGTGACCGGCGGATACACCGCGCATCCAAAACGAGACCCGGAAACCGGTGAGCTGCACGCGGTTTCCTACAACCTGAACCACGGCAACACCGTGCACTACTCGTTGATCGGCGTCGACGGCCGGGCCCGACGTACCGTCGACGTGCGGGTCGCCGGCAGCCCCATGATGCACGACTTCTCGCTGACCGAGCGCCACGTGGTGTTCTACGACCTGCCGGTCACGTTCGACGCCCGCCAGGCGGCGTCGATGACCGTGCCGCGCGGGCTGCGGCTTCCGGCCCGGCTGGTGCTGTCGGCACTGATCGGCCGCGTCCGCATCCCGGATCCGATCGCCGCCCGCCAACCAAGCGTGAAGAAGGTCGACCGGCGGTACCCCTACTCCTGGGATCCGAAGTATCCGGCCCGAATCGGCGTCATGCCGCGCGACGGCGACAACAGCGACGTGCGCTGGTTCGACGTCGAACCCTGCTACGTGTTTCATCCGATGAACGCCTACGACGACGGCGACACGATCGTGCTCGACGTCGTCCGCCACGCCAAGATGTTTGACACGGACCATCTGGGACCCAACGAAGGGCCGCCGACGCTGGACCGGTGGACCGTCGACCTGGCCGATGGCAAGGTGCGCGAATCTCGCGTCGACGACCGTGGACAGGAGTTCCCTCGCGTCGACGAGCGCCTGGTCGGCAAGCGCCATCGCTATGGCTACGCACCGGCCGTCGGCGAAGGCGCGGGCGGAGAGGACACCCTGCTCAAGCACGACTTCGTCGGCGGTCACACCAGCTCGCGTACGTTCGGCAGCGGAAAATCGGTGGGCGAGTTCGTGTTTCATCCGTCCGCACCCGACTCGGCCGAGGACGACGGCGTGCTGATGGGATACGTGTACGACCGCGGCACCGACCGCAGCGCGCTGGCGATCCTCGACGCGCACACGCTCGACGACGTCGCCAACATCCAACTGCCGCATCGGGTGCCCGCCGGATTCCACGGCAATTGGGTGCCCAGCACAAACTAAAAGAGCATCCTGTAATTGGCGCCACTACCGCCAAGCGGGAGGTCTCATGGTCAAGCTGCACGCGGGACGCACGATCGCCGCACCGCCGGAACAGGTCTTCGACTGGCTGGCCGACCCGGCCAACCTGGCCACGGCTCCGCTGGCTCTCAGAGCCGGCTTTGCCAAGGGCTCGCCGGATCCCGGGGTCGGCGCAGTGCGCGAGGTGATCGGGGTCGCGTGGTTCCGCGAGGAGATCACGGCCTACGACCCGCCGCGGAGCTACTCCTACCGGATCCTGCGCTCCTTCCCGCCCATCGACCACCAGGGCGGCACCCTGACGTGTACCCCGTCCGAGGACGGCACGCACGTCGACTGGGTCTCCACCTATACCCACCCGGCTCTCGCGGGCGGCAAAGTGATGGAGGCGGTGAGCTCCCGGCTGCTCCGATCGAGCTTCGTCGCGATCCTCGCCGGCTGCGCGAAGGCGCTGGAGAGTAGCCCCACGACCAGCGGCACCAGCCCGGCGCAAGCCTAGCGCCGGGCTGGTGAGCATTCGTCGGATGGCGGCGACTACTTCTTAACCGTCTGCTGGGTGACGGTCATCTGGTAGTCGCTGGTCTTCCAGGCCTTCATGAAGGTGGACAGGGGCACCTGCTCGTCACGGCCATCGGGAGTGCCGCTGTCGTTGAGGTGCACGATGCCGTTCTTCGTGTCGACGCCAGTGACCACCACAGCGTGGTCGGCCTCGTTGCGCTGCCCGTCGGGACTGTCCCAGAGGGTTTCGCCGTTGACCCCGACGATCACACCTTTTCCGGCGTTCAGCGCCTGCTCCAGGGCGTCGATCCCGGTGGCCCCGCGTAAGCTGTTTTCGGCGTCCGTGGTGGTCGACTGAATGTTGTAGTGGGCCAGCAACAGCGAGATGTCGCCGGGGTCGGTGCCCTCGCCGCTGTTGGGGTCTTTCGGGTTCGCCGGCGTCATGTAGACCGAGCCGGGGTGACTCTTGCTGGGGGTGTTCTCGGCAAGGGTGATCATGTCCTGCTCGGTGGGTTCGTGGCCGGTGACCTGGCCGACGACGTCTGCGACTGCCATCAGTGCGCAGTCGTCATACTTCTGCTCGGCCCAGTACGGAGCGGCCGCGTTCGGGTTGCCGTACATGCTGCTGGTCGGGGTGCTGCTGGTGCTCGGGCCGAACGGCGACGGGTTGCCGTGGTCGGTGGCAGCGGCCGGGCCGGCGAGCGCGATGCTGGTGCCCGCCAGACCAATGAACGCCGCTGCGACCGTCGTACGCACAGCGGTAGCGAATTTGGCGTTGATTTTGTTCATGGGATGCCCTTTTCTCGGTTCGCCGCGGCGGGGTGCCGTGGCCGATGAGAAAAGGGTCGAACCGAGCCCTGCACAGATCCTCAACGGAATCTTGGCGGCGCTCCCGGCCACCGGAACGGCTCCAAAAACATTGCGGCCGAGAACGATTGACAGGGCGGGATCGCGGCGGACGCGCACGACGGGTAAGATCCTCGGGAGCGGGGCGACTTGTCATCATCGTTTCCCGGCCAGCCCAGGGTGCAGCGGTGGGCGCGTGCGCGGTCAAAGCCGGGCGAAGCGGTTCACACCGATTGGAAGGCAACGACAATGGATGCGACGCTGCGGCTTGCCGCGATCTTCCGGGGTGCCGATCCCCGCGCGGTCAGGGCGGTGGAGAGACGGCTGGAGCGGGAGGACTTCCCCGCCGGACACACCGTGTTCGCCGAAGGCGACCCGGGAGACCGGCTCTACATCATCGTTTCGGGCAAGGTCAAAATCTGCTGCCGTTCCGCGGGCGGGCGCGACGTCGCGATCGCGGTCAACGGTCCGTCCGACATGTTCGGGGAACTGTCCGTCTTCGACCCGGGCCCGCGGACGTCAACCGCCGTCACGCTGACCAAAGTTCGTACGGTGTCGATGGATCGGCCGACACTGCGGTCATGGATCAACGACCGACCGGAGGTCCGCGAACAGTTGCTGGCCGTGCTGGCCAGCCGGCAGCGGCGCACCAACGACGACCTGTGCGATCTGATCTTCGCCGACGTGCCCGGCCGGGTCGCCAAGCGATTGCTGATGCTCGGTGAGCGATTCGGAGAGCCGGACCGTTCCGGCGTGCGGGTGACCCACGACCTCACGCAGGAAGACTTCGCTGAACTGGTGGGCTCCAGCGGGCCCTCTGTCGGCCGCGCGCTGGCCGACTTCGCGCACCGGGGTTGGATCCGGACGGAGGGCAAGACGGTGCTGATCCTCGACGCCGAGCGGCTGTCCGGTCGGGCCCCCTAACCGGGCTCCCTCCGGTCGTACTCCACCGCGGACGCCACGTCCCACACCCGTTTCAGATCATCCACGCCGGTTTGCAGCGGCAGCAGCACCATGTCGGTCGCGCCGGCATCTCTGCCTAGTTGTCGTTGGTGAAGTAGTGGCCCTTGTCAAGGTCGGCGATGAGTGCGGGCTGCACCGGATGCCAGTCGAACCGCTGTTGGGTCAACGTGCTCGTCGCCGGGACATCCAGCGCGAATATGAGCCCGATCCAGCCGAAATGATTGGCTGCCCCGTCGACGGGAACGGCCGACACGGGCAGTTTCAGATGGGCGCCGATGACCTCGGCGATGTCGCGGACCGGAACACCTTCATCGGCCACCGCGTGCAGGACCGCACCGGTGGGTGCCTGTTCCAACGCCAACCTGAACAGGTGCGCGGCGTCGAGCCGGTGCACGGCAGGCCAGCGGTTGGACCCATCACCCGGGTAGGCCGAGACGCCGCGGTCGCGGGCGGTGTCAATCAGGCTCGAGACGAAGCCATGGTCACCCTGGCCGTGCACCGTCGGTGGCAGCCGCACCACCGACACGCGCACTCCGCGACCGGTGAACGCCAGGGCCGCCGCTTCGGAGGCGCGCGGCGACTCGGGCGAGGCGGCGTCGTCTTCCGTCGCGACGCGGCCCGGGCTCAGAACGGCGATACCCGAGGCGACGACCAACGGCCGATCGGATCCGGCGAGCGCCTCCCCGAGGGCCTCGATGGCGCGCCGGTCGGTCTGGGCGGCCCGGGCATAGTCAGAGAAGTCGTGGATAAACGCCAGATGGATGACCCCATCGGACGCCTGCGCGCCCGCGCGCAGGCCGTCGAGATCCTCAAGATCACCGCGATGCACCTCAGCGCCCTCGGCCGCCAGCGCCGCGGCCGCGGCGTCCGAGCGGGCAAGGCCGACGACCTCGTGACCTGCGCCGATGAGGTCGCGAACGACCGCGGAACCGATGAATCCGGACGCGCCGGTGACGAAAACCCGCATGAGAACCTCCAGTGTGATGTCAGTAGCTGTCATCACCATAACGCCGATGACAGTCGCTGTCATCCCCTAAAATCCGAGACGTGAGCCGGTGGGAGCCCAATGCGCGCGGCCGCCTCGAGCAGGCGGCCCTGGAGCTCTACCGCGAGCGCGGCTTCGACCAGACGACGGTGGCGGAAATCGCCCAGCGAGCGGGCCTGACGGAACGAACGTTCTTCCGGTATTTCGCCGATAAGCGCGAGGTGCTGTTCTGGGGGGAGGGCGCATTACACGAGTTGTTCGTGCACGCAGTGAGCGGCGCACCCGATTCGGCGGCGCCGCTGGACGCGGTCGCCGCGGGGCTGGAGACGGCCGCCGGTCTCTTCACTGAACGCCGCAACCAGGCCCGGCAACGCCAGGCGGTCATTGCCGCGAACAAGGAGCTGCAGGAGCGCGAGCTGATGAAGCTCGCATCGCTGGCGGCAGGCATGGCCGACGCGCTGCGCCGGCGCGGCGTCGGCGAACCGGCCGCCAGTCTGACCGCCGAGGCGGGGGTCGCGGTCTTCAAGGTCGCGTTCGCGCGTTGGGTCGACGCGGATGACAACAACGACCTGGTGCACCACATCCGGGAGTCACTGGACGAACTCAAGGGGCTGAACATCAAGTAGCCAGCGAATTGACAGCGGTACCCCAGCTTTACGCTAGGCTGCCTAACTAACGTACTATCCGGGTCGGGTCGTTCATCGACACGAGACGGGTGCTGTGTATGTACATCAAGCAACTGGTCGCGGGAGCTGTAATCGCCGGTGCTATCGGCACAACTGCCATCGGCCTGGGGGCGGGCACCGCTTACGCTGCGCCGGGATGCCCCCCGGTGGGGGGACAGTGTGGTCCCGGCGGGCCCGGCGGACCGCCGCCACAGGGCGCACCGCATGGGCCGGGCGGGCCCGGCGGACCGCCGCCGCAAGACCTCCGCGGCGGGCCACCGCCTGGCGATTTCCGTGGACCCGGCGGACCCGGCGGGCCACCGCCCGGCGATTTCCGTGGACCCGGCGGACCCGGCGGGCCACCGCCCGGCGATTTCCGTGGACCCGGCGGACCCGGCGGGCCACCGCCCGGGGACTGGCGTGGACCCGGCGGACCCGGCGGGCCACAAGACTGGCATGGACCCGGCGGTCACGATTGGCATCCACCGTGGAACCCAGGCGACAACGACTGGCGCGGCCGGTTCCCAGGTGCCCCCTGGGGTGACGGACTACCGCCGTGGGGCTGGGGCGCACCGCCGCCGCCGATTTGGGACGGACCACTGCCGGACCAGTTCGGGCCGCCGCCCCCGCCGATCAACTACTGGGGCTACAACGAGCAACCGGTGTGGGATCAGGGGTACAACCAGTGGGGATTCTGGTTCTTCGGGATCTGGATCCCGCTCCCCATCTAAGACGAGTAGCCGTCCTCACGTCGGCACGGCAACAGCCGGCGCTGGCGCCGGTGCTGCCTCGGGTGCGCCGCTAGCCGCGGTTGCCGCGGCACCCGCGCACCGAGACGCTTCCAGCCGCGCGAGCGCGGCCTCGGTGAAGACCGACAACCCGAGGTCGGGGTTGTACCCGTGAATTTCCTTGACGTCGAGCTCGGCCAGGAAATAGATAATCTCCTTCGAGACGACCTGACCGGGAACCAGCACCGGGAAGCCGGGCGGGTACGGGACGACGAAGGTGGTCGACACCAGGGTCTGCCCCGCGGCCAGCCGCCGCCCGGCCGCGCCGAGCAGAACGTGTTCGCGGTCCGACTCCTCGTACCCGGCGTAGAAGGCCGACCGCATGTCCCCGAACGAGCTGGCGCCGCCGGGACGAAACGCGCTGTCGAACTCGCTGAAGTCGGGCAGCGCCGGCAGGTCCTTGGTGATCTCGTCGACCCGGCGCTGTTGCAGGGCGCGATCGGCCTTACCTGCCGCGCTCTGGGTCCGCTCCAAGTCGGTCGCCACCCGACGCAGCACGTCGAGCAGGTAGTGCACGCTCGACCAGGTGACGCCGATCGTGAAGATCAACAGCACGCTGTTGATCGAGGTCTTGTTGATCTGGATGCCGAACCGGCCCATCAGGATCTTCTCGCGGAATTCGTATCCGTTCATTCCGGTCATGCCGATGAACAGGGTGACCCGCGTCGCGTCGAGCACAAACTGATCGGACCGCCACGCCTCGTTCCACTCGGCCAAGGCACCCTGTCTGACCGTCCGGTACGAGCTGACGTCAGAGGCGCGGAACTCGCCGGGCACGAGGTCGTCCTCGTCGAGGATGCGGAACCACTTGCCGATCAGCCGGTCTTTGCGGACGCGGTGACGGAACACCAGCGCCATGTCGTACACCTGGCGGACCAGCTGGAAGCCCTCGATGTCGACCTGCCGGCGGGCGAGGTCCAACGACGCGAGGAGTTGCTGGTTCGGCGACGTCGAGGTGTGGGTCAAAAACGCCTCAGTGAACGTGTCGCGGCCGAGAGCTTCGAAATCCTGGTCGCGGATATGGATCATCGACGCCTGCCGAAGCGCCGACAGCGACTTGTGGGTGGAATGCGTCGCGTACACGCGGACCCGCGCGCGGTCGGGGTCGGGCAGCAGCCGGCGGTTGGCCCACTCCGCACGGTCGACTCCATCCATCGACGCGCGCCACTCCCGGTACTCCTGGGCGTACCGGGGAGACGACAACGTCGATTCGAGTCGCTCGGCGGAAACCATCGCGGTCCGCTGCCGCGCCCAGGGCACCGCGGTTGCGAACGCGTACCACGCCTCGTCCCAGAGGAAGCAAATGTCCGGCTTGATCGCCAGCACCTCCTCCATCACGCGGCGTGGGTTGTAGACGATCCCGTCGAACGTGCAATTGGTAAGCAACAGCATGCGCACGCGGTCCAGCTGTCCGGCCGCCTCGAGGTCCAGCAGCGCCTTCTTGATCGTGTGCAGGGACACGGCACCGTAGATCGCGAACGACTCAAGCGGATAGGCATCCAGGTACATCGGGTACGCCCCGGCGAGCACGAGGCCGTAGTGGTGCGACTTATGGCAATTGCGGTCGATCAGAACGATGTCGCCCGGCCGGGTCAGGGCCTGCACGACAATCTTATTCGCGGTGGATGTTCCGTTGGTGACGAAGTACGTGTGATTGGCGCGCCACGTCACGGCGGCTTTGTCCATCGCCGCCTTGATCGTGCCGTGTGGGTCCAGCAGCGAGTCCAGCCCGCCGGACGTGCACGACGTCTCGGCCATGAAAATGTTGCGGCCGTAGAACTCGCCCATGTCCTTGAGCGACTTGGAGTTGAAGATGCTGGCGCCCCGCGCGACGGGCAGGGCGTGGAATTGGCCGACCGGCGCGGCCGCGTAGGCACGCAGGGCATCGAAAAACGGGGTGGCGAACCGGTTCCGGATCCCGGCGAGCACCGTGCTGTGAAGGTCGGTGACATCGTTGAGCCGGTAGAACGTGCGGTCGTAGACGACGTCCAGCTCGTCCTCGGTCTCCGCCGCGATCGACTCGTCGGTGAGCAGATACAGGTTGATGTGTGGCCGCAACTCCCGGATCCACTCGCCACATTCAACCCAGTCGTGGGTGCGGTCGGTCGCGACCACGTCGTCGTTAGCGCCGAGCAACGTGGTCATCAACGGCACCCGGTCGCGTGAACGCAACGGCAGGTCATGGCGGATGATCGCCGCCTGAATCTCGCCGTTCAACGCGACGGCGGTGATCGCGTCCTCGACGCTCGCCACGACAAGCACTTCGAACTGAACGTCGTCCGACGGGTCGCGAAGCGCCCGCAGGCTCTCCGCCAGGCTCTCGGGGGCCTCGGGTGGAGAATCGTCGCCCAGCAGGACGGTGTAGAACTGCTGCTGTTTGGCCCGCGCCACAAGTTCCTGATCGGCCAACGGCGCCGATGTGTCGAACAGAGCCGTACGGTCGCCGTACTCGGACAGCAGGCGCACGGCCAGCGACACCTCCTCGGCAAGCCGCACCGTTGCCATTGCGGCGAGATGTTCGCGAAACGCCGCCAGATTCACCGCACCCGGGTACAGCCAGTAGCGCTCGAAGGCGCCGAGACGGTCGAGGAGACGCCGCACCCGGGCGGCTTCGCGGGTGGTGTCCAGCCCCGCCCTGCCGACCTCGGCGAGCAGAGCGCAAGCATCGTCGAGCAGATTCCAGGTATCGATACGCGAGTACGACGGGTTCGCTACCGCCGCCAGCGCGGAGACCCGGAGCCGTCTCGGCCGCCTCGGGCGCTCGCCGTTTCGTTGCATGTCGTCAGTTCCTGTCGAACACGGCAGATCGCACCAGCTTATTCTGACCCCGGGCGGGCCTGTCTACAGGCTCCTACCCGTCTGGCCCGCCAGCCAATGACCCAAAGGAGTGATGTCATGCGTCGGGGATGGCTGATCGTTTTGGTGGCGGCGCTGGCCATGTGGCTGACGGCAGCATGCGGAGGAAGCAAAAGCACGGGCACTTTCGACGTGACGATCGCGAACGGCCAGGTCACGCCGACCAACGCCACCTGGCAGGCCAAGGTCGGCCAGCCGGTCAGCGTGCGGGTCACCAGCGACGCCGCCGACGAACTACATGTGCACTCCAGCCCCGACCACGAATTCGAGGTCGCGGCCGCACCCAACCAGGCCTTCACGTTCACCGTCGATGTTCCGGGGTCGGTGGAGATCGAGCTGCACAAGTTGGACAAAACCATCGCCACGCTGCAAGTCCAGCCGTGACAACCGACGGCCCATCGGTGGCCGTCCTCGCTCATGGTCTAGCTGGGTCCACAGACCTACCCGTGCCGTTCGGCTACGTGTTGGTCGGCGCGGCGTGGGTGCTGACCTTCACCTTCGCGCTGGTGGCGCTCGCCTGGCGGCGGCCCAGGTTCGATCCTCGAAAGCCGGGACACCCCCTGCCGCAAGTGGTTACGCGGATGGTTGATTCCCGACCGCTCCGGGCCATCGTGGCCGGGCTGGCGCTAGTGTTCACCGCCTGGGTGGTGATGGCGGGGCTGTTCGGACCGCAGAACGCCAGCAACGCACTGCCGCAGGTGTTCTACGTGCTGCTGTGGGTGGGGCTGGTCGCGGTGTCGCTCATCTTGGGGCCGGTGTGGCGGGTGCTCTCCCCGGCGCGCACCCTCTACCGCTTGGCCTACCGCATGCCGGCCGTCCGGCGCGCTATCGTCCCGTTGCGGTACCCCCCTGACTGGGGATACCGGCCCGCCGCGGTGGGGTTGTTCGCCTTCGTGTGGATGGAGTTGGCCAGCCTCGACTCGGCGTCCATGCCGATGATCAAAATCTGGGTGCTGCTGTACTTCTGCGTGATGTTCACCGGTGCGGGGGTGTGCGGTGATCTGTGGCTGGCCCGCGCCGACCCGTTCGAGGTGTACAGCGCGGTGGTGTCCCGGCTTTCCCCGTTTCGCCGTGACCTCACCACAGGAACAATCGTGATCGGGAACCCGATGGATCACCTTCCGTCGCTGCCCGTGCGCCCGGGTGTGGTCGCGGTGTTGTCGGTGTTGTTCGGATCGACGGTCTTCGACAGTTTCTCGGCCAGCGCGGACTGGCGCAATTTCGCCGACCGGTTGTCCGCAGCGGCCAGCGCGGTGCCGGTTCAGGTGGCGTCGTCGGTGTTGCGCACGATCGGGCTGATCGTGTTCATCACCGTTGTGGCGGTCACTTTTTCGCTGGCCGCCCGCGCGACCCGGGCCGTGGATCGGGACGCCCGGCGTAGCTTCCCGGGCCAATTGGCCCACTCGTTGATCCCAATCGTGGTGGGCTACGTCTTCGCCCACTATCTGTCCTTCCTGGTCGAACGCGGCCAGCAGGCAGTGTTCGCCCTGGGTGACCCGTTGGGCCGCGGGTGGAATGTGCTGGGTTTGGCGCACCTTCACGTCGCCTATGTGCTGTCGCTGCATCCAAAGGTGCTGGCGACGATCAAGGTGCTGTTCGTCGTCACCGGACATGTTGTTGCGGTGATCGCGGCGCACGACAAGGCGCTGCGGCTCCTGCCGGCCGGACGTCAGGTCACCGGCCAGCTCGCGATGATGCTCGTCATGGTGGGCTACACCTTCACCGGGCTGTATCTGCTTTTCGGTGGGTAACCGCCGGGGCGGCGAGCGCAGGCTTTTTAGCCGAAGACGTCGTTGAGCGTGACGGTTTGCAGGTTCCGGCTTCCGATGATGTCGAGCAGCTGGGAGTAGCAATGGGTGATGGTGGGCAGGTTGGCGTGGGTGAGCACGATCTGCTGGGGCTGAAACATACTGTTCGCATTGGCAATAAGGGCGGCGTCAGTCTCGGGTCGCCAGTCAAGGAGGTCGCCGCTCCACATGGTGACGGTGCTGTAGCCCTGATCGGCCGCGACCCGGTCAATGTCGGCGTTGTGCACGCCGTAGGGCGGGCGGAAAAACGGGGTGCCGTTGACCCCGTAGGTGTTTGTCAGGAAATCGGCGTTGCGGCGGATCTGATCGGCCACTCCGTCCAGCCCAAGGCGGTTCAGGTAGGGGTGCGACCAGGTGTGGTTGGCCATCTGGACCTGTCCGGAATCGACCATGGGCCGCAGCGCCGGGGCGTTAACCGACCAGGAACTGTTGGCACCGTTGACGAAGAAGGTCAGGCGGGTGCCGGTGTCGTGGGCAAACTGCGCAAACGCTCCGACCACGGGAACGCTGACGCCGTCATCAACGGTCAGCGCCAGCTGATTGCCGTTCCCCGGCAGCCGGGTGAGCACACCGGCCGGCGCCGGCAACTTTCCCAGCGGGATTTTCCACCGGACCGGCGCCGCGGTGGCCACCGCCCGGTTCGTTGCCGCCAAGAAGACGGCCCCAATTGCGCACAGCATTCTCCGCCGATCCATATTCGCCATAGAGTCGAAAATACTCCCGACGCAACGACTTTGGAACGTTTAATTACCCCACACGGGGTTGGAAGCGCCCGCGGTCTCCGCGGGATGCTCCCAAAACAGCGGGTTTCGCTCGATATCCAGGGGGAAGCGCAGCCGCCTGACCGGGCCGATGGCGTGGATCGGAGTGATTTTTTTCCCACCAGTGGTCGGCCGTCGTCACCGAGGCGGCGCGAGCCGCCAGGCCGTGGAGCTCTACACCGAGGCGCAGCGCCGCGGGTTCCCGCCGTGCCGGTGAACACCGCCGCCGACCGCGCACGCGACCCCCGCGCCGGCACCCGCCCTCGGCCAGAACGTCGAGGACCTGGACGACGACGCAATCGACGAACTGCTCCGACCGCGGTTCTAGCCCCTGGAGGCGAAGCGGGGAAGATTCTGGCGCACAAACTCGGAAAACGAAGCCGGCGGGTGGCCGAGCAAGGCGGTGAGCGCCTGCGGGTCGGGCGCGATAAGCGGCGCGGTTCGTTGCGAGAGTACCGCGCCGAGAGCTGAGATGTGTTGTGCCATACCCTTGTTGATCGGCGATGCGTGCTCGGATTCAGCCGCGGCCTCCAATTGCAGCCGCCATGTGGCCGCAGGGATTTGCTGGTAACGAACCGGTCGGCCAGTCTCGGACGAGATGATGCGGGCGACCTCGGCGTGACTGATCGCCTCGGCCGGTGGCGGATAGCTGATCTGGGCGGACGCCGGCCGAGGTGCGAGCAGGTGTACGACGGCGAGTTCGGCCGCATCGCGGCCGCCGATCCACGGTGCGAGGCCGTCACCGAAGCTGTTCTCGATAAGGGCGTCGTCTCGAATCATGGTCTCGTGTAGAAGCAGAACGTTCTCGTGGAACAAGCCTGCGACTCTCAACACGGTGGGGTTGAGCCCGGCCCAGATCAAGATCTCTTCGGCGACCGCGTGGGCTTGCCCCAGCCTGCTGGCGCTGTTCGACGCCTCACCCGTAGACAACTTTCGCGGCTGCCCTTTTCACAACGCCGCGGTGGAATCCGCGGGTGCGCTACCCAGTACCGATGCGATCGTTCGCAACCACAAGCTGGAGTTCACCCGTCGTCTCGTCGTCGTAGCGCACGAGGCAGGCGCCGCTGATCCGCATCTGCTGGGTCACCAGTTGGCCGTACTGTTTGACGGCGCTACCGCCATGGCCACCTCGCTCAACGACACTGCACCCCTTGTCCATGCGCGCGCCGCCGCGGCCACCCTCATCGACGCCGCCACCCCGCCATGCTTTCCGTAGTAGCAGCACTACTACCCGGCCCCGCCGCGACGGGGCTACCGTCGTGTGGATCAGGCCCGGCCCTGAAGGGCCGCTTGACCAAATGATCCAGTGGTCACCGCGCCTTCCGGCAGGCACAGTTCTCCGCTTTCGACGCGCTTACGCAGATAGACGAACGTCTGCGCGGTCTGGGCGAACAGATGGTCACCCGCACGCAGCGAGGCGCGAGCTCGGTCGCCGCGGGACGCAAAGCGCGGCAGGGGTTCGACCACCGTGCCGTAATCCACATTGAAGAACAGCGGGAACGAATAGCGCTCTTCGGGCACCTTGCGGACCCGGTGCGTGGTGGCGATGAACTCGCCGTTGGTCCACAGCTCCAGCATATCGCCGATGTTCACGACGAACGCGCCGGGAATGGGTGGTGCATCGATCCACTCGCCGGCGCCGTTGAGCACCTCGAGGCCGGCCGCGGTGGGCTTGAGCAATGTGAAGCATTCGTAATCGCTGTGTGCGCCGATCCCCTGGTGGTCTTCGGCGTCCGGGTTGTACG
>Ga0153922_1000032_pt1 | contig 54115 bp, 52 predicted proteins | sample TSNJ006MetaG_FD_104723 | JGI IMG/M metagenome (GOLD analysis project Ga0153922, IMG submission 104723) | Attine ant fungus gardens microbial communities from New Jersey, USA - TSNJ006 MetaG | ecosystem: Host-associated > Fungi > Mycelium > Unclassified | place: USA: New Jersey, Brendon T. Byrne... | reverse complement strand
TCTTAGCCCGGTTGGAAATGGTATCATCAAACACCTGCCGGCGATATTTGACAACCATGACGAGATGATAATTCAGCAAGAATACTGAATGTGCATTACTATCTAATTTCACAGAAAACACCGCCATTTTATCTTTGATCGACTGATTATATTATACCACAAATCTACAGTGAACACAAGTTCTTTTTTCACTGAATAATTTCGTGGTTTTATTATTTTCCCAGGCGGCCGGAAACGGCCAATTCATACGTAGTGATAATGAATCAATATTGGCAGATATGCCAGATGTGGCAATTCATCCCGCCACTTCAGAAGTCAGGGAATTCTTGCCACAATATGTTAAATATTGTCTCACCGTGGTTTTTCCAATTCCCATTGTTCCGCCTATCATATAAAGCCTTTTCATTGGCATACCTCTTAAAATTACTTGCTTTGTACCGTTTACAAATTAAACCTCAAAATCTTCGGACTTGTACCACGAATAAAACCTACCCGAATTGGGAGTGACTCTAAGCACACAAAAATCAGGGTCGACAAAGGATTTTTGTGGATATGCGTTTTTGAATTTGCTCTGCCAATATTTTTCTTTAATGTTCATGTCAGTTACGATTTCCATATCACCTTTTAATAGACAACCTTTCCATACCAACCTTCGGCTATAAAAGTAAACGCTTGCTCTTGCATTTTTGCTTATTAACTGTTATCTAAATTCCGATTTCTTACTTCACTTGAACTTCACTTGATTACTTTAATATGGTAATTTCCAATAAATTCATCATAAGATACCGATAAAACATAAGTAATATGTTTCTTCAACTCTAATTCCTTAGATGAAGAGCCATTACTATTAAATGTATCAATAACGCTTCCCTCATTATCAGTAAGCGTAAAACTTAGCAAACCTGATTTAATATTGGATGAATATTCAAATTTGACGAGTCCATCTTTTTGAAGTTCAAAGGTAATCTCACTTCTGCTACTACTTGCTTCTGTAATGGTACCTTTCATATTTCCAAGAGTATTACTATTTCTAAAAAATAGAAAAGCTCCTGCGGCAATTAATATTAGTATTACTATTCCTATACACAGTTTTTTCATGTGAGTTCTCCTTTATTACATCTAATTTACTAATTGATATTTAGCACTCTATTATATCTGGACTTTCCATAACGTATTCTGGAATGTTATCCATAATATCCTGTAAAGATTTTGCCTTCTCCAACATCTGCATTGTCTCTTTGTGAGAATTTGCAAAAATACCATCAAAGAAATATTCGTCATATTCTTTACGAATCGGATACGCCAAAATTGGCTCATCATCAGAAAATTCTGCATTAACACCCTGCTTGTTTCCTCTTGCATCAAGCTTTATCCACTTTTTATTCAGTAAAACCGCATTAAAAGCATGAACACAATACCCTAAAGAATCATCGTCTGCAAATGTAAGGTGCTCAAAGCAAAAGCCTGTCGGAATACTCTGAGAACGCAACAATGCGGCAAGTAAATTGGCTTTTGCATGACAAATTCCCGTTTTATGCAGCAGTACATCAGAAGCTCTGGCAGTAATAATTTCAGCATCGCAATCAAATGAATGCGAGATTTTATCTCTTACAAATGAGTATGCGGCTTTTGCTTTTTCCAAATCAGTCATATTTTCTGAAAACAACTCTGACGCTTTACTCCGAATTATCCCTGAACTATAATCAACATAATACTCTTCTTGTAAAAATATTTTCAATTTGTATCACCTCGTAACTTCTGATTCTCTCACACAATTTATTGACTTCGCATCAGGCTTACTGTGTTCATTGAGCTACCACAATTAATCGTCGACTTTTTTCGTTATAATCACTTGTGTCATAGCCGCCATATATTTGTATATTTTTAAAACCTGCCTGGTTTATAACAACCTCAATAGAGGGTAAAGACAACGTATAATGAGTAGTTCCTTGTGTCAACACCAGCAGTCCGTTTTCGTTTAATCTGTTCTTCATTGATTTAAGTGCTGCTATTAAGTCTTCATCCGTATGAAGATGTGGAAGCGAAGTGGTAAGACAAACAATTGCGTCAAAAGCTTGTGTATACTTCTGCTCTAAATATCGAAAATCACAATGGCATAAAGGAATTGTTTTTCCATATGTTTTCAAGTTTTTATCTGCAATCTCAAGCATGGATTCAGAATAATCCGAGCCACTGACCTCAAATCCCATTTCTGAAAGCATATGCAAATGCTGTCCAGTCCCACAAACACAATCCAAAATGGTTTTTACATTAAACTTTACAAATAATTTTTCATTATCATACCTCACGGTAAATATTTTTGCTATAAATTTCGATTTATTAAATTATATCAGAGAATGATTTAAAAATAAAGCACTGCATATTTATTCTCATATGTACAAACAGAAAAAAAGAGAACATACTTCACAAGTATGCTCCCTTATATTTTTATTAGTTAAGTAATCCTATTATTAAAAAACACGCAAACTTTGTACTTGTACTTTCGTCAAATTTTTTGACGAAACTGCTGACGATAATTTACGGTAGGTTCTCAAATCATGTTAAGCATTGATTTTACTGGATATATAAGCATGTTCAACACTCTATTGAAAATCACCCTATTGTCCCATCTGTTTTGCTACTTCCTCAGCAAAGTTCTCTTCCTTCTTCTCGATCCCTTCGCCTGTTTCATAACGAACAAAGCTCTTAATCTTAACAGGTGTGCCAATCTCTTTAGCTACTGAATCAACGTACTTTTTGACGGTCAAGTCACCATCTTTAACATAAATCTGATCTACAAGGCAAACTTCTTTAAGCTCTTTGTTCAGACGTCCGATTATCATCTTGTCGATGATGTTTTCCGGCTTGTCAGGATTCTCATTCATTGCTGCCGCTTTTAATATCTCTGTTTCTTTTTCGATAAAGTCGGCCGGTACTTCGCTGCGGTCTACGTATTTGGCATTCATCGCCGCTATCTGCATGGCAACATTCTTACCACACTCTAAGAGTGCATCTGCTGATGCAGTTGTTTCAAATTCTACTAATACACCAATCTTTCCGCCGGCATGAATATATGTTGCGATAACACCATCTGGTGCCTGTAATTTAACAAATCTGCGAATGCTTAATTTCTCACCGATAATAGCGATCTTGCTTGAAAGCCCTTGCTCTACGGTAAGCGTCGCATCTTCACACCATGGCTCTGCCATAAAGCTTTCCAAAGTCTCTGCTTTCGTATCCAGTACTTGTCCGACCACATTGGCTACATATGCCTGAAAATCAGCATTCTTTGCCACAAAGTCAGTTTCACTGTTGACTTCTACAATGGCTGCTGTTTTACCATCTTCTGTAACTTTAGTCGTCACAAGACCTTCTGCTGCAACTCTATTGGCCTTTTTAGCCATCGCGGCCAAGCCCTTTTCTCTTAAAAATTCAACAGCCTTCTCTATATTCCCATCAGTTTCGGCCAAGGCTTTCTTACAATCCATCATGCCGGCACCGGATATTTCTCTAAGCTCTTTTATCATTGCTGCTGTAATTGCCATATTCTATTCCTCCATATATATCTATATCTGTTAATCTTTCAATTAAGCCTCTACAATTGCTTCTTCTATAGCTTCCTCTATAACTTCGGCTACTTCTTCAATCACCTCGGCAATTTCAATGGCTTCTTCCACTGCTTCTGCCATCTGAACACCCTGATTGGCTTCGATAACAGCGTCTGCCATCTTACCGACAATTAATTTGACAGCTCTGATCGCATCGTCGTTGCCGGGAATAACATAATCTAATTCTTCAGGATCACAGTTCGTATCGGCAATTCCAATTAAAGGAATACCTAATACATGAGCTTCCTGAATGCAAATTCTTTCTTTCCTCGGATCAACCACAAAAATTGCATCTGGTATGCGCTTCATATCTTTAATACCGCCCAGATTCCTTTCAAGCTTTTCCCATTCTTTCTTTAATTCAATAACTTCTTTCTTAGGAAGCACATCGAATGTACCGTCCTCAGACATAGTTTCAATTTGTTTAAGTCTGCTGATACGACCCTGAATTGTTTTAAAATTAGTCAGCATACCGCCTAACCATCTTTGATTAATATAATACATACCACAGCGTTCCGCTTCTAATTTGATAGCATCCTGCGCCTGTTTCTTTGTTCCGACAAAAAGAATCTTGCCGCCATCTGCTACAATATCTTTAATCACTTTGTAAGCGTCATCTACCATACCGACAGACTTCTGCAAATCAATAATGTAGATTCCATTTCTCTCAGTGTAGATGTACTCTGCCATCTTTGGGTTCCATCTTCTCGTCTGATGTCCGAAATGTACTCCGGCTTCAAGTAATTGTTTCATTGATATTATACTCATAATATACCTCCATTTGGTTTAATCTTCCGCAGGTTTCACCTTCTTAGGCTACCTTCCGGCACCATCCTAAAAATCGGCCTGCGTGTCTTTTTTTCCGAGTAGTATTATATCACAAAAGGCCTGCAAGGTGCAAGCCTTTTCTCTACAATTTCTTCAGTTCATCGAAAACAACATCGTTAATCACCTTTATATAAGTACCCTTCATACCAGATGAACGGGATTCAATAACACCTGCACTCTCGAACTTCCTAAGGGCATTGACAATAACTGACCTGGTTATACCTACCCTATCAGCAATTTTACTGGCAACCAGAATACCTTCATTCCCATCAAGTTCTTCAAAAATGTGGGTTATAGCTTCTAGTTCCGAAAAAGACAGGGTACTGATGGCAGATTTGACAATCTGTATCTTTCTAGCCTCTTCCGCACTCTCTTCATTGACTGAACGAAGCATTTCAAGACCTACGACCGTCGTTCCGTATTCACTTAAGATGATATCATCAATCTCATAGCCTCTCGTATCCCGGTATAGGAACAGGGTCCCCAAGCGCTCACCAGCTATGTCAATGGGGGTTATGATGGCCTCATACTTCGAGATATCCGTGTCATTAAATCCTAGTGTCATTAAGTTCACATTTTCTTTGGTAGATAAGACACTCAATAGGCGCTCGTTCAGCGAAGTATCAATATAGCCGCCGACGACATCGCTGATAAATTCTGTAATAGTATCGATGGCTTGAAGATTTTTAATGCCCAGAACTTTTCCTTTTTTACTTATAACCAGTATGTTCGATTCCAGAATATCGCTTAACACTTCGCATATATCATTAAAAACAACCATATTAGAGCTGTTATTATGCAAAAGCTTATTGATTTTCCTCGTCTTATCCAATAATTGGACGCTCATCCTTCTCCTCCTTAGAATAAAATAAATTCAAACAATTGTAGAAATAATTAATCATTTCTATCATTTTATCACAATATCTTATTCAAAACAAGATTTTTTATTCCGTCTTAGCAAAAACTCTGTGAACTTTTTTAAATAAATTCAAATTTTTAGATTATTCAGTCTCTTCATTGGGTTTGCCTTCTACATACCCGCACTGTTTATCAGCGCAGGCTAACTTATTTCCCTTATGAACCAATACATTCCCGCAAACAGGGCATTTCTTTGACGATGGTTTTTGCCATACCATAAAATCACAGTTAGGATTATCTTCACACCCGTAGTAACGCCTTCCCTTTTTTGTTTTTCGAACAACAATGTCTTTGCCGCATTTGGGACAACTAACACCTATTTTTTCATAATAGGTTTTGGTGTTTTTACATTCCGGGAAGCCCGGACAAGCCAAAAACTTCCCATGAGGTCCATATTTGATAACCATCATCCGGCCGCATAACTCACATTGGACATCAGAAATTTCATCTTCAATGGTAATCTGTTCCAATTCTTTTTCTGCTGCATCTATCCCTGCTTTTAAATCAGGATAAAAGTTACGAAGTATTGTCTTATAAGGAATGTCACCTTCCGCCACCTTATCCAAAAGGACTTCCATATTGGCTGTAAAATCAACATCAACAATACTTGGAAACGACTCGGTCATGATATTGTTGACAATTTCGCCAAGTTCAGTTACATATAAATTTTTATTTTCTTTGGCAACATAGCGCCTTGCAATAATTGTTGTGATTGTAGGCGCGTATGTACTTGGTCTTCCGATTCCTAATTCTTCCAGTTTCTTAACTAGCGAAGCCTCAGTAAAATGTGCCGGTGGTTGGGTATAGTGCTGCTTAGGATCATAGTTTTCTAAAGTAAGGATACTGTCTTTTGTTAATTTTTTAGATAGTAGATTCTTTTCAATTTTTTCACTATCTTGTTTATATACAGATAAGAAGCCTTCGAATTTCACTTTTGATGCCGCTACCGTAAATATATAATCTCCTGCCGCAATTCTAACCGAAGTTGTTTCATATAGGGCTTCTTTCATTCGGCTAGCTAAAAAACGATTCCAAATCAACTGATATAAGCGAAATTGATCTCTCGACAAGGATTCCTTAACTTTCACCGGTGAAAGGCTCATGTATGTCGGTCTGATGGCTTCATGGGCATCCTGAATCTTTTTATTATTGTCATTGCTTTTTACTTCTTTAGCTACATATTCCTGACCATAAGCCGTACCAATAAAGTCTCTTGCCGCGCTATCTGCCTCATCAGATATTCGTGTAGAGTCGGTTCGTAAGTAAGTAATCAAGCTGACTGTGCCCTGGCCTTTAACATCTACCCCTTCATAGAGCTGTTGGGCAAGGCGCATTGTCTTTTGCGTTGAAAAATTCAAATGCTTTGATGCTTCCTGCTGCAACGTACTTGTGGTAAACGGTACGGGAGCTTTCTTAACCCGCTCACTGACCTTGATATCCTTCACTTTAAACGCTGCATTTTCTAATTTGCCAAGAATCTTATCTAATTCTTCTTTAGAATCAATATCACCATAGAACTTGGCGATTAAAGGTTTGGCTTCGCCCTTAATCTTTAAGATGACGTCTAAACTCCAATATTCTGTCGGTATAAATGCCTCTATTTCTTTCTCCCGGTCGCATATGATGCGCAGCGCCACTGACTGCACCCTGCCGGCACTTAAGCCGCGTTTGACTTTTGCCCAAAGCAGCGGACTGATGCCATAACCTACCATGCGGTCAAGGATTCGCCGTGCCTGTTGGGCATCTACTAAATCCATATCAATTTTTCTTGCCTGTTTAAGAGAGTTCTTAACGGCTGTCTTTGTGATTTCATTAAAGGATATCCGGGCACTGGCCTTATCATCCAATTTCAACGCCTGAGCCAAATGCCAGGAAATAGCTTCTCCTTCACGGTCAGGGTCAGTGGCCAGAAATACTTTATTCGCTTTCTTGGCTTCTTTACGAAGCATGGCAAGCACTTCACCTTTTCCCCGAATCGTTATATACTTTGGCTCATAATCATGCTCGACATCCACTCCTAACTGACTCTTTGGGAGATCCCTTACATGGCCGTTTGATGCTACTACCGAATAATTACTTCCAAGAAACTTATTAATTGTCTTGGCCTTTGCAGGTGATTCTACAATAACCAGATTCTTTGCCTTTGCCATTGATATTCCTCCAAGTTTTACAAATTTATAATGTACTGATTTCTTGCAGCCTGCTTTATACAGCCTTTTAATTCCAGCCTTAAAAGTATTGGAATAACCTGGCTGATGCTAAGCCTCACCTCATCGGCTACATCATCAATATTTTTTGGTATTAAACACAAGCTAGAATACACCAATTCTTCAAATTTATCAAGTATAATCTGATTTTTTTTATTTTTTTTAAATTTAATCTGATATTCTTCCAAGATCTCCTCCGGTTTAGTAACCATCTTTGCGCCTGCTTTAATTAGGTTATTACAACCTTCGCTTAAAGCATCAAAAGCCCGCCCGGGTAGTGCAAAAATATCCTTTCCTTGTTCCAGGCCCATATGTGCCGTAATCAGTGCCCCGCTTCTGTCCCTTGCCTCCACAATAAAGATCCCGTCACTTAAGCCGCTGATAATCCGATTACGCATTGGGAACCGCCATGCATCAGGCGATACTCCCAGACCATATTCTGAGATAATGCCACCAGCAGATTTCATTTTTTCAAATACTTCTATATGCTCTCTGGGATAACAATAATTGATTCCGCAACCCAACACGGCAAACGTATCTCCACCGTTTAAAAGAGCTCCCTTATGGGCACTTACATCTACACCTCTGGCCAGACCGCCGATAACCTGAATATCACTTGCGGCAAGCTGCTTTGCAAAACCACCTGCCATCTCCCTTCCATAGCTTGTACAATTCCTGGCACCTATAATGGCAATTGATAACCGATTAGCCTCCGGAAGCTTCCCTTGATAAAATATGCCTCTTGGCATATCCGGCAGATGCGTGAGCCTTTGTGGAAATTCAGCGGATTCGCAAGAGATAAAATGAATCTTTCTATCTATCAGCTTATCATATTCTCTTTGTAGTTTAGAAATATCTCTGCTTTTTAAAATAGCCGCCGTCTTTAGATTATCTATCTCTTGTATGCTTTCAAGCCGTTCGCTGGCTGCATTAAAAATATCCCTGGGTGTTTTAAAATAGTTTAACAATTTTTCAATTGTCTTGATGCCAATACCGGGTATTGTACATAACCAAAACCAATATAATTCCATATTCATTATAAATCCTCCCCATATTTATGATCAAGCACCCGATAGCATATCGCTTCACTGATGTGCTGCCCGGAAACTGTATCCGATTCTTCTAAATCAGCTATCGTCCTTGCCACTTTAAGAATTTTATAATATGCTCTGGCACTGAAGTTCATCTTTTCAAATGCCTCATTTAATAATTTCTGACCATCGGCATCGGGCATACAATAAGTATCTATCGCCTTACCCGAGAGCTGGGCATTAAAATAAATCCCTTCATGTTTATATCTGGACTTCTGACGTCTTACTGCCGCCTCGATACATCTGCGCATCGTTAATGAACTTCGCCCCTTTTCCCGACGTATAAACTTCTGACCATCCGGTTTCGATGCCTCGGTGCATAAATCAAAGCGGTCTAGCAGAGGTTGACTAATACTGCTTAAGTATCTCCGAATTTGACCAGGCGTACAGGTACATTTTGTCTTGTCCGGATAATGCCCACATTTGCATGGATTCATGGCAGCAACTAAAAGAAAGTCCGCCGGAAATATATAATCTCCGTGAGTCCTTGAGATCATAATCTTCTTGTCCTCTAAAGGCTGACGCAAGATTTCAAGAGCCTGAGCGTTAAATTCTCCAAGCTCATCTAAAAATAGCAGGCCATTGTGTGAAAGGGTGATTTCCCCCGGTTTCGGTATCAGTCCGCCGCCAGCCATTGCTTTATCGGTTACGGAATGATGGGGCTGTCTAACAGGCCGTTTGATGTCACCTTCCCATATCTCATCAAATTTACCCTTGACGCTGTAAATACTTGCCACTTCCAATGCTTCTTCCCTGGTAAGCGCCGGCATAACTGTTGGAATTCTTTTCACTGCCATGGTCTTACCTGCTCCCGGTGGTCCCATAATCAACATATGATGTCGCCCTGCCACGGCAATCTCTATGCTGCGCTTTAATAACTCCTGCCCATAAATCTCATCAAAATCTGCTTCAAAGCCAACCGTATCATATGTTGATGATTGTATCGTTTGACTCTGCCGCACCGCAGGTTGTCTGTTCCCATTGATATATTCAATGGCCTCCGTCAGATTCTTTACACCTATAACTCTGGCATCTCCGGCTAACATCCCTTCTCTGACATTACCGCTTGGTACAATGCATGCCCTAAAACCATGTTTAAGCGCCATGTTAATAATAGGCAGAATCCCATTAACCGGGGCAACCTCTCCGTCAAGACCCAGTTCTCCCACAATAACAAAATTGCACAGATTCCTGCCTGATATAAAGCCTAACGAGCTTAAAATTGAAATAGCAATGGGTAAATCAAATAATGTCCCTTGTTTACGTAGATTTGCCGGTGAAAGATTGATGATAATCCGTTTTGACGGAATCTTAAATCCTGAATTTCTGATAGAAGTGGTTACTCTTTCTTTGGCCTCCTTTACTTCAGATGCCAGATAACCCACTAAAGAATATGATGGAAAACCGTCACTGATGTCAGCTTCCACATGAATAATCCTGCCCTCAATGCCATAGACGGCACCGCTGGTTACTTTACTGTACATTAAGCCTCCTTCTCTCCGGAAATTCGGCTTGCCCAATAAAATCATATCAAAGCTTCATCTATTTTTCAATCAATTTCACGCGACAATATTCGTGCTTTTATGATTGCAAATCAGGTGAAAGCTCTATATAATAAGAGTTATTTATAGGAGGCGACAAATGAAAGCAATTATACAAAGAGTATCCAGTGCCAGCGTATGTACCGGCGGTGAGATTATAGGGAAAATTGGCAAAGGTTTTGTTGTTCTGCTTGGCGTAGGCAGGGAAGATTCTGAGGATGATTTGAATTATTTAGTTAAGAAAATCACTGGAATGCGTATTTTTAAAGACGAAAATGAAAAGATGAACTTATCACTTAAAGATGTTGGTGGAGAATTGTTGGTTATCTCCCAATTCACTTTATTCGCTGACACTAAAAAAGGAAATCGACCGAGTTTTATCAACGCCGGTCCTGCCGATTTATCTAAAAATTATTATCAGCAATTTATAGCCAAATGCCGAAAGCTGGGCTTCACAACAGAAGAAGGCCATTTTGGTTCCCATATGGAGGTTTCGCTAATTAATGATGGCCCCGTAACCATATCCATTGACAGTTGTTTACGTTAACAAGAATATACCCTGTGGGATTATCGCACTAAATAATGCGATAATCCCACAGGGTGCCGATACTAAATTAAGTATCCAGAATTTTTTTAATTTCTTCCATAAATGTATTGGCATCCTTGAATTCACGATAAACTGAGGCAAACCTTACATAGGCAACAGCATCAAGAGATTTCAGTTTGTTCATGACAATTTCTCCGATTGTTTCTACTGCAATTTCACGTTCTTCTTTATTAAAAATCTCGGTTTCAATCTCGTCTACCAGCTGGCTGATTCGATTGGCAGATATTGGCCGTTTATGGCATGAACGGACAATACCTGCTTCAATTTTACTTCGGTTATAGGGTTCTCTGTTAGTATCTTTTTTAATAACAATCAAAGGAATCGTCTCCACTTTTTCATAGGTTGTGAAACGTTTTGTACACGATTCACACTGACGTCTCCTTCGTATCGAACTATTATCATCAGCCGGTCTTGAATCAATCACTTTTGTATCTGATATACCGCAAAACGGACACTTCATTATCTTATCCCCCTGTATTTTTATACTAGTGTACTACTTAGTTCTTACAATGATTCATTATCTCTTCCATATCTACATCTACCAAAATAATGTCGCCGCCAATTTGCTTAACACACTTCCACCCAATGATGTACTCAATATCTCTGCCAAGGAATCCGCAAAACTTGGCGGGACCAGGTATAATCAACTGGCATATACAGCCCGTATCCGGATCAAAATCTATATCCGCCACAAACCCCAGCTTATGGCAATCCCTGATATTGATGACTTCCTTTTCTCTCAATTCACAAAATCGCATACGAATCGCTCCAAAAGCTTTTATCTTTATTATTATATGAACATCACTCAGATTATTGCAGCCTTCTTAAAACAGCCTTATAAACCTCTGTCACTTCCATACCGATTACAAATTGATATTCTCCAAACCGCAAAAAAACACCCGCAATATCGGGGACTGCCATCGCTCTATCGGTCTGATAAAGAGACTCATCATTCAATTCAAATCTCAATCGGGTTATACAATGATACACCCGTTTGATATTTTCCCTGCCACCAATTGATGCCAGTATCTCATTACTCATTACATCATAATTCATGATTCACCTCCCGGCAGACACTTTCTTAATCCATTCGCGCATTGACTAAATGCAGTGCAATGAAACCGGCTTCCTCGTAATTTAAGTCCAGGCCAAGCCTGGCATTCATCATATCTACAGCCACTTTACCCACTTTATATTCATCCACGTATAGCCGTTCGATTTCTCCCAGAAGGGAGTTTTTAAGCTGTAAACCTGACTTTAAACGTTCCAACGCCATACTAATATGGTCGGTCAAGGTCAGATACAGATTATCGCTTAATTGATAGTCCAGGTTATTCTTGGCATATTCAATGATTTCAGTGGACAAGCTGATATGTTTTTCGGGAATACTTGAAAATAGTTGAATTAATTTCTCGGATCGGATTCCACTCTCAGGATAAAATATTTTCTCTATTCTTCGCCTGTCTACAGTATCACCAATACGCTTTCTAAAAGCAATTCCGCATCCCATCAAAACAAGCTCCTGATTATTTGCATCTGTCGCCGTCACAACATTGTTGTTCAAAATCTTCTGAATCCGCATCCCTATCCCCCCAAATCAAAATAGCGGCAGTATCTGTCATTTGCAATGATTGGCTGCAGACAACAGATATTACCACTATTATAACCTAAATATCTGGGTGGAACAACTATATTATTTATAAGTATCTAAGATCCCCGATTTTAAGCATTCAGATACATTTGTCTCACGAACTTTCTTTCGCAACGCAAATATTGATGAAGGCGTGACTGAGAGTTCATCAATTCCCATGGCTAAAAACTCTTCAGTCAGACCCAGATCGGCACCAAGCTCTCCACAGATACCTACCCAGATACCATTGCGGTGGGCATTGTCTGCCACTGTCTTAATCAACCGAAGCAATGCCGGATGATGAGGATCATAGAAATCTTCAAGCATCTGGTTTTGCCTGTCTATCGCCAATGTATACTGCGTTAAATCGTTGGTTCCGATGCTGAAGAAATCAACTTCTTTTGCCAACAAGTCACTGATAATTGCCGCTGCCGGCGTTTCAATCATAATTCCCAGTTCTACATGCCTGTTATATGGAATATTCTCATTGAATAATTCTAATTTTACTTCATCAACGATTTGTTTAATTCTTTTTACTTCATTTAAAGATATAATCATTGGGAACATAATAGCAATTTTCCCATAAATCGAAGCACGATACAACGCACGTAACTGCGTCTTAAATACATACTCCCTATCAAGACAAATGCGGATGGCACGATAACCCAACGCCGGGTTTTCTTCCTTTGGAATTGCGAAATAATCAGCTTGCTTATCAGCCCCAATGTCCAGTGTCCGTATAATGACTTTTTTTCCGCCCATTTTTTCAGCAATATGCTTATATATTTCAAATTGCTGCTCTTCCGTTGGGTAATCAGTGTTTTCTAAATACAAGAATTCACTTCTGAAAAGTCCCACGCCTCCTGCATCGTTCTGCAAGGCCGAGTCGGCATCACTGATATGCCCAATATTGGCATAGATGTCAATCATTCTGCCGTCTAATGTGATATTCTCCTGTCCGATGAGCTGCTTGAGTAATTCCTTATTATGCTCATGTTCTCTCTGCTTTTCGAAATATTTCTTGTAAGTGGTATCATCCGGCTCAATATAAATCTCCCCTGCAGATCCATCTACAATCACTTTGTTATCATGATACTCAGGCTTTAGCTTATCCTTTAAACTAATAACGGCAGGGATTCCCATCGTTCTCCCTAAAATAGCCGTATGAGAATTAGAAGAGCCATACATAGTCACAAAACCAAGTAACTTGTCCTTATCCATCTGTACCGTTTCGCTTGGCATCAAATCGTCACTGGCCACAATTACCGGCTCATCACTTTCAATAATTTTTGAGGAAGTATTAAGTAAAAGCTTCATCACCCGCTCTGATATATCCTTAATATCTGTAGCTCTTCCTTTCATGTACTCATCATCCATTGATGAAAACATCTCATAAAAGGTTTCTTTCGTCTTTTCAAGGGCATACTCGGCATTCACTTTTTCATTCTCAATCATCTCTTTAACACTGCCGCAATAATCATCATCTTCAAGCATCATTTTATGCATCTCAAAAATCATGGCTTCTTCTTCGCCGATTTCCCGAACAGCTTTATCGTGCAATGCGTCTAATTGTCCCATCGCTTTAGCGCGGGCATCTTCAAAACGTTTATACTCCGCTTTAGTATCTTCAATAGTTTTCTTTTCTATCAGCAATTGTTTTCTTTCATAGAAATATAATTTGCCAATTGCTATACCATCTGAAACCCCTTTTCCTTTTAATATAATCATGGCTTACCCCTTATATTATAAATTCTCTTCTAAAAACGCCTTAATTTCTGTATAGGCAGCGTCTTCATCTTCCCCTTCAATCACAACTGTAATCTGATCTTCGCACTTTACACACAGAGACATAAGGGCTAATAGCTTTTTAGCTGCTGCGCTTTTGTCATCTTTTTTAATGGTAATATCTGATTTAAAACCCGCTGCTTTCTTTGCTAAAAGTCCTGCCGGACGGGCATGAATACCGGCACTGTCTTTCACTACATAAGTAAATTCTTTCATAATAAATCGTCTCCTTTTTAATTTTAGTAGTTTATAAAAAATAAGACAAAACTCAAAATACATATGCTATAAATGATATGTATAGTGGTCTTGCCTGCTTATCAGTAACAATCCTTCTCCGTATACAGTTACATTGAATATGTTACCATATCTGCCAAAGAGAGTCTATTGACAAAACAAAGAAAAAACACTATCCATTTTTGTAAGTATTTCACAAAGCTCTCAGATTCACTTTACGATTCTCAATTTATTATGTATAATTATCCTAAAATTATACTAGCAATTTCACAATTCCTTATATTTACGCCGCTCGGTCGGCAGATAGGAGCATTTATGCGATTTCGACCTTGTATTGATATCCACAACGGCTCGGTAAAGCAAATCATTGGCGGCAGTTTAAATGATGCCGGTGACCTGGCTTCGGAGAATTTTATTTCCGAGTATGATGCCGGTCATTATGCCAGACTTTACCGCCAATATAACCTTCCCGGCGGACATATTATCATTTTAAATCCGTCCTCCTCTCCATATTACGAAGCAGATGTAGCTCAAGCACTGAGGGCATTGAAGGAATTCCCCGGCGGATTGCAGGTAGGTGGCGGCATAACCGGTGATAATGCATTATTTTTCTTAAACCATGGTGCCTCTCATATCATTGTAACATCATATGTATTTAGCAATGGAAAAGCAGATTTTAACCGACTTAAAGCATTGTCTAAATTAGTTGGTAAAAAACGCCTTGTTTTGGATTTAAGCTGCCGAAAAAAAAATAATGCCTATTACATTGTCACTGACCGCTGGCAAAAGTTTACTAATCTCGTTCTTACCCATGAAACTTTAGATAGCTTTGCGCCTTACTGTGATGAATTTCTTATCCACGCTGTTGATGTGGAAGGCAAGTCCTCAGGCATTGAATTTCCCCTTGTCCGCTTATTAGCCGACTGGAATGGACTAAATGTAACCTATGCCGGTGGAATAGCCTCCTATGGGGATATAGAGGCTTTAAAAAGCTTTGGCAAGGCAAGGCTTGACTTTACCATTGGCAGCTCACTGGATTTATTCGGAGGAAATATTCCCTTTAAAGATTTGACAGCCTTATAAATCAAAAGGGTGTCACAAAACCGGTTGAGACACCCTCTCATATCCTATCATTAATGTTTAAGATAATTTCTCATATTCTTAAGCGCTGTTTTCTCGATTCTTGATATTTGTGCCTGAGATATATCTAACTCTCTGGCGACCTCCATCTGGGTCTTTCCTTCGTAAAAACGCATGCTGATAATATCGCTTTCCCTATCAGAAAGTTTTTCCATTGCTTCTTGCAAGGCTATGCTTTCCACCCAGCTTTCTTCGCCACCCTTTTTATCACTTACCTGATCCATGATGCAGAGTGTATCCCCGCCCTCATTATAGACCGGTTCATACAAAGACACCGGACTCTGTATCGCATCCAAGGCAAATACAATGTCTTCTTTATTAATTCCTATTTCCTCGGCAATTTCCATAATTGTCGGTTCTTTATTATTCTTCTTTAGAAAAGCCTCTTTGGCATAAATTGCTTTATAAGCAGTGTCCCTTAATGATCTGCTGACACGTATGCTGTTATTGTCCCTTAAATAACGCCTTATTTCTCCGATAATCATCGGACATGCGTATGTGGAAAACATCACCTGCTGGCTTATATCAAAATTGTCAATTGCCTTAATCAAACCAACACAGCCTACCTGAAATAAATCATCAACATTTTCATTACTATTGGAAAAGCGTCCGATAACACTGAGAACCAGTCTTAAGTTTCCGCGAATAAACTGTTCTCTGGCTTCGTTATCTCCTGCTTTGATACGTAGCATCAATTCTTCCTTCTCATCTTTTTTTAATAGAGGAAGCTTTGCAGTGTCAACACCACAAATTTCTACTTTGTATCCTGCCATAGAAATCACCGCCTATCATTTATTTTATTAACTAAATAAATGATGCTCATTTCGGATGCCAATTATACGATTTTAGCTCTGGTTTCATTTACCAATTATACCAATTTGACTATTTCTTTTTTTAAGCGGCTTATAATTTTTTTCTCTAATCTTGAAATGTAAGATTGTGAGATCCCCAGTAAATCTGCCACTTCTTTTTGAGTTCTTTCAATACCATCCCTTGTGTTTAAACCATATCTTAACCGTATAATTGTTTTTTCTCGCTCGGATAATTTTTCAATGGCTTTATTTAATAAAAAGCGGTCAACCTCTTCCTCCATATTCTTAGACACTTCATTTTCATCGGTTCCCAAAATATCTGACAATAATAATTCGTTGCCATCCCAATCTACATTTAAAGGCTCATCAATTGAAACCTCAAGGCGAGTCTTATTATTTCTTCGCAAATACATTAATATCTCATTTTCAATGCACCTTGAAGCATATGTTGCCAATTTAATATTTTTATCCGGATTAAAGGAATTGATGGCTTTAATCAGGCCAATCGTTCCAATGGAAATCAAGTCTTCCACTCCGACACCGGTATTGTCAAACTTTTTTGCTATATATACAACCAATCTTAAATTATGTTCAATTAGTACCGCTTTCCCGTTTTCTTCATTATCAGTTCCGATCATACCGATGGCTTTAGCTTCTTCATCGGTCTCCAGCGGAACGGGTAATACTTCTGTCCCTCCAATATAATGAATCTCTCCGCGGTTAGGGTATATGACCCTTTTAAAACTTTGTACCACTTTATATCGGAACTGATTCGGAACTGTCACTTTTATAATCATATTCAATACCCCCTGCACAGATTAGTCATCAACATTCATCCCGTATTTTTAAATAAATCGGGATGTAAAATCATATGATAGCCATTTTTCTTTGAGAAATTTCTATCATAGAAGCCCAGTACTGCATTGTCAACCAACAAGATTTCTTTGTCAGTATCTATTACGTTTTTATCTATTATCAGCTGATTCACTGTAATTCCATACATAATCCCTTGTTCTTTCCCAATCGATTTGAAGGGTATCACTCTTAGATTCGGTTTACCGTCATTACCCATATAATCCTTTATTAAATCATATTCAATAATGCTGACCGGCTTCCTGCCAATCGGTTCGTAGAGGCTGTTACCCGTATCTAATAACCCTATGGTCTTAATTATATTCCCGTTCAATTCGATTTGAACCGCAAACAAATTTTGTTCGAGCTTCTTTTTTTGATCAGTGATATATATCATTTTCATCGCAATAAAAAACGCAGCTATACCCATAAGAAGAAAAAGGCCTATGTCGCTTTTCCTCTCATATTCTCCTCTTATGATTTTGTTTAAGTAGTATCCTATATTTGTGTGGTAGTAGATTGAATTAAAGATTCCTCCCAATAGAAAGGTGCTGATATATAATACCGTTAGATTTCTAATAACGTTATGAATATTCTTTATTTTTATTCTAAAGGCTATCATAAGCATGAGCAGGCCAATCATAATATTAGACAGGATAAATTCGACAAACTGATTATTTATCCTAAAGACTGAAACAAAGCACACCCATGCGGCACCTGTTATACTTGCCGCTAAAAGTCTTAACCAAGTGGTAGTCTGTTTAAGAACTTTTTTAACCAGCAGCAATACAAAACAATTCATTGTAAAGTTAATTAAGAATAGAATGTCTATATAAATGACATAAACATGTATCACCTCCAAACCTGAAATTTATTATAACTTGTATCTCTTAAATATTTTGTCAAAAGCCCTACGTTGCCATGCTAATTTTATCTATGGATTTCTACATAAAAAGAGGGTGCAGCCAACTATGAATTAAAACTCATCGTTGGCTGCACCCTCATATGTTTTAAGTAGTATTATTTCTTCTGTAAGAAGCTTGGAATCTGAATTGTATTGCCTGACGGCGTATCTTCTTTTCTCGGCGCAAAGCTTGGCTGCGCAGGTGACTGATTCGGTGCTCTGAAAGGACTTGAGCTCGGTGTGAAAGACGGTCTTTCAGCCTTCTTTGTATAAGAAGAACCTTGTCCAACTGCTACCTGAGAATCCAACCCTGTTGCAATAACGGTAATCTTTGCTGAGTCTGGTGTTGAATCATCATACATTGCACCAAAAATAATATTAGCTGATTCACCGGCTAATTCTTCGACATACATAGCCGCTTCATTCGCCTCAAGAAGTCCGATATCACCGGAAATATTAATGATAATATCTGTGGCACCTTCTATGGTGGTTTCAAGTAATGGACTTGTAATCGCCTGCTTAACCGCATCAATGGCCTTGTCATCACCATGACCTTCACCAATTCCGATATGGGCAATTCCTTTGTCCTTCATAACTGTTTGGATATCGGCAAAGTCAAGATTGATTAATCCAGGGACATTGATTAAATCAGTAATACCCTGAACCCCCTGCTGTAATACTTCATCCGCTTTCTTAAGGGCATCCGGCATAGAAGTTCTTCTGTCGACAATCTCTAACAACTTATCATTAGGTATGGCAATAAGGGTGTCAACACTCTCTTTCAGACGCTCAATCCCATTATTGGCATTACTCATACGCGCCTTGGCTTCAAACCGGAAAGGTTTTGTAACAACACCAACTGTTAGTATTCCCATCTCTTTAGCAAGATTGGCAATAATAGGCGCCGCACCGGTTCCTGTTCCGCCACCCATACCGCAAGTAACAAATACCATATCGGCACTTTTCATTATTTCGGTTAAATCATCCAGGTTCTCTTCGGCCGCTTTAGCTCCAACTTCAGGCTTAGCTCCTGCGCCAAGACCTTTGGTCAGCTTTTCGCCAATTTGAATCAGCTGGCTTGCTTTGCATAATTGTAAAGCCTGTTTATCTGTATTGATACCAATAAACTCAACACCTACAATTTCCTCATCAATCATCCTGTTTACAGCATTATTCCCGGCACCGCCAACACCAATCACTAATATCTTTGCACTGGCATCCATTTCATTTGTTTTTATCTCAAGCAAGAGTACTTCCTCCTTTATGTTAATCAGACTGTTTTTTACTTTATATATTATATAATATATTTTTTTCTAAAAATAATCAACCTTTATTTACGATTCTTCACTAAAAATTATAGTATCTTTTGTCAAATCGTAGTTTTCAAGATGTAATACGCCTGTTCTGCCCTCAAGTTGCGATTCCAAATCCTTTATAGCGGCAATCTTATCTGATAAATTATCACTATCGCCCAACATTACCTGAATATTCCCAAAATAAAGAATCATCGCCATATCCTCCCGGACAGCAACTTTATCAGGCTCCAATGCAAATTCCGATAATTGGTTGGTCAGATTCAATAAATCCGCAAAAATAGTATTGTCGTTAACCTCTATGATATCACCCAATTCGGCGGCGTCCGGACCTAAACCTTCTACCAACGGTATATCCGTTTGTCTCGTTGTCTGACTCTCTATAATTTCACCTGTATTGTCAAAATACATATAAGTACCATCAACTTCAATACAGCCGACAATCGACTTCTCGGCAACATATACATTGATTGTTTGCGGGCCGGCCCATTTAATAGTGACTGATTCGATAAACGGAACATAATCAATGACTGTATCCTTGTACTTCACGTAATACAGGATTGTATTCTGAACATCTCCATTAAGGTTGACCATTTCCATCACTTCTGCATCTGAGTATCTTGTATTGCCCTCAATATTTACCGTCCTTATTCTAAATGCAAATATAAAAACCAACCACAAAACACAAGTAATAAATACGAATATTAATATTTTTTTCAATATTCTTCGAAACAAACTTTTTTTCTTTTTTTTCGGTGCGGCATGGTCCCTCTCCGCATTTCGCACTTCATCTTCCACTGTATCACCTATCTTCAACTATTCTGATACATGCCCCCAACCCGGACAAATCATCGCATATATCCTGATATCCTCTTTCAACGTAGATGGAGTTTTCTATTTTCGCATCTCCCTCTACCGTTAATCCTGCAATTATTAGTGCCGCCCCTCCTCTAAGTTCTTTTGCCTTAACAGTCGCTCCATGAAGCTTTGGTACACCATTAATGATTGCTTTGTTTTTATCGACGCGTATATTCGCCCCCATTTTTCCCAGCTCTTCCACAGCCTTAAATCTATCTTCAAAAATATCTTCATAAATGATACTTTGCCCTTTGGCCACGCAAAGGCATGCTAGCAGTTGGGATTGCATATCGGTGGGAAATCCCGGAAAAGGCCTGGTTCTAATACTTTCTACCGGTAATAATATTTGAGGCGCAATTAAGCGTATCCTCTTGTTTCGAATGACGATACCGCAGCCCATATGGGCAAATACCTGTAATATCGACTTAATATCATGTTCCCTGACATCATAAACCTGTATACTTCCGCAGGTAACTGCAGCGGCCGCCAGATATGTCCCTGCCACAATTCTATCAGCCATAATTGTATACCTGGCATCATGAAGACGTTTTACGCCATGAACGATAATATGTGCCGTTCCCATGCCATGAATGTCCGCACCCATTTCATTTAAAAGCAAACATAAATCGACAATTTCCGGTTCCTTTGCCGCATTATTGATTTCGGTAGAACCTTTGGCCAAAGTTGCCGCCAAAATAATGTTTTCCGTGGCACCAACACTGGGATACGCAAGGTTAATGGTTCCACCCATTAAAGCTTTTGTTTCACAGCGGATAATGCCATCGGCTTCACTGATTGACACGTTCATCTGTTCCAAAGCTTTTAAATGCATATCAATAGGTCTTTCTCCAATAACACACCCCCCGGGATAAGGGATTTCCACACTTCTGGTTCTTCCCAATATGGCTCCCAATAAAATAATTGATGAACGAATTGACGCTACATAATCCAGAGACACTACCCCGGAAATGGTATCAGTTGCATCTACGGTCACAGTATTTCCATCAACCTCCACGATACAGCCAATGCTTTCTAAAATCTTTATCATATTATAAACGTCCAGTATTTCCGGACAGTTATAAAGCTTAGTTATACCTTTATTTAAAACAGTGGCTGCAAGAATAGGCAAAACCGCATTCTTTGACCCCTGAATTTTCACATCACCTTGCAGGCTTCTCCCACCACAGATTTCAAATGATGCCAATAGTGACACCTCCACATGGTTTACAATATATATTACTATATTCAAAAATCCCCATAAAGTTACGCTACTCTGTAAAAATCTACCTTTGAAACTTAATCTGTCTGGAAACACTCAATACCATCCCAATTTCAAACAAAAGGAACACCACCGATGTACCCCCATAACTGATAAATGGCAATGTAATTCCGGTATTCGGTATCGAATTTGTGGCAACCGCCACATTAATAATCACCTGTAAGCCAATCTGAGCCATGATACCCGTTACAATGAGGGCACCAAATAAATCAGGGGCATTATTGGCAACAATCATACACCGCCATATCAGAATAATAAATAGCAATAAAATGGAAATGGCTCCAAAAAGACCCAATTCTTCAGATATAATCGCAAAGATCATATCATTATGAGCCTCAGGAAGATAATCTAATTTTTGAATACTCTGGCCTAATCCTTTTCCAAAAATACCCCCTGACCCGATGGCATATAACGACTGCCTCGTTTGATAAGCATTTGGATCCGTTTCGACATTAAGCCAGGCCGTAATCCTTCCTACTCTATATGATGCCAATGCTAAAAAAGCGCCCATCATCGCAACTGCGCCAATAACAACGGCGCCAAATGGCCAATACTTGTTACTGGCAACGAATACAATGATAAAAGATATACCCAGCAAAACAATACTGGTACTTAGATTGGCTACTGCCACAAAGCCAACTAATGGTATTGCTAAAAAGAATACTCTAAGAATTCCCTTCCACGTTCTTAATTTTTTCACAGAACGGCTGGCCACATATGCCAAAAATACAATGAGTACCATCTTCGCCATTTCTGATGGCTGAATACCGATAGGTCCTATGTATATCCATCTTCTTTGTCCATTGACCTCCTTGCCGATAAATAATACGGCAATCTGAAGAATATTCATGATAATATATGCCAGGAAGGCAAATTTTGCATATATATGATAGTCAATTCTGGACGCAGCAATCATCGCCAAAAACCCCATCAGCGCAAAACCAGCCTGCCGCTTCATCCAATAAAAAGAGTCCCCATAATCCAGTGTCGCACTATATGAACTTGTGCTATATATCATAATCAAACCAAAACAGACCAGAAAAATAACGATAAAGATTAAGGTATAATCAAAATAACGTTCTGCTTTTTCAACCTTTTCTGACTGATCTTTATTCAAATTCTTTTTCAACCCCATACAACTACACCTAACTTTCTAAAGCGCCGACCAATTCTTTAAACAGTCTTCCTCGTTCTTCATAGTTTTTAAACATTCCCCAGCTGGCACATGCCGGTGACAACAAAACAGCATCACCTTCTTCGGCATTTGCTGCACAAAATGATATCGCTTCATTTAAATCCCTGACAATAAGTGTCTGAGTAAAACCATTGGCTCTGGCGCAATCCTCAATAGCCGGTGCCGTTTCACCTAATAATACCAAATATTTTATTTTATGATTAAAGGACTGAATCCATTCCCCATAATCTGCCTGCTTATCATAACCGCCGGCAATGAGAAATGTCGGCCTTCCCATAGCTTTGACAGCTTTAATTGCCGCATCGGGATTCGTTCCTTTTGAATCATTATAATACGTGACACCCTTTTTAACTGCGACATGCTCTATCCGATGTTCGACACCGGGAAATGCTTTGATTGCCTTATAAATAGTATAAGCCGGTATGTTCATGCAAGAAGCCATGGCTATGGCCGCCATAACATTCTCTACATTATGTAGACCCAATAGTTGTAATTCATCTGTATAACAAACATGTGCTTTAACAGAATCATGGGCAAATATGATTTCATTGTCTTTATAATAATATCCGTCATCAAGCTCATGATGAGTGCTGAAATAAACAACTTTTGCCTTTGCTTCATCAGCGATGGCCAAAGTATATTTGTCATCATAATTTAATATAATATAATCCTCTTTCGTCTGATTCATCATTATACGCTTTTTGACTTCAATATATTCCTTCATCGTATGATGCCGGTCTAAATGATCCGGTGTAATATTTAATATTGCCGCAATCCTGGGGTGAAATGCAGAGATTGTTTCCAATTGAAAACTCGATACTTCCGCAACCACCACTGATGTACTTTCCGTTTCTAAAGCAATTGATGTATAAGGCGTCCCTATATTACCAACTACATAAACCTGTGAAAAATGCCGCCTGACAATTTCGCCCAGCAGTGCTGTCGTTGTCGTTTTTCCATTTGTTCCTGTAATTGCCGCCACCAGACCGCGGCTAAGTCGATATGCCAATTCAACTTCCCCCAGAATTTCAACGCCGCCGCTTCGAAGTCTGATTACAAAATCAGTATCCAGAGCTATTCCCGGACTTAATACAGCCATATGAAGCATCTCTATAACTGAATCGCTCAATTCTCCGGTTACAATTGCTATTTGGCTCTTTTCAATATGATACTCATTTAACTTATCAATAATGGTTGCTTTGGATAAATCCGCTCTGCTATCATATAAAATGATATCAGCATCTATGGTACTTAATAACCTGGCGGCTCCCATACCGCTAATTCCAGTTCCTGCAATCAGTATATTCTTATCTAAAAAATCCATACCATTCCTCCAGATGTTCCTTCCTAAATTGCTAAAAATCCAATCAGACACAAGATAGCGGTAATTATCGAAAAAACAGCAACGACCTTTGTTTCCGGCCACCCAGACAATTCAAAATGGTGATGAATTGGCGCCATCTTAAAGAATCTTTTGCCGCCGGTTACTTTAAAATATGTAACCTGGATAACAACTGATAACACTTCAACTGCATAAATCAAACCAATGATCAGAATAAACCAGGCCATATTCATCATATAAGCAACTGCTACAACAAAGCCACCCAGTGCTAATGATCCGGTATCTCCCATAAAAACTCTGGCAGGATAAGTATTAAACAGTAAAAACCCCATTAAGCTGCCTGCGACAGCACCTGTGATTGGATGCAGCCCACTGCCTGCCGCCATTGCCACAACCGTAAAGAAAACCGCAACCAACACTGTCACACTTGATAGCAAACCATCTAATCCGTCGGTGAAATTTGTACCATTAACCGTTGCTATCGTTATAAAAAATAATAATGCCACAAAAAGCCATGGCGGTAAATGCAGATACATTCCCCCGTCAAACCCTCCGGTAAAAGGAATGAGCATGCCGGTTCCGACATCAGTATAGTTTAACATGTAATAAGCAAAAATAGCTGTGACCAAAAATTGTCCCACTAGCTTTTGAACGCTGGTCAATCCTAAATTTCTCTTCTTTATAACCTTAATATAGTCATCTAAAAATCCTATAATCCCAAATCCTAAAGTCGTAAATAGTACCGGAATGATTTTCGGATAATCTTGAATATAAAACAAAGAGGTTATTGTCACTGCGAGAATAAAAATAATACCACCCATCGTTGGGGTTCCCGACTTTCTTTGGTGGGCTTTTGGTCCCTCATCACGAACGAACTGTCCGAACTTGAGTTTTTGTAAATAAGGTATAATGATCGGACACAAGATAACACTTATGGCAAACGACACCAAAACCGGAATAATAAATGAATAGTCTAGATTGAACATTACTTCGTAACCTCTCTTACGTTTTTTATATATTCATATGAACTCATATGTCCACATAAGTGATAATTATATTACAAAACATATCTATTGTAAAGCACTTCCTACTGTGCACTCTCTTCACTTTCTTCTGTAATCGCCTTCTCTAATCCCAGATAAGGCAATACATTTTCAAATACTTCTTTCATAACCGGAGCTGCTATTGTTCCTCCGTAATAAGTTCCTACAGGCTCATCAATCAAAACAATTCCGATAACCTGAGGATTATCTGCCAGAGCAAAGCCGATAAAAGAGGCTATGTATTTATTGTCCGACCTTGGGAGTTTTTGCGATGTGGCTGTTTTTCCGCCAATAGAATAACCCTCAATATAGGCATTTTTACCGGTTCCTTCGGAAACCACCAGTTCAAGTAATTCTTTCATTGTTTCAGAGGTCTCTTCTGTGATTACATTTTTTTCTGTTTCATAAGATAACTCATTGACTGTATCTTTAGCTTCATTAACAACCTTCACGCCAAAGTGGGGCGTAACTAAATTTCCGCCATTAACGATGGCACTGGCTGCGGTAAGCAATTGCAATGGAGTGATTTGAAAGGATTGACCAAAGGAAACTGTTGCCAGCTCTACCGCTCCCACATTATCTATATGATGCATGATAGACCCGGATTCTCCGGGTAAATCTACGCCGGTCTTGCTAAATAGTCCTAATTTCTCAAAATATTTATATAAAGTCTCAATACCAACTCTGGCTCCTATATCCATAAAAACAGGATTGCAGGAGTTCATAAAGCCCTCAATAAAGGTTTCCGTACCGTGGCCTGTCGTTTTATGACATCTAATCCGGCGATCTTCAACAATTCTAAACCCCGGACAGGAGAAGATTTCATTTAAACTGACTAATCCTTCTTCCAGTGCTGCCGTGGAGGTCACGATTTTAAATGTAGATCCCGGCTCATAAGTATCGTTAATACAGTCGTTTCGCCACATTTGGTTCAACAAATCATTGAAACTCTCGGTGCTATTCTCACCCGCATCAATATTTAAAGTATAGGGTTCATTTAAATCAAATTCGGGCGCATTGACCATTGCCAGTATTTCACCATTCTGCGGATTCATCAGAATGATGGATACAGCCTGAGCTTCTTTTTGCTCCATAATTTTATCGGCAACCTGTTGGGCATATGTCTGAATATTATAATCAATACTCGTATATAAATCACTTCCCTTTACCGGGTCAATACGGGTTTCTGCGGCATTCTCAACTTCTATACCTCTAACATCGGTCGTTGTCAGGATTGAACCCTCACTGCCTTTCAAATATTCATCATAAATAACCTCCATTCCAATAATTCCCTGATTATCACTTCCGGTAAAACCAATAACTTTAGAAGCCAGTGTTCCAAAAGGGTAATACCTTGCATAATCTTCATCCACATTGACTCCATCTAGTTTATAACTTCGAATGATATCCCCCACTTCTTTAGGTACATTTGATTGAATTGTTTCAATTGAAGTTACTTTCTCAACGCTTTTTCTAACTTCCATTTCATCCAATTCCAGTTCTGTGGACAAGACTTCGATGACTTTTTCAAAATCAGTAATTTGATTATGAATGACCGTTACTGTACAAACAGATACATTTGTAGCCAACGCCACACCATTCCGGTCATAAATAATTCCTCTTTCAGCTTTAATTGTTCGCTCTCTCTCGTGTAAATCATCTGCTTTTATGTTATAATATTCAGATTTGATAATCATCACATAAACAAGTCTGCCCAAGAGAGCAATCGAGGCTAGAATTAATAAAATTGCAAATAATTTGATTTTTTGTCGATTATAAAATCGGGTGGGCACAGCATCATCTCTTATTTATGATATTTATACATTCTATTAAATTTCTTCATGAAATATTCACTCTATCGCACCCTCCTCTGTATCCGAAGCATCACTTGATTCCTCCGGAAATATTTGTAAATACGGCAAAACTTCTGCCATTATATCAGCGTTAATCTGGGTAGCTATCCCACTGTCACTTTGATTTTCCACATCAGGTTCATCGACAATAACATAAATAACGACTTCCGGATTATCTGTAGGCGCACAACTGATAAAAGACACCAGACGTGTATCGGCACTTCTTGGATACTTCTCTGCCGTTCCGGTTTTTCCGCCAATTTGATATCCCGTCATCTGAGCCAGCTTTCCCGAACCTTCTTCAACTGTTGCTAAAAGTGCCGATTGCAGCCACTTAGATGCAGTCTCAGAGACTGTTGTTTTGACTAATTCTTTATTAATGATCTCTACGATACTTCCCGATTCTGTGATAATCTCTTTAACTACATGGGGTTTATAATAAGAACCGCCATTAATCACAGAGCAAAATGCAGATGCAACTTGAATCATTGTCACATCATAATTCTGTCCAAAGGAATTCGTCGCCAAATCTATCGGTTTCATATCTGCCACCGATATCAGCAATCCTGTCGCTTCACCGGGCAAATCAATACCTGTCAATTGTCCGAAACCAAATGTTTTCTGATAATCAGCAAACGTTTCGGCTCCGATTCGGGCAGCCACCTGCATCAGCACATCATTACATGAATACATCAGGGCTTCCTTTAAGGTAATTGTACCATGTCCCTCTCTTTTGACACAGGACACTTTATCATAGGTGCTGCCGCTTTTAAAAGTTTCATAACCATCACATACGAACTCTTCGTCCAGTCTTACAACATCTTCTTCAATGGCGGCTGCAAGCGACATCACCTTAACTACCGAACCCGGTTCATAGGTGTTTGTAATGCAATAATTTCTCCACAATTTATTCAAGGCATCTAGCTGCTTCTCCTCGGTCATTGCCGCAATTTCTTCCTCACTGTATATTCCGGAGAGATCCCTTGGATTATTCAAGTCATAGGTGGGATAATTGGCCATCGCCAAAATCTCACCATTGTTAGGATCCATTACAATAGCTGCGACATTTGCGCTTCCGACAGACTCATAAAACTCAGCCAATGTATCATCCACAATCTTCTGAATATTTAAATCAATTGTCAATGCAACATTGTTTCCATTCACTGCGGATATTGTTGTCCTCTCAAGATTTGAATCTTCTGTAAGATAGCCATATTCACGGCCTTCTGTTCCATTAAGGGTATCATTGTATTGCTGCTCAACTCCCCATGTGCCCGCATTACCTGCTGATGTAAAACCAATCAGATGCGCGGCAATAGCAGAATAAGGATACTTACGCACGTAATTTTCCTCGAACCAAATCCCTTTAATATACTGACTGACAGCTTTATCCGCTTTCTCCTCTGAGCTCATCATCTCATTATATGGCTGTATTTCGTCATATGACAATTCCTTGATCAATATCACATACCTGCTGTCAGGATTATCCGCCAACAGCGTCTCTATTTCAGTTCGTTCTATTCCAAAATATTCTACCAGCGCTTCTATGGTTGGTTCAACACAATCCCCTGACTTTGAAACCAGAGAGTTTAAGATAACATATGGATCTAAGATTAGATTATATACCTTTTCACTGGCAGCAATCACAATTCCGTTTCTGTCAGTTATATCGCCACGCTTATAGGCAATACTCCGGCTGTCATAAGAAAGCTGAGAAAGGACTCGCTTCGTATATTTCTCCCCACTTGTCGTGTTAATATACACCAATCGGATCATCAGACAAATCAGCAAAATGCAAATAAAAACAAACGCAATCATCAACTTAACCCTGCTTTGTTTTATAAATCGTCTCGGTGGGCGCTCAGATATCTTATTATTTACTTTTCTCTTATCTCTATGTGTTTTCACATCTTTTTGTGCTTTCATTCTACCACCCACTACGAAAGATTAGAAAAGCCCTCTCATCAAATGAGGGCTGATATTTCTCTTGATTTACTTTGGTATCCCTTGATATTGTCGCACGTAATCCTTATTATCAGTCCCGTTATAATAAACAATCTGACTAGCATCAGGATAATTCATTCCCAGCGCTTTTGCCTGCTCTAATACCGTTTCTAAATCTATTGCACTATTAATTCTCTCAGCCGTTGCAACATTAGCATCTGCTATGGTATTCAACTCTTGTTTCAGCAAAGTAATTTCGCTGCTCTTTTGTGCCGCTATATTGTTTAAATTCAAATAGAATATACAGGTTATGAGGGTCACTATGACTGCCACTCCTAAAAACAGTGTATATCCCAAATTCAATTTGGCCGCTTTCTCTCTATTACGTTTTGCAATATTTTGATTAATCTGCCTCTGTTTCTCTTTTTGCCTATCACTCTGTCTGGGACGGCTGTTGGTGCGCTCGTCTGGTTTTCTACGACGCCTGGGAGTAGTTTCTAGTTTGCGGACCGTGCTGCCATCTATATAATTGTTCCTATTTCTTCTGTTCGGTTCCATCGCTGTCCTCTCCTCTCCTAATACAGGTTATATCGTGCGTAAAAAAACTCTTAACTTTGCACTTTTTGAACGCTTATTTTCTAATATCTCTTCTTCACATGGAAGAATAGGTTTCCTTGTCATGACTTTTCCTAGTGGTTTTTTGTTGCAGATGCAGATAGGAAAATCTGATGGACATTCACAAGGATTTTCAAATTTTCTAAATTGATTCTTTACGATTCTGTCTTCCAACGAATGGAATGTTATGATTGAAAGTCTGCCGTTATCATTTAACAACATGGTCATATCAGCCAAGCTATCTTTTAGAACCTCCAGTTCCTTGTTCAATTCTATTCGTATCGCCTGAAAAGTTTTTTTAGCAGGATGTCCTCCTGTCTTTCTTACTTTCATAGGAATGGCCGCCTTAATAATCTCTATCAATTCTTTGGTTGTCTCTATTTCCTTATCTTGTCTTGCTCTAACAATATGTTTTGCTATATTTTCAGCAAATTGTTCTTCACCATAATCTTTAATAATCTTGAACAGTTGATGTTTACTGTAACGGTTGATGATGTCCTTCGCCGTCATCTCCTGCCTCCGGTCCATACGCATGTCCAAAGGCGCCTCATACCGATAGGTAAATCCCCGGTCTACCGTATCCAGCTGGTATGATGATACGCCTAAATCAAGCATAATCCCATCAACCCTCTGGATCTCTAAGTCAGACAAAACTTGTTTTATATGACTATAATTATCTCGCACAATAGTAACTTTTTCGCCAAATTCCTTCAGGCGTTCACCAGCCGCTAAAATTGCTGCTTCATCCTGGTCTATTCCGATAAATCGACCACCAGATCCCAACCTTCTGCAGATTTCATATGCATGCCCGCCTCCGCCTAATGTACCGTCAATATATATGCCATCTTCTTTAATATTCAGACTGTCTATTGTTTCTTCCAGTAAAACAGAAGTATGTTTAAAACTCATGTCTTCCTCCTAGAATGTTATACCAAGGTCAGCCATATGCTCTGCAATATCTTCCATATCATCATCGCTGGTATCATTAACAGCTTCCCAATTGGCTTTACTCCAAATCTCAATACGGCTGGAAACACCTACGAGTACCGCATCTTTCTCTAACTTGGCAAATTCTCTTAATACCGCCGGTATAAGAATGCGTCCCTGTTTATCTATTTCACAAGAAGCAGCTCCGGCCAGGAAGAAACGTGAAAATTGTCTCGCATCTTTTTTAGTTAACGGAAGTTCTCTCAGCTTCTCGGTGAATTCATTCCACTCTTCCATAGGATACACAAATAAACAGCCATCAAGACCCTTAGTTGCAACAAATTCTTCCCCCAAAGATTCTCTGAACTTTGACGGAACGATCAATCTGCCTTTTGCATCAATTGTATGATTGTATTCTCCTATGAACATCATGCATCACCTTTTAGGATTAAAATGAACTGCTACCACCCAGTCTACCATTTCACTCCACTCTCTACCACTTTTCACCACTTATGTTACTATTCTATCGGATATCGGCAAATTAATCAATAGTAAATTTAATTTTTTTGTATTTTTTTCGTTGGGAAATATATCCACGCAAAGCTGCCGTACAATTTATCCTTGTACGGCAGCTTAAAAAATTTATTTTTATTCCCCTTTTTGGGGTTTTGTGATAAAATGACGCTATGCAAAAGAAAGGATGTATCAATTTATGAAACTAGGTATCGTCGGTTTACCCAACGTAGGTAAAAGCACACTATTTAATTCTTTAACAAAAGCAGGCGCAGAATCAGCAAACTACCCTTTTTGCACAATTGATCCCAATGTAGGTATCGTTACTGTTCCTGACTATAGACTGAATGAGTTGGCCAAATTATATGACTCAGCCAAAATCGTTCCTGCAGCCATCGAATTTGTAGATATTGCGGGTCTTGTCAAAGGCGCTTCAAAAGGCGAAGGCTTAGGCAATCAATTTTTATCAAATATCAGAGAAGTCGATGCCATTGTCCATGTCGTCCGCTGTTTTGAGGATTCCAACATCATCCATGTAGATGGCAGCGTAGATCCAATCCGAGATATTGAAACAATTAATCTGGAACTGATTTTTTCCGATATGGAAATCATGGAACGCCGCTATTCAAAAGCTTCTAAGGGGGCTAAAAATGATAAGGATTTGGCAAAGGAAGCCGATCTAATCAAACGGTTACTTTCTTTTTTAGAAGACGGTCATTTGGCAAAGAATTTTGAAGCTAATGATGATGAAGAACAGGCTCTATTAGAAAGTTTTAACCTTCTGACATACAAGCCGGTCATCTACGCTGCCAATGTTGCTGAAGAAGACCTTATGGTGGAAAATGACAATGCCTGTGTTGTAAAGGTCAGGGATTATGCCGCCAAAGAAGGCTCCGAAGTATTTGTCATTTGTGCTGGGATCGAGCAGGAAATCGCCGAATTAGATGATGATGAGAAAAAGATGTTTTTAGAAGACTTAGGTCTTGAAGAATCCGGCCTGGAAAAACTGATTAAAGCCAGCTACAGTTTATTAGGTCTTATCAGCTTTTTAACGGCAGGACCGACAGAAACCAGAGCCTGGACCATCAAGAAAGGAACGAAGGCACCCGGAGCTGCCGGGAAAATCCACTCCGATTTTGAAAGAGGCTTCATCAAAGCCGAAGTTGTCAGCTACGAGAACCTAATGACATATAAAAGCTATAGTGCCGCAAAGGAAAAAGGGCTTGTAGGCATAGAAGGCAAAGAATACATTGTCAAAGACGGAGATGTGGTGATCTTCCGCTTCAATGTCTAAAATTTTTTAGGTATTCAGTCTCTGGATTCAATGAGGATGGCAATTCCATCGCTGATTGTTATCAGTCCTTCTTCTGCTAATAGTTCATTACTGATGCAGAGACTGTCGCCCAGATAAACGGTTTTATCTTTTAAGGGATATTTAAATCCGGTCAGATTAATCCCTCTAAGCACTGAATCAAAGGGCAGCAAGGAAATATACTCCCCCCATTGGCTGCTTTTAAATATTTTATAGGTATGGGATATCAAGCGAACCCTGTTGTTTTTATCAATGATACAGCAAGGAATTCCGGCCTCAAATGGCTTAATCATCAATTGAAGATTGGCGATTAAATGATCAAGGCGGGTGCCGGTAGCTCCCAGCAAGTAAATCTCACTCTCTTTATCCGTACATAAATCCATGGCCAAACGAACCGCCAGTTCAGTATCTGTGTTATCTTTTTCAGGCTTGAATGGATGAACGGTTATTTCCGGATTGCCGATATATTTTTTTAATATCTCCGGGTCTGCTGAATCAAAATCACCCACAAGATGGTGGATTTGTATCGGAAACTTTTTTTGATTAATTAGCCGGTCGATGACGTTTAAGGCACCATCTACGACGATAGTGACAGCAAATTTTCCCTTGTCTATAAAGTGAATGGCAAAGTCATCATCAATACTGCCCCCGGTAATTATTAAAATTTTCATAACCTACCCTCGTACATTTTAAAAATTTTTAAAAATCCGCCGATACTTTCCTCAATCGGTGTATTAAAAGCGCTTGAGCCTGCCACGATAACATTGGCTCCTGCTTCGATGACCGTTTTAACCGTGTCAAAATTAATACCGCCATCCACCTCAATATCTAAATCAAGTTCTTTGGCATCTGCCAAAAGTCGCAGTTTTTTTATTTTATCCGTCATGGCCGGAATATATTCCTGCCCGCCAAATCCGGGGTCAACCGTCATCAATAGTACCATATCTAAATCCTCTAATACATAATCTAGCACAGATAGCGGCGTCGAAGGATTTAATGCCACTGCTGCCTTAATACCCAAACTCTTAATCTCCTGGATAACCCGATGCAAATGGGGGCAGGCTTCGGCATGGACGATTAGGATATCGGCTCCGGCATCTTTAAAATCCTTTAAATAACGTTCCGGCTGCTTAATCATCAAATGAACATCAAATACTTTCCTGGTACATTTTCTCAGCGATTTGATGATCGGCAGCCCCAGTGAAATGTTGGGTACAAAGCAGCCATCCATGACATCTATATGGATATAATCGGCACCCGCATCGGAAACCTTCATCACATCTTCACCCAGTTTTGCAAAATCGGCCGCCAAAATTGAGGGGGATAATTTGAGCATTTTAAAACCTCCTTTGTTCTTTCAGCTCGTTATAAATATTAACATAATTTTCATACCGCACTGCACTGATATCTCCTTCTTCCAGTGCCCTTTTAACACCGCAGTCCGGTTCATTGATGTGGACGCAGCTGCTAAACCGGCAATAAGGGCAATATTCTTCAAATTCCCCAAAATAGTTTTTAAGCTCATCTTTGTCAATATCATTCAGGTGCAGTGAAGTAAAACCAGGGGTATCAATCACATAGGTTTTATCCCGTATATAAATAAGCTCCGAATGCCTCGTCGTATGTCGCCCCCGCTGAATCTTTTGGCTTATCTCCCCAATCTCCATATTGGCCGAGGGCTTCAGATAATTCATCAGCGTAGATTTACCGACACCCGAAGGACCTGCCAGTACCGTCGTCCTATTTTTAAGGAGTGCATCTATATCTTCAAGTCCTTCGTTGTATTCAAGACTGGTAAACAGTACATGATATCCACAACCGCTATATATCGCTTTAAGTCTGTCGATATCTTCCTGTTCCACAACATCTGTTTTATTAAAACAAATGATGGTATCTAAGTCCTGCTGTTTCATAGTAACCAGAAAGCGATCTAATAAATTCAAATTGGGAGCCGGCTTATCTACAGCAAAAATAACCACACCCTGATCCACATTAGCAACCATGGGTCTGACCAACTGATTAATACGGGGCAATATCTTTACGATATTGCCCTTCTTTTCGGTCTCATCAAGAATGTCAGCCAGGACATCATCACCCACCATAGGTTTAATATTCTGGTTTCGGAAAATGCCTTTAGCCTTGCATTCATAGATGCCCATTTCGTCGATATGTATATAATAAAAACCGGCAATTCCTTTAATGATTTTACCTTGCATGTGCGACTCCTATTGTAATGTAACATTTTCTGTTTTTACATTTGTTGAATCTGTACCACCTGCCGGTATAAAGATAACTTCGACCACTCCGGCACCTTTAACACCGGTCAAGGTAAAAGTTTTCTTGGTACCGGCATTTACCGTTTCCGAGACGTCAGCCTTAGTTTCACCATTTTGTTGCAATATCACCCTTACGGTTCCACTTGAAGCTCCGCCAAAGTCATCTGTGCTTGGTGTGACAGAATAGCTATAGGTAACAGCTGCGGCCGTTGTGGCCTTTTGCGAAACCGTTATATAAATAGGTGTTCCCTGTTCAAGCGCCTTCCCTTCCTGTACCTGACTTCCATCTGCAAGATTTGCCGATGCTACATAATCATTATAATTACCTTCAATATAATTAGTTGCACCATGCGTCAAACCGGCATTTACTATGGCCGCAATGGCGTCAGCTTCACTTTTTCCTATTACCCCCGGCATTTTGGCAAGATTACTTTCTGCACCCTGGCTAATAACCAACGAAACCTTATCCCCCTTTGCCACAGTACTTCCTGCTGCCGGTGATGTTCTGATGATTCTTCCTTCGTCGAAAGTATCGCTATATTCATAATCCACGCCACCCACGGTCAAACCGGCAACACTTAATTTAGTTTCTGCCTGTTCCTTCGTCTTGCCTGACAAATCATCTAAAGTGAAGGTTTCTTTACCGGTGCTGATATAAACAGTTACTGTATCTCCTTTTGCAGCCGTCTTACCCGCTGCCGGATTCTGATCAATCACATAACCGGCATCAATGGTATCCGAGGACTGCTCGACGGCTTTCATAACCAAGTCCTCACTCTCCAACGCTGCCTTTGCCGCTTCTCTGCTTTTTCCTGACAAATCGGGTACCGAAACTTCGGTTACAACCGGCTCTGTTTCACTTTCTTCTTCACTCTCTGTGGAAAGTGTCGTTTCATAAGCGTCTGTTGTGTCTGTTTCATCGCCACCACCAAACAAACCGACCGCCTTTCCGATGATGAAAAGGATGATGGCAAATAGAATAATACCACCAACGATGCCCAATACCTTTACAACTTTTTCAAGTGCCGGGCTAACTTCTTCATCGTCTTCATTATCTTCGTCTTCTCCTTCGCCTTCATCATCCGGCTCTTCACTGAGATCACCAAGAAACTCTGTCTGCCTGGATGCATTACCTGTGGCTGCAGCCGCATTCACCGTTGCCAGGTCATCTTCCGACATGACCACTGTTGTATCATTACTCATCATACCCGGTAAAATCACGTATTCTCCGTCGGGATTTGTCAGTACCTTTTTCAAATCAGCAATCAATTCCTTTGCCGAAGAATATCTTCGCTCCGGTTTCTTCTGGGTACACTTTAAGATGATTTTTTCAAAGCTTCTGGGTATCTCCGGGTTTAACTGCCGCGGCGGTATCATTTCTCCCTGGATATGTAACAGGGCAACAGCCACGTTGGTTTCGCCGTCAAAAGGAACCTTCCCTGTAAGCATTTCATACATGGTTATCCCCAATGAATAAATATCACTTTTAGCATCGCTATATCCGCCTCTGGCCTGCTCCGGTGAAATATAATGGACTGAGCCTGCGGCATTGGTTGTCACCGTTGTCGAGTCTGCCATCTTAGCAATACCAAAATCGGCCACCTTAACCTTGCCATCTCTGGATATCATAATATTTTGCGGCTTTATATCTCGATGAATAATACGGTTTTCATGGGCTATACTCAGTCCATTGGCAATCTGTACAGAAATATTCAATGCCTCTTTAACATCCAGATGCCCTTTCATTTCAATATAGTTCTTTAGCGTAATACCCTGAACCAATTCCATGACAATATAATGAATGCCATTTTCTTCGCCTACATCATAAACGCCTACAATATTCGGATGAGTTAATCCCGCTGCTGATTGTGCCTCCACCCTAAACTTCTTAACAAATGTTGCATCTTGACTGAATTCCTTCTTTAAAACCTTAATTGCAACTAAGCGGTTAAGTTTGTGGCACTGTGCCTTATATACGTCAGACATCCCTCCGGATCCAATCTGCTCGATGATTTCATATCGATCGGCCAAATACATCCCCTTAGCTAACATCCGCTTACCTCCTTATTAAATGGATCAATAATTATCACTGTAATATTATCCAGACCGCCATTCTTTTTAGCCTGTTCGATGAGTTCATTGGCCACATCACCAATATAGCTGCTTATAACAATATCCAATATGTCTTCATCTTCAATCATATTGGTTAAGCCATCGGAACACATTAATATCGTGTCGCCTTCTTCTAAATCTACTTCAAAGAAATCCACTTTAACTTCCCACCCGGCACCAATGGCGCGGGTAATTACATTTTTCTCCGGGTGATTTTTAGCTTCTTCTTTAGTAATTTCACCGGCTCTAAGCATCACCCCTACATAAGAATGATCTTCCGTTACCTGGTTGATTTGTTCATCAATCAAATAAAGGCGGCTGTCACCTACATTGGCAACAAAAAGCTTCTCATCCTTAATAAAGGCAGCCACAAATGTCGTCCCCATTCCTTTATAATCCGCATTGGCTTCCGCCTCTTCCATAACGACTCTGTTGACATGCCGTATGCCATCATCAACGATACGAAGCGGAACTTCCGGCGGGGCTTGCTTTACATAATTTATAAAAGTTTCAACAGATAATCTTGATGCGTAATCTCCTGCTTTATGACCGCCCATGCCATCAGCGACAATAAACAGATTTGGTAAGTCTCCCACAGGGTTTTGTGAATAAAACAAATAATCCTGGTTCACTTTTCTAACGACACCAATATCTGTTTTTCCAAAAACTCTCATATTATTCCTCTCTTTCCGGTAATTTATCAAGATAGCTTTTCCTCAACTGTCCACAGGCTGCTTGTATATCTTGACCCATTTCTCTTCTAATAGTAACATTTTTCCCGTATTTTTCAAGTTTATTTTTAAATTTTGATACAATATCCCCGCCAGGCTGCCTAAAAGCCCTCTCTTTGATGGGATTTACAGGGATAAGATTAATATGACAATTGATACCTTTAAGTATCTCAGATAAATTTTTTGCATCTGTATCACTATCATTCACACCTTTAATCAAGCTATATTCAAAAGTAATCCGCCGGTTATTCATCGAATAATAATATCGGCAGGCATCAAGAACTTCCTTGATTGAATATTTGCCGGCAATAGGCATCAGTTTTTTCCTTTTATCATCATCGGCAGCATGCAGTGAAATTGCTAAGGTTATCTGAAATTTTTCTTTGGCTAATTTTAAAATCATAGGTGCAATCCCGCATGTGGAAACCGTTATATTCCTTTGGCTTATGTTTAGACCGGCATCGTCTGAAATTATTTTTATAAAGCCAACGACATTATCATAATTGTCAAGGGGCTCGCCGCTTCCCATAATCACCACATTGGAAACTCTTTCTCCGGACTCTTTTTGGATACTGTAAACCTGGTCAAGCATTTCAGATATGGATAAATTTCTTTCTAATCCATTAATGGTTGAAGCGCAGAATTTACAGCCCATACGGCAGCCGGCCTGGGATGATATGCATACCGAATTCCCATGTTTGTACCTCATGAGAACGCTCTCAATAACATGACCGTCGTGCAGTTCGAATAAATATTTACATGTGCCGTCAATTTCAGATACTCGTTTTTTTACAATTGGGGACCGATATAAGACGGCTTTCCCGGCAAGCTCTTCGCGCAAAGACCTCGATAAGTTCGTCATCTCTTCAAAGCCATCTGCCAATTTTACATGAATCCACTGGTATATTTGTGCCGCCCGAAACTTTTTATCTCCTAAGTCTTTGACGACAAATTCCTCCAGTTCTTCTAAATTTAATGATTTAATATCTACTTTCATCATCACACCTCTAAATTCGTTTTAGCCTGGCAATGAAGAATCCATCACACTGATGAATTCCCGGCAGCAGTTGAAGATAACCCTGCGCGGTTGTTTCATTACGAAGTGTTTCCGGAAGATATGGGTTTAATGATTCCAGTTTAAATGGGTAATTCCCGGTAAACCATCTGACATTATCTATATTTTCTTCATCATTAATTGTACAGGTGCTGTAAATCAATGTTCCCCCCGGTATGACATATTGCCAGACAGTCGACAAAATCTGCCGCTGAAGGCTTATCAATTCTTTGATCGCTGTTTTGGAAATACGGTATTTGATATCTGCTTTTTTGCCAATAACACCCAGACCCGAACAAGGCACATCGGCGATGACGATATCTGCTTTTTGATAATCTGACGGCTGATATACGGCAGCATCCTGACATTGTACCCGGATATTTCGGATATCCAGCCGCTTTATATTTTCTAAAATTCTCTCTGTCTTATATTCATTTAAATCTCTGGCATAAATAATACCGGTATTATTTAATTTTTCATCTGCCAGAAGGCTTTTCCCTCCGGGAGATGCACAAATATCAATAATTGTATGGCCTGATTGTATCCCTGCCGCCTCCACGGCCAGCATCGAACTTTCATCTTGGACGATAAATTCACCGTTTTTAAAGCTTTCTATTTTTCCTAAATAGTCAAAATCAGTTATTTTCAACGCATAAGGCAGATAACTGCCCTTCGTCACTTTGATATCCTCAAGCGCAAGCTTCCTGGCAAGTTCATCTGCCGTTACCTTATAGCCATTTGGGCGAATCGTCATGGCTTTAGTCGCCAACAGGGCCGAAAGAATCTTTTCAACCTCTGCCTGAGGGTATGTCTTAAGCCATTTCTTAACAATCCATTCCGGCATGGCATAGACAATCGATAAGTATAGGGCAGGATTCGCTTCCTTGTCAGGATATTTGATGTCATCTATATGCCTTGATATGTTGCGTAATACACCGTTGACAAAACCGCTAAGCCGTCCAAACCCCCTTTGTCTGGCCAGCTTAACAGCTTCGTTGCAGGCTGCTGCCGGCGGCACACTATCCATATATTTCAACTGATAGACAGCCATTCGCAATATATTTCTGATGACAGGCTTCATTTTCTCAACTGAAACTGTAGCATATTGATTAATGACATAATCAATCCAAACCATATATTCTATCGTTCCCCGGGTAAGGCGGCTTAAGAAGCTGCGTTCCGGCCTGCCAAGGTATTGATACTTTTCCATGGTTCGGTTAAGCGCTATATGGCTTGGCACATCTTCCTGGGTAATCTCTGTCAAAATATTTAATACAATTTCTCTTAAATTAATTGATGTCGCCAAACGATATTTCCTCCACTAATTACGTCTTCTTGAGTTTGATAATAAAATAATCCTAAGCAATTGTAAAATCATCGCGGCCGCATTGGCCACGTAAGTTAATGCGGCCGCATTTAAAACTTTCTTTGCACCCTCATTTTCTTCACCATGAAGAATTCCTGAATCAGAGAGGATTCGTAATGCTCTTGATGAAGCATTGAATTCCACAGGTAATGTTATCAGATGAAAGGCGACTACCGTGGAGAATAATATAATACCAATATTAATCAGTATCTGGCTTGTGCCAAGCATTAATCCAATGATAATCAGCGGCCAGCTAATTGCTGAACCAAAATTTGCCACCGGCACAATGGCAGAACGTATCGCCAGAGGTGCGTATCCTTTATTGTGCTGAATGGCATGTCCGCATTCATGAGCCGCAACTCCCGCCGCTGCAATCGAAGAGGCATTATATACGCTGTCTGATAATCTCAGTGTCTTCGTTCTTGGGTCATAGTGATCGGTCAAATCACCTGACACATGCTGGATACTCACATCGTTAATACCTGATTTTCGAAGAATGCTTTCCGCAACCTGGGTTCCGGTAACGCCACTGATCGTTCTTACCTTTGAATACTTATTAAATGTCGATTTAACCCGCGATGATGCCCATAGTGATAACACAACACCTATAAGTACAAGGATATAAGTCCAGTCAAAATACAATGGATATCTCATTTAATCACTCCTATTCTAATATTAAACCTTTTTGAAGATTGTATCCTCTGAGAAAGGCATTGGTGTCCATACACTTTTTACCTTCTAACTGCAGCATCTCAATGGCCAGAGCGCCATCTAAAGCTTTGACAATAATAGTATCTTTAGTAATGTCAACGATTTCTCCATAGCTCCCCTCATAGTGCTTATGGATAACCGTTGCTTTCCATATTTTCAGTGTTTTTCCATTTAAGGTTGTGTAGGCACTGGGCCAGGGATTGAGTCCTCTTATCAGGCGCTCGATACTTAGGGCAGACCGGGTAAAATCAATTTTTCCCATGCTTTTTTTAAGCATGGAGGCATATTCTCCTGCCCCAGCGGCATCTTGTGGAATCCTTTTTGCCTTATGATCTTCAAGCTTTTTCAAGGTTTCTATAAGTAAGTCTGCCCCTAAAATGGAAAGCTTATCATGGAGGCTCCCTCCGGTTTCATTCTCATCAATATTCATCTGCGCCTTTAGAATCATATCTCCGGTGTCAAGTCCGGCATCCATATACATTGTCGTCACACCTGTCTTGCTTTCTCCATTAATGATAGCCCATTGAATAGGTGCAGCTCCGCGATATTTAGGTAATAAAGACGCATGGACATTAATACAGCCGTACTTTGGCAGCGTTAATATTTCTTCCGGTAAAATCTGTCCGAAGGCAACCACCACAATGACTTCCGGTGCCATTTCCTTAAGTTCCTTTATAAACTCCGGCATTCGGACTCTAACCGGCTGATAGACCGGAATATGATGCGCCAGGGCTTTTTCCTTCACCGCCGGAAATTGTATGCTTTTCCCTCTGCCTCTGGCCTTATCCGGCTGAGTTATGACACCGATGACTTCATGGCCCTCATCAATTATTTTTAGAAGTGTGGGCACGGCAAAATCCGGTGTTCCCATAAATACGACTTTCATTATACCTCCTCTGTATCTGATACTTCATCATCAACTTCTTCATATGTCACATCTTTGATGCCACCTTCAGCCTTATCAACATACATGATCCCTTCCAGATGGTCGAATTCATGACACATAGCTCTTGCGAATAAGTCTGTCCCTTCAATCTCAAATTCATTCATATCCATATCGTATGCCATGGCTTTTACATAATTGGGTCTTGTCACTATCCCGCATTTTCCGGGCAGGCTTAGACAACCTTCTTCTCCGGTTTGTTCACCTTCCGTTTCTATAACTCTGGGATTAATAAAGATGCGGGGACCCTCGCCGACATCAATCACCACAATCTTCCGTAAAACGCCTACCTGTGGTGCTGCCAGACCCACCCCTTCGGCATCATGCATTGTGTCAATCATATCATCTATTAATTCTTTGATTCTGGGTGTCACCGCAGTCACTACCTTTGTTGGTTTTTCCAATACCGAATCTCCGTACATACGTATCTTTCTTAATGCCATCACAAAGGCTCCTTTCTAATAAATCGTCATTGGATTAAAATCAAATTGGATATTGATCTGTTTATTTATTTTAAATATATGAATATTATTCTCAATTATATCTTTCATCATAACCAATTGATTGTAATCTTGATGTTTGATATAAATCACCCGCCGGTAAATATCCTTCCCTTTAGAGATATATGCACTTGCCGGTCCGATTATTTCCATGCCGCCGATTTTGGTCTCTTGCGCTTCACATAAAAATGTCTTTATCTTATTGACACAATTGTCGGCTTCTTTTTCATCAGGCGACTCTGCTAGAATGACTAAAATATTGACTGCCGGCGGGTATTTCATCAGCCGCCGATAAGCAATTTCCTGCCCGAAAAAAGCTTTATAATCCTGCTTTCTCGCTGCCGTAATACTATAGTGCTCAGGATTATAGGTCTGTATAATAACCTCTCCGGGCTTATCACCCCGCCCCGCTCTGCCTGCCGCCTGCGTCAGTAACTGAAATGTGCGTTCACCGGCCATGTAGTCATTAGAAAACATCGATAAATCTGCCGCCAGTATACCTACTAATGTGACATCAGGAAAATCATGTCCTTTGACAATCATCTGGGTTCCAACTAAAATATCTGCTTCGCCCTCTTTAAACCGTCTAAGAATATTTTCCATACTATCCTTCTTAGACGTCGAATCTTTGTCAAGCCTTAAGACTCTGGCCTTAGGAAATGCTTCACTGACCATAGACTCCACCTTCTGGGTTCCCATACCAAAGGCAGCTATGTATTTAGAACCACAACTGGGACAAGTCTGAACCATCCCTTCTTCATAGCCACAATAGTGACACTTTAAACGGCCATTATGATGTGCCGTCAAAGAAATATCACAGTGTTTACATTTTAATACATAGCCACAATTTCTGCAAGAAACAAATCCGGCATAACCGCGGCGATTTAAAAACAAGATGATTTGTTCCTTTTTTTCAAGCTTTTCATTCATCTTATCATATAAAAGCCTGCTGAATATTTTTTTGTTTTTTAATTTGAATTCTTCTCTTAAATCAACAATGCTTACTTTTGGCAGATAACTGGCAGATTTGGCCCTATGAGCCAGTTCATGGAGTTTGTATTTTCCATCAAGCGCCTTTTGATAGGATTCTATAGAAGGGGTGGCAGATCCCAGTACCAGACAGCCGCCTGTCATCTTCACTCGCCAGAGCGCCACATCTCTGGCATGATATTTAGGCATCGTTTCACTTTTATATGCGCCGTCATGCTCTTCATCGATGATAATCATACCTAGATTTTTAAAAGGCATAAACAAAGCTGAACGGGGGCCAATCATAATATCCACATCGCCCCGTTTCACCCTTAAGTATTGATCATACCTTTCTCCGGCAGAAAGCTTGGAATTCATGATTGAAATTCTTTCCCCGAAGCGGGCATAAAATCTGGCAACAGTCTGCATTGTCAGTGATATTTCAGGTATAAGCATAATGACCTGGTAACCTCTGTGAACCATTCTATCAATAAGTTCAATGTACACCTCAGTCTTTCCGCTGCCTGTAATTCCATGGATTAAGTGTACCCCTGTGCCGTGACTGCTGATGTCTTCAACTATTTTCCCCTGCTCCTCATTCAAACGCATGACCGGCTTGTCATAAATAACATTTTTAACCGGATTACGATAATTGGCCTCTGTCATTTCTTCAATGACCCCATCTTTAATGAGTGAATCCAGGGTTGCCTTTGAGATCTTTAGTTGGTTCATCGCCATTGTTCGGGAAATGGTTTTATTTTCAAGAAAATATGCCAGCAAACGGCTTCTGGCTTTGTTCCTTTTATTCTTTACATTCTCATTATATAAAGCCTCTAATGCTCCAATATCTAGTTTAAGGCGGTAAAATTTCGTTTCAACCGCTTTGATCTGGCGTTTGACCGGCACTACCGTCTTTAAAGCCTGAATCATCGTAGAACCATAGGCATTCTTTATCTGATAAGCCAATTGAATCAATTGACTTTCTACCGTCAGTTCTTGGTTGATGATTCCGGCAATGTCTTTGATTTTACCGGCATCATAACTCGCCGTTTCGGTTATATTAACGACATAACCCATAATCATCCGGTTCCCACGACCAAATGGAATACTGACCTGCATTCCGATAACCAGCTGATTCATCAACGATTCAGGTATTCTATATTGAAATATACGATCTAAATCTGCCACAGAAATATCAACAATGATATCGGCATACAAATCCGGCATAATATTCTCACCTCATTTATTTTTGCTTATTTAGTATAGCACAAATCAACGAGGTATGCCATCATTTTAAAAGTGAATATCTTATATCTCACTTCCACTCACATGATATAAATTGGCATAAATTCCGTTTTTCTCTATCAACTCCCGATGGCTTCCCTGCTCAGAAATACCATCATCGGTTAATACCAAAATCTTCTCGGCATTCCTGATTGTAGATAATCTATGGGCAATAACGAAGGTTGTCCTGTTCTTTGCCAGACTTTCAAGAGAACCCTGAACAACCTTTTCACTTTTATTATCAAGTGCCGACGTGGCCTCATCAAATATAAGTATCGGCGGATTCTTTAAAAATACCCTGGCAATGGATAGGCGCTGCTTCTGACCGCCGGATAATTTAACACCTCGCTGACCAATATTCGTTTGATAGCCATCAGGAAGTCCCATGATAAAATCATGGGCATTGGCCTTTTTAGCTGCTCTATAAACTTCTTCGTCTGTCGCATCAAGTTTTCCATAGCGAATGTTGTCCATGACTGTACCGGCAAAGAGATAGACCTCCTGCTGCACAACCCCGATATGGTCTCTTAAAGATTTTATTTTGATATCCTTAATATCAATACCATCAATTTTGATAGTGCCTTCTGTCGTCTCAAAAAATCTCGGTATCAGATTACACAACGTGGTTTTCCCTACCCCGGAAGTGCCTACTAACGCCATATAATCACCGGCTTTCACATGAAGATTAATGTTAGCAAGGACATATTCCTTTGCATCATCATATTTAAAACCAACCGACTCAAAGTCGATATCCCCTTTAACTTCTCCAAGGGTAACGGCTCCTTCTTTATCAACAATTTCCGATTGAACTTCCATCATATCAAGAAAACGTTCGTAGCCAGATATGCCATTTTGAAACTGCTCTGTAAAATTGATTAACTTTTTAACCGGTTCTACAAGATTGGATATATAGAGCATATAAGTGAGTAAATCCGAAAGATTAATGCTGCCCTTGGCCATGAAAAGCGTACCGGCCACAATAACTACCACTGTAATCATCGTTGTAAAGGCATTTAATCCGGAATGAAATCCCGCCATATATTCATAGGTTTTCTTTTTACTCTTTAAATAGCAGCCATTATTTACCCTGAACTTATCTACCTCAACATCTTCATTCGCAAATGATTTGACGATACGAATCCCTGATAGATTGTCTTCTGCCGATGCATTAATATCCGCCAGTCTTGCCCTGTTATCCTTATAAGAGCGGTTCAACTTTTTATTAAATACATAAGCAAATATGAGCATGGGTGGTATAATGGCAAATACAATCAGCGTCAAACTGACATTGACATTAAGTAAAATAATAAATGCACCGAGAAACCTGATGATTGAGATGACAATATCTTCCGGTCCGTGATGAAATAATTCCGTAATATCAAATAAATCATTGGTCAGGCGCGCCATCAATTGACCTGTTTTTTGATTATTATAAAAGCTAAAGGATAATTCCTGATAATGAATAAATAACTCGTTTCTAAGGTCACGCTCTATAAGCGCTCCCATCAAATGTCCTTTCGCCGTCACAAAAAAATTGCAGGCAAATTCAATAGCCACTAAAACGACCATGAGAACAGCCAACTTCAATATAATAGATACCGCTTCACTTGTACTGTTGCCGACAAGCACATCATTTGTAATAAATCTGATAATCAAGGGATAAATCAGGGATATGCCGGCAACAATCAAAGCGCAGAACATATCCATTAGAAACAATCCCACATATGGCTTGTAATAGCTAAAGAAGCGCCAATTTAGCACACGTCTCTTCTTCATCACTTAAGTCTCCTCTGATTTAGCGTTGGAATAATCAATCAAAGCTTCTAATTTCCCCATTGCTTTTCCGGAATCAATAGATTCTCTTGCCATTTCAATGCCATCATCAATGGATTTTGCTTTCTTTCCCACATATAATGTGGCACCTGCATTTAACAAGACAACATCTCTTTTATAGCCTTTGCTTCCGCTTAGAATGTCTTTCGTAATTGCTGCATTGACTTTAGGGTCGCCGCCTTTCAAACATTCAAATGGTGGTCGCTTAAAGCCAAATTGCTCGGGTGTTACGACATAATTCACAATCTTACTATCTTTGATTTCAGAAATCACCGTCTCTGATGCCGTAGATAATTCATCCATACCGTCCCTGGCATTCATAACCATGGCACTTTCAATTCCCATCATACGCATGGCCTGAGCAAATACTTCCGTTAAATCCGGATTAAATACACCAATCACCTGATAAGGCGCACCCGATGGGTTAGAGAGCGGTCCCAATATGTTAAAGATGGAACGAATACCCATCTCAGAACGTGCCTGCCCTACATTCTTCATGGTTTTATTAAATGTCTGGGCAAACATAAAGCCAATCCCGATGTCTTCCACGGATTTCTGTACCTTATCAGGTTCCATAATGATATTGACACCCAACGCCTCCAATACATCCGCAGCACCGCTTTTGCTTGAAATCGAACGATTCCCATGTTTTGCAACCGGTAGACCTGCACCTGCTACAACGAATGCCGATGTCGTAGATATATTAAAACTAAAGGAACAGTCACCGCCGGTTCCTACTAAATCTACATAACCTCCACACTTTGGTGAGATATGCTCCGCCTTATCCCTTAAAACCATGGCACAGCCGACAATCTCATCTAAAGTTTCACCTTTTAAACGCAGACCGGTTAAAAATGCACCTAATTGAGCCTGAGTCGCCTCACCATCTAACATTAAATTCATGACGCGTTTCGCTTCATCTAAAGAAAGATTTTCTCCTTCTACAACAGCTTTAATTGCCTTCTTCATTCTTTTTCTCCTCTTTGCTTTTCTATAGCTTATTATATAATACTATTAATGGTTTTACAATTCAAGGATTTTTATGAGATAGGCATATTCAGCCAGCTCCGAGCATGATTCTCTTCTCCACCTATATCATTTTTTTATGTCCTTGTTATCCTTGCGTTCATTTCTGACTCGTCCTTTCATTTTATTTATAATTACCTCTAACACCCACATCAACCCGAATGTCACCATCAACCCTATAAAACCTCCTATATCTGATACTTGTCCCGCTGTTAATCCTAGACATATGAGAATAAGAGATATTAAGAGGAAGAATTGAATGGATGTTAACATTTTAACTAGCTTAGCTATCATGTCTACTCTCCTATCCATTTATTTCCACTTTCCCTACCTAACAATTATTTTACATTTTTATTTAGCGAAGACTACATCCAAAAGGGTGGTTTAAAAATCTATCATTTTCTTGAATTATCAGACAAATAGCAATATAATATAATTGAAGGCAAAAATCATGCACATACAGAAGGGGTACGATAACCGTATGATGAAAAAGGAAGGGGACATTTTTATGCCGGAAGATACTTATAAAAATCTAACTTCACCTCCAAAAAGCTCAGGACTTTTATCCAGACCTCGACTAAATGACCTATTATCCAAAGCCGCCCGGCAGAATCTGGTTCCCGTGACTGCCGGAGCCGGGTATGGTAAAACACAGGCTGTTTCAATGTTTTTAAATGATAATAATTATAGAATCGCATGGCTGCAGCTCTCCAAATTAGATAACTACCCCGAACGGTTCTGGGGGGGATTTATTTATGCATTGTCACTGCAAAACTCTGATGTGTCCACAACTCTTGAAGGGTTTAACTTTCCCGAATCATTAAGTGGATTTGACCAATTTCTGCATCTTTTTGTAAAAGAAATTTATAACGGGAATCCGTTCATTTTTGTGTTTGACGATTTTCATTTAATTCATAACGAGTCTGTTATTAACTTTATCGAAAATCTCGTTGCGGCAAATATTGAAGACTTTTGTATCATATTACTCTCACGGACAAATATCCCTTTCGCAGTTAATTCAAAATATTATTTTACGGAAAAGGATTTGCGCTTTACAATCGCAGAAACGGATGAATATTTTAAAATACAGGGGATTTTACTGACTAAATCAGAAACCCAAAAAGTCAATGACTATACGGAAGGCTGGCCACTGGCTCTCTATCTTGTTGGCTTGGAGTTAAAAAAAGACAGCAGGTTATGGGTTAATCGTCTTTCCGATACAAAGCTGACTATTTTCCAGATAATTGAGAAGGACATATTCTCTACCTATCCGCCCTTACTACAAGAATTTCTAACTAAACTTTCACTATTGGAAGAGTTTCCGTCAGCTCTTATTCATGAGCTTTCAGGAGAACATATCACTACTGTCATAGACATGTTCCATACGAATATGTTTATTGACTACAACCTTTATAATAGAAAGTATCGTTTCCATCATATATTCCTGGAGTTTTTACAGGAGAAACAAATCTATCTTAAACAGCAGGATGTCGATGAATTCTATTTAATCGCCGCAAAATGGTATGATGCAAATGAATTTAAAAACGACGCTATGATCTGTTATGAAAAATGTGGTCATTATGATGATCTTTGGAAAATCATATTTCATATGCCGCCTTACCGCTATCCTAAATCTACCGCAGCGCTTATGATTCATTATTTAGATGGATTCCCCAACTCATTTATTAGCAAAAACCCCTTGATACGGGTTTACAGGGCTGCTTTTCTATTAAACAATCTGGAATTAGAATCCGCAGCAGAGGATTTGCTGGCTTTAGTCAAAGAAATGCAGCTTTTACCCGAATCTAAAGATCATCAAGCGGTGATTGGTGAAGCCTACATTGTATTGGCGATGATTAGACTAACCCAGAAGGACCACAGCTATGTAGACTACTTTAAAATGGCAGATGCCTGCCTGCCCGAAGGCAGCATCCGGGATTACAGCCAGACTAAAATCATTGACAGCAACAATGCTGTCAATCTGATTTGCCTTGAAAAGAATGAATTAGAAAAGCTGCAAGAAAACCTTTTCGAAGCCATTCCTTATGCTTCAAGAGTGATGAATGGCTTTGGATATGGAAGTGAATACTTTTTAACAGCCGAAACAGCTTATTATAAGGGCAATATGAAAACGGCACAAAAATATGCATTTGAAGCTCTTTACAGAGGCAAGCAGAAAAATCAGGAAGATATTATATGCAATGCATACTTTCTGTTAATAAAAATAACAGCAGCCAAAGGTGATTACAATGCCACCATAAATTACATGAAATATCTTAAAGAATATGTGAAAACTGCCACGAATTCCTTAAGCATATTGGATATTGCAGAAAGTTGGTTTTTTATCAGAATAGGAAAAAGTGAAAATATAGCCAGATGGCTGTTAGATGACTTACTAAATGCCGAAACATATCCTCCCATCAGCGTCGGAAGGGATCGGCTTATCAGAGCCTATTATTTTTTAGAAGAAAAACAATATGATGAACTTTTAGCCTTTTCAAGACAACTTGACAGCTTATATCAGGAAAAAGGTCTTTGGCCGGATTTATTATCCATCCGAACCATGAGAGCACTTGCGCTTTACTATACCGGTGACATTTCACAATGCAGCACTATACTCCAATCACTTTATGAGCTCGTTTCGGAAATCCATTTTATCATGCAATTTGTGGAAATGGGTTCCCACATGTGCGGCATGATTGATAATATAAGGAGATCCGCCAATTACAACATCCCTGATAAGTGGCTAAATAACATATATTCCAAATCTTCCACCTATGCTAAACGTCAGGCATTTTATAAGAAAAAATATAATACCAAAAACCGTTCGGAAATAGCCGAAAGCTTTCGGCTGTCAAATCGGGAAAAAGAGATTCTGATAAACCTTTGCCAGGGACTCACCAGAGAAGAAATTGCAGAGAGCCTTTATATCTCTGTGAACACAGTTAAAAGCACTCTGCAAAGAATTTATAATAAACTTGATGCCGTCAACAGCGCCGATGCTGTCAGAATAGCAGCACAAATGAAGATTATTTAGATTTTCTTAATTCTTTAAGCGCTGTAGTTAAACGAATTGGATTACCGTATCTTAATGTTCCCATTCTATAAATCCTGGCACCCATAAAGCCGGCAGCAAATATTGAGACCACAAGAATAACAAAGGATACAATGATTTCCCACATCGCCACCGTTCCCATGGCAATACGGACAAACATGGCACTGTAGGAACTGATTGGCAGGAAGGATAAAACTTTCATAGCCACACCGTCTACATTACCTAATTGCATCAGTGCTATAAAATAGACAACCATAATCATAACCATTAATCCACTGGAGCTTTTACTGATATCCTCAGTCTTTGAAACTAACGCTCCCATTGCGCCATACAAAAATGCATAGAATAAGTAGCCGCCGATACCAAACAATGCAAAAGTAATCAAAACATCCGATGGTATATTTAAAAGCATATCTAGCATTCCGCCCCATAATTCACGGTTAATCTGGTAGGATATTAACACTGCACCTAAAACAACTCCCACCTGGCATAATCCGGCAATGGCTCCGGCAATAACCTTTCCAAAAAGCAGGCTGTTAGGTGTAGTCGTAGTTACCAGGATTTCTATGGCACGGTTACTTTTTTCATTGGTTACCGAAACAGCTATCATCTGACCGTAAAATACAATCAGCATAAAGACTACAATAACCAGAACATATGAGTACCAATAGTTGTCGGTAGAATCTTTGCCAAGAATCTGCTCATTCACTGTGATCGGTGTATTAAACAAGGCTTCTAATTCATCACCGTTTAAACTATTTGCCTCAAAATAAGCCTGGCGCATTGATGCGGAAAGTACAGCTTCAAAATATGCACTCTCATCACTATATAAGCTGCTGTTAAATACATAATATTCAAAGTCGGTATAAGAAATAACATGGAATCCCGCCTGAGCTTCCTCACTATTAATTTTATCTTTAATCGCATCTGTACTGTCAGCCTCAATCCAGGTGATATTCGGAAATACTCTCTTAAGCATCTCTCTGTCAATCAGACCTTCCGAGTCATAAAGGAGCATCGTTCCCTCTTCCCCTTCTTCCACGGCAGCCGTATCTTCTTCCTGCCCGGAAGATGTCCCAAGAAAGCCGGACATATCAATGACACGGGGTGCAAACAAGACTAATCCGCCAACTAAAGCAAGCAGCAAAGTTATGATGACAAAACTTCTATTTCTTACATATTCTTTTAATTCATATTGTAGGACAATCAAAAATTTCCTCATGCTTCGTCACCCACCTTCTCTACAAAAATATCATTTAGTGATGGTTCATAAGTTCCAAACTGTTCAATATGGATATCTGAATGAATGAGCCTTGTCAAAAGCTCGTTCTTAGTCACTGCTTCTTCTATCTTCAGCGTCAGATAATCCTTTGTTCTGCCATCAACTCTGACCGGATATTCCCCTGATTGTACCAATTTATCGCTTAAATCTTGTAATGTATAATTTTCAGCCGAAAGTATCCATCTGTTTTGACCGTATTCTTTCTTGATTTCTCTTAAATCTCCCTGCAGTACGACTTCGCCTTTGTCAATAATAGCTATGCTGTCACAAAACTGTTCGACGTAACTCATCTGATGGCTGGAGAAAATAACAAGTTTGTGAGCATCAATCAACTCAGTAACCACATCTTTAAGTATCTGGGAATTCACCGGATCAAGTCCGCTGAAGGGTTCATCTAATATAATCATATCAGGGTCACATACCAGCGTTGCCGCCAATTGAATCTTTTGTTGGTTTCCTTTCGAAAGCGTTTCTAACTTTCTGGTTTCATATTCTTCCACTTCCAGACGTTTCAACCACTTTTTAGCATTATTTTTAGCATGGAGAGTTGAGAACCCTCTTAATTTTGCCAGATACACCATTTGATCAATCACGGTTCTTTTAGGATAAAGTCCTCTCTCTTCCGGAAGGTATCCAATCTTTTCGTGAGCGGGTTTAAAGATTTTCCCATCTAAAGTGATTTCTCCGCTGTCGGCCCGGAATACCTCCATTAAAATTCTCATTGTCGTTGTTTTCCCGGCACCATTCCTTCCTAAGAGGCCCAGTGCCTTTCCCGTTTCGACTTCAAACGAGACGCCATGTAATACCTCTGTACCGGCAAAGCTTTTCCTTAAATTCTTTACTTCCAGTTTCATAAACTCTCCCTTCCTTATATTAATGTAGAAAATAACTAATGCCAAAGCCTACTACACCACCTGCCAACCCACATAGTATCAAATAAATGATATATTCTCCTATTAGGGATACAACCCTTGGTCTGCCATTATATTTGCTCTCATTCAACTCTCTGGGCCGCTCACCAAGATGATTTCGATAGATAACCATTCGATCTTCCAGGGCACAAACAAATATCCAGCCTTTACTTTCGGCATCTTTAAGGCTCTTAAGCTGCCAGTCATTATTGGTCTTTAACTTATCTTCTCTCAAGGCTTGAGACCTCTTATTGGTCAGGTATTTACTATCCATCGTATACTGATAGTCTGCCGCCGCTTCTCTGATGAAGAAGAATCTGGCAGCCGTCATATGCTCCAGCATCCAACCGCTGCGAGCCATTTCAGATAAGTATTTATTCAGCTTATTATTTGTAAAAATAAGTTTTCTTTCTATTTTTTTCTGAGCTATATCATCCGTCTTTTTCATTCTTAAAAATTCAAGATAATATTTTTCACTTATATAATTCATAAAGAAATATAGGCTTAAAATGCTTATTATGTATATGAATACAAATATTTGACCTCCTTCGGAAGCTATTTCTCCAGTCACCCACTCTACCAGGTATAAAACGAAAAATATAATACTGAAAAACCATAATATTTTAAGCAAAACATTCGCCTTGCATCTAAAAAGCTCCTTGTACCTCATGGCCCTATGATTCCGGGATTCTTCATCGTTATAAAGCTCATTAATTTCGCCTTTTAGATATGGTTTACAAAAATAATAGTTTTTCCCTTCATCATGGGCAACGACCTCCCACCCCATATCCTGTGCCACCTCTATGAAGATATCCTTATGGCGGATGTCTTTTAATGTAGGGTTTTGGGGCAAATTAAACCGATCTATTTCATAAAGAAGTCTTACCGGTTCACATGGCTCAAAATAAAATAATATTCCGAGTTTTATATTCTTAAGTTTCCAACCTTTAAGAGCCATTTCTTCCAACCAATATAATTCTTCGGCATAGCTTACAAACCATTTAAGCTTCTTAAAGCTTCTCTTGTTGTCCATCAGCTGATTCCTCCCGTCCGAGTATATCCCTACCATTCTCCAATTGCCGGCTCAAGCGATTAGTTTCCTTCTTTAATAAATTCAGCCCCACTTCAGTTATCTGGTATGTCTTTTTCCCATTATCATCTGAAATGATTCGAATCACACTATCCTCTACCAATCGTCCGACCATACTGTATAGTGTTCCTGTTCCCAACCTTATTCTTTCTTCTGTCAGGCGGCTGACGAATTGCATAATGGCATAACCATGTCTTGGCTGGATTAAAGCTAAAAGCGTATAGTAAGTTGTTTCCGTCATGGGAATATATTTCTTTATGAGTCCATCTGACATTAGCCTCCTCCTTACTATAGTAAAGCTCCTTAGTGAATATGTTTCTACTATGTAGATATATGACACGTCGACTCTCGACATGTTTTATATCGACATAATATCATACTCATATCCCTTTGTCAATGCAAAATATAGAACTAAAAAGCCCCCTTGGTTAAAAAGCGGATGGATATCTTTGTTAACCAAGGGGGAGCCGCATTATAAGATGATGATAAACTACTTATATCTAAGAGCCTGTTCAAAATCTTTTCCTTGTGGTAAAATAAGTAAAAAAGCAGAGGAGAGAAGATAAATGCGACAGGCCTATGACAGTGATATAACCAGAGAGCAATTTGCACATATATCCG
>Ga0153922_1000031_pt1 | contig 54130 bp, 49 predicted proteins | sample TSNJ006MetaG_FD_104723 | JGI IMG/M metagenome (GOLD analysis project Ga0153922, IMG submission 104723) | Attine ant fungus gardens microbial communities from New Jersey, USA - TSNJ006 MetaG | ecosystem: Host-associated > Fungi > Mycelium > Unclassified | place: USA: New Jersey, Brendon T. Byrne... | reverse complement strand
AAGAAAATACCGTAGGGACTACGGAAATTAACGCCTGTGGAGATAGTAGGTTGCGAGGTCTGGGAAGCAGGAAATTTGTGGAGTGATCCATGAAGCATGCGACTTTAGTCGTGTGAGGTTCACGATTGGAACAACCGATATTATTGTTGGTGATGCCTTAATGAATATGTTTTATCCATCAAAGTCAATGCTTTATGGTAATAAGGAAATCATGGAGAAAAGTGCAAAAAAGATAGGCGATATTAATAATGTTACGGTTCATTTTGGCCATGGAGAGCCAATTACAAATAGAAAATGGTGACAGAGACATCAAAGCTTTGTGATTGCACAACACAAAAAAGAACAAACAAAAGAGACGTATCATGACAGGATAAGTGAAGTGTAAAATCGGTATTTTGAGAAATGAGGAAATAGCATGAACGAGAAGCAGGGGATATCTATAGGAACATGTATATTGTGGGTGTTTGGATACTTTTGTATAATGTTGCTATATACTTTTATTAATATGTTTTTATGGAGAAGAGTGCCTCCTAACATTTCCGAATGGGGAAATGTTGTTACCATAATCATTTGTTCCGGCGCATATTTTTGGCTTCTCATACGAAGTTGGCAGCTTAATATAAGCAATATGCTAAAATTAAATTATCAGGAAGTTGTTTTAACTGTAATATGTTCGGTAGCATTTTTCTTATTAATGGACTGTTTTATTGATCCGATAATAGAAAAAGCATTTCCAGTGAGTGAAAGGAATTATCAGGAAGCTGTTGCTTCATTAAAAGAAAACCCTATTACAAGTGTCATACAAGTGTGTATTATTACCCCCATAGCAGAAGAATTATTAATGAGAGGATTTGCTTTGGAATTATTAAAAAAAAGATATGGAATTGGGATTGCATTGATTGTTTCCACACTATTATTTGCATTGTTACACTTTAATATGGTGCAAACCTTATCTGCACTCATAACAGGATTTATTCTTGGTCTTTTATATCTGAAAACAAAATCTTTGGCAAGTACGATTTTGGCACATGGACTATACAATTTAGCTTCACTGATAGCGTTAGTTATGTTATAAATTCTTGATATCATGTTATTCGGCAAGTCAGGCGGACCAAAAACAATAAAGGAGTAGAATTTATTGACTGAAAAGAAGCAGGTAATTGACTATTGTCTAAAATTTAAAAACGTATATGAGGATTATCCGTTTCATGACCCAAATTGGTGTGTTATCAGACATGAGGAGAATGATAAGGTCTTTGCGTGGATTTTTGAAAAGGATGGTTATGTTTGGGTGAATGTGAAATGTGATATAGAATGGATTTCATTTTGGAGAAATGCCTTTGATTCGGTAATACCGGCATATCACTTAAATAAAGAACATTGGAATTCGATTATTCTAGATGGAACAATTCCCATTGAAGATATTCGGATGATGATAGGAAACAGCTATGATATGACTCTGTAATTTCATCTGATATCACTCCAATTTTTGATTTTTATATTTATACTATCATTGTTTTAAAATGGACACCGGTTTATTTTGAAATGGACAGCGTTTTATTGAAAATCTAGGACCCTTGTGATAAAATCAGTATAATGACTGGAGGTATAGTATAGATGCAGAACTTATTTTTGAGCTTACCGGAAGATTTTTTTAAGCCGCTGACAAGTAAATATAAAAGGGAGTATGCCGATTGCATCCAGTTGATTTTTAACACCTTTAAGCCAGAGATTTCCTATGGTGTCAATCGGGAAATAATAGCATCTGTCCTGGAAAATTACTTTGAAAACGATGAAACAGATATGATTTTTGAAGAAGAGCAGGAAGTTCTTTCTGATGCAAGGGCAAAGGCCAATAAGGTGATTAAAGTCTTTCGGGATACCGCTTGGATTGAGTATGAACAGGCAGAGAACCATCAGATTAATGTGGTGTTATTTGAATATGCGGTGCCTATCATAGAAAGCTTTAATAAAATTATTAAGGCAGAGGAGACGGAGTATCAGGGGATTATTTCTCAAATCCATGCAGCACTGCAAAATAAGGATTTGTATGTGAAGCCCTATGAATTGATTTTAAAAGGAGTAGCGGAGAATACAGACCGGCTGATATCGGAATTAAAGAAGCTTAATGCCAGTATTAAGCGGCATATGGATAAACAGACTAACGAAATGGGCGCCTCAGAGATTTTAGAGCATTTCTTTGAATACCATAAGAATATTGGCTCAAAAGCATATTTGAGAATGAAAACCAGTGAAAATGTCTCTTATTTTAGAAGTGCAATCATGGAAAAGCTAGAAGAATTCATAACCTCACCGTTGATGATGGACTCAGCCGTGATCGGTTATATGGAGATTGAACAGGTGGCTGATAAAGAGGAAGCCTATGATTGTCTGCTGCAGCTGATTTTAGATGTAAAAAGTTCATTCTACCGTTTAGATGAGATTATCGAAGAAATAGATAGAAAGCATGCAAAATATATTAAAAACGCAGTGGTGCGTGCCAAATTTCTCCTGTCTACCGGTAATAACATGGAAGGAAAGATTTTGAAAATTTTAGATGATCTGACAGATGAAATCAATGCTGATAAAAATCAGAACATTTATGAAAAGGCAGATAGAGGACTGTTATCAATATTTAAAATATATCCGCAAAATTTTATAGACAATGAATCCTTGCGGACAATACCGGTGACCAGGCAGCTAGGCGTGGTTGATGCGATAGATGAAGGCAGTGTATTATCTGAAGAAGAAAGAGCCCTATTTAAAGCGGCCATAAAGGAGAGAAACCGAAACAGGTTCTCCAGAAAAAATATTAATACGTATGTCGAAGGATTACTTAGAGATCAGGAGAGGCTGAAGGCATCAACCTTGCCGATTGAGTCTAAGAGAGATTTGATCCGCCTTATTTATATCAGTATTTATGGTAATAACAGGTCAAACTGTTACCGCATAGAGCGGACAAACAGGCGTATAAAAATCAACGAGTTTGAGTTTCCGGACTTTGAAATCGTCAAAGCTTAGGCGTATAGGAGGGAAAATGTTTGATATTTTAAATGAATCAACAGTACAAAAAGAGAAATTTCGTATGGCGGCTAACAAACTATTAAACCAATGCTTTCTGGTGAAAAAGAAAGAAAGCACAAAGAAGGATTATACCTTTATACAGCAAAATAAAGAGCTGTTTTATCCATATTTTGAACTGTTGGGTTACCAATTGCAAATTAATGAAGACCAGGGCGTCATCGCTCTGGTCAATCAATATGGCTCAGGAAGACTGCAGCTGAGTAAATATGAAAGTATTATGTTGCTCATATTCAGGCTGCTTTATCTGGAAAAAAGAAAAGAGATTGGAACTTTTTCAGAAGAAGTAACCGTGCTGATGGAAGAAGTAAGAGAAAAATACGCAATGCTTAAAATAAAAGCAAGACCGTTTATGGATAAAACCATGGAAAAAAGCATCATCAGTACCTTAAAGAAATATAATCTGGTGATGAACATTGAAGGTGACGTCACACAGGCCGACACAAGAATTATTATTTATCCGTCTATTAATATGGCAGTGCGAACCGAAGATGTGAATGACTATTATAATCAAATCAAAAATCAACTATCAGGTTATGCGGGAGGTGAAGAGGATGGAGAACCAGAAGAAGCTATTGACGAGGATTCGATTAGTTAACTGGCATTATTTTGAAAATGAACTGGTATGCCTTAACGGCTCTACACTTCTCAGCGGAGAAAATACTGCGGGCAAATCTACAGTATTGGATGCCATTCAACTGGTACTGACAACCAATACGAGAAGATTTAATACGGCGGCCAATGAAAAAGGCAGTAGAAATCTTCGCGGTTATGTCCGATGTAAAATCGGTAATGTGGGCGAGACTTACTTAAGAAAGAATGTTGTTATCGGAAATATTGCCTTAGAATTTTATGAAGAAAAGACTGGAAAATACTTTGTATTAGGGGTTCACATGACTTCTCCCGATGAGTTAAGCCGGGTTGTTTCCCGATGGTATGTGGAGGAATGCAGGCTGGAAGCGTTATCTTTCTTAAAGGGTAATAAACCGGCATTGGCAGAAGAGTTTAGTATCAATGGGAAAAGGCTTCGCTTTATAGAACAAAAAACGGCAGCCAGGGATCGGTTTAAAAGAAGGCTGGGGAATTTAGAGGATAAATTTTTTGACATTATCCCTAAGTCGCTGGCTTTTAAGCCCATGGATCAGGTAAAGGATTTTATTAATAAATTTGTCTTATCAGAATCTGGTATTGATGTAGAAAGCCTCAGGGTGAATATAGAGACGCTGTCTGAATTGGAAGAACTGATAGAAAAGTCCAATAAAAAGCTTGCGCTGCTTTGTGAAATTGTGGAGAAATATGAGAATATAAAAAAGAAAGAAAGGGATATTCTCATCAATGAATTACTGCTGGAAAAAGCTCATGTCGATTATCTTGAGGAAGAGGCGGCAAGATTAAAGGGAGAAATCAGTAAAAATCAGCAGTATATAGAATCCAATGAAAGTGAAAGTAAAAACTTAAATCAGCAAATCAAGCGTTCAGGAGACAGGCAGCTTGAACTGAATATTTCCATGGCAAATAATGAAGCCAACAAACTGATAGAAGGCGCCCAGCGTAGAATTGACCAATTAAAAGGCGATATTGAAAAAGAACAGTTAAAGGAAAATAAACTAAAAAGTGCCATGACAGATCTCAGGTATTTTTTGGGAACCTTGCAAAAACTGGACCGAAAGACGATTTCTAAACAGGAATTGGAAATTCTTTCAGGTATCGATGAGCCGAAGAAAAAAGTAAATATCATGCAGAAGCTTTCAGCTGAAACGATGAAACACATGGAAGAAATACGTCTGGAAGATACAAAGCTACAACTGAGCATGGAGACATTAAATAAAGAAATAGAAGCCTTACAGCTTAGACTCCGGGAGTTGGAAAACCGTAAGTTGACTTACCCATGGTATACAAGGGAACTTAAATTGGCAGTGGAAAAGGAATTTAAAAGAAGAAATATAAACAGCAATGTCTATGTTGCGGCCGAATTGCTGGAAATTACCGATCCTGTATGGCAGAATGCCATAGAAGGTTATTTTAATACCCAGAAATTTAACCTGATTGTAGAACCGGATTATTACAATGTGGCATTGGAGATTTACCATAAAAATCGGCAAAGAATTCACACCGCCGGGATTGTCAATACAAGAAAGCTAAAACCAGATAATGAAATAAATAATCAGTCTCTGGCTTATGTGGTACACAGCGAAAATAGATATGCGAAAGCCTACGCTAATTTTGTTTTGGGGCGGGTCATAAGATGTGAGACTATGAAGGCGTTAGAAAATCATCCGATAGCAATTACTGCCGAGGGGATGCTCTATCAAGGTTATGTCGTGAGAAATCTGGATAAGGAATCATATAAAGATCCGTTTATCGGTCAGAATGCCTACCGGGTTCAGATTGAAAATACTAAAAAGGAACTGGAAGAGAAGTCTGGCATAAGAAAGCAGCTGAGGGAAGATAAGCAGAAGTATTCTCATATTTTAGAAGCTGAAAGAAAAGTCAATCTGGATTTGTTAAGCACCTATTTAGATGCCCCGATGTTGAAAAAACAATATGAAACCAAGCTAAGTGAGGCCACGGATGAACTAAGAGAAGCGAAAAAGGATCCAACCCTTATTGAATTGATGACCATGATTGACGAGGTGACGAAAGAGAAGGCAAAATATGAGGAGCAAAAGGCAAAGCTGATAGGAGAAATCGGGCGCTTAAAAGCAAAAAATGAACAGTACGAACAGCAGCAGCAAAACACATTGAGGGAACTTGAAACCCAAAAATCCGCTCTGGAGAAAAAGGCAGACGAGCATGGCTCATGTATGTCTGAAGCAGAGGAAAAATATCGTTTGAATAGAAAAACAAAGGCGCCAAAAACTATTGAAGAAAACTTTACTCCCAAGAAAACCCAATTTATCAATGAAAAAGAGGAATTGCTCAATGGAAACGGAGGTCTTAGAGAGCTGCAGGATTCGTTCAATCATACATTTGACCAAGACTTCCTTAGAGGAATGGAAGGTATTAGAGATTACATCGATGCCAAGCAGCAGCTTCAGTCGGTGGAACTGATTCGATTTGATGAACAGCTGCGGAAAGCAAAAGAGGATTGCGAAGAAATATTTAAAAGTGATTTCCTGGCAAAAATGAAGGAAAACATTGAAAATGCAAGAAATGAATTTAAAAGCCTTAATAAAGCTTTAAATAACATTTACTATGGAGATGACAGCTATCGCTTTGTACTTACTTATGAGAAGAAGAAGGAGAGCCTTTACCGAATGATTACTTCTGAAAATAATTTTGAAGGATATAATCTGTGGACTCAGGCTTTTGAAGATGAATACAAGGAAGAAATGGAAGAGCTGTTTGATAAGCTGACCGCAAAAGATGATAAGGGCGAAAAGGTCATCGAAGAATATACCGATTATCGTTCATATCTGGATTATGATATTGAAATTCATAAAAGGGATGGCAGTGTCCAGAAGTTTTCAGCAATTTACGGTGAAAAAAGTGGCAGTGAAACCCAGGTTCCCTATTATGTGGCAATTGCAGCTTCATTTTATCAATTGTACCGTTTAGGAAACTCAGTCAGACTAATGCTCTTAGATGAAGCTTTTGACAAAATGGATGATGAGCGTATTGCTTCTATGATGGAATTTTTTAATAGTCTTGATTTGCAGGTGATAATGGCTACACCACCGGCAAAGGTAGAGATCATTGGTGAAAAAGTAGATACGATTCTGACCGCCATCAGGGTAGGCAGCAGAAGTATTATCGAAGAATATGATTTATAGGCTTAAAACAGGAGGTATATATGCATCCTATATCACAAAAAGTACTGAATTACCTGCTGGATAAATATGAAAGCAGTAAAAGTTTTCGTGGAGAAAATAAGCAACAGCAGACATTCTTGATTGAACCGGGTAAACTATTTAAAAAGTATAGCGACGATGCGGAATATGATTTTTTCGTTGAAGTGAATGAATGTATTGAGGAGCTGCAGGAGCAAAATTTTCTCTTTGTGACCCGTTTAAAAAATGGGGTCATTCAGAAGGCCTGGCTCAATGTGGAGAAGTTGGAAGAAATATATCCTGCTCTTGGAAGAACTTCTAAAAGGGATGAGAACATCTGGTTTGAAGTCATATGGGAAAACCTGTTGTCTGAACCGGATTATCAGGCATATATGCCGATTCTTAGAGCCTATATTGACCATCAAAAAGTACGTTTAAGCAAGAATCAGTCAGTGGAATATTATAGCGGCAGCCATAAAGACTACCTGGATCTTTTAGAAGCGGTAAAAAAGATTGTTTTGAATAAGCAGGAAATTTTTATTCGTGATTTTTCCATATCGCTTTTTGGTGACTCAAAACGGATGGAGCAGCTTAAAGGAAAAGTACAGACACTTCTTTTTACATATGGTTCTTATGAAGAAAAAGAGCATGTGTTGGAGGAATGTGGAATAGTCAGCACGCCGACTTATGTAGCTGTCAAGGGAAAGGGAATTTTAGTTATAAGTGGGCAGCGGATTGATTTATCCAAAATGAATGGGGATATTGCGCTGTCTACAGAGACGATAAAAGAACTGACTGCCATTTTAGTAATCGGAAATAGGGTAGTTACGGTGGAAAATATGACAAGTTTTCATGATTATGCAGGCAAAGAAGATTTTGTCATCTACCTTGGCGGCTTTCATAACAGGGTGAAGCGGGAAATGATACAATTTTTATATGCCATGAACCAGGATAAATCCTATGATCACTTTGGCGATATTGATGCCGGAGGTTTTTATATTTATGAGCATTTATGTGAAAAAACAGGTGTGGCCTTTAAACTCTTAAACATGAATATTGATGTTCTTCAAAAATATAAAACCTATTGGAAACCTTTGACCCGGAGTGATAAAAAAAGAATCAATCAGCTGCTGGAAAAGTTAAGCCAAAAAGAATCAAAAGGGGAGTGTTTTGAGGATTACAGAGAGGTTTTACGTTTTATGCTTAAAAACGATTGTAAATTAGAGCAAGAGAGCATTAACGAGGTGAAGTCCTGATTTAATCAAAAACAATATGAAACAAAATAAAACAATTCAAAATAATATAAAACAATTGACATAGCAGGGATAATATGCTATATTAATCCCAAGTTAGGAAAAACATTTCTATGAGTAAGCAAAGGTGTGGAAGTAGAGTAATAAAAAATATGCAGGCGTACGCAGTGAGCAGAAATTAGAAATGTTTTTTAGTTAACTATCAAGTAAATATGAGGAGGAGAAAAAGAATGAAGATTTATAAGAAATTTCTAACACTGTTTCTTGCAGGGGTGATGATAATTTCACTTTCTGCCTGCAGTAATCAACCAAGTAATTCAAATGAAACAAATTCACCGGAAACACAAGCTCAGGCTGGTTCGGATTCAACGGGTGGAGACCTTCTGTCGGCATCTGATGCAGATTCTAAATCAGCAGACAATGATTTAGTCATTGCCATTGAAGGAAGTATAAGTACTCTGGATCCACATAATGTTACAGATACTAATTCTATTGCAACAACTCGTGGTATTTACGAAACACTCGTAGAATTTGACGAGAATCAAGAGCTTGTAGGTCTATTGGCTGAATCATGGGAGATTTCAGAGGATTCTCTTACCTATACTTTCAATTTACGTGAAGGTGTAAAATTCCAGGACGGAACAGATTTTAATTCGGCAGCGGTCAAGGCTAATTTTGAACGTTTGCTTGATGCGGACAATGGTCTTTCCAGAAGAAGGGCATTTGTAGTAACAAACGCAGATGAAACAGAAACACCACGGATAGCAAGTATTGAAACGCCTGATGATTATACGGTTGTTTTCCAATTAACAAATGCATACAGTGTATTTATTAATAAAATGGCACAAATTAGTATTGTCAGTCCTGCAGCTATTGAGGAACATGGCAATGATATTATGTACAATCCTTGCGGAACCGGTCCGTTTGTATATAAAGAGTGGACGGAGGGCGACCATACGACAATGATAAAGAATGAGGATTATTGGGGTGAAGTTGCCAGTGTTGATTCGGTAACAATTAAAGAGGTTCCGGAAGCCGGGTCAAGAACAGCTATGTTACAGACAGGCGAAGCTGATTTTGTTTATCCTATGCCTGCCGATCAGATAGCAGCTGTTGAAAATAGTGGCGATATAACGGTGAGCGCATCGGCCTCCAATATTATGAGATATGTTACGTTAAACACAGAATTAGAAGCACTCAGTGATGTCAGAGTACGTCAGGCTATGAATTATGCGATTGATAAAGAGGCTTATATTCAGCTTATGTATGCCGGTTATGCAGAGATAGCAAGTTCCACGGTACCTTCTATTATTAATTTCCATAGTGAGCAAACACCATACACCTATGATTTGGCAAAAGCAAAATCTTTGCTGGAAGAGGCAGGATATGGCGATGGATTTACATTGACTCTCTGGGGAGATAATTCTACTCAGGAAATAAAGGGAATGACATTTATCAAACAGCAGCTGGAGCAGATTGGAATTACGGTGGAAGTGGTGCCGATGGAGCCGGCTACTGTGTCAGATAAGATTTATGTGGAAAAAGAAGATGCTGAAATTCAAATGTGGTACGTCAACTGGTCGGCTTCTGATTTCAGTATGGATAGCTCAATGCGGGCTCTTCTTGTCAGTACATATGCGCCGCCAACAAGTGCAAATACAGCCTTTTATAATAATCCAGAATTTGATGATTTGATGGAACAGGGGCTTTTGACGGCAGATGAAGCAGAACAGAGTGAAATCTATGCAAAAGCACAGGAGATTGCATGGAATGATGCACCATGGCTGTTCCTGGCCAATGATCAAGTAATCTATGCCACAAAGAGTTACTTATCGGACGTAAGAGTGAGAGCAGATGGTTCTTTCTATTTTGTCAATGCAGTATTGGCACAGTAATGACTGAAGCTAAAATAAGTTAATTTTGGAAAACTGTCATCTTCTTATCTGCCGGTGTAATGGTCTGACAGGGAGTTAGATGACAGTTTTTGTTAAATGGAGGAGATTTCATGGGACGCTATGTTTTAAAAAGGCTTTTAAATGCGATACCGCTGTTGTTTGCAATCTCATTTTTAGTGTTCATGTTTATTCACTTAATTCCGGGTGATCCCGCCAGATTAGTCGCCGGAATAGATGCAACAAAGGAAGAGGTGGATTTAATACGTGAGCAATTAGGCCTCAATAAGCCATTGTTAGTACAGTACTTGGATTATATGAAGGGACTGCTTACTTTTGATCTGGGAGATTCCGTTAAAGGAGGAATGTCCGTTGCGGATATGATTGCGCCTCGTTTCAAACCGACAATTATACTGACTATATTATCTATATTCTGGGCGACATTGTTTGGTATTATTATCGGGATAGTTTCGGCAGTAAAAAGAGGAAAAATTTTAGATTATTTCGGCATGGTGATTGCTATTTCCGGTATTTCTATTCCTAGTTTTTGGCTGGGACTTCTATTGATTCAGGTTTTTTCGGTTAACCTTGGGTGGCTTCCCACAGGAGGCGTTTCCACATGGCAAAGTTATATCCTGCCTTCCATTACCATGGGAGCCGGAGTTATGGCAATTTTAGCCAGATTTACACGTTCTTCTATGCTTGAAACAATGCGGGAAGATTATGTCCGTACTGCCCGTGCAAAAGGACTGGGAGAAATGTTAGTCATTGGGCGTCATGCTTTCAAAAATTCACTTATCCAGGTGGTGACGGTAACCGGATTACAAATAGGTGGGTTACTGACAGGGTCGGTATTAGTAGAAACGGTATTTTCCATTCCCGGTCTTGGCAGGCTTTTAGTAGATTCTATTAATTATCGGGATTATAAAGTGGTGCAGGCATTATTGTTATTCTTTGCATTTGAATATGTAATTGTAAATCTGGTAGTTGACGTACTCTATGGCGTTTTAAACCCCAAAATACGATATAATTAGGAGGATATAATGGCTGATTTAAATCATGCGGCACAAGAAGTTCTGCCCAAACCAAAGAGTAAAATAAAAGAATTTATTCGAAAATTTTTAAAAAGAAAAACAGCAGTTATATCTGCAGGATTTATCGTGCTTTTGGTGATAGCAGCAATTCTTTCACCGTACATTGTACCATATAATCCGGATATGGCTGATTATAATATGTTACTGCAGGGGCCGAGTGCAAGCCATTGGTGGGGAACCGATGAGTTTGGACGTGATGTTTTTAGCCGCCTGTTGGTGGGAGCCAGACTATCGCTTTCAGTAGCGCTTCTTTCGGTAATCATCGGAACCGCTGTAGGCACCGTACTAGGGCTTTTTGCGGGTTATTATGGGGGATGGCTGGAAGCATTGGTAATGCGTGGATGTGATATTTTATTTTCATTTCCGGATATTCTTCTGGCAATAGCTGTCGTAGCTATTATTGGCCCCGGGGTAATTAATGTAGTCATTGCAGTTGCTGTATTTACGGTACCATCATTTGCCCGTATTATGCGAAGCGCCACATTAACTGTAAAAGAATCTTTATATGTAGAAGTAGCCAGATCCTTGGGCTGTAAAAATAATCGTATTTTGTGGATTCATATTTTTCCGGGCACGATACAGTCAATGATTGTTAATTTTACCATGCGTATCGGTACCGCTATTTTGGCGGCAGCGTCCTTAAGTTTTCTGGGATTTGGCGCAAATGTTACAGAGCCTGATTGGGGAGCTATGCTTTCTCAAGGGCGTAACTATTTAAATACAGCTCCCCACATCGTTTTGTTTCCTGGTATTTTAATCTTCGTCACTGTCCTGGCATTTAATTTGTTAGGAGATGGATTAAGAGATACCCTGGATCCCAAGATTAAATAGGAGGCTATGAGATGGCAGAAAAATTATTGGAAATTAAGAACCTGACAACAGAATTTAAACAAGATAAAGGTACGGTTACCGCAGTCCATAATGTATCTTTTGATATCAATAAAGGAGAAATCTTAGGTCTTGTTGGCGAATCAGGATGTGGAAAGTCGGTGACTTCTTTGTCGATTATGCGTCTGTTGATTGATACCCCGGGTAAAATCACCGGCGGGGAGGTTATTCTGGACGGGAAAAATATTAATGATGTACCGGAGAGAGAAATGCGCCAAATCAGGGGAAAGAAAATGGCGATGATTTTTCAGGAGCCGATGACTTCCCTGAATCCATGCATGCGGATAGATAAACAAATTATGGAGGCAATTCTGCTTCATAATAATATCACAAAAAAAGAAGCTTATGAACGGGCATTTCAAGTATTAAAGTCCGTTGGAATCCCAGATCCTAAAAATACACTTCAAAGCTTTCCCCATCAATTATCTGGCGGAATGAGTCAGCGTGTCATGATTGCAATGGCTATGTCGTGTGAGCCGGAGTTATTAATTGCCGACGAGCCAACAACTGCCTTAGATGTTACAATTCAGGCACAGATATTAGAATTGATGGTAAAAATTAAAAACGAAAACAACATGGGCATTCTAATGATTACCCATGATTTAGGGGTTGTTGCCAGAATGTGTTCACGGGTGGTGGTCATGTATGCCGGACGTGTAATGGAGGAAGCTTCGGTAGAAGAGCTCTTCGCTAATCCGCTGCACCCTTATACAAAGGGTCTGGTTGCATCCGTTCCCAAGCTCGGTTCGAATGTAAGCTCGCTGCCTTCTATTCCCGGAAGTGTTCCTGATTTATCAGTGATGCCAAAAGGATGTAAGTTTGCTCCCCGCTGTGGGTATGCGATGGATATCTGTCATGAAGAGGAGCCGGAACTTAAGCTTGTAAAAGAGGGAGAAAGGCGTAAATGCCGCTGTCATTTACTGAATCTTAATAAAGAGGAGGAAGGAAACTTATGAATGCTCCATTAGTATCGGTTAAAAATGCAGTAAAGACATTTCAGATAAAAAAAGGAATGCTTACCTCCAATCAATTGGTACATGCAGTGAATCATGTAAGTTTTGACATCATGCGAGGGGAGACATTTTCATTAGTGGGCGAATCCGGCTGCGGGAAGTCAACGACAGGACGATTAATCGATCATCTGCTGATACCTGATTCCGGAGAAATCTGGTTTGATAATAAGGAGATATCCAAGCTGTCTGAAAAAGAAATGCGTCCTTTGCGCAGCGATATTCAGATGATTTTTCAAGATCCGTATGGTTCATTAAACCCAAGAATTAAAGTGCAGGATTTGATTGGAGAACCCTTGTTGGTTCATACAAAAATGAGCTCCGGAGAGCGTTTGAAAAAGGTTCATGAGCTATTAGAAATTGTTGGACTTAATGCCATGCATGGAGAACGATACCCGCATGAATTTTCTGGCGGTCAAAGACAACGTATTGGAATTGCCAGGGCATTAACAGTAAATCCTAAGTTAATCATCGCCGATGAACCGGTATCGGCATTAGATGTTTCTATCCAGGCACAGGTACTGAATTTATTGCAGAAGCTGCAGAAAGAATTTCATTTAACATATCTATTTATCTCACATGACTTGAGTGTCGTTGAAATGATATCAGACCGTATTGGCGTTATGTATCTTGGCACGATTGTAGAAACGGCACCAAAGGAGGAGCTTTATCGTAATCCAAGGCACCCTTATACAAAAGCTTTGATCTCGGCAGTTCCTATTCCGGATCCAACGAAAATAAAAAAGCGCATCACATTAGAAGGCGATCTGCCAAGTCCGGTAAATCCACCATCAGGATGTTTGTTTCATACGCGTTGCGCCTATTGTACCGATAAATGTAAATCGGAAACGCCGACAGAAATGATGATCGGAGAGGGACATACTGTAAAATGCCATTACCCTAGAATTACGGAGGAATAATGATGTATCAATTTAATAAAGAGGAATACGAAAAAAGAGTATCATGGTATACTCAAGCCAGATTTGGTATGTTTATTCATTGGGGGCTTTATTCAATACCCGCACGTGGAGAATGGGTCCGGAGTGTGGAGGAGATGCCCAAAGAAGACTATATGAAATATTTTTATGAATTTAATCCATTAGATTATAATCCCCGGATATGGGCAAAAGCAGCAAAAGATGCAGGCATGAAATATGTGATTCTGACAGCGAAACATCATGATGGATTTTGCTTGTTTGATAGCAGGTATACAGATTTTAAATCGACAAATACCAAATGTGGAAAAGACTTAGTCGCAGAGTTTGTGGAGGCTGTAAGGGAAGCAGGGTTAAAGGTTGGGCTTTACTTTTCTCTTTTGGACTGGTATCATGAGGATTATCCCCACTACGGCGACCGGAATCATCCAATGCGCAATAATAAGAATTATAAAAATGATAATCGTAATTTTGACCGTTATATCGATTATATGCATCATCAAGTCAGGGAAATCTGTACAAATTATGGGAAGCTTGACGTACTATGGTTTGATTTTTCCTATGATGACATGACGGGAGAGAAATGGAGAGCCGGTGAGCTCATGGATATGGTTCGTACGCTCCAGCCGGGAGTTATTGTAGATAATCGTCTGGAGGCCAGTGGTGAGGGTTACGGATCCATGGAAACAGGAAAACCAACACGGTATCATGGAGATTTTGTGAGTCCTGAACAGATGATTCCTCCCAATGGAATACAGGATGTGAAGGGGAATGATTTAATCTGGGAATCCTGTGTGACGATGAATAATAACTGGGGCTTTCACCAGACGGATAAATTCTATAAGCCGGCAGCCACGTTAATCAGGAAATTAGTTGAATGTGTGTCTAAAGGGGGTAATATGCTTTTGAATATAGGTCCGGATGCGAAAGGAAATATTACCCAGGAGTCATTGGAAATATTAGATGCCATCAAAATCTGGATGGATAGAAACAAAGCGAGTGTCTATGGTTGTGGAAAATCGGGAATTACAAAACCGGAATACGGACGTATTACAAGAAATAGAAACAAAATATACTATCATTTGTATGAGAATACAATTGGACCGATGCCTTTGCCGGGATTATCCAAAGAAGATATAATCAGTATCCGCTATCTGTCAACAGGTGCCGAAGTGCCAATTTCAACAAGTTGGGTGCATAGTGATTATCCCGATATTGTCTTTGCCGATCTTGGCGTAAATCCAATACTACCGGATGAAACAGATACAGTTCTTGAAGTGACAATAAATGTGTAAAGAAAGATCAGGGGGATTATATGTTTACAGAAGAACGTTTAGAGGCTATTATTCTTACGCTACATAAAAATGGGAGAGTGAAGGTTAAAGACCTAAGCGAGCAGTTTCAGGTGACAGAGGACTGTATTAGGAAAGATTTAAAAGGACTGGAAAATGAAGGCCGCCTCAAAAGAACTTATGGCGGCGCAATCCTCTCGCAGGATTATCCTTTGCAAAGAGATGTTATCGACCGGCGCACGGTTAATGTTGATAAAAAAGAAATAATAGCCAGAAAGGCAATGAGAATTATTAAAAACGATGAAACTATCTTTCTGGATATATCCACTACCAATATAAAACTGGCCGAATTGCTGTCAAAGTCAAACATGCATATTACTGTTGTCAGTAATATGGTTGATATATTGCAGATTCTGGCAGTCAATCCTCTGATTACAACAATTGGAACCGGAGGAATTATGTATAGAACAGTTAATGGGTTTATGGGAAGTGCGGCAATTGAAGTTATCAAACAATATAGCTTTGACCGTGCTTTTATAGGAAGCTGCGGGATAGATATGGTCGACTCTTCCATTACGACTTTAGGCGTAGAAGATGGATTGACCAAAAGTGCGGCTATTAAAAGCAGCCGCCATAAATATATTGTTATGGAAAAAGATAAATTCTATTTTAATGATTCTTATAAATTTGCACATTTTTATGATATTAATGGAATTATTACAGATGAAATACCGGATTCGGCCACTGTAGAGGCTCTAGATGCGGCGGGAGTGCATTTGTATTAGAAAAGGGTGATATCGTGATTCGAATAGTAGATCAAAGTACCATGAAGTATACTGTAGATTTTTATAATAATGAGGAAATCTATTTTTCCTCAACCGGATTACAAATAGGTTATGGTCATAAAATCGAAACTAAAATTCAGATAAAAGAGTTATTAGCGAAAACAGTAAAAGAATTGAAAAGATATAAGATTTATAATGCCGGTATCAATATTTCCGCATTGATAAGTTACGCCGGTGCCAAAAGTATTTGCGATATAGTGGAAGGAATTGTTCTGGGGAATTATGAGCAGAGAAGATTTACAGAGATAGAATCTGAAGATTATATTGTGGAATTGTTTGGCTATCCCAAAGAGCTTGAAGAACAAATACATGAATTATTCCATGAAACGATGGCTCTTATGCAAGGCGTTGTATTTGCAAGAGACATGGTTAATATGCCGGGAAATAAGCTTAGACCCATGGATTTTGCAGAAGAAATAATCCGCCTCATGGAGACTATGCCTGTGGAATGCGAACTCCTTTCTTATGACCGGTTAAAGACAATAGAAATGAATGGATTGACAGGTATTGGGGAAAGCAGTGAATATCCGCCATGCCTTTTAGTATTGAGATATTTACCTGATGAAGGAAGTCAGGATATTCAGGGCTTGATAGGAAAAGGCGTAACATGTGATACCGGTGGTTATTGTTTGAAATCAGCCGCTTCGATGACAGGTATTAAAGGGGATATGGCCGGTGGTGCCGCAGTGGCCGGCGCAATCTATGCATTGGCAAAGAATAAAATGAAAAGAAATGTTATCGGATTAATACCAATGTGTGAAAACAGAATTTCACCGGGGAGTCTTTTGCCGGGAGATGTCATTACTTCTTATTCAAAAAAAACCATTGAAGTAGTAAATACAGATGCGGAGGGCAGATTAATATTGGCCGATGCAGTTACTTATGCAGTAGAAAAAGAGCATGTGACCAAGGTTTTAGATATTGCAACTCTGACCGGATCAGTTGTCAATATGTTTGGCTTTAGTGTGGCCGCTGTAATCAGTGACAATCAGGAGTTTTTTGATGAATTCAAACGGGCATATAAACGTTCGGGCGAGCAATACTGGCGGCTTCCTTTTTATCCGGAGCATGAAAAAATGATAGAAAGTAAAATAGCAGATATAAAGAATGTAGGAGAAACAGTTTGTGGAACAATTACTGCCGGATTATTTATTCGTTCCTTTGCCAAAGAGAAACCATGGCTGCATATAGATATTGCCGGAACGGCCTGGGTTGACACTCCGGTATATGAGTTTCAGACTGTTGGCGCGACTGGGGCAGGAGTCACTACTCTTTATTATTTGTGCTGTCAGAAGGGTTAAAATGTATGAAAAATTATATTTTAGAAACATGCGTAGATTCGGTAACGTCGGCATTGGCTGCAAGCAGAGGTGGAGCCAGTAGGCTGGAGCTATGCGGCAATTTAGTTATAGGCGGAACAACACCCAGTATTTCTCTTTTCCGGGAAATACGAAAATATACCGATATTCCAATCCATGTGCTTATTAGACCGCGTTTTGGCGATTTTTGCTACAATAAGTATGAATTTAATATCATGTGTGAAGAGGTCAGAGCGTTTTGGGAAGCGGGAGCACAAGGGGTAGTGTTGGGAATATTAAAGTCGGATGGGACGATTAATATGGAGCAGATGAAAATAATTATGGAAGATGCAAAAGGAATGTCGGTAACTTTGCATCGTGCTTTTGATGTCTGCAAAGACCCCTACAAGGCATTAGAAGCGGCTAAAGAATTAGGGATTAATTCCATTTTAACGTCGGGGCAGAAGGATACCTGTGTTGCCGGAAAGGAATTATTGAAAGAATTAGTGAAATTAAGCAAAAATGAGTTAGAAATTTTAGTAGGCAGTGGTGTTGAAGCCAGAGTTATAAAAGAAATTTATCCGGTGATTCAGGCGAAGGCCTATCATATGTCGGGAAAAGTAACGATAGATAGTCAGATGAAATATCGTAAACCGGATATAAATATGGGACTGCCCACATTGAATGAATATGAGATATGGCAGACAGATGAGGGCAAAATACGAGAAGTCAAACAAATTTTAGAAGAATTATAGGCGCAGGAAGGAGAATGTGATGTTTTCTAAGAAATGTGAAGAGCGTATTGAGATAATATTTAATGAACGAATATCAAAACTGCCTGCGTTAAAACATGAGATTGAAGTTGCTTCGAGAAAATACGATGCTGACATAGAAATAATCATGAAATATTTATATGGAACAATGCCGTTAAGCGATATGGGAAACTATCCATTGGCAACTTTTTTGGATTATGCCAGACAAGGTGTTTATTTATGGAAGAATAGTCCGCTTATGAAAAATATTTCAGAGGATATTTTCTTGAATTATATATTATATCATCGGGTAAACGAAGAAGAGATAAAACCTTGCCGAACCCTGTTTTTTGACCGGTTATGTAGTCGGATAGAAAATAAAAGTGCCAAAAGAACGGCATTAGAAGTAAACTATTGGTGTGCCGAAGAAGCCTCCTATCAGGCAACGGATGATAGAACAAGGTCAGCCTTGGGAATATACGAAACCGGGTTCGGGCGCTGTGGAGAAGAATCTGTATTTGCAATTAACGCACTTCGCAGTGTGGGACTGCCGGCAAGACAGGTTTATGCCCCAAAATGGTCTCATTGTGACGATAACCATGCCTGGGTAGAAGTATATTGTGACGGGAAATGGTACTTTATGGGAGCGTGTGAACCTGAAGAAATATTGAATAAGGGCTGGTTTACGAATGCGGCCTCCCGGGCTATGTTGGTACGTTCACTCTGGTTTGATCAGATATTCCCGAGCGAAGAGATGATAGGGAAATCAGGTTTGGTAACTGTGCTTAATCAACTGGAAAGATATGCTTTATCCAAAGAAGTCACAGTGAGAGTCAAAGATGATAAGGGAAATGCAGTCAGCAAAGCTAAAGTCGATTTTCAAGTGCTAAATTATGCGGAATTTGCAACAATTGCAACCGTGGATACGGATGAACAAGGTATTGCAAAAATAAAGCTTGGGTATGGGACTGTGCTGGTGCAAGTAAGCAAGGAGGGTTGTATTTCTGCCCATCAGTTGGAAAGGCAGGAAAATGATTGTGAGATCCGACTGGGAAAAAAAGAAAAACCAGGACAGTGGATTAACTTTGATATGTCAGCGCCAAAGGATGCACCTGTTAATGTAAATCAACCAACTGATATTCAAAAGAAAGTTGGCCAGGAGCGTTTTAAAGAAGCCAACCGAAAACGTTTAAATAAGGTGGCGGACAGAAAAAAATCAGATAATAGCTTTTTGAAATCAGAAAACAATTCTCTTAGGAAGGATATGCTGGCAACCCTTTCTAAAAAGGATTACGATGACTTTGACGCTGCCGTATTAGAAGAGCATTTTAATGATTCCATACCTTATATGGGTAGATTTACAAAGCCAATATTTTTAAAATATATAATGTGCCCCAGGATTCATCATGAACCTATAACTTCTTGGCGCAATGATATCAAAAGCTTTTTTGACGAGAGGCAGAAAGCAGAATTTGAGCAAAATCCAGTTTCTATTTGGAGGTATATCCAAAAACACATAAAGGAAGAATCGCAAAATGAGTATAGCAAACTGGTAACAACACCGACACCTTGTTTGAAAATGGGTATTGGAAGTGAATTATCCAGGAAAGTATTATTTGTAGCCATTGCAAGGACGCTGGGGATTCCGGCCAGATTAAATCCCATCGATGATGCGGCAGAGTATTGGCGTAAAGATGGATTTCTATCTGTAATAGACGAAAAACAAAAAAATGCGTATCTTATACTCAACACAAAGGATACAGATATCAGCTGGAATTATTTTCAAAACTGGAGCATTGCTAAGTTAGAAGAGGGTGCTTATAAATCCTTATGTTTAAAGGATAAATTGTGGGAAGATAGTAAGTTGGAGCTTGAGTTAGCTTGCGGTGAATACAGAATCATAACCGCCAATCGTCTGCCCAATGGGAATCTATTTGCAAGAAAATATTGTTTCATGCTTAAGAATAACGAGAAAAAAAGTATAGAACTATCCCTTAGAAAAGCAGACTTAGGGGATATGCTAGAGGAAATTTCTCTTACACCCTTCTCTTTGTTTAATGAAGAAGGAGAATCTATACAGGTCAAAGATTTAACGAGTGAAGGAAAATCTTTGTTTATCTTTCTGGAGGAAGGCAAAGAGCCTACCGAGCATATCTTAAATGAATTGATGGAGGATCAGGAAAAGTATCGGATCTGTACCGGTAAGATTCTATTTGTTATAAGGAATCGTACAGCCTTGTCTGATATTACCATATCGAAATGCTTAAAAGCAATTCCCAATATCCAGGTCTGTTACGGTGATTTTAGTGAACTTATTGATACATTGGCACGTCGTATGTATGTGGATCCGGATAATATGCCATTGATTATGATAACCAATGGCATATTAAATGGAATCTTTGCAGCCAGCGGTTACAATGTAGGCATAGGAGATATGCTGCTGCGGATAATGAATATGTAGATAGAAATCAACAATCGCCTTGCTTGGAAATCAGCAGGGCGATTATTGGTTCAATATAATGCTTCTCCGAGATGGCTCTTCAATTATAATCTTTTATAAATTGAAAGGATTCGCTTTATGAGATTTGATAATAGTGGTATAATGTCAATAAATAATCTATATAAAGAAGGATTGACTATATGGACAACAATAAGTTGAAATCGGTGCTTTCCATAGGAGAAACCGTCGCAGTAGAATTTAAGCGTTGTGGAAATGGTATTGAAAATGATACCTATGAAACAGTATGCTCTTTTTTAAATCGTTTTGGCGGTGATTTATATTTGGGTGTTGAAGATAATGGTAAAGTCAGAGGCGTATCACAAAAAGCTGTCGCTGACATGATAAAGAATTTTATTAGTATGATTGGAAATCATAATATATTTTCGCCTACTGTATATCTGACACCGGAAATCATAGAATATGAAGGAAAGACGATTGTTCATATTCACATACCACAAAGTTCAGAAGTGCATAGCTTTAAAAAAGTTATTTATGACAGAATGGATGACGCAGATGTAAAGGTAACTGCTACGGGTCAAATAGCTGCTATGTATATTCGCAAACAGAATATATTTACAGAGAAGAAAGTTTTTAAGTATGTAACTATGGAAGATTTGCGTTTAGATTTATTGCCAAGGCTCAAACAAATGGCAATAAATCATGCAGGAAGCAATCATCCATGGGAGGATATGAGTAATAAAGAATTGCTGCAAAGTGCAGGCTTATATGGTATAGATAGAGGTACAGGTGAGAACGGATATAATCTTGCGGCGGTGATGCTTCTTGGAAAAGATAATGTGATTTTAGATGTTTGCCCTGCTTACAGAACAGATGCTCTTGTAAGAAAAGTTAATATGGATCGTTATGATGACAGATTAATTGTGCAGACGAATTTGATTGAGAGTTATGACAGACTGATGGAGTTCGCTCAAAAGCATCTGTGGGATAAGTTTTTCCTTGAGGATGCCATTAGAGTGAGTTTAAGAAATATTATAGCTCGAGAAATGATTGCGAACACTCTGATTCACAGAGAATTCAGCAGCACCTACATTGCCAAATTTGTTATTGAGAAAGACAGAATGTATGTAGAAAATGCCAATAGAGCGGCAAGATGTGGATTGATTACCCCGGATAATTTTGAACCAAACCCCAAAAACCCGATTATAGCATCATTCTTTCGCAATATTGGTCACTCCGACCAACTTGGCTCGGGTGTGCGCAACTTGTTTAAGTACAGCAAATATTATTCCGGCAAAGAGCCAGAGCTGATTGAGGGCGATGTATTTAAGATTATTGTACCGCTTGACGATGAATATTCGTTTGATGCCAAGGCGAAGAAAATGGGTGATAAAAATATGTTCGGAGAAAAGTTCGGAGAAAAGTTCGGAGAAAAGTTCGGAGATATAGTGCTAACAGAAAAACAGAGAGAGATTATTGCTGCATTAGGTGAAAACAACCAATTGTCAGCTAAGCAATTAGCTGAAATAACAAAGATATCTTCAAGAGCCGTGGAGAAAAACATAAAAAAATTGAGAGAAATAGGAGTACTAACAAGAATTGGTTCACCTCGAAAAGGCTATTGGAAAATCACCATCCATTGACAACGGATAGTTATTACAACACCAGGAGGTGCATTTTAATGCGTATAAAAAGAAACAAGTATGATATTATCGTAGAACTTATCTGTTTAATTGCACTGATAGGAACATCAGTATATCTGGGAATAAATTGGAATAGAATTCCGGAAGAAGTCCCTATGCATTACAATGTAATGGGAGATATCAATCGGTGGGGTCAAAAAGGAGAATTGTTGTTTCGGTTTTTCATTACTTGGATAATGTACATAGGGTTGACGGTTATTGAATGTTTTCCCGGTATTTGGAATACCGGTGTCACCGTTACCAAAGAGAACAAAGAACGGGTATATCGCATTTTAAAAAGTATGCTCGGTACAATTAAATTATTAACGGTCATAATTTTTGTCTTTTTAATGATAAATGCCATAATGACAAAAGAGCTGTCGGCATGGTTTACCCCGGTGTCCTTAGTTCTTGTGTTTGGTTCGATTATTTTTTCTGTTATCAAAGTGGTTAAGGCGAAATAAACAAATAACTATTGAGTATAGGCTTATATAAAATCATAATATAAGCCAGTAACTAAACTGCAAAGGAAACAAACAATAATGAGAATTTTACATACAGCAGACTGGCATCTGGGTAAAAATCTTGAGGGTAGAAGCCGAATGGAAGAACAGCAGCAGTTTTTAGATGATTTTGTCCGACTAGTGGAGGAAAAGGCTGTTGATTTGGTCGTTGTTGCAGGAGATGTCTATGACAGCAGTAATCCACCCGCCCAGGCCGAAAAAATGTTTTATGATACCCTTAAAAGAATATCCGGAAACGGTGAAAGAATAACCCTTGTGATTGCCGGTAACCATGATAATCCACAGCGCCTTGTGGCGGCGGGACCGTTGGCCATGGAACACGGTATTATAATGGCCGGTCTCCCCAAAACGGTGATACCTACAGGTCAATATGGAAAGCATAGTGTTCTAGATAGCGGCGAAGGTTTTATCGAATTAGAAATTAATCAAGAAAGAGCGGTCATTCTTCTGGTACCTTATCCGAGTGAAAAGCGTTTGAATGAGGTACTTTATAAAGATATGGATAGCGATGAAGAACGGCTCATTTCTTATGGTGACAGAATACGCAGCCTGATGGATACCCTAAAGGTGCATTTTCGTGCGGACACAATTAATATGATTGTTACCCATCTTTTTGCTATGGGCAGCGTGGAGAGTGGTTCCGAGAGAGGGATCCAGCTGGGTGGAAGCTATATTATTGACGGAAGCTGCTTCCCGGTGGAAGCTCAGTATATTGCCCTGGGTCATGTGCATAAACCTCAGGTAGTTCCGGGAACAGACAGAAGAGCTTATTATTCAGGTGCTCCCCTGCATTACCATAAAAATGAGGCTAATGCCGGTAAGAAAAAGTGTTATATTCTCGATATTGAAGCCGGACAACCCTTGGTGATGGAAGAAGTTGAATTTAAGATATATAAGCCCATAGAAAAATGGCACTGTAAGAGTGTCTCAGAGGCAATTGATAAATGCGAAGAGAATAAAGATAAATCTTCGTGGGTATACATTGAAATTGAAACAGAAGATTATATTAAAGATGAAGAAATGAAACAGATGCGGGCCTTAAAAGAAGATATCATTGAAATTTATCCTATTTATAAAAGCAATACAAGTGAAGAAGATGAGTTGGCGAAAATATCAGAAAAAAGCTTTGTAGAGCTTTTTAAAGATTTTTTTGTACAGCAAAAAGGGACGAAGGCAGATGAGGAATTTGTGGATTTACTGATGAATGTTATGGATGGAGAGGAGCCGGAGGATGAAACCCCTAAAGCTTAAAATCAAAGGGATTAACAGTTTTATAGAAGAACAAGCGATAGACTTTAAACGGCTGACTGAAAATAAATTTTTTGGCATATTCGGCCCTACCGGAAGTGGGAAATCCACCATTTTAGACGGGATAACTTTGGCACTTTACGGTCAGGTTTCCAGAAAAAGTGATAATTATATCAATGCCAATGTGACTTCAGCCAATGTCAGCTTTGAATTTCAAATTTCAGGAGCAATTGATAAAAAGTATCGGGTGGAACGTGAATTTAAACTGGACAAAGTATCAAAGCGGCCCAGAGGCGGCAAATGCAAAGTCGTAGCTATCAAAGGGAACCTTTCTGAAGAGGAAGTACTTTCCGAAGGCGTTAAAAATGTTAATGCCAAGTGTGAGGAAATCATTGGATTATCCTGTGATGATTTCACAAGAACAGTTGTGCTGCCCCAAGGGAAATTCAGTGACTTTTTAACCCTTAAGGGAACGGATAGAAACAATATGCTGGAAAGACTTTTCAATCTGGAGCAATATGGCGAGCAACTGACATCTAAATTAAAAAAACGCGGTGAAAAAGAAGAAGCGGCAAACGTAGAGCTACAAGGTCGGTTGAATGCTTATGGCGAAGTTGATGAAGCGGTTTATAAAGCAAAAAAGCAAGAACTTGACGATGTAGGACGGCAGGTCAAATCCATAAAAGAGGCGTGTCTTAGAGCGGATCAGACGTTTAAGAAATCCGAAGCAATATGGGATTTGCAAGAGGAGTTAAAAAATTATTATTTAGAAGCGGGAGAGATTGAAAAACAAAAGCCCGAAATTGACAGGGAAAGGAATCTTGTGGAGACATCCCGGAAAGCGGCAGATGTCATGCCCTTTGTTATTGAATGGCAAACCGGAAAGAAGAATTTAAGAGATACCGAAGATAAACTTGAAGCTTGTCGTGAGGAATTTAATAAGGTGCAGAAAGCACAGACCGACTCAGAAGCGAAGTATGAGGAAATGCGGATAGCAAGGGATAAGGATTTGCCTGTGCTTCAAAAAAAAGAAGAAAATGCCGCAGAGGCTTTGAAAAGCTATAAAGCAGCAGAAAAAATCCGGGCAGAGCTTGAAAAAATTACTAAAAAAAAGGCGGCAATTGAATCCGAAATCACCAATGATAACAAGACAATAGAGGTTATCTTAAAGCGACTGAGTGAAAAACAGGAGAGCTTTAAAATAAAAGAAGCCAGAAAAGTCGGATTGAGAGTAGATGCCGAATATAAATCAAAGGTGCAGGAGGGCATTTTAGCGGAAAGTAATTTTTCGAATTTGAAAGCACGAAAAGAGTCCCTTGAGGCTAAAGCTAAAAGCAAAGAAAAAGTAAAACAGACACTGTCAAGTGATTTGATAGAAACCAAAAAGTTGAGGAAAACAAAGCAAGAGGAACTGGCCAGAGAAGAAGAAGCACTGATTAACCTTAAAAATAATCCTCCTTTAACGGAAGAAGAATTACGTCGTTTGTATGAACAAAAAGTTCAATATGCTGCCGGCTGGGAAACCTATAACCGTCTCACTAAAGAAAGGAACGAAAGTGAGAAAATAGTCAGAGATACAGAAGGGTTATTACAGGAGGCCATAGATAAAGAAGCAACCCTTAAAGAAGCTTATGAGGCTCTGGAAATCTCCAACCTTGCATCAGAATTGAGAGAAAGTCTTAAGACAGGAGAAGCTTGTCCGGTATGTGGTTCAACAGAGCATCATCTGGAGCGCATTAAAGGACTGGAATCCCAGACGAATAAAGATGATGATAAACTTTTAAGAACAAAGAAAAAAGAATATGAGCAGATATCTAAATCTGTCAGTGATTTGAAAGCAAAGTGCAGTATGCACAGGAATTCTATTGAGGAAAAGAAACAACAGATTAATGAGTTGGGAACGGATTTTCGCAAAGTGGATGTTCATCAATTGGCAACCGTTTATGATGAGAAAACGAAAGCGATTGAAAACTATAAAACAAAAGTTTTAAAAACAGAAAACAATCTGAAAAAATATCAATCAGAGTCTGAGTCTTTTAATACGAGATTTATTAAAGAAAAGACCGAGCTTGCAGGAATTGAAAATGAACTGGCAGAAGCCGAAAACGAGATGGCAGACCTTGCTTCTCAATATCAGAGGGCAGAGAAACACTATCGAGAGCTTAAGACTGATATATCTGTAGAAAGCTTTGCTAAGGCGATGGAAGAAATCACCGAAAAAGAAAGAGAACGGGAAATTCTTGAAGATAGCAGCAAGGAAATATCAGAAGAAATGATGAAACTGGAAGACAAGAAAAAGATAACGCTAGATGCCCTGAGCGGTAAAAAAGAAAGCTATGCTATTTTAAAGAATGATTTTGAACACAACAACAAGCGATTTCATGAAATATGGGAAGATATCACCGAGAGAGTTGGCGATGAAAAGGATATTAACGGCTACAAAGAAAAATTAAGCAGGGAAATACAGTTGCTTGCAGATGCTTTTCAGGCGGCAGTTGATGAGAAAAAAGAGGCAGAAACCAGGTTCATAAAAATACAAAAGCTTTACGAACACATCAAAGGACAGAAAACGATACTTGAAAGTAATTTTAAAGAGCGGGAGTCCGTGATGGAGCAAAAGATAGAAGTGGCCGGGTTCAGGTGCGCCAGAGATGTAGAAGCGGTTGTGTTGTCTGATGAAACGATGGCTGCAAAAAGTTTGGCGGTTAAAAACTTTGAAGATAAAGAAACGGCACTCAAAACAAATATTCAAAGAGCCAAAGAAAAACTGGGTGAACACAGCATATCCAATGAACAATGGCAGGAAATCAAGGAAAATCTGGAGAAATTAAAAACTCAGCAAAAAGAGTTGGATAAACGTAAAATAGGATTAGAATTCGAAGTTGACAACCTTCATGAAAAGCTTGAGAAGATTGGAGAAATAAGTAACCAAAAGAAACGAATTGAACACACTATCAGTATGCTTAAGGAACTTGAGAAGTTATTTAAAGGTAAAAAATTTGTCCAATTTGTAGCAGCCAGGAGACTTAAATATATTTCTCTGGCAGCATCTAAAACGCTCATGGAGATTTCAGGCGGGAGTTATGAATTAGTGACAAATGGCGAAGGTGAATTTATCATAAAGGACTATAAAAACGGCGGTGTAGAGCGGGAAACCTCAACGCTATCAGGCGGAGAACTCTTTCTCGCCTCACTGGCATTGGCACTGGCTCTTTCCAATCAAATTCAGTTGACCAATGACGCACCTCTGGAACTGTTTTTCCTGGATGAAGGTTTTGGAACGTTGGATGATAATCTGCTTGAGGAGGTTATCACAGCCCTTGAAAAACTGCAAAGCTCCAAACGTGCCATTGGTCTTATCAGCCACGTAACGGAAATTAAAAACCGGGTGCCTATTAAGCTAATAGTTACACCGGCCGGTATGGGTAAACAGGGAAGCAGAGCACATATTGAATTAAGCTAGTGGACCCATACTAGTAAAAAAGCAGCCACATCACAATAAAAGAGGATGGAGGCTGTTTTTTATTGCCTATTGCTCTTAAAAACAACATAAAAACAATAAAAATTCATTGGAATTTTGTTGACATTTAGATTTGTGCGTATTATAATAAAATAAAATCACATAAAACAAATATATATACTCATGAAATTCACATAAACAGTCATATTATGTGGAAGAAAGGAGGATTATGAAACCTTATCACAGCGACAGTACAAACAAGACAGATCGTATAAATTTCTTAGTAGACCATCTATATGCCAAGATGCCTGAAATCGAATCAGCAAGAGCCATCCTTCTTACGGAATCCTACAAACAAACAGAAGACCAACCGATAATCATCAGAAGAGCCAAAGCATTTGCCCATATTCTTGAAAATGTACCTATTCTTATACGTGACCAGGAATTAATTGTGGGAAGCTCTACGATAGCCCCCAGAGGCTGCCAGACGTATCCGGAATTTTCATATGAATGGCTTGAAGCAGAATTTGATACGGTGGAAACCAGAAGTGCAGACCCTTTCTATATATCGGAAAAGACAAAAAGGCAATTAAAGGAAGTACATCCCTACTGGAAAGGCAAAACAACCAGTGAACTGGCAACCTCTTATATGGCTCCGGAAGCTATTAGAGCAATAGAACACAATATTTTCACGCCGGGTAATTATTTTTATAACGGCGTAGGTCATGTGACGGTTCAATATGAAAAGGTATTGGCAGTTGGTTATAAAGGAATTATTGAGGAAGCAGAATCAGAGATGGCCAAATTAAGCCCCGGAGACAGCGATTATGCAACGCGTTCTCGTTTTTTGGAGGCAGTTATATTAAGCTGCAGCGCCGTCATTACATATGCAAAGCGTTATATGGTTCTGGCAAAGAAAGAAGCCGATGAATGCAAGGATTTGGTTCGCAGGGAGGAACTCCTTGCAATTTCCCGAAATTGTGAGCGAGTACCGGAAAGAGGTGCCAGAAATTTTTATGAGGCATGTCAGAGCTTCTGGTTTGTGCAGCAGCTTCTCCAGTTAGAATCAAGCGGGCACTCCATTTCACCGGGACGTTTTGACCAGTATATGTTTTCTTATTATAAGAATGACTTGGATAATGGTTTAATCACAAGAGAGTTTGCCGGGGAATTATTAGATTGCATATGGGTAAAGTTAAACGACCTTAACAAATGCCGGGATGCCGGGAGTGCAGAAGGGTTTGCCGGCTATAGTCTGTTTCAGAACCTGATTGTTGGCGGACAGGATAAGGAAGGACAAGATGCGACCAATGATTTGTCATTTATGTGCATTGAAGCGTCAAGGCATGTATTCTTGCCCCAGCCGTCGCTTTCAATCCGGGTATGGAACGGTTCGCCTCATGAACTATTAATCAAAGCAGCCGAGCTTACAAGGACAGGCATTGGCCTTCCCGCTTATTATAATGATGAAGTCATCATTCCGTCTTTGCTTAATAGAGGGCTGACCCTGGAGGACGCAAGGGATTATAACATCATTGGCTGCGTCGAGCCACAAAAAGCAGGAAAAACAGAAGGTTGGCATGATGCCGCATTCTTTAATATGTGTCGGCCATTGGAACTGGTATTTTCAAATGGTACCGATAAAGGTGAATTAATCAGTGTTCAGACCGGCCATGTTAAAGATATGACAACTTTTAAGGAATTTTATGATGCCTATAAGAAACAGATGGATTATCAGATTTCTTTGCTTGTGAATGCAGACAACGCCATTGACGTAGCCCATGCCGCAAGATGTCCGCTCCCGTATCTTTCATCGATGGTTGATGATTGTATCAAGCGGGGACGCAGCGTGCAGGAAGGCGGAGCTGTTTATAACTTCACCGGTCCTCAGGGCTTTGGTATTGCCAATATGGCAGATTCGCTATATGCTATTAAACGGCTTGTGTTTGATGAGAAAAAATTAACTCTCACAGAGTATAAAAAGGCGTTATCCCTTAATTATGGAAAAGGATTTGACAAGATATCTGTAACCGAAATGGCAGAAGGTATTGTAGAAGAACTTAAGGCGGCCGGACAAAATATCGGAGAAGACCAGATTGCCGACATTGTAAAGAGTATTTTGAACATAGAAATATCCCCGGAAGAAAAAGAAAGATATCAAGAGCTGCGGGAAATGATAGAAGCAGTACCTAAATTTGGAAATGACGAGCCGGCAGTGGATGCTTTCGCAAGAGATGTTGCCTATACCTATACAAAGCCGATGGAAACCTTTAAAAATCCAAGGGGAGGGAATTATCAAGCCGGACTTTATCCTGTTTCTGCCAATGTGCCTCTCGGTGCTCAGACAGGGGCAACACCTGATGGACGCCTTGCTCATACACCTCTGGCAGATGGTGTATCCCCATCAGCGGGAAAGGATGTAAACGGACCTACTGCGGCGGCCAACTCTGTGGCCAGGCTGGATCATGGGATAGCATCTAATGGAACATTATTTAACCAGAAGTTTCACCCTTCGGCATTGAGCGGAGAAAGAGGATTAGATAATTTCATTGCATTGATTAGGGCCTATTTTGACCAAAAAGGAAGCCATATGCAGTTTAATGTAATAGATAAAGAGACGCTTAAGGATGCCCAGAATAATCCCGACCAATATAAGCATCTGGTAGTGCGGGTGGCTGGATACAGTGCGTTATTTACCACCTTGTCCAGGTCCTTGCAAGATGACATTATCAACCGTACCGAACAGGGACTATAAAGGATTGATATGAGGAGGAATCATGGATTACCAGCAAACAAAAGGAAGAATATTTGATATCCAGCGATTTTCCATCCATGACGGAACAGGTATCCGTACCATCGTATTTTTAAAAGGTTGTATCCTCAGATGCCGGTGGTGCTGCAATCCGGAATCGCAAAACTATGAAATCGAGACAATGAAAGTCGATGGGAAGGATAAAATCATTGGCCGGGATGTAACTGTAGAGGAGACGATTTCCGTTGTTAAAAAGGACAGACCTTATTACCGCCGGTCAGATGGCGGTCTAACCCTTTCAGGGGGAGAGAGCCTGTGTCAACCGGAATTTGCCAGGGACTTGCTCCGGGGAGCTAAAGAATCGGGTATCTCTACTGCCATGGAAAGTATGGCTGCGGTTCCCTATAAAACCATAGAAATGGTTTTACCTTATCTGGATACGTATTTGCTGGATATAAAACATACTGATGCAGCTAAACATAAACTGTTTACAGGAAAAAGCAATGAGTTGATGCTTAACAATGCAAAGAGAATAGCGGCATCGAAGCAGACGGAATTAGTGATTCGGGTGCCGGTCATTCCGACATTCAACGAAACAGCGGAAGAAATTAAAGCGATTGCAAACTTTGCCAACCGGCTTCCGGGTGTAGAAAGAATATGCCTGCTCCCCTATCACCGGCTGGGACAGGATAAATATGAAGGTCTGGGAAGAGAATATATGATGAATGATATTTCACCTCCCACGAATGAATACATGGAATCATTAAAGCAAATAGTAGAAATATCTACAGCTTTAAAATGTCAGATAGGAGGTTGAGCTTGGATACAGGTATGAAGCAGAGAATTGTACAGGAATTAGTTCCGGGTAAGCAGATAACCCTGGCTCATATCATTGCCAATCCCGATGAGATGCTCTATGAGAAGCTGGGGCTCAAGGCAGATATGAGCGATTTAGGATCGACCATTGGCGTTATGACCATCAGTCCCGCAGAAACAGCGATTATTATTGGCGATATTGCAATTAAATCTGCCGGAGTGAATCTGGGCTTTCTGGACAGATACTTAGGTTCACTGATTGTAACCGGTACTGTTTCCCAAGTAGAAGCAGCGGTACAGGCCATTATTGACTATGCAGATGAGAAGCTTGGCTTTGCCATCTGTGATATCACAAGAACGTAACTCGAAGGTGAATATTAAGGAGGAAACGATATGCAAAACGAATATGAAATCAAGAAACAAATTTGTGAAATTGGCAAAAGAATTTATGACAGAAATATGGTGGCTGCCAATGATGGAAATATTTCTGTCAAGTTAAATAAGAATGAATTTCTATGTACACCCACCGGTGTTTCCAAAGGTTTTATGACACCGGAGTATATTTGTAAAGTAGATGCCAAAGGGAATGTGTTACAGGCGAATAAAGATTTTAAGCCATCTTCTGAAATCAAGATGCACCTGCGAGTGTATGAAAAGAGAGAAGATGTAGGTGCCGTAGTCCATGCGCATCCCACTTTTGCCACCAGCTTTGCAATCGCCGGAATTCCGTTGACACAGCCGATTATGCCGGAGGCTGTTATCGCTCTTGGGTGTGTGCCGATTGCTGAATATGGTACACCTTCCACAATGGAAATTCCTGACAATGTGGAAAAATATCTGCCCTATTATGATGCGGTGCTATTAGAAAATCATGGCGCATTGACATGGAGCACCGATTTGCTGGCAGCTTATCATAAAATGGAATCAGTAGAATTTTATGCCGAGTTATTATATAAATCCAGAGCCCTTGGCGGTCCCAAAGAATTTGATAATGCAACTGTGCAAAGATTATATGAAATCAGAAGAGAAATGGGATTACAGGGAAAGCATCCGGCAGATTTATGCCAGAATAAGGATGGTCAAAACTGCCATAACTGTAATCAGTGTAAACCGGGGACAACAGCAGATCATAAAGGCAATGAAGATTTAGTTGCTGCGATAACCAAGAAGGTTATGGAACAGCTGGGACTTTAAACATGGATGATAAACTCATAACCAAGGTAGTTCGTTCAGTCATGAAAGAAAGTATAAAAGACAAAAAAATGACTTTACAGCTTGCCGTAGCGCTCATTGAGAAAGTAGAGAAGAGCGCGGCAGATATGGGAGTGCCTGTGGTCATCGCTGTATCCGATGCATCGGCAAGACCGGTAGCTATTCATTGTATGGATGGCGCCTACATAGGAAGTTATGACATTGCACTTAACAAAACCTTTACTTCAGTCGGATTTAAAATGTCCACCGAGCAATTGGGAAAATTGAGTCAGCCGGGAGAACCGTTATATGGCATCCAATTTACCAATGAGGGGAAGGTGATTATATTTGGCGGGGGAGAACCCCTTATGGCAGGAAACACGATGATTGGAGCCGTTGGCGTCAGCGGCGGAAATGCCAGCCAGGATACATTTCTTGCTGCCAAAGCAAAGAAAATATTTGAGGAGGTGATCTTGTGCAGATAGATGAAAGTGTGATTCGCTCTGTTGTCAGAGAAGTGCTTGAAAGGATGCCCATCGAAAGGGTCTCAGATGATGCTCATGGGATATTTGAAAATATGGATGAAGCAATCGCAGCGGCGAAACGCGCCGGAAAAACTGTCAGGAAAATGACAATGGATCAAAGAGAAAAAATCATTTCGGTGATGCGCAGAAAAACCATTGAAAACGCAGAAAATTTTGCCAATATGGGTGTCAGCGAGACGGGCATGGGAAATATTGGACATAAAATTTTAAAACATCGTCTCGTAGCAGAGAAAACACCGGGAACAGAAGATATCACAACAACGGCCTGGTCAGGAGATCGGGGTCTTACCTTAATCGAGATGGCACCTTTTGGCGTCATTGGAGCAATTACACCCTGTACCAACCCCAGCGAAACAATCATTTGTAACACAATTGGCATGTTGGCAGCAGGAAATACGGTTGTATTCAACCCTCATCCGGCGGCCATTAAGACTTCAATCTATGCCGTCAATATGCTCAATGAAGCTTCTATAGAAGCAGGCGGACCGGATAATATTGCATGTACAATCGAAAATCCGACAATAGAGTCCAGTAATCATATGATGAAACACCCAGACATTGCGTTGATTGCAGCTACCGGCGGACCGGGAGTTGTCACTGCGGTACTATCCTCCGGAAGGCGTGGAATTGGAGCCGGAGCGGGTAATCCGCCGGTCTTGGTAGATGAGACGGCAGATATCAGAAAGGCCGCCGAAGATATTGTTAATGGCTGTACCTTCGACAATAACTTGCCTTGTATTGCCGAAAAAGAGGTAGTGGCAGTTGAATCGGTTTTAGACGAATTAATGCATTATATGGTTACTGAACAGGACTGTTATTTAATTTCCTTAGAAGAACAAGAAAAGCTCCTAAAAACAGTGATGACCGAAAAAGGTCTTAACCGAAACTGCGTAGGAAGGGATGCAAAAACCCTATTGTCAATGATTGGTGTGAGTGTTCCGGATACAATTCGCTGTATTATATTTGAAGGGGAAAAAGAGCATCAGCTTATTTCAGAAGAATTAATGATGCCGATTCTCGGAATTGTAAGAGCTAAAGATTTCGATGATGCAGTGGAAAAAGCAATATGGCTTGAACACGGTAACCGTCATTCGGCACATATTCATTCGAAAAATATAGATAACATTACAAAATATGCAAAAGAAATTGATACAGCGATATTAGTAAAAAATGCACCATCTTATGCCGCCCTCGGTTTTGGCGGAGAAGGTTACTGCACTTTCACCATAGCAAGCAGAACCGGCGAAGGGCTGACCAGTGCAAAATCATTTACCAAGAGCAGACGCTGCGTTATGTCAGATAGTTTGTGCATTAGATAGGAGGAGAGCCTAATGGAGACAAGTAATGTAGATATAGAAAAGATTGTAAAACAAGTACTGTCGGAAATGACGACCAAAGATGCTGCCCCAGGAACAGCACCTGGAATGTCAAAAGTTGCCATGCTTACCGCCCTTGAACATTATGAGATCAAAGAATATCCCATTCCGGAAATAGGAGATGATGATATTTTAGTTAAAGTAGAAGGCTGCGGGATATGTGGAACTGATGCTCACGAATTTAAAAGAGATCCCTTTGGATTGATTCCGGTAGTCCTTGGTCATGAGGGAACCGGTGAAATTGTAAAGATAGGTAAGAATGTGAAAAAGGACAGCGCCGGGAAGGATTTAAACCTTGGTGATAAAGTGGTTACTTGCATGATTTTCAAAGATAATCCAGATATCACAATGTTTGATTTGAATAAGCAAAATGTAGGCGGAGCCGATGTTTATGGATTGCTTCCCGATGATGATATTCATTTAAACGGTTGGTTTGCAGATTATATTGTTATTAGAAAAGGTTCTTCGGTTTTTAATGTAAGTGATTTGGATTTATACTCCAGGATTTTAATAGAACCGTGTGCAGTATTGATTCATGCGGTAGAAAGAGCAAAGACAACGGATATTTTAAGATTCAACAGTAGAGTTGTCGTGCAGGGATGCGGCCCCATCGGACTGATTTGTATTGCCATATTGAGAACGATGGGTATTGAAAATATTGTTGCCGTAGATGGAGAGTCGGGAAGATTGGAATTTGCCAAAAAGCTTGGTGCCACAGAGGTTGTTAATTTTAAAGATTATCAGGGGATTGATGCTTTGGCTCAGGGTGTTTCTGACGCTTTATACGGTCATTTAGCTGACTTTGCCTTCCAATGCACAGGTTCACCGGTGGCGCACTCCAATATTTATAAGTTTATTCGCAATGGCGGTGGTCTTTGCGAGCTGGGGTTCTTTATCAACGGGGGAGATGCAGTGATTAACCCTCACTTTGATATGTGTTCTAAAGAAATAACAATTGTTGGATCATGGGTATATACCTTAAGAGATTATGCAACAACTTTTGATTTCTTAAAAAGTGCAAAAAGAATTGGTCTGCCAATCGATCAATTGATTACCCATACATATTCACTGGATGAAATTAATGAGGCTCATCAAACAAATCTGGCCATGTCAGGATTAAAAATAGCAATCATTAACTAGGTTTTAAAGGAGCCGGAATATGGGAGAAGCAGTAGGGATTTTAGAAGTCTATGGCCTTGTCTGTGCATTGATGGCAGCAGATGCCGGCTGTAAAGCGGCTAATGTCAGACTGGAAAATATGGATAAAAACAAACCCGGCAATGCGGATGCGTTAGAAGTACCTCTCTTAGTAACCATCAAGTTTAGAGGAAGTGTTGCCGATGTAGAAGCCGCCATGGAGGCCGGAGCCGATATGGCAGAGCAAATATCCGGCATTGTCCAAAAATATATAATACCAAGGCCAACAATAGATACAGAAAAGATGTTAAAGTTAAATGCATTTGATAAAAACTAGTAAATCATTAATTGAATGAATCAGGAGGAAAAAGAAATGGCACAAGAAGCATTAGGAATGGTAGAAACAAGAGGACTTACAGCAGCAATCGAGGCAGCAGATGCAATGACCAAGGCGGCAGAAGTTAAGTTGGTAGGAACCGAAAAAATTGGTTCCGGTTTAGTAACAGTGATGGTAAGAGGCGACGTTGGCGCTGTAAAGGCGGCAGTAGAAAGTGGTTCGGCAGCGGCAGGAAGGCTTGGCGAATTAGTAGCAACTCATGTCATTCCAAGACCTCATACAGATGTAGAAAAAATTCTGCCAACGGTCTAAAGAGGGAATAACTCATGGGGAAATCATATGGACTTATTGAGGTTTCCGGTGTAGTAGCAGCGATGGCTGCCCTTGATATCATGTGTAAAACGGCAAATGTGGAATTTGTCACATGGGAACGCAAACTAGGCGGCCGACTGGTCACGATTATTGTTCAGGGAGATGTTTCGGCGGTTAAAGAAGCTGTTGAAGCAGCCATATCACAAGGAATAGCCAAGCCGGCAGCATCGGGTGTTATTTCAAATCCCCACACAGAAGTCATAAGACTGGTAAAAAAGAGTGCCAGCCGGCTGGCACCAACAAGCTAATGATATTACTTATATCAGGAGGTCCGGAAATATGGAAGAATTAGATGCAAAAAACATGAAACCCGTTATCAAAAAGGAGGAAAAACAAATGGCACAGGAAGCATTAGGAATGGTGGAAACAAGAGGATTAACAGCAGCAATCGAAGCAGCAGACACGATGTGTAAAGCAGCAAATGTCGTTTTAGTAGGAACCGAAAAAATTGGTTCAGGGCTTGTAACAGTTATGGTCAGAGGAGATGTAGGGGCAGTAAAATCGGCAGTTGAATCTGGAGCAAACAGCGCCGGAAGACTCGGAGAATTGGTAGCTACTCATGTCATTCCAAGACCGCATACAGATGTTGAAAGAATCTTACCGAAAATCAAATAGGTGTAAAACATGGGAATCAATCATTTAAGTCATGGTTTTGCGGTGCCTGTTGGGGTATCCGCAAGACATATCCATTTGACACAGGAGCATGTGGAAATATTATTTGGCAAAGGTTATCAGCTGACAAAGAAAAAGGAGCTGATGGGCGGACAATACGCAGCTAATGAAATGGTGACAATTGTAGGCATCAAATTAAGGGCGATAGAAAATGTCAGAATCTTAGGCCCGGTAAGAATTGCTTCTCAAGTAGAGATTTCTGCCACAGATGCCATCAAGCTGGGAATCAAAGCGCCGGTGAGAGAATCCGGAGATATAGCCGGTTCTTCGCCAATTGCGGTGATTGGTCCTAAAGGCGCAGTGTATTTGTCTGAAGGCTGTATCATTGCCATGCGCCATATCCATATGTCTCCTAGAGATGCCGAAAAAGCAGGACTAAAAGAAGGCGATATGGTATCTGTCAAAGAAGAGAATGAAAGAGAAACGATATTTAATCATGTAAAGATTCGTGTCGATGAAAGCTTTACATTGGAAATGCATATTGATACAGATGAAGCTAATGCAGGTAAGATTGCAACCGGCGATTTTGTGACAATCCTGTAACCGTTATGAAGCGCAGGAAGACAACCGGCAAAAGGAGGCAGCAGATGATTGTAGGAAAAGTTGTAGGAAGTATTGTATCCACAAGGAAAAATGAAAAATTAGTCGGACAGAAATTAATGATTGTGGAACCGATTAAAATGATGGATGCCAATGTGAGCCGGCTTGTAGCTATTGATAATATCGGAGCAGGTGTTGGCGAATATGTTTTGGTTGCTTTTGGCAGCAGCGCAAGAGTTGGCTGTGGGCTTGAAATGGCACCGGTAGATGCAGCCATTATTGGAATTGTAGATGAAGGAGCCGGATTGGAGTAATCTATGGAAGTCAAAACATTAAGTAAACTAATCCAGAAATATGGCATAGTGGGAGCCGGCGGAGCCGGCTTCCCCACTTATGTTAAAATTGATGAACGTGCCGATATCATCCTAATGAACTGTGCAGAATGTGAACCATTATTAAAATTACACCGGCAGTTACTTAAGAAGTATGCCTATGAGATTATAAAAACTTTTCAATTCATTGCCGATACAGTACATGCCAGGCAAGCAATTATCGGTATTAAAAAAGAATATAAAGAAACAGTCCAGGCTTTAAATCAATATATAGGTGAGTTCCCTAAGGTCAGTCTTAAGCTTTTAGATAGTGTTTATCCTATGGGTGATGAGATTGTCTTGATTTATGAGACCGTTGGAAAAGTTGTCAGACCGGGAGGATTTCCTATTGAAGAAGGCATTGCGGTATTCAATGTAGAGACTGTTTATAACATATATCAGGCGATAGAAAAAACGCATCCGGTCGTTGAAAAGTACGTCTCTGTGGTTGGTGAAGTAAGCCATCCGATAACTGTCAGGGTGCCCATTGGTGCCACCATCACCGAAACTGTTGCCCTGGCCGGTGCTTTAACAATCAAAGAGGCAGTTTATTTGACAGGCGGACCGATGATGGGCATCATCAAGGATGGGAAAGAACCAATTACCAAGACAACCAATGCCATTTTGGTCTTACCAAAAGATCATATACTCATACGAATGAAAAATAGAAATCCTTCTCTGGATTTAAAACGTGCGGCTTCCATATGTTGTCAATGTGAGATGTGTTCTGATTTATGTCCCAGAAATGCACTGGGGCACCCCATTGAACCTCATAAGTTCATGCGTGCGGCATCGAATAAAGACTTTAGAGATACCCATGCCTTTGTCAATACACTGTTTTGCAGCTCCTGCGGGATATGTGAATTGTATGCGTGCCCTCAGAGCCTTTCACCACGAACGCTGATGGCGGATTATAAGAATGGATTACGAAAGGCAGGTTTGCAAGTGCCAAAAGACAGACAGGCAGCTCCGGTAAAAGTCTCAAGAGAGTACAGAAAAGTGCCGGAAGAACGATTGAAAGCCCGTCTGGGCCTTACAGCTTATGATCAAGAGGCACCTCTTGATGAACAAGAAACTTCAGTTAATCAAGTGAAAATTTTGTTAAGCCAACATATCGGGGCTCCGGCCGAGAGTATTGTAAAAGCAGGAGATGTGGTAGAATCAGGGCAGATAATTGCAAAGCCGGGCGGTGGCTTGAGTGTAGCTATTCATGCTTCTATCAGCGGCAAAGTTATCGAAATGAACAAATCGTATATTATGATTCAAAAGATGAGGTAGAAAGGACGGTGCTGTATGAATAAAGCAATTGGAATGGTTGAGTTCAAAACGGTTTCTACCGGTATTACGGCAGCAGATGCTATGGTTAAAACGGCAAATGTAGAAATCATCGAAGCGCAGACAGTATGTCCGGGGAAATATATTGCCTTAATATCAGGAGATTTAAGTGCTGTGATCATGGCAGTAGAAACGGCAAAAAAAGCATTCGCCGAGCAATTAATTGACAGTTTTGTGTTAGGTAATCCCCACGAAAGTATTTTTCCGGCAATTTATGGGGCAACACATATTGAAAAAATCTGTGCACTTGGTATACTAGAAACATATGATGCGGCGACTATCATTGTGGCAGCCGATATGGCGGCTAAGACGGCTGTTGTAGAATTAATCGAATTGCGCATTGCCAAAGGTATGTGTGGAAAGTCCTATATGCTGCTGACCGGCGAGGTCTCTGCGGTAGAAGCAGCGATAGAAAAGGCTAAATCATTTGTTGCCGAGCAAGGAATGTACTTAGACTCCTCCGTAATTGCTCATCCCGATGAACAAATGTGCCGGACGATATTATAGTGCTTGAATTAACATCATATGGAAAGAGGTACAGAATGCTAGCTGTAGAGAGACGTAATATTATATTGGAAAAACTTCAGGAAGATAAGCGGGTGGTTGTCAGTGAATTAAGCCGCTATTTTTCTGTATCGGAGGAAACCATACGAAGAGACTTGGAAAAACTTCACAAAGATGGTTTGGCAATAAAAAGCTATGGCGGCGCAATCCTTAATGAGGATACTAATATTGACATGCCTTTTAATGTTAGAAAGAAGCATAATATTACCGGCAAGCAGAAGATTGCAGAGATGATAAGCGGCTTAATCAATGATGGTGATCACATTGCCTTAGACGGCAGTACAACGGCTGTTTTCATAGCGAAAGCAATCAAAGAAAAAGAGAACTTAACAGTTGTCACAAATTCGGTGGAAATATTAGTTGAATTATCGGATGTTGCCGGTTGGAATGTTATTTCCACAGGCGGAACAATTAAAGAAGGCTATCTGGCGCTGGTTGGTCCCAGAGTACTTGAGGTTTTAGCTTCATACAATGTAGATAAAGCTGTTCTTTCTTGTAAAGGCCTGGATATGGAAAAGGGTATTACTGATGCAAATGAATTGTTTTCACAAGTGAAACAAGGAATGATCAGGTCAGCCGGACAGCTTATTTTGGCAGTTAATCACTCCAAGTTTAATAAAACGGCATTTTCCAAAATAAGTGATATGAAATCTGCAGATATAGTCGTCACGGATGAAAAACCAGATGAAGGCTGGTTGGATTTTTTCGCAGCTCATGGGATACAATGTATATACTAGGCGGATCAACCGGTGGTCGGAAGCTTTAAAGGTGCAGTAGGCATTGACTCGGGATGCAGTTGAATAATCTGACATTTCTTAAGTTTTGCATATTCAATGATATGCAGCATAGTGCTTTGCCCTCCGCGGTAAGAGTCATAAATGATAAGTAAAACATCGGAGTGGTTGACAAGATATTTATTTGCATGCTCCTTATATTGTTCACTATCGGGAGCTTCAATTGTGGTAGAGTCGGTACATTGTTGGAGTATTATGTTATATTTATCGGTCAATTGTTTGGAGAAAAAAAGTTTTTGATTATCATTAGATTTGACACAATGTAATTTGATTGTACTATCGTGGCGCATCATTCGGATGATTTCTTCTGCTGCCCATATCTCAACAGCTGTCGAGCAGCCAATGATAAAGTCAGTAACACCGCCGTCATACAATAGTCTTATCTGCTGTGATAAAAGTGATTTGATTTTAAGACATCTTGGTTCGTGACCATCATAGCCATAGGGATATAAATTGAAATTCTGTCCTATTAAACCGCAATAACTCATCATCAATCCTCCTCTCAAAATGTATTTTCAATGAGATACATATACATATTACCAGGGTCGAGATAGTACATTGCCAATGGAGAGTACTTTCGGTCAAGAATATTTACTTAAATTATATAGTATTTATAATCATCTGTCAATTTGATTGCCTATGTTGTCTATAGCATTTTGGCGTCATGCGGTAATGATTTTTAAATATCCGGTGAAAGTAGCTAGTGTTATCATAACCGACAATTGAAATAATATCTTCAACGGCCAAGTTCGTTGTAGAGAGCAGAAAGGCTGACTGGTTCAGTCTTTTTGTCTGTAGTAAATTTTTAAAGGTTTGGCCGGAATGTTTTTTAATAAGCTTTGAAATAGCATAGGGCGGCTGATTCAGCATATCTGAAATTTCTCCTAAAGTGGCAGTTTTGTAATTTTCCTCAATGTATTTTAAGACGGTAAAAACAATCGTTTGTGCCTGCATAGAAGGATCAGAGCGATTAATCCTGTTCGTATAGTTTAGCAATTGCAAGAATAAGAGCCCCATTGTTGTCTGATTGATATTTCTGCTGTTAGGCTGTTTGTTGACGATGGACCAAATCATATTTTCAATGAGGTTTTGAATGGGAAGAATGTTATTGACTTGAAAATGGATATAATCTATCATGCTTTTTGAATGCTTTAATGTGCCAACCAGAAAATCCCACAAGACATTCTCATCTTTTATCATTGAGAACGTATGATCAAAAAATTCCGGTAAGACAATAAAATTAACAGCAATATCATCTTCTGCGGCCGGCAATATTTCCTGGGAAGCATTCTGGTTTAAAAATAATAAATCACCTGCATTAAGGTTTACGGTGGTAGAGTCATTAATGATATGGGTTGTAGAGCCGCTGCACATATAGATGATTTCAATATAATTATGCTTATGTCTGGGGAAATGGATGAAACGGGTATGAGGTCGGATATCCATAAGCTTCCCCTTTTTAAGCATCTTTTTGCTGTCAATAATAAAATGTTTGTCTTTGGTGTAGAGATCTTTTTGGACATCCTTTTGACCATTCAGGATTAACTGCTCTTCCTCGGTCACTATACGCAGTCGATCTAATAATTCTTTATTCATACCGTTCGTCTCTTTCTAATTTGCTTTTATAATCCCCATATCTTTGCATTGAAATATGTTTTCCTTTATTGTGCGATGACTGAGATGGTCAATCTGGTGGAGTTTAGCCCTAAATCGCTTCAACCGATATGGGTTATACAGTTACAAGCTACCAAGTCAAAACTTATATGGTGAAGTCGAAACCAGAAGTATCTGTGCACCCTGATCACTTATATTGACCCATCTGTGACCGATGTGATTAGGATAGTACAATGTATCATATTCGTTTAGCATATAAGGCTCACGCTTTTCCAAATCATAAATAATGGAACCTTTTAAGACAAAAACAAACTCTTCACCACCATGTCGGGCATAATTACCTGAATCGGTCTTTGCGGGAACATCTACGATAGCTGCCCACATTTCATTGTTTCCTTGCGTGATCAGAGATTCAACCAAGTTTTTTCCATTACTTATGTTCCGTACGAAAGTCTGTTGTTCATTCTTTTTAACTAATCGGATATTTTCATTCTCTTCTTCCAGAAATAGAGAAAAAACAGGGACGTTTAGGGCATCACATATTGCTTTTAAAGTTAATAAATTCGGAGATGTCTTTCCAGTTTCAATTTGACTGATTGTACTTGCTGCTATTTTTGATTTAGTTGACACATCCCTGATTGATAAATTTTGCTTAAGCCTATGATTCTTTAATGTATTTCCAATCTCTTCCAGATTAATATCAGACATTTTTATCACCTCAAATTTTATTTTTTATTATATCAAAAAAATTATGGTAAATCAAACAAAATTAATGAATCTACCTTAATTATCTAATTTCTAGGCAATAATAGTGATTGACAAAACGAACAAAATTCATTATAATAAACAATATAAGATATCCTTTGATGGTTCAATCATTATGATTTATGGCAACACCGGTGGGTAGCGAGTGTTAAACACCTGAAGTTTAAGGTAACCTGCGGAAATAGGGCCCGTTTCTGCTTAATGTATATAAACAAAAAAAGGAGAAGTTCTTATGAAAAGTTTAGGATTAAAAGTCTGCAAAGGGGACACAGATGGGTTCCTGGGTGTATTCGTTGATAATCTATCTGTCTTTCTTTTAATGATTTCATTGAACCTTTACGTCGTCGGTATGCCGGCTAACATCGTCTTCGGGCGCATACTGCCCGGTGCGGCAATTGGCCTATTAGCAGGAAATATCTATTATACTTTTATGGCTATTCGGCTTCAAAAAAAGGAAAAACGCAACGATGTCACAGCATTGCCAAGCGGAATCAGTATAGTTTTTGTAATTATATACACAATGGGCATCTTACTTCCAGTCACTAAGATAACAGGGGATCCCGAAATGGCTTGGCGAATCGGTCTGGCAGCAAATATTATTGGTGCCATAATTTGTTTAATCGGGGCATTTATAGGTCCGTGGCTTAAAAAATTTCTGCCTCCTGTATCCATGCTTGGTGCACTGGCTGGTTTGGCTGTTATATTTATAGCAGGTTCGGGACTAAAAGACATTTTCTCTAATCCTATCATTGGCTTTAGTTCTTTAGCTATTATTATTTGGGGATACCTGGCAAATGGAAAATTACCATTTAAAATACCGGCTGGCATATTTGCATTGATGATTGGTGCAGTATTGGCTGTTTGCATGGGGCAAACAGCAATTAGCATGAATAATGTGGGCATATACGCACCATTGCCCTGGATTTTTAAGGTCGGTATCCAGGCTTTTAAAGAATGCGCTCCTTATTTATCAATCATTATTCCGATAGCAGTCATTAATTTTATCAGCACACTGAATAATGTGGAATCTGCCAACAGTGCCGGAGATGAATATAACATCAAAGAAACGATGCTAGTTGATGCAGGCGCCAGTGCACTCGGAGCCGTATTTGGCTGCTGCTATCCAAACTGCGTATTTATTGGACATCCGGGATATAAGCGGATGGGGGCAAGAATTACTTACTCTTTAATCAGCGCCATTACTTTAAGCCTGCTTGCCGTATTTGGCTTATTCGGTCTTATTGATTCAGTGATTCCGTTGGCAGCGGTTACACCAATACTGATTTTTGTTGGTATTGTCAATATCGAAGTGGCTTTTACCGCGATTCCAAAGCATCATGTTCCCGCTGCGGCTGTTGCTCTTCTGCCATTTGTCTGCGAATTCGGGAAGGAACAGATTGATTATGCGTTAAGTGCTGCAGGAACATCGGTCTCGGAAAGTGGAATAATAGATGCACTTGTGGCACAAGGTGTTAACTATCAGGGATTTAATGTCCTGGCTTATGGAACAATCATTATTGCTATGCTTTTGGCTGCAATGGTTGTCTTCGCATTAGAACGGAAAATGATGAAATTATGTATATCCGCAGTGATTGGTGCTGCCTGCACTTTTGTTGGTTTGATTCATTCTAGTGAGCTTGCCTTCAATGCAAATTCTCAATTGACAATTTCATGGCTAATCATTGCTGTCGCCGCATTAGTTATGCATTTTTACGGTGTAAGGGAAAAGGAGGTTTTATCACATGATGAACAACAAAGTAATTGATGTGGCTCTTGGAAGGGCCCCCGCGGACATGGTTATTGAAAACGGAATGTTAGTAAACGTTATCACTGGTGAAATCTATGAAGCAGATATCGCAATCGCTGATAAAAAAATTGCTGCTACAGGAAAACTTGAATCAGGAATGATTGGGCCTAACACAGTAAGAATTGATGCCAAAGGCAAGTATCTGGCTCCGGGTTTTATCGATGCACATATTCATTTTGAAAGCAGTATGCTTACCTATACAGAATTCAACCGCATGGTATTGCCACACGGAACGACGGTGATTGCAAGTGATTTAATGGAAATAGCTATTGTATCGGGAATGGAAGGTATAAAAGAGACTATTAAAGAATCTAAGAATCTTCCAGTGAAGCTGCTTTATCCGGTTCCCTCTTTTATGGGAGAAGAAGGAGATCTACAGACTATAGGTGCTGCTCTATATCCGGAGATGATTGAGGAGTTACTCAAGCTTCCTCAGACCGTGGGGCTTGCCGAGGTATTATATCCGCCGATTCTTGCAAAAAATCCTCTGTCTGCACGAATATTAGAAATGGCTGCTAAAATGGGGAAAACTGCAGAAGGTCATGCCCCGGCACTATATGGTGCGCCACTAAATGCTTATGCATCCGCAGGTATCCGCTCCGACCACGAAAGCACCAACCCGGCTGAAGCCATAGAAAAATTACGTCGCGGTTTAAGAGTCTTGATTCGTGAAGGCAGTGCTGCTGCTGATTTGGAAGCATGCATCGAAATCATCACAAAGAACCACGTGGATCCACGCCACTGTTCATTAGTCAGCGATGATATCGATATGCTACATATTTATGAGAAGGGGCATTTAGATCATAAGGTGCGCATGGCCGTAAAAGCTGGATTAAGTCCTATAACGGCCCTCCAGATGGTCACAATTAATCCTGCCCAAAGCCTAAAAATCGATGATAAATATGGATGCATTGCCCCGGGAAGATGTGCAGATATTGTAGTTTTATCAGACCTTAATAATTGTATTGTGGATAAAGTCATTGCAAGTGGCCAATTGGTCGTAGATAACCATGAGCTTATCTGTTCTTTAAAGGCAACCAAATATTCGGCGGCTCTACTTAATACTGTAAAATTGGCTAAGCCAGTAATAGCTGAGGATTTAATAATTAAAGTCGATACCTGCGCTAAAGAGGCAGTTGTCAGAGTCATCGGAGCTAATCCAAAGAGCCTGCTTACCGATAATCAGGAGGCAAGGCTTCGAGTTGAAAATGGATATATCAAATCGAATATAGAAAATGACATCCTATCAATTGCATGTGTAGAGCGACATGGTAAGAATGGAAATATCGGAAAATCATTTATCCATGGTTTCGGTATAAAAAGTGGTGCAATTGCAACTTCTGTCGGCCACGACCACCATAATATAACAGTTATCGGCTCAAATTCAGAAGATATGGCTCTGGCCGTAAACCGGATAGGCGAATTAAATGGTGGCATTATCATTGTAGAAAATAAAAAAGTGGTTTGTGAACTAGCTCTGCAGATTTGTGGTCTGTTGAGTAATCAGTCTGGTATTAAAGGGGCAAAAATCCTTGACCAGATGCAAAAAGCCCTTAAGGCGAGGGGCTGTACAATGCAGTCACCTTTTATGACATTAGCATTTATTACCCTGATTTTCATACCTATGTATGGCATTACCGACAGAGGGTTGGTAGATGTCCTTAATTTCAAGGTCATTGACCCTGTTATATCTATTATATAAGGAGGCCTGCCTATATGAACAACTCACAAATATATATTAAAAATGCTTATATTGTATCTATGAATAAATTAAAACAGGTTTACAAAAGTGGTGATATTCTCATTGAAAATGATACATTTAAAGCAGTTGGATTTGTTAATCCAGCAGATATCCTTCCCTCGGCCCAAGTTATTGATGCAAAAGGAAAAATCATCTTGCCCGGACTCATCAACACCCATGTCCATACTTCCCAACAGCTGGGAAGGGGACTCGGCGACGATGTAGATTTGATGACATGGCTGACCGAGCGAACATTTCCATATGAATCAAGCCTGACCCCCGAAGACTCTTATATATCAACATTGCTTACGCTTATTGAACAAATTCGTTCAGGGGTGACAACCTTTGCTGAACCAGGAGGGCAATTCGTACCAAGCATGGCAAGAGGTGTCAATCAAGCTGGAATTCGCGGGATTTTGGCCAAATCCTCAATGGATTGCGGCGGTAATCTTCCTAAAATATGGCAGCGCACTACCCAGGAAGAATTGGACATACAGGAATCCTGGTTTAAGGCTCATCATAACACTGCAAAAGGACGTATCCGTGTTTGGTTTGGGTTGCGGACTCTATTCAATAATTCAGATGAACTAGTAGTGAAGACAAAAGAATTGGCAGACAAATATGGTGTAGGTGTCCACATGCACGTTGCAGAATGCAAGTCAGAGGTGGATTATATTCAATCTATTAAAGGTGTCGGGAGTGTGACCCACTTGAATAATCTGGGTGTATTAGATAAGAATTTTTTAGCTGTTCACACCGTCTGGCTGACAAATGAAGAGGTGGATATGTTTGCCGAACATCAAGTCAAGGTGTCTCATAACCCTGCGGCGGCAATGCGAGTACTTGGATTCGCTAAAATCCCCAGGATGCTTGAAAAGGGTATCTGCGTAACAATTGGAACAGATGGGGCACCATCAAATAATCGTATGACACTTATTGACGAAATGTGGCTAACTTCTCTGATACATAAGGGATGGCGTTTGGACCCTACAGTAGTTAAGGCAGAGGAAATTATTGAAATGGTAACAACGTCAGCTGCCAAGGCTTTAATGTGGGAAGACGAAATTGGCGCAATCGAACCAGGGATGAAGGCTGATTTAGCAATAATAAACCCGGACTCTGCATCAATGCTGCCTTTGCATGATCCCATCGCCAACCTTGTCACGTCAATGCATGCCTCAAATGTGGAATCTGTCATATGTAATGGACAGTGGATTATGAGAGATAAAGTGATCATCACTTTAGATGAAAAAGCAATTATTGAAGAGGCAAAATTACGGTCAGCGGATATCAGAAAACGAGCCGGAATTACCCTGCGGGACCGTTTCCCTATGATCTCATGACGTCAAATAATAATAGGTCAATAGAATAACCATATGTGGGCATTGGTAGAGAAGAGGAAATACTCTTCAATTAGATTTTACCGTACCGGTTAGTATGACTACAGATTCAGCCGCATCAAGTGAAGGCAGAGAACTTACTTGATGCGGCTGAATTTTAATGTAAAGTAATGCATTCTTCTTCAAAATATTTTATACTGTTAATCAATAGAGGACACCCTTCATTTGTGCGTATTTTGGTTGTAGTTAATACTTTATTACAAAGTGAGGTTCTCTTTTTATTTATTTTCTTTTAATCCGAATAAAATTTTATGTTAGCTGCAAATAAGGACGGTAAAATAGACAAATGAAGTCCTAAAAAAAGTGATGGAGATACGATATAATATTACAAAAGTGCTGTGTTCGAAAGGAGAGAGAAGTATGAGTATTTATTACCTTGCCATTGATATAGGTGCTTCTAGCGGACGCCATATTCTAGGGAGTGTTACCAATGGCAAAATAACTTTAGAAGAAATTCACCGCTTTGAAAACGGGATGGTAAACAAAGACGGTCATTTATGCTGGGATTTAGACTATTTGTTTGGGGAAATCAAAACAGGACTTAAGCGATGTAAGGAAATAGGCAAGATACCTGTTAGCATGGGAATTGACACTTGGGCAGTCGATTATGTTTTGCTGGACAAGGACAATCGGATACTGGGAAATACATATGCATATCGGGATGGACGGACAAAGGGGATGGATGAAGCGGTATATCAATTAATTCCTTTAAATGAGCTATATGCCCGAACCGGTATTCAAAAGCAGATTTTCAACACAATTTATCAATTAATGGCAGTTAAGGAACAGGAACTTAAGAACTTATCGGCGGCAGAAACTTTCTTAATGCTCCCGGATTACTTTCATTTCTTGCTGACAGGGAATCAAGTATCTGAATATACGAACGCAACATCAAGCCAGCTGGTGAATCCAAAGACTTACCAGTGGGATATGGAATTAATTGAATTGCTGGGTTATAAAAAGAGTATATTTAAACCCCTTAGTATGCCGGGAACAGTCGCGGGAAGCTTTTCAAAGGAGATTGAAGCAGAGATTGGATTTTCCTGCAAGGTTGTATTACCGGCTACGCATGATACGGCATCAGCAGTGATGGCAGTACCGGCAAAAACAGATGAATGTTTATACATAAGCTCCGGGACATGGTCTTTAATGGGTGTTGAAAATAAAGCAGCAATATCCACCATGGAAAGTATGGAGAAGAATTTCACCAATGAAGGCGGATATGATTATCGCTACAGATATTTGAAAAACATAATGGGTCTGTGGATGATACAATCAGTCCGTAGTGAGTTAAACCATCCCTATACATTTGCCCGGCTGTGTGAAATGGCTGAAGAAAATAAATCCTTTTCCTCCAGAGTGGATGTTAACGATGAAGTTTTTCTCGCACCGGAAAATATGACATTGGCAATTCAAAGCTATTGTGAGAGGACAAATCAGCCGGTTCCCGAAACAGTAGGTGAGATTGCGTCGGTTATTTATCAAAGTCTGGCAGAAAGCTATAAGGATACGGTGGAAGAAATAGAAGGCTTATCGGGCAAAAGGTATGACAGTATCCACATCGTCGGCGGAGGAGCTAATGCCGAGTATTTAAATGAGTTAACGGCTATCAAGACAAGGAGAACGGTTTATGCAGGACCGTCAGAAGCAACGGCCATAGGTAATCTGGCGGCACAGATGATTAAGGCCAACGAGTTTGAAAACCTGAGAGAAGTAAGAGAATGTATTTATCATTCTTTTGCGATAAAAAAATATAATTGAGGAGAGATTATGATGATAATGAAGGAACGTTATGAATCAGCAAAAGAAACATATGGCACTTTAGGTGTCGATACAGATGAGGCAATGCGGATATTAAAAAGTATTCCAATATCCATGCATTGCTGGCAGGGAGATGATGTGACCGGTTTTGACCACGATGGTCCTCTAAGCGGCGGGATTCAGGCGACGGGGAACTATCCGGGAAAAGCAAGGAATCCACAGGAGTTGATGGCAGATATTGATAAGGCATTAAGTTTAATCCCGGGCACTCATAAAATCAATCTCCATGCATGCTATGCAATCTTTGAAGAAGGGGAGCATGTTGACAGGAATAAGATTGAGCCGAAACACTTTGCGAAATGGGTAGAGTTTGCCAAGGAAAGAGGCTTAGGTATTGATTTTAATCCTACATTCTTCTCCCACGAAAAGGCCGAGAGTTTTACGCTTTCAAGTCCTGATGAAGAGGTACGCAGCTTTTGGGTAGAGCATGGCAAGGCGTGTATCCGGATTTCCCAGTATCTGGCAGAAGAAACAGGTCTACCCTGTGCCATGAATATATGGATACCTGACGGATTAAAGGATGTACCGGCAGACCGTCTTGGACCGAGAGCCAGATTTAAAAAGTCATTAGATGAAATATTAGCAGAAGATTATGACAAGGAAAAGGTGCTTGTATGCCTGGAGTCTAAAGTATTTGGCATCGGTATGGAATCTTATACGGTTGGTTCCGGTGAGTTTACCCTGAACTATGCAGCTAAAAATGGCGTAATTAGCTTAATGGATAACGGGCATTATCATCCAACGGAGCTTGTATCGGATAAGATCCCATCGATGCTGCTGTTTAATGATAAAATTGCCCTGCATGTGACGAGACCTGTACGTTGGGATAGCGACCACGTTGTTCTCTTTGATGATGAGACCAGAGAGATTGCGAAAGAAATTGTCCGCAATGATGCTATAGACCGGGTACTCCTGGCACTTGACTTCTTTGATGCCAGCATTAACCGAATCTGTGCATGGGTCATTGGAATGAGGAATATGCAAAAAGCTTTACTGTATGCCTTACTGACACCTAATAGACAATTAAAAGAGCTTCAGGATAAAGGAGACTATACAAAACTGCTGATGCTTCAGGAAGAATTAAAAACTTATCCCTTTGGAGATGTTTGGAACTATTTCTGCGAACAGCATGGTGTTCCGGTACAGGAGAAGTGGTATGATGTGGTTAAACAGTATGAGGAGCAGGTATTGGTAAAAAGATAAATTGAGTGATTAAAAGTAAAGTTTGTAAAATTCGTTTTATAAACTTTACTTTTAAAGCGCAATATGATAAAATGAATTTATAAAAACGGAGACACGAGGTACAGGCAATGATAGAACGCAATGAATATCTAGAGGACTTAATCAGTTTTAAAGATAAAAATTTGATAAAGGTTGTCACAGGGATCCGCCGATGTGGTAAATCTACTATGTTTGAGCTGTACCAAGACTATCTTATACAAGACGATGTTAGCAGTGAGCAGATTATCGCTGTCAATTTAGAAGATGGAGATTATCGCGATATACGTACATCTGAAAAACTGTATGAATATGTAAGTAAGAAGCTTATTAAGGATAAGATGAATTATGTATTTTTGGACGAGGTGCAGCAAGCGGAAAATTTTCAGGAGGCTGTAGATTGGCTTTATGTAAAGAAGAATGTAGATTTGTATATCACAGGATCTAATGCTTTTTTATTATCTGGGGAGCTTGCTACTTTATTATCGGGAAGATATGTGGTAATAAAGATGCTGCCGCTTTCGTTTAAGGAGTATGTTTCTGCCTTCCCTAATCAAACAAACACTGCTGAATTATACATGAATTATTTGTCAAACAGTTCCTTTCCCGGTACCCTTGAACTTACAAGAAAACAGGATATACGAACTTATCTTGAAGGGATTTATAATACCATTTTACTGAAAGATATTGTCACAAGAAAGAAAATATCTGATCCGGCTATGCTTGAAAGCGTAGTGGAATTTATGTTCGATAACATTGGAAACATGTGTTCTTTCACGAAAATTGCGAACTCTATGACATCAGCCGGAAGAAAAATAAGCGTTCCAACGGTAGAAAGCTATTTGGCGGCACTGACTGATAGTTATATTCTGTACAAAGTAGGAAGATATGATATTAAGGGTAAACAATACCTGGCTACAGGCTCCAAGTATTATATTGCGGATATTGGTCTCAGATATTACCTGTTGGGTTCAAGACAGACAGATGGGGGGCATATCTTAGAAAATATAGTGTATCTTGAACTTATCAGACGGGGATATGAAGTTTATGTTGGAAAGGTTGGCGATGCAGAGGTCGATTTTATTGCAGTAAACAGTGAGGGTGAAGAATATTACCAAGTTTCGCAGACGGTTATGGATGAGCAGACCCTAAAAAGAGAACTCTCTTCTTTAGAAGCAATAAAAGATCACAATCCCAAATATCTCCTGACTATGGATTATACACCGTTCACTTCGCACAACGGAATTAAGCAAATTAACGTGTTGGAATGGCTATTGGTAATGAGGTCAGGCATATAAGAGATTATAGGAAGGTATAAAATTAAGAATCAAAGCAATCGAGCATTGCGCTTATAGTTCAGGATTTCCTCCGGCATTTCCTCAATCGGCATATTTTTCAGTACTTCCTCAGTACCTGCAGATAGCGCTGTTTCATAATACCAGCATTTATACTTGATGACGTTCGTCGTTTTTTGAAGCTCTTCCATTTGACTCTTGACAGCTTTGAGACGTTCATCAAACATATCCCGCCGTTTTTGCAGGGAGGAATCGCCTTCTTGACACCAATCCAGAAATTGTTTTATGTCTTTGATTGACAATCCGGAAGTCTTTAAGCATTCTATGATTTTGATTGTTTCAATCTCCATATCGGAAAAAACACGAATTCCTCCGTTAGAGCGTTCCATATTTGGGAACATGCCTTCGCGGTCATAATAGCGAAGGGTAGATATAGCAATACCAGTGGTATGAGCTACTTCACCAATTGAATAGTACATAATCGTTCTCCTAAATAATTTTCGGTTTTTTCGAAAAAACTCTTGACCTAAACTTTGCTTTAGGTTTTACACTATTATAAAGCTTAATGCTTTACCAGTCAATATTATTTTAGGAGGGAAAAATTATGCAATTTAAAGATTTTCAAAACTTGAAATTATCTGCCCTTGGCATGGGTACGATGCGTCTGCCCGTCACCTTTGGGAATGATGCGATGATCGATGAAACGGCAACCGCAGAAATGGTTGCTTATGCGCTGCGGCATGGAGTCAACTATTTTGATACTGCGTGGGGTTATCATGACGGCAATTCGGAAATTGTCATGGGCAAGATTTTGAGCCAATATCCCCGAGACAGCCTGTTTCTGGCAACAAAGTTCCCTGGATATGACCTCTCAAATATGGATAAGGTGGCAACCATTTTTGAAAAACAGCTTGAAAAATGCCGCGTCGATTATTTTGACTTCTATATGTTTCACAATGTCTGCGAAATGAACGTTGACGCATATTTAGATAAGAAATATGGCATTTTCGACTATCTAAAAAAACAGCAGGATGCCGGACGCATTCGGCATCTCGGCTTTTCGGCACATGGCAATTATGACGTTATGAAACGATTCCTGACAGCCTATGGCGAACACATGGAATTTTGCCAAATCCAGCTTAATTACTTGGATTGGACATTCCAAAATGCAAAGGCAAAGGTTGCACTGTTGAATGAATACCATATCCCGATATGGGTTATGGAGCCAATGCGTGGCGGCAGGCTCGCATTGCTGTCCGAAGATAATGCTGTGAAACTGAAAACGCGGCGTCCGGATGAAGAAATCCCTGCGTGGGCGTTCCGGTTCCTGCAAACGATACCGAATGTTGCTGTGACCCTCTCCGGGATGTCTGATATGCGGCAACTTCAGGACAATATCAATACATTTGAAACGGAGAAACCGCTAAATGCCCAAGAGCTTGATATGCTGCTTGAAATTGCGGGAGGTATGGTCAAACGGATTGCGCTGCCCTGTACGGCTTGTAAATATTGTGTCGCTCATTGCCCGCGGCAGTTGGATATACCTGCCCTGATAGAGCTATATAATGAACATTGCTTTACCAGTGACGGAGGGTTTGCATTCATTGCCCCAATGGCTTTGATGGCGATGCCGGAGGATAAACGTCCCGGGGCCTGTATCGGGTGCCGAAGCTGCGAGTCGGTCTGTCCGCAAAATATCAGAATTTCGGAGGCGTTGGCGGACTTTACATCCAAACTAAAAAAAATATAAAAATCAAAATCATATGTTTATTAAACCGAAAAGTGTTGATTGCTTTTGATATTCGTGTTAGTCTGTAAATAGAGGTGATGAAATGAAGCAAAGACCAATATATATGAAAAAACTAATACAGTCAAAAGATAATGAGTTTGTAAAAGTAATCACAGGGGTAAGGCGAAGCGGAAAATCTTCATTATTGCAATTATTTGCAGAACATTTGAGGGATTCAGGCGTAAAGGAAGATCACATTCTGGAAATAAATTATGAAAAATATGAGTATAAGAACTTAACACAGGGGGATGAATTACACAAATATTTGATTAAAAAAACAGTTTTGAATGGTAAATTAATTTATTTATAGACGACATCCAGCAAAAATTTATTTTGGGAGGATATCCACAGCACCCTTCATTTTTTAGAAGGTTATCCACATTCATAGGGTGTGTT
>Ga0153922_1000030_pt1 | contig 54342 bp, 58 predicted proteins | sample TSNJ006MetaG_FD_104723 | JGI IMG/M metagenome (GOLD analysis project Ga0153922, IMG submission 104723) | Attine ant fungus gardens microbial communities from New Jersey, USA - TSNJ006 MetaG | ecosystem: Host-associated > Fungi > Mycelium > Unclassified | place: USA: New Jersey, Brendon T. Byrne... | reverse complement strand
GCTGGCGGCGGTCGAACATCAGGAGCCCGAGGGCCATCGGCTGGTCGACGACGAGCTGGCCGACATCGATGCCGTCGTGGTCCTTGGCGCCGGCCTGGACACCCGCGCGTATCGGTTCGCGCGGGGTTAGCCGCGAATCGGCGCGATGCTAGCGGGCTGGTGTGTGGATCTGGGCCGCCATCCACGGCAGCGCGTCGGTGAACGCCCGGGAGGCGAACGGCCAAGTATGAAAGCTCATTAGGGTGTGCACCGAGGAGGAGATATTGACCGCGGTCGCGGCCGCGCACAGGTCCTGCGCCGCGCCGGCCTCGTCGTTGTCGTGCCACTCGTCGTGCCCGCCATATCCCAGTGGCGCGATCGGCTGCGGCCGATTCTTGAAAGCGCCTGCCAGTCGACGGAATTGATCATCCGGCGGTGAGACGGTGTCCTCGAACCAGCCGGCGACCCCGCTATAGGGTCCGTGCTTGGCCATTACGGTCCTCGGATCAAACGCGTCCCACTGCGCGGCATTGCCGCCGTACAGCTGATCGATGACTTGTTGCTTGGTTCCCGAGCCGGGGCCGCGGTCACCGGCGATGTCCTCGAAGGTGCTGAACAAGTCCGGATGCATCACGGTCAGGTCGATCGCGCACACACCGCCCATCGACCAGCCCACAACCGCCCACTGCGCGGGAGCCGCCGACGCGCCGAATCGCGATATCACGTAGGGACGCACGTCTTTGGTGAGGTGGTCGGCCTCGTTGCCGCGGGGCCCGTTCACGCACTCGGTGTCGTTGTTGAATACCCCGCCCGGATCGATGAACACGAATATCGGCGCCTGGCCGCCGTGTTGGCGCGCGTAGTCGTCGATGGCCGGGAGAATCTTGCCGCTGCTGACCCACTGGTCGGGCGTGTCGAACTCACCGGCGATCATCATGACTGCCGGCAGGGCGGGTGGCGTGGCGCCGGCAAACCATGCGGGCGGCAGGTACACGTACTCGGGTCGGTGCTTGAATCCGCTGGCGCCGTCGGGGATGGTGACCTTGACCAGCTTCCCGCTCGACGGCGCCGAATTGCGCAGGGCGCCCAGATCGCCGGCATCGACCTCGTCTGGCAGCGGATCGCCGGTGAACGCATCCCAGGCGGCGGGCAGCGTGCGGTAATAGCCGAGCCATTGGTTAGCCACCAACAGCACCACCGCCAACACAAGCGGAATCACCAGCAGCGATAGTCCGCGCCGCCACCAGGCCGCGGTGCGCCAACCCAGCACGGCGATCGCGATCACGAACACGACGATCCCCATCCACAGCCACAACCGCAGCGGCGCCGGGTCCGACGGCAGGCTCTGGGAGTTCCCGTAGCCGCGCGCCGCCAGCGCCCCGATCGCCCCGACGGCCACGCTCACCGGCAGCCACACCAGACGCCATCGGCGGGTCCGCCAGCCGATCACCGCGATCAGTAGCACCACCGCGGCGATTTCCACGGTGAGCGGAAACCATCCGCCCAGCAAGGCGATCCCGTGATTGAACCTGTGGAAGTCGGGTGCCGGCAACGCCGGAATGGGCGTGGGCGACGGAGTCGGGGCCGATGTCGGTGACGGCGCTGGAGTGTCCAGGGGGACCTCGAACATCGATGTGCGGCTCCTTTGCAGCGGCGGCCCTTGGGCCCTGCGATCCAGTATCAGTTATAGCCATGCCAGCAGGCTGGCAAGACCCTGTGCGAGAGTGACCAGCGGGTATGTGAGCATTGCCTGGTCTTTTTCGGTTCGCCGTGCTCTTTCTCGCGCTACGATTCGGACGCTTCGCGCGGACACAAACCGAGGAGGAGGCACACCCATGCAGAAACGTTTCGCGGCCATCGCGGTCCTTGCCCTCGCTGGCCTGCTCTCTGGCTGCACCAGCAACACCAGCAGCGCAAGCCCGTCGGGGTCGACCACAGCTGCGTCGACCACACCGGAGGCGAGGCAGTCTCTCGGAACCATCGGCGCCCTTGGTAAGCAGATCGAAGTCACCGCCGAGGGCACGGTCACGGCCGGCCAGCCGGCGACTATTGCCGTCAAGACCGGCCAGAAGGTCGACGATGTGTCGGGCTGGCTCGGCAATCAGGGTGACGTCGCCAAGAAGGTGACGTGCCAACTTCAGACCGACGAGCCGCAGCCCGACTACGACTGCATGATCACGATCCCGACCACCGCCCCGGCCGGTGCGATGATCTGGATCCAGGTCACGTCCAACGGTAAGGCGGAAAGCGGGAGCGTGAACATCCCGAAGACATCGTGACCCAAAGCTCGTTTCCCATATCCTCGTAGGGGGATGTCGAGTCGCAAGGTAAAGCCGGTCATGTTGCGCCGTCATGGACGATAGATAACGGCTCGGTGAATGGCAGAAGTCGTCGAGATCAATAGGTGGTAGTGCTCGATCGAGTTGTTCGGGTGTGGCACTGCCGCGAGATACGGTCGGCTTCGTGGCCGAGTTGCGAGTGGACTATCACCAACGCCTCAACGACATCGATGCCGCGGTGCAGCAGATAATCGTGCTGGTTGAACAAGACATCCTCAATGCGGGTGCGGCATTCCTCGACGCTGATCAAAAGGCCGCTGACGCGGTGGAAGCAAACGAGAGCGTCGTCGAGGACTCCTACGAACAGGTCGAACAGCTGGTGATGAACCAGTTCGTGCGTCAGGCGCCTGTCGCCGGCGAGCTGAGGTTTCTCCTCACCGTGTTTCGGATCTTGCCGGAATTACTCGGAGCGCACGAGCGGGTTGGCCAGCTCGCGCGACGGGGCGTCACCGGTCTGGCCGCCGAGCTTCCCGACCGGGTGCGCCGGCTGATCAGCGGGCAGATCGACGCCACTGCGCAAATGTGGCGGCAGGTGGGCGCCGTTTATCTGAGCGGGTCCGCCGATATCGCCGATGATACCGAGGAAGATGACGACGAACTCGACGAGCTTCATGCCAGCCTCACCGCCGAGTTGGCTTCGGCCGATCTGCGCACACCGGTCCTGTTGGAAATGGGCTTGATCGCCCGCTTGCTCGAACGGCTTGGCGATCACGCCGTCGAAATCGCCCGCCAGATCGAATCATTGAGCCCATCCCGACAGGACGGCACTTCGCCCTGACGACTTCTCCTTGTCGGAAGGATGTGGGCGCGGGACCGTGCCGTTAGTCGGCCTTGCGGGTGCCAGCCGCCCGGAAGACACTGGCCGCCAACAAAATGAGGGCCACGGCCGGAACAATCCAAAACGTATGCGCGATCAACTTGGTCGATACATACGTGAGGCCGAGCGCAACAACGACGCCGGCCGCGACAATCCAGTCGTCCCCGACAAAGAACCGGTACCAGAAGGTGACGAGCCCTTTCAGCCGCGCGGCGATCATGTCGATACCTTGTTTCGAGCCCTCAATGCCAGCGCCAAGAGGAGCCCGACACCAGCGTAGAGGCCGATGAGCACCGGCAGCGCTGCGTCGGACCCGGGCCATTCGACCCCTGTCCCCTCGGCCCCCCAGAATGTGCCGAAGGCGCATAACAGTACGCCCACAACGAATTTCATCGAGTTCTCCGGCACCCGAGATAGCGGCGCTCGGATTGCGACGCCAACGGCGGCGACCACGCAGACGGCGATTACCGCTGCGAGCGAAGCGAGTGGGATGTCGTGTTGATTGGCCCCGAATGTCAGGGCGATGAAGACGACCTCGAGTCCCTCGAGGAGCACACTTTTGAATGACACCGTGAACCCATACCAGTCCCCCACCAGCGTGCGCCGACCATCTGCCGCCGCCTGAGCGGCCGCAAGCTGTTCACGGAAGATGGCGTCCTCGTCGTGAAGTGCCTTCACGCCGCCCGCGCGCAATACCGCCTTGCGAAGCCATTGCAAACCAAAGATCAGCAGGATTCCCCCGACGACCAGACGCAAGACGTTGAGAGGCAAGACCGTAATCGCCGGCCCCAGCGCGGCGGTTATCAGCGCCAGCAGTCCCAGCGCCGCCGCGGTCCCAATCAGCGCCGAACGCCAGTGTCTGGCTGTTCCGATCGCCAGGACGACCGTGGTTGCTTCGACTGCCTCAACGGCACACGCGAGGAAGACCGTGACGAAGAGCGCGGACCCGTTCATGTCTGCCCGCCCACCAGCACGGCTCCTTCACCGATTGTCACGATGAGAAGCTACCGCATGTCCCGTCATCGCCGCGGCGCCGCAGCCGACCCCTCAAGGACAGGCGGCCTAGCACCCGAACAAGAGGAAAGCGACGTTGTCGTGAAAGAGGCCGGGTGCATCGGCGGGAGTGGTGTTGACGTTCGCATAGTCACGCAGAGGCGTGGCCGTGCCCTCGGCGTGCGGGTAGTCGGAGCAACACATGAACAGGTCACCCGCATGAGTGCGGAGACGCTCGGGAAGCTCGTATGAAAAGGCCGACACGCGCACCTGGCGGCGGAAGTATTCGCTCGGTCGCAGCTCCAGCTCGGCAAGCGGTCGACCATTCATGCTGGCGATGAATTCCAGCCCGCCGTCGAGCATCAGCAGGTACATCGGCACCCAGATCGACGACAGCTCAACGATCCCGATCCGAAGTCCGGGATGTCGGGCGAGTGTGCCGTTGGCAATGAGGTCGGTGACCGCGAGCGCTGGCGGCGTCCACAGGAACACCGGCTCCAACACGGGCACCAACGAATCGTCGGGATCGGTGTACCAGCCGTCGTCAAAGACCCGGGGCTGATCGGCGACGTGAAAACACGGCGTGACGGCGTGATCAACGAACGCCGACCAGATCCGGTCGTGATCGGGGTGGGACAGGGGGCGCCCGTCAACGAGCGACGGCGCGATCATGGCCAGACGCACGCCCGCGGTCGCGAGCTCGCCCAACTGCGCGAGCAACCAGTCGCCATCGCGCAGCGTGAGATGGCCCACCGGATGCAGGCGGCCACAGCCCTCGGCGGCCACGGTCGCCGCCCATCGGTTCCAGGCGGTCATGTTGGCCGTCAGCGCCGGCAACGATTCCGACATGCGACGCTCCCACAGCAGACCGAAGTTCGGGAACAGCACAGCGCTGTCCACGCCGAACCCGTCGAGGCGGGCCACCCGCGCCGACGGCTCCCAGAAATCGGGGGGAAGTGCCTCGTCGTAGGCGTACTCGGAGGGCTCCCCCGCACGCTGCCGGCGACGCTGCCGACCGAGGCGGGCGGTCTCCCCGGGAATCGTCACGTCGGCCATCGCCAAGCGGCGGCCACGCCACGTCAGCCAGGCGTAGCCGAGATCGTCGTCTTCGATGCTTAGCGCCTCCGCGCGCATGCCGGGGTCGATGTGGTCGACCCACATGGTGCGCGGCTCGTAGAGGTGCTGGTCGGAATCGATGATCGCAGTCACCGCGGCCCTCCCTTCGACCTCGGCGGGCGCAGGCTGACCTCAACATACGCCGACCCACACTGTCGAGCGTCTACAATCTGGCAGGTCGTACTATTGCTGCGACCATTCGATGGGAGGGTTAGCACCTCGGTGCACAGACTCAGGGCCGCGGAGCACTCGCGGCCGGATTACGTTCTTCTCCACATCAGCGATACCCATCTCATTGCGGGTAATGACCCTCTTTACGGGGCAGTCGATGCCGACAGCCGGTTGAGCGAGCTGCTCCAGCAGCTGAGGGGCTCGGGTATACGCCCGGATGCAATCGTGTTCACCGGTGATTTGGCCGATACCGGCGAGGCGGAGGCATATCGCAAGCTCCGGGCCCTGGTTGAGCCGTTTGCCGCCGCGCTCGGTGCCGAACTCTTCTGGGTGATGGGCAACCACGACAACCGGGCCGCATTGCGCAGATTTCTGCTGGACGAGGCGCCCTCGATGGCCCCACTCGACCGAGTGCGCATGATCGACGGGCTACGAATCATCACCTTGGATACCTCGGTTCCGGGATATCATCATGGCGAGATCACCGCTCACCAATTAGATTGGCTCGCTGAACAATTGGCGACCCCTGCGCTTGACGGCACGATTTTGGCCTTGCACCATCCGCCTATCCCGAGTGTCCTGGACCTCGCCGTCACGGTGGAACTGCGCGACCAGGCCTCCCTCGGCCGGGTGCTACGCGGCAGCGACGTGCGTGCCATCCTCGGCGGGCATCTGCACTATTCCACGAGTGCCACCTTCGTCGGGATCCCGGTTTCGGTGGCCTCGGCCACGTGCTACACCCAGGATTTGACAACTGCTGCGGGTGGCACCCGTGGGCGAGACGGCGCCCAGGGCTGCAATATCGTGCACGTCTATCAGGACACGATTGTGCATTCGGTCATTCCGCTCGGTACCGGAATCACCGTGGGCACCTTTGTCCCTCCCGCGCAGGCACGTCGGCAGATCGCCGAAAATGGGCTCTACATCGAGCCTTCCCTGCGGGATTCGCTCTTTAAGCAATCTTCGATGGTGCTGACGTCATCAGCCAGCCAAACCTCGAGCGACTAATCTGAGCTACCAACGTTTTCCCAAGGTGCTGGTATCGGGAAGTAACGTTCGAGGAACCCGGTGACACATTCGGCCCGCTCAGCCGCTGACACTTCCGGGAAACTACCGTCGTTGAGGCAAAAGAAGTGGTATCCCCTTCTCTTTCGCAGCGCAGGAAGTAAGTCAAGACCCGCGCGGGTGGTCGTGTCCACGTACAGGACTTTGGCTTTTTCTTGTTGGACAGCTCGTCCGGTCATCAGCGCGTAGTAGTGGTAGAGCGAGTTGGTGACCGAGATATCGGTGCTGGAGCGGAACGCACTCGTCTGCGTGCGGGCGAACTCCTCTGGGAATTCACGCTCCATCTTGCGCAGCACACTCTTGCGCAACGGGGCAGCAGTGTGCTCGAGGTGGCGGGTTATCACGTGACCAAAACGCTCGAAGAGTACCTGCCGGTTTACCCGGGCCGCGTTTTCAAAGCCACTGCGCGTCGGATCGTTGGCGCCGAGACCGATCCGGGTCCGGGCCTCAATGAACTTCGTGACCCCACCCGGGGAGAAGAACATGCTGGCTTTCAACGGCTTCCCGAAAAACATGTCGTCGTTGGAGTACAGAAAATGCTCGCTCAGGCCCGCGATGTGGTGAAGTTGGCTTTCCACCGCATGCGAGTTGAATGTTGGCAACGCTTCCAGGTTTGAGAAATGATCGACCGCGCGGACAATCTCGATCTTTGGATGCTTCGCCAACCACGCCGGACGCGCCGAATCGGTTGCAATGAAGATCCGACGCACCCACGGGGCAAACATATTCACAGACCGCAATGCGTACTTCAACTCGTCGATCTGCCGGATCCGGGCTTCGGCGTCATCGCCTTCACCGACCACATGCTGCGACATCTGCACTGCCCGTTGGGCGCGGAACTCGGGATCAGTACCGTCCACCCACGAGAAGACCATGTCGATGTCAAAGGTCACATCACTGGCATGCGGGGCGAACATCCCCTCGACAGTGGGCCACTTGTACCCATACAGATCGACAGTTGTCGGCGTCATTTCCTTACGTAGCAATACCTTGCGAGTAAGGGAATTCTCGACCGGGCATTTGATCACCGTTTCCTCGAAGGCCCAGAATTGCAGCTCGACTCCGAACGAAGGCCCATACCGGAAACCGCCCGGCGCTATCCGCCGCCGATACAGTCTTACGATCCTGGGATCGGCCGACGACGATAGCCGGCCCTGGGCCACCAAAACAGGGGAAAGCTTAAACTCGTCAATAGTTTTGGCGTACATCGGCTCCGCAACGCACGCTGCGGCCAGCGCGCGCTCGACCGCTGGGCGCAGTTCTATGTCGACGGCGAGAATCGGTCGGTTGTTGTCGTCCCGGATCAGCAAAAACGGCACACGAGCGCGGACCAACGCCTTTCGTAGGAAGACCAGATCCTCGATCTGCGCCTCGTGCGGGGTCAGGCTCGATTCGAGCCGTGCAATCACCCCTTGCCGGGTGACAATGATCGGATCGCCGGTGGTGCGCTGGATAGGCCGAACGTCGTTGCGCGACATGAGCTTGGTCATCAGCACACCACCTTCACGGTTTACCGGACATCCACGTGGGTGCACTAATGAGACAACCACGACCCTGTGGGAACCTCACACGTTGAGCTTTGGCACTGAACGACGTATCCCGTGCGGAGCAAACCGCCGAGAAGCCACCTGGGATCACACCCTTAAGCCGGGAAGATCTGTCCTAACCTTGGGCGTCTCTCGACGTCGTCAGATCAGTGGCCTTTATTCGTACAGGAGCCTCGCCTAACGAGGTGCAACAGCTGGTCTACACGCCAACCGGCGCGTCGTCAAGGAGCCGAAGGAACGAGTGTCGACTCGGCACCACTCAATCCACCGAGGCGGCCGTGTCGTTAATCTGCCTGCGGCTGCGTCGTCGAATCGTTTTGCGAAAACGCTGGTGTCGCGTCAGGGTCGACAATGTCAGCGTTGCACGCCGCATGCAGGTCACCTGCCGTGCTGGCGGTCCGCACCTGATCTCCTCGATAACTCGATACTGTTGTCCAATCCAGGGTCGCGCACGTACCAGCAAACGTCGTCAACGCTGGCACCTATCGAGGTGTGATGCGACTGCAGAATCGACCTACCTGCTGGCGTCCAGAACGCGTTCGCCGTGCCGCCAATCTGGGTCAGTTCTGTCGCGCGTCGAGACGGTCGACGGCCTAGTGCGCGGCAACAGTGGTCACGAGCTGGAACTTCTCACCGTGGCGATCTGGCTTGCGTTGGCCGCAGCCGCCCCTTCGGCCAACTCGGTCAGCAGTGGAGGCACGTCCAACCGTGCCAGCACCGCTTCGATAAGCACCATTCGATCGCGATGTGCGGCCGCGCCACTCAGGGCGGCCTCGAGCTGACCACAAGTCTGCGCCTTATAAACCAGAACGTTGTTGGCGCCCAGTGCCTTTGGGAGGTCTTTCCAACGCCAGGCCACGATGTTGTTGTAGTAGGCGTCACGACCATGGATTGCCCGTTCGACCGCATAGCCGTCGTTGTTCACGACCACCACCACCGGCGTCAGGCCCTCGCGGGCAAACGTGCCGAGTTCCTGGATCGTCAACTGCGCGGCACCGTCGCCGATCAGCAGCACAGTGCGGCGGTCCGGGTGCGCCAACCCAGCGCCGAGCGCCGCCGGCAACGTGTAGCCGATCGACGCCCAGAGCGGCTGTCCGATGAACGTCACGCCCCTGGGCAGTCGATGGGCCGCCATGCCATAAAACGACGTGCCCTGGTCGGCAAGCACCACGTTGCCCGGGGTCAGTCCGCCAGAAAGGCTGTTCCACAACGCTTCCTGGGTGAGCGGCTGCTCGCGTGCCGGTGGCTCGGAATGAATCTCAGACGAGGCCGGTGGCAGCGGTTGCGACCGGATCCCGCGCCGTTCGAGGATCCCGGTCAACGCCTGCAGCGCCGCCTCGATATCCAATGGCGCAAAGAACTGGCCGGCGACGACGCTCTGGTTATGCCCAACGTCGATGGTGCGCGATGGATCAATGTGTTGGGTGAAAAAGCCGCTGACCATGTCGGTGAATTGCACGCCAGCGGTGACCAGCACAGGTGCCTCCTCGATGGCCCTGCGCACCCGTTCGTTGCTGGCCGCGCCGGCATAGATGCCCAGAAACGTCGGTGAGCTCTCGTCGACCAGGCTCTTGCCCCACATCAAGGTCGCGTGCGGGACCACGTCGGCGGCCAGCAACGCCTCCAGTTGAGGAACCGCCTGCAGTCGGTGCACGAGCAGATCGGCCAGCACCGTCACCTGATGATCGCCGATGAGTTCCGTTGCCGCCTTGGTGAACAACGACAACGCTCGTGGACTGGTGCCGCCGGTGTACCGGGGCAATGGGCTGGTCGGTGGTTCGGTGGGAAAGCGGGCGACATCGGTTGCGATCAGAAGATAGCCGGGCAGCTTCTGCTCACGTACCTCCGAGAGCACCCGGTCGATCTCGCGGGTTGCGGTCGCAGGAGCCAAGTTTGCTTGAGCGCAGGTGATTTCGCGCGCAATACGAAAGAAATGCTCGAAGTCGCCGTCACCGAGGGAGTGGTGGACAACCCGGCGGGCGACCTGGGCGTCCTTCGACGGGGCGCCGACGATGTGCACCACGGGAACGTGCTCTGCGTAGCTGCCTGCGATCGCATTGGCGGCCGACAATTCGCCGACCCCGAACGTGGTGACCAGCGCGGACATGCCACGCAGCCGGCCGTAACCGTCGGCGGCGTATCCGGCGTTGAGTTCATTGGCGGTGCCCACCCAGCGGATCTGTCTGTGTGCCACCACATGGTCGAGGAACTCGAGGATGAAATCGCCCGGCACCCCGAACACCTCGGTGACGCCAAGTTCGGCCAGACGGTCCAGCAGATAATCGCCGACGGTATATGCGGTATCCACAATTTTTGACGGTACGCCCGCCGTCCGGGGCTAGCGTCGGTCACACGCGCCGCTTAGTTAGGCGGCGCACTCCGAACAAATGAGCCGGCCGTCCCTGTTGCTCGCCAACCGGCTGCGGTGGTGCACTAGAAAGCAGCTGGAGCAGGTGAACTCGTCCCGCTGTTTGGGAAGCACGCGCACCAACAGAAGCTCGTCGGCCGAAAATTCTGCATCTGGGAGGTCAAGGACCTCTGGCGAATCGGATTCGTCTGCATCGATCACCGACGACTGCGCGACGTTGCGCCGCGCCTTAAGGTCATCGAGCGAGTCCTCCGGCATCTCATCGACTTCGGCGTTCCGTGGTTTGTCGTAGTCCACAGTCATCGCAGTGCCCCTTCTAACACGTTGCATCCAGGCCTTGTATTAGCGTCAAACGCCGGAGCGGATCCGATTCGCGCCCACATTGCGGTGCGTTCTGTGTGATTTACATCACGTTGTCTCCGCCGCGTAGCAACGCCTGTGGTCCGGGGATCCAATAGAGCCACGGCATGCGCGCCTAGCTCGTTGGCTTGAGCGTGGTCAGTCAGCCCAGGCCGAGGCCGACGCCCCCCTCGAGTTCCACTTCGACGCCCGGCACATTATTTGTGGTGTTCGCATTGGGGTTGGGCACGCAGTCATCGACCTCCACACCTGACGACACCTCGCTGGAACACACCGCCACGCGATTGGAGGAATCGGCCAGGGCGTTCGGTGCACCGCTAATCGCGATCACGGCGGCAGCACCCGCCGCTGCCAAGAATGGGGCGGTTCGCCAAAAGATTTTTCGGGACATCTTCTGCAATTATTACCCGGTTATTGGTGGTGGTAGCACCGGTCGCGAGCTACTAGTGCGCATTGTCCCACGGATTGACCATACGGATGCCTGTGTCGACGAAGTCGTCGACATGCGGATTGGTCAGTCCGCAGTATGGCCTAGCCGGCCGAATCAGGGTCGCGTGTGGCGAGCAGACCGTGAATTGCGCTGGGCGACAATTGCAGTTTCGACAAGAAGCCCGCTGCTGGGCTTGCTGCCACCACTTCGGCGAACTCCTGAGCGTCATGGGTGGAGATGAGTATCACCGCCGAACGGGAGCACCAGCCCCGGCGGTCAAGCTGCTCGACAAGGTCGAAGCCGCTCTCGTCGCCGAGATACACGTCGACGAGTGTGACATCGGGGCGGTATTCGTCCATACACTGCAGCGCCTCAGCGATTGTCGAAGCCGTACGAATGTCACTGAAGCCGTCGTACTTGAGCATCCGAGCGGCCGTTTTGAGGAAAGCGGCATTATCGTCGACGATAAGGCAGCGCAACTGCTCGCCGCGCAACATCATGGCTCAGTTTCCTACCGCTAGCTGACATTCCACATTCCTGCTAACTGGTATCAGACTATGCCTGCTACCTGGGAGTGTGAGGGACGGCTGCCAACGGCACGGTTCCCGTCGGGGCCACGACGCCGGTGTGGTGCTCACTCCCTCAGGGGCAGCACGATGCTGATGCGGGTCCCCTTGCCCCTCGGGCTGTGCACTTTCAGCTCCGCCGATCGCGGACACCCGGTCTTGCAGGCCACCAAGCCCGCGGGACGCCGTGGTGTCCGCTCCGCCGATCCCGTCGTCAACGACTTCAACCTGGAGACTGCCGTCACGGACAGCGGCGGTCACAGCGACGTGGCGAGCCTGGGCGTGCTTGATGACGTTGGTTAGCGCCTCGCTGATCACAAAGTACGCGGTCGACTCGACCGCGGGTGCGAACCGCTGGGCCGGAACGTCAACGGCCACGGCCAGCGGCATCCGAGACAGTAACGGCGTGACGCCCGCCTGCACGCCGCCGCGAGTCAACGCGGGCGGCAGGATCCCTTGTGCCAACTCACGTAGTTCCGTGTTGGCGTGCTCGGCCTGCTCCAGCGCCTCCTCCACCAGTTCGCGCCGCGCCGCAGGATCTGGCCCGTCGAGGTTCGCCAACGCGGCTCTCAGGGTCATCGCGGTGGCGGCGAGGCGCTGCTGGGCGCCGTCATGCAGATCTCGCACCACCCGCCGGCGTTCATCGTCGGCAGCGGCCACCACCCGAGCTCGAGCGGCCACCTCCTGACGTCGCCGCTGCTCAGCCGACCGCGCGCACACTGGCGACGTGCACGTACAACGCCCCGGCCACCACGGCGGCGAACGCGAGCGCCTCGGAGACGAGACCGCTGAAGTGGTGAACCGGCTCAAGGTGGAAGTAGCTGAATTCGAGGGCACCCACCGTGGAGCCTAAGAGCCCCATCGCCACGTGCCATTTGGCGGCCAAAAACAGGATCACGGGGATGTAGAGGCCGTCGAGCGCTCCCGTGTCGAACACAAGCTTCAACGGGTAGATGAGCAGGGTAACCGCCGTAACCGTCAGCACAGAGCTAACCAGACCCGCCGGCGTGGAGGCCGGCACGCCCGGATCCAGCCAAGTCCGAAGACTGACCACACCTCACCTTACGTAGGTCGGTGGTCCCCAGTCAGGAAAAATTCAGCGCGGGAATGCTCGTGCGTGGCTGCCATGCACGTCCGGGGTGTCGGTGGGCAGGCAACAAAAAGAGCCATCGGTCGCGATTTGCCGGTCTATCCGCTGTTGTTTGTGCCAGATTCATCTGGCCACGGAATCGTTGGCAATCATCGACCGGCAAAACGCCCTGGCAGAGAGGAGTGCCCGGTGGCAGTGCCAAGGGCCCGGCGGGCATCGAGCATTCTGATCGCTGCGTTGGCGCTGGTTGGGTGCGGCACCAGCTGGGCGACGCCGGCCGACACCGAGCCGGTCGGTCCGGGCCCGAATGGCACCGTATTGCCGACGGGTTACCGGGTGACACCAGCCGGAGAGCAGATCAGGTTGGGAGACCTGCCGCTGGGTGCGGCTGCGTCGCCGGACGGGCACCTGCTGGTGGTGAGTAATGCCGGAGAGGGCACCCAGTCGTTGCAGGTGATCGATACGGCAACCGGTGCAGTCGTCCAGACGCTGGCTTATCCCAAGCCGGAGGCGGTGTTCACCGGCGTTGCATTCAGCGGCGACGGTCAGCGCCTCTTTGTCTCCGGCGGCGGCAACAATGTGATCCGCACATTCAACCTCGGCAACGGCCGTCTCGCCGAAACGGCGCCGTTACGACTGCCTGCAACGTCTGACGACGGCGCGCCGATCAACGCGTTCCCGGCTGGTCTGGCGATTACCGGCGACGGCCGAGTGCTGGCCGCCGACCGCCTCGCGGATGCGGTCACCGCCCTCGATCCCAATACCGGGGAATCGCTGACAATCGGGATCGGCCACGCACCTGGCGCAGTTGTGGTGTCACGCGACGGCAACCGTGCGTGGGTGGCCGAGCAGGGGGCCGACACGGTCCGCGTCCTCGACGTCTCGCCGGGCCAGTTAGCGGCTGTCGGAGACATTCGTGTCGGCACCCATCCCGCTGCACTGCTGTTGGACAAGAGCGGATCTCGGCTGTTCGTCGCGGCCGCCGACAGCGATGAGGTGACCGTGATCGACACCGGCACCTCCACGGTCGAAGGCACGATCGCCCTGGCACCGTATCCGGGCGCGCAGGCCGGTGCCAATCCGGTCGGGCTCGCGCTTTCCGAAGACGACAAGACGCTGTTTGTTGCCGACTGCGGTGACAATGACATCGCGGTCGTCGACACCGATCGGCTAGCGGTGCGCGGTCTGATCCCGACCGGGTGGTATCCGAGCACGGTGACCGTGATCGGGTCGAAGTTGTTCGTCACCAACGCCAAAGGCTTCGGAGCGGGCCCCAACGCGGGGCCCGGGCATCCCGATCCCACGCGGCCCGACGACCCTGCTGCGCCCGATCAGTACGCCGGGTCGATGATCGCCGGAACCTTGTCCGTAATCGGCCGCTTCGACCAGGCCCGGCTAGAGAGCTGGACGGACCAGGTGCACGCCAACAACGGTTTTGACACCCTCGGTGCGGTTCGCGGGCCCGGGCGATCGCCGGTGGTGCCCCTACATCCGGGGCAATCCAGCCCAATCAAGCACATCATTTACGTTGTCAAAGAAAACCGCACCTACGATCAGGAGTTCGGTTCACTCGGCAAAGGCAATGGCGACCCGTCGCTGAATCTATTCGGTGACGAATCGGCTCCCAACGCGCGTGAGTTGCAACGCCGTTTCGTCACGCTGGACAACTTCTATGCCGACGCAGAGGTCAGCGCCCAGGGCTGGATGTGGGTGGTAGCCGCGAACTCCAATCCGTACACCGAAAGCGGTTGGCCAGCAAATTATTCCAATCGTAATTTTCCGTACCCGGCGGAGAATGGGGACCCGGCTATCGCGCCGAACGCCAATCCCGCCGATGCCTACATCTGGGACCGGCTCGCGGCGTCTAGCGTGTCTTTTCGCAATTATGGCTTCTACGTCGACCTCAACAGCACTGCTGAAGCGCGCGCCGAAGACCCGGCACTGGACGCTAACACCGATCATGAGTATCGCGGCTTCAACTTGAAATGCCCCGACAGCCCCAACACTTTTGTGCCGCTTGATGATTGCGGTTCACCGCGGATCACCGAGTGGCAACGCGAGTTTGACCAATACGTCGCGACCGACACTCTGCCCACGGTCGAGTTCGTGCGTCTGCCCAGCGATCACACCGCCGGCACGGCGCCCGGGTATCCCACCCCGCGGAGCTACGTGCTCGACAACGACATCGCCCTGGGCACGCTGGTCGACACCGTCTCGCACTCTAAATACTGGCCTGAGACTGCGATCTTCGTCACCGAAGACGACGCGCAAGACGGACCCGATCATGTCGATGCGCACCGCACCGTTTCTCAGGTCATCAGCCCCTACACCCAAACCGGCGTCGTCGATTCCGCCCTCTACACCACTGCCTCGATGCTGCGGACCATAGAGTTGCTGGTGGGGCTGTCGCCACTGACCCAGTTCGACGCGTTCGCCACGCCGATGGCCAACGCGTTCACGATCGAGCCCAACACCACCACATATGAGCTGAGAACGTCGATCACGCCCGGTGAGACTGCAGCCACTCCCCCTCTCGCGGCTGCCATCAATCCAGCGAACGCGCCGATGGCGCAGCAGTCGCAAGCGCAAAACCTCACCGTGGCGGACGCGATTGACGAAGACACGTTCAACCGCGCTATCTGGGCATCGGTCAAAGGACCGGTTTCGGAGATGCCACGGCCACGGCACACCGTATTCCCTGATACCGCGCCGGGCGCCGCGGTTCTCGCGGACGGCGACGATCACTGACCTGCTCCGGTGAAACGCGCGGCAGCCGAGGTGATGACGGCCGAGAGCGTTGCGGCGGGCTGAGATCGCCCCGACCGACGCGCTGGCTGCACTCGGACCATCACAAGCTTGCTCTTGCCCACCGATACATTGGTGCTATGACAACCCCCATCGTGCTCGGCATCGTCGTGCTTGCCTCCGTCGCGTTAAGCCTCTGGCTCGTGCAGCGGGGCGGTCGCAATCGCTGAGGGTTGCTGTGACTGCGTTGCCACCGGGTCCCAAGTTGTTCCACGATGCAACGCCGACCAGAGTCTCGCTAACCATTGTTGACGAGGTTCGCGAGGAAAGCGGGTAACCGGCCAGCGCCAAAGTCATAGAACCGCGCCCACTGCGGCTCGATCGAGATCCGCACCATCTGCATGTGCACCGACCGCACGTTCCGTTCGAACTCGGCAAGTTCGGATTCCTCCAATGAATTCGTCGATGCCGCAATGTACTCGTCGGGGACGCCCTCGACGGTTTCCATTGTGGCGAGGCCACGCACCAGGAGGGCCTTCGCCTCTTCTGGCGTGGTGCCGGTGTCGATCGTCAATGCGACCTCGGGGCGGGACGAAAGCGCCCGGACCTTCGGGGAGGTCGGTGCCGTGCAGACAACGATGCGTTCGCCGGTCCAGTAGAACCCGACAGGGATAACTCGCGGAAACCCATCGTGTCCGTTGTAGGCGAGCCTGGCCAGAGAGCCGGAGAGCAGCTTCTGGGCGTCGGGGTGGCGAAGCTCCCGAGCCAATTCCTGCGTGTTCATCACACTCGTACCACTACCCGGTCCGGCCGAGCTCCTACCCGGTCCGGCTGAGCTGCTCAGCGTGCGAGGACGATGCGGCCCTCGGTGTCGTTACCACGCGGATTGACCGCATCGGCGACGCTAGCTTGTGCCCGTTCGGGGCGACGATTGTCGGAACGTACCCCGCGCCGCGCGTAGCGGAAATTGACACGTCGGTGACGGAGGTGAACCTCCCGCCCGGCCACACCACGCTGGCGACAACGGAGCGATCTCCGGCGACGTGAATGGCGGTGTCGACGCCGCCGCCAAAAACGTCCCGCAGCTTCTGAATTGATTGTGTGGCGTTTGCGCCGTCCGGAATGACGACGTCCGCGCCGAGCTCCCCCATGCTAGGTCAGCCTGCTCCGGGAGGGTGATTGCCGCGACGACGGCACCGCGTGCTTTCGCCAGCTGTAGCGCGAATCCGCCGACCCCGGTCCCGTGCTCGGTTAAACAATTAAGTGTCGTCAGCATTCCCGGTTCAACGATTAAGTTAGAATGAGGACATGAGTACCGCGCGCACGACTCGGTGGCTAGACGTTGAGGAACAGCAGGTCTGGGCGCAGCTGTCGACGATGATCCTCAGGTTGCAGCCGGTGCTCAGCGCACAGCTGCAGCGCGAGTTCGGCATCAGCCAGTTCGAGTATCTGATGCTGGCGCGTCTCTCGGAAGCGCCGGGATCGATGCTTCGGATGAGCGCGCTTGCCACGATCACCGGCAGCTCGCTGCCGCGGTTGTCCCAGGCTGTCGGTCGCCTCGAAAAGCGCGGTTGGATATCACGACAGCCCGACATGCACGACAGTCGGTACACAGTTGCGGTTCTGACCCCCGCGGGACTTCGCCGACTCGAAGAAGCCGCCCCCTCGCACGTAGACGCAGTGCGCGAGTTCGTTTTCGACCGGTTGACGCGGGCTCAGGCCCGGCAGCTGGGCGCGATTTCCCAGCGCATTCTCGACGGACTGCCGCGGGACGACAGCTGGCCCAGCACCACACCATCCTGATCGCCTAATGCCCTTTGTCTCGGCGGGACAGAGCGCGCACCAACGGTTGCCGACGTGGTTTGGGTTGTAGGTCCTCGGCGATCCACCGTCCGGCAAGTGGTGTAGATCACTTGACTTCCCGGAATTGCAGGTCCGGCATCCCACTTGTAGGTGCCAGGAAGCCACTTAAACATTGAAGTGGCGACACGCGGGACAGGGAAGAGGAGCCAAGTCATGAGCACCGATACACGCCTGGTAGTCAGAGTGGGCCGCTTGACCGTCCGCGCGGTACTGTCCACAATTTTCGCCGCGCTGGCCGTTGCCGGGGTCCTCGTCGGCTCGCTTGCCGCGCCGGCGCAGTTCTCTGCCCGGGCGGCTGCCGCCAATGACTCTTGTTCCAATATCGAAGTCGTGTTCGCCCGCGGCACGTTTGAGGCACCCGGTGTTGGCGCGACCGGGCAAGCGTTCGTCGACGCGCTCAACGCCCGCCTGCCAGGCAAGACGGTCGACGTGTATGCGGTGAACTACCCTGCATCGTTGGACTTCGGGCAAGCTGCGGACGGAATCGCCGACGCCAGCAACAAGATTGAGACGATCGCGGCGAGCTGCCCGAACACGAAGATCGTGGTCGGCGGTTACTCGCAGGGCGCCGCAGTAGCCGGTTACACCACCACAGACACCGTTCCCGCCGGATTCGCCCTGCCAGCCGGTATCACCGGGCCGATGCCTCCTGCGATCGCCGCGCACGTCGCGGCAGTGGTGCTGTTCGGAACACCGGATACCTGGTTTCTAAACTTGGTGGACCACAACGCACCACCCATCACGATTGGCCAGCTCTACACGGCGAAAACCCTTCAGCTGTGTGCGACCGGCGACCCGGTGTGCTTCCCTGGTGGCCTCGACCGGGCCGCGCACAGTTCGTACAAGAACAACGGAATGGCCGACCAGGCGGCCGATTTCGCCGCCCGTCAGTTGGTCGCTCCTGCGCCAGCGGCGACGGTGCAGCTGACTGCAGGCGCGATCGGCGCCAGCCAGAGCGCTGATGAGCCGCCTGCGGCGCCCGCACCCGAGGTTGACCCGCCACTGGGCAACTGAACGACACCGTCACCGCGCAACCGGTGATGACCCACCAACGGCCGAAAGTCGGTCCCCACAGGACTACTTCCGGCCGTTGGTTAATTCGGCGGCGGTCTGCAGAACATCGATCAGTACAGATATCGGTGCCGCTCGGGCGCCCGGGAGTCGCGCCTCACAGGGCCAAACTCAAAGCGCCAACCAGGATCATCGCCGCGCCCGCGAACCTGCCACTCACGTCACCGAATGGGATCGTCTTCTCCAGCAGGACGAAGATGGCGATCGCCGCGATCCACAGCAGGTTCATCACGCCGCCGACGAACAGCAATCCCATCAAGATCCAGCAGCAGCCCACGCAATAGGCGCCGAGCCTGAGTCCCATGCGGAAGGCGCCGAGGTTGCCGGTGCGCCAGTAGCGGGACAGGAAGTGCGCTGGGGCGCGGCAGTTCCTAAGGCAGGCATTCTTCAACGGGGTGAGCTGGTAGACGCCCGCCGCGATCAGCAGCGCCGCTCCGAACACGGCGCTTCTGGACACCATCATCGGGGAGAGCAACGCGGCCTGATCAAGACCATGCTGAGCGATGGTGGCCACGAGACTGAAAATCGTCCACATCGCGATGTAGCCGGTGACGAAGACGAACGTCGGGGCCAGCGGATTGTGCTGGGCCGCGGCCTTCCGGGCGACTGCGGCGTACATCAGGGTCATTGGTGCCGCGGTGGGAACCATCATGGCGACCATCATCACGGCCCACATCGCCAGTCTCAGGCCGAACTCCGTTGCCGTCCACGGCTGCATCCCGGTCATGGCGTCCATCATCGGCGCCATCGATTTATCCCTCATGCCCGCTGACCCGCTCGCCATTCGGCGCGCTGTCATCACGACGTAAAACCAGGCCGCGACCGTGATGCCGCCCAGACCGGCCGATACGGCGAGACGGTCTCGGTGGCGCCAGACCCCAGACGCGGTCAGCGAATCAGTCCGTTCTGGTTCATGTGTACATCGTTGAACTGGCAGTAGCTGTCCTTGAAGTCAAGCTCGATTCCCGCCCGGGCTGTGGTGTTGCCGTTGCCCATCTCGGCATAGATATAGCGCGGCCCATCCGGCGTATTGAGGCGTATCCTGTTCGCCAATGCTCGGCTCGACGGCCTGGGCAGCGGCGTCCCGCGTGACTCGGCTAGCCCTTCAATCGTGAGGCTGGCCATTCGCTGATCGACATCGATCGACAGTTCGATCGGTGCATACAGCGTGTCCAGCACGGTCGACATCATGCTGTTGTACACGAAGAAATGCGTTGCCCCGGGGGCAGTCGACTCGCCATGAAGGATCTTGCGCAGTGCTTCTCGCTGAGCTGGATCCGCCCGTTCGTCGATGATGACCTGTTGCGTGCCGTTGCCCTCGTGTACCTCACCCGGCCAGAACATGAGCACCGCATAGTCCAGGCCGTCGAGGTTTGTGTCGTTGAAGTTTCCCTCCTCGATGTGGCCGCACATGAACGCCTCGCAGTGCCCATGGGTTGACTTCGCACCGAACTGGCACGGGCAGCCCCAGGCGCAGTTGCAGTTCTCGAACTCCGTACCGCGAATCATCCATCGATCAGCCACCGGACTATCCTCGTTTCTCGCATGCTCTGACGTTGTGTTGCGCCGATCGCCTTGCGACGATTGATTGATACATCACCTAAATCTACTACTGTGGCGGTCAAGGGGTGCCCGGATTCAACCGCATGACCAACACCTCCGAGAGAGAGCAGGACATGACCGACGCGCCAGAGGCCAACATCGGCCTGGTTCGGACCTTGATCCGTGCCGTCGACAATGCCGACCACCACACCATCGCAGCGCGCACAGCGACAGACGTGCATTTCCGCTTCGGAAATGCCGCCCCCACCAGCACCCAGTCCGAGCTCCTCGCAGCAGCCGAGTCCTTTCGTGCGTCAATCGCCGATCTGCGTCACACCGTCCTCGACATATGGGGGGTCGACGACACCACAGTGATCGCAATCATGGACGTCTACTACCGGCGACTCGACGGCCGCGAGCTGAACTTGCCGTGCTGCAATGTTTTTCGGGTCCGCGACGGTCTGGTTGACACTTACCTCATCTACATGGATGTCAACCCGGTGATCGCACCGTAGCGCCGGGCCGATCGATGGCGGTGGCACACAACGTCACTTGCCGTTCTCCTCGATCATTTCACCGCGGTCCATGCCCAGGGGGGCCGGGCGACAGCGGCATCGTCGCGCGCGCGCAGATCACATGGTGCGTACTCAGAGGGGTACAGGCGGCAGCGAAGAGTTGTGGTTGAGACTCGCCTGAACGTGTTCCAACGCCGCGGTGAAAGGAGAAACAAGCTCGTCGGGCAACGGGTCAAAGAACAATTTCCGGACAAGCGCGACATGGCCCGGCGCGGCCGCGACGATTGCGCTCATACCTTTCTTGGTCAAGAGCGCGTCGGTCGCCCTGCCGTCGACTTCGGACTGGACGCGTTTGGTGAGGCCGCGCTCGCACAGTCGTCGAACCTGGTGGGAAACCCGGCTGCGTTCCCACCCGATTAAAGCGGCCAGATCGGTGACCTGTAGCCGGTGCTCCGGCGCGTTGCTCAACGCGTTGAGCACGTGATAGTCGGCCAACGAGAGTTCACTGTCCCGTTGTAACTGACGGTTGATCTCATAGTTCATGCGCAACTGGACGCGCATATAGGCTAGCCAGGCCCGTTTTTGTGAGGGCGACAACCAGGGACTTTCGCCAGGGGTTGAGCGACGCGAGCGTGGCATTTCACGATCTTTCTATTGGACTTTTCACGCTTATTATCCGCATCCTCAAGCCGGCGCAGCATCACCCCGTTCGATCCAGCGGGATGATGGCATGCAGTGTCGTGCCGCTTCCGGCTGAACTCGAGATCTGCAGCTGCCCCCCTAGCGCTTCGACGCGGTCTTTTAGACCGATGAGACCGGTGCCCTTGTCGGAATCGGCTCCCCCCACACCATCGTCGGAAACCAACAGATGGAGATTTTCGGTGTCGACGTTGACCCGCATCGTCACCTCGGAGGCTTGGGCATGTTTAGCGGCGTTGGTGAGCGCCTCGGCCGCAACGTAATACGCGGCCACCTCGACCAACTCAGGCAGCCGTTGCTGCACTCCGACATCGACGGTGACCGGGATCATCGAACTCCGCGCCAGTGTCTTGAGCGCCGGCCTGAGGCCTCCCCTTGCCAGTATCGCCGGGTGGATTCCGTGAGAGATTTCGCGCAACTCCTCCGCGAGACCGGTGAGCCCCGATTGGATACTGAAAAGCTGTTCCTTGAGTTCGTAAAGTTCGGGCGGAACCGCTTCTGCAGCCAGGCGCACGCGTAGCCCGAGTGAGACCGCACGCTGTTGGGCCCCGTCGTGAAGGTTTCGTTCCAAGCGGCGCCGGGCCTCATCGGCGGCCGCGACGATTCGTGCGCGGGAGGCCATCAGCTCAGCCCGGCTCTGTGCACTTGCGATTGCAGTGGCGAGCAATTCCGTGAATTCGGTCATCCGCTGCTCTGTATCGGGTGGCAGCGGTCCGCACCCTGATCCGACGGCGATCATTCCCCAAAGCCGGCCGTTGACGTGTATCGGCATGCCGACCGCTGAGCGCAGCCCCTCCCGCGAGTACGGCTCGCCACCAGTCAAGTCGCAATAGTCATCGACACGCGCCGCCCGCCCGGTGCGCCGGACCGTTGCGGTCAACCCGGTCTCCGGAAACCCTTCCCAGCGCTCGCCCACCCGGACATGCGGACCAATAGTTCCCTGATTGGCAACGAGCGTCGCACTTCCATCAAGCTCGTACCGAATAGTCCTGGCGGTTCCGCCGCCGAAGTGCCGCTGAGCCTCTTTGGTGACGGCGGCAAAGACCGTGTCAGGCGCTGCGCCGCTGGCGATCAAGACCGCCAGGCGTCGCAATGAAGCCTGCGTGTCGGCGAGCTCGCGCAATTTCTGCGCGGCCTCGACGTTGGCCATCTCAGCGGACTCCCTGCGGTTTCTGCGCGTGATTCGGAGCTCCGACCATCAGCGTCTTCCGGACAAGTGTTGTTATCAAGTCAACACATTTCATCACCGCTGTCGTCCATCCGTCGTACCTGCTAACGGTGGGACGTCTGCGTACCTAAGGACGGCCAAAATATGGTCCGGCCAACCCGTCACAAGGGCTAGCGCTGCCGTGCTGAAAGCTGAAGATAGTTGGCGTGGACGAAACGATGTCAGCGGTATTCGGCCAGTCGGGGCCGAATACCCACGGCCACTAGGACAGTGACGAGGATCGCGCCGGCGAGCGGGATGAACAGTGTCCAGCCGGAGCCTGCGCGTTCGGCGTCGGCGATCGAGCGGTCGAACGCGCGCTGGTTGATGTCGATCAGCCCGAGGAGCGCTTTGTCGAACTGGTAGAAATCGAAGTTGGATTGGCCGGGGTCGTTGCCGGTGCCAAAAGCGATGGCATCGCGGAGGTCGGTGCGCGCCTTCTCGCGCATGGTGCGGTCGGCCCGCTCGAAGGTCTGGTACGCCGCCAGCGTCTGCTCGGCTGCGGCTCGCTCGCCGGGAAAGGTGATGTTCTTCAGCTCGGTGCCGAAGAAGCCGCCGATCTGGACGTCGTCATGGTTCCGCTGGTATGCCTGCAGCGCCTTGGCGAGGGCGTCGTCGTAGTCGTCGATTCGGTCCGCGTGGACGTCGGCGAGCGAGTTCGATTTGTCGAGAAACGCCTGCTGGAACTTCGCCGCGTTCTGCGGATCGACGAGATAGCGGCTCTCGTCGGCGTTCGCGTCGTATCCGACCGCACGCGCCTGCCGGAGGGCAAGCAGCGAATCGAACGCGTCCTGCTTCGCGGTGCGGAGGTGGCCGGAAGCCGTGCCGAGCGCGCCGAAGCCTGCGACGAGCAGCACGGCAACCACAACGGTAGCCGCCAGCAATCCAGGATTGATGCGCCGGCGGGTGGTGATCCGCAGCAGCACTTGCAACCCGACCAGCACAGCGAGGATCGCGATGCCAAGCACCACGAGCCAGATCTGTCCGGTCGCCGTGGAGCCGCGAGTGTGGTCGTAGGCACGATTCAAGGTCGTACTGTTGGCCACGGTGAGCTGGTGCGCGCTGTCTAGGGTGCCCCGCATCAGGCTGGTCGCCTGCCGGTAGGGGTCGAGAACGTCGGGCGACGGCCGGCCGGCGGGATTGCCGTCACGGTCCTCGAGCAGGATCGTGTCGGCGGCCAGCGCTTCGTACCGGCCGAACTGATCGAGCAGGTCGCGGATCGGCTTCTGCGCCGAGTCGTCGGCTCCTGCGATCGTCGCAGCCTCTTGCAAGTCCGCATCTGCCTGGACGCGGTCGCGGTCGTAGGCGGACAGTGCGTCCGACTTGATCTTGGCGAGCACTGGATCGTTACCTGCGAGAAGGACGTTCGCCAGCTGGGCGTCCATGTCGGCGAGCGCGAAGTACAGGTCCTCGGCCGCGGTCACGCCCGGGGCGGTGCGTTTGCCGATCACGTCGATGCCGCCCTGCACGCTGCGCGCCGACGTGACCAGGACCAGGCACGCGACGATGGTGAGCACGACCGCGATCGCCGCGAGCAGGCGGATCCAGGAGGGGATGTCGGAGCGCTCCGGTAGTAGGCGCCGCGGCTCGAGCCCGCCGTGACCAGCTCGTGCCCCTCGGCCCCGCGGCGATTCGAGCACGGTCAGTATCATTGCCGCTCCAAATCTGGTTTCGGTGCCAGGATTGTGATCGTCGTCCAGGCACCGATGTGAATACGGTCGCCGTCCTTCAACACGACCGGCGTGTCAACGGCGATCGGGTCGGAGGCTTCGTTGAGCGTGGTGCCGTTGGTCGACCCGGGATCGACCAGCGCCCAGCCGTCGCCGGGCTGCGCGACGAGGATGGCGTGCAGGTGCGAGACGCCCGGATCCTGTGGCGGGCCGGTGAGGTCGATCTCGGGCGTCAGGCCCTGCGAACGGCTGCGCCTGCCGATGCGGAACTGCTTGCCGCTCAACGGGAAGACCCGCTCCGGGCAGACGTTCGGGAACGCCACCTGGTCGGCGTCCGGGCCGCCTTCGTCGCGGACCGCTTCGTAGTAGGCGCGATCGGCGGCGACCGTCGCCGTCCAGGCACCCCGTCCGGCGGAGGTCGGACTCGAGGCCGATCGTTGGCCGCTCACGAAATCGTAGCTGCAGCCCTCACAGAAGCGTCCGCTGCGCGGCTCACCGCATTCGGGGCACGGTTCGCCGGTGGGATCCGGCGCCGGTGTGGTTGTCGCCGGGGCGATCTCGCGCCCGCAGACGTCGCAGAAGTCGGTGGTCGACGACTCGTGGCCGTCCGGACAGGTCGCCATGTCACTCCTGTTTTCTGACGCGGGACGTCTTCGTCGACCGGGTGTCGAGCGTCATCGCGTCTTCGGCACTGACTTTCGATTTCAGCCGGACGGTCCCGGTTCGCGCGTCGACGACGTCGACGACGCCGGCGAGCAGCGCGGCGGTCTCGGTGTTGCCGGACTCGTTGGCGAGCTTCACCGCGCGGCCGAGGCGGGCGGTGGCGGTCTCCAGGTCGCCGTCGCGCCTGGCGGCCAAGCCTTCCTGAATGGCGGTGGCGAGCTCGGCCTGCCCCGTGTAGTGCGCCACCTCCGGGCTGATGCGCGTCGACCTGGCGACATCGTCGGTCCAGATCGCCCTGATCAGACCCTGCCCCAACACCTCGGTGGTGTCCCCGGTGGTCCGGACCAGGCTGGCGCGGCTCGCGAGCATGACGTCGCCGAGGTTGCCGGGCTCGACCACGACACACACGTGATAGTCGCGACTCTCCGATCCCCACGCCCCGGTTGGGTAGTCGCCGGTCTGCGGGCCCGTGTCGACGCGTTTCCCGGTCAGGTCCAGCATGTCCGGAGCCACCTGCTTGACGAACTTGATCGTCGCGCCGCGCGGTGTCCACAGCCGCAGCGCGACGTCGGCAACGGACTTGCCCATTGCGGCGGTGGCCATCGCGCGGAAATCGGCGGCCAAGTCCGCCGGGTTCGCGACGATGTCGACCGTCCCGAGCAACGCCTCGGCGATTTTGCGCAGCTCGGCCACCACCCAGTCGGTGCCGACGCCGCGGCAGTCGCAGACGAAGGCGCCTTCGCATTGCTGCAGAGCCCAGTCGAGTTCGGCCGGTGCCTCAGACTCGTCACGGCCGTCGGTGAGCAGGATCGTGTGTTTGAGTCCCGTTCTGCCACCAAACAGTTGGTGCGCCAAGGTTAGCCACCGGCCGATCGCCGTGCCGCCGCGCGGGGCGAGCCGCTCCACCACGGCGGTCGCTTCGGCTTTCGTCACGGGACCGGCCGGAACGAGCTGCGGGGTGGGGGGATATACCATCGTCGCCCTGTCGGTGCCGGCGACCACAGCGAACGCCACGCCGTCGCGCAGGGTGCCGATGGCGGCCGCGGTCGCTTGCTTGGCGGCGTCCATCTTGGCGCGCGGGTAATCCATCGAACCGGAACAGTCGACGATGATGACCTCGGCGGCCGGTCCTGCGCCGTCGCCTGCGACTGCCGGTGCGGTACCAGACGACGTGACCGTAGCGATCGCGTTCACCTCGCGGCCGCCCGCTGGCAGGTACTCGTTCTGATAGATCTCGACTTGGAAGTCCGTGGCGGCAGTCATGTTTCGTTGCTCCTCTGGTTTCTTGCGATGTTCGGAGGAAACGCCACCAGCGCGACGGTGATGTTGTCCCCGCCGCCCGCGGCCAACGCGAAATCGGCGAGCTCCGCCGCGGCGCCGGCCGGATCCTGCAGTGCCGCAGGCAATATCCGCGCAGCGAGTGCGTCCGCTTCGTCGAGGTAGTTCCACAGGCCGTCGGTACACACGAGCACGACCCCGGGACCCTCGGGAACGAATGTACTGACGTGCGGTTCGATGTCGCCCGCATCTGCACCCAGCCACGCCGTGATCGCGTGCGCTTGCGGATCGGCCATCGCGGCGGCCCGGTCGAGCACCCCTGCACCGATCATCTGCGCGGCCCACGAATCGTCGACGGTCAGGCATTGCGACGGTGTGGGGGCCGACGCTGCGGCCAGCCAGTACACCCGGCTGTCGCCTACCGAGCCGACGGTAATCGCGTCCGCCCGAACCACGGCGGAGACGAACGTGCATGCGGGCGAGTGATCCTCGCGGTAGCCGACGCCGATCTTCGCGACCGCCGCGGCGGCCGCAGCGACTGCGTCGTGTGTGGCGGCGCCAGCGTCGGCACCGCCGCGCAGCCCATTGGAGAGCGTCGCGGCGCCCTGATCGGCGGCGACCCGCGCGGCGGCGTCGGCGTCGTCGGAGGTAGACACCCCGTCGCAGACCACGACTATCGCGCCTTCGGTCGCGGCGAGCAACTGCAGCGCCATCGCGTCCTCGTTGCGCTGGTGCTGGCTGCCGCGGTCGGTCACACCTGCAAGTACGCCTAGATCTACGGTCGCACGGGCCTTCTCGACGACATGCAGGCCGCACGTGGTGCAGAATCCGTCGCCGTCGAATTCGTCGCCGCCACATGCGGCGCATCTGATATCCGTGAATCCTGATGCGGCAGCCGGGGTCTCGTCTTGAAGCGATGCGCCGCAGTTCTCGCAGAACCGATCACCGTCGGCGCAGCCGGTGCCGCAGGCCTGGCACACCGCGCGGATGTCTTCGGGAACGGTTGTCACGGCGTCAGACCCAGGTCACCGGTCGCACTGCGTTGGCGCGGTTGACGAGATCACGCCGGATCGATCCGTCGGAAGCGAGTCGCGCGAGCTCTCGGTAACGCTGTTCGATGCCCTTGCGCAGCGATCGCTCGTCGAGCCGGCAGCCGAGCACTGTCGCGCCGTCGCGCGAACCGGGCGGGCGGCGTGCCGCCAGCACCCGGGCGGCGTCGAGCACATCGATGCTCGTGCGCGCCTTGCGTTCCGGATCCAGACCGAGCCCGTCGAGGCGCTCGCCCGCCTCAACCAGGTGGCTATCGGTGGCGCCGTCGAGTCGGGCGCGGATCGCGGCCAGCCGCGCGGTGACGTAGTAGCGCGAACTCTCCGGCACCGACTCGGCAGCAGCGACGGCGCCGTCGACGTCGCCCATGCTCAGGCGCGTCCTGGCAAGACCGAAACCCGCACTCGTGTATCCGGTATCGGTCCGCCAGACCCGCTCGTAGACTGTCGCCGCTCGTGGGGCATTGCCGAGGCATTCCTCACAGGCCGCCAACGCGAGCTTGGTTGCCGGCTCGCCAGGCAGAAGACCATAGCTCGTGTCGAACAGATCACGCGCCGTCGCGACGTCGCCGGCCGCCAGCGCGGCCAGACCGCGGTACCAGGTGATCCGCCAGTCGGCGTCGTCGGTCCCCTCGATCGCACCTAGTTCCGTTGCCGCGGCATCGATATTGCCTGCGTCGATGCGTGCCCGTACCAGCGCGAGCCTGATTTCGAGACTCGAGACCGGTGCGGCCTGGAGCACGGCGACTAAGCGGACAGGATCTCCGATGTTCGTCGTGGCGAGAAAGCTTGCGGCCGGATCGGTCAGGTCCACCAGGGGCACCGGCACGGACGAGGCAACGACGCTCGGTCGCAGCGGCGATGGCCAGCCCTCCGCCTCCGCCCCAAACACCACGCGCTCGCCGCCGAAGACGGTAGACAATGCCGGTCGCGGCGTAGCGTCCTGCAGGGCCACGACTTCCCGCAGCACACCGACCACTTGCTCGGCCATTTCCGACGCCGAGCCGAACCGTTCGCCCGGGTCAGCGGCAGTCGCCCGGCTCAGCAGGCGGTGAAACGACGGGTATTGCGCCAGTACGGCGACGTCCGCCGCATCGGGCAGGTCGTAGCGGTAGCGGTGGCGGTAGTCGAAGTTGAACGTCAGCAGTGCGAGCGAGCGACCGACGGTGAAGATGTCGGATTCGACCGACGCGCCTTCGGTTTCGAGTTCCGGAGCGCAGTAGCCGTCGGTCTTGAAGCCCGCACTGTCGTCGTCGTCCATCGAGCGCACGGCGCCGAGGTCGATCAGTTTGAGCTGCTCCTCAGACTGGATCACGTTGTCCGGCTTGAAATCACAGTAGAGCAGGCCGAGTCCGTGCAGGTACCCGAGTGCCGGCAGGATCTCGAGTGTGTAGGCCAGAGCCTGCGCGAGTGGCAGCGCCACGATGTCGCCGTTCGCGTCCCGGGTGGACCGCAGTTCCTTCAGGGAACTGCCGCCCACGTACTCCATCACGATGTAGCCAACCGGTTCGCCGGTCTTCGGGTCCGGATGGCGGACAAAGTTGAAGATCTTGACGATGTTCGGATGCTCGACGGTGGCCAGAAATTGGCGCTCTGCGACCGCTGCGGCCATCGCTTCCGCGTCGCCGCTGTCGAGCAGGCCCTTCAGCACCACCCAGCGATCGCTGACGTTGCGGTCGCGTGCCAGGTAGATCCAGCCGAGCCCGCCGTGGGCGAGGCAGCCGAGCACTTCGTACTGACCGGCCACGAGCTCGCCGGGGGCGAGTTTCGGTGTGAACGAGTATCCAGCGCCGCACTGCCGGCAAAAGCCTTCGGTGCGGCCAGGTGCTCCGTCTCGGCCGCGGCCCACCGGATTGCCGCAGTTGCTGCAGAACCGTTCGTGTTCGGCAACTTTCGGGTCGGCCATGACCGCCGTGGCCGGGTCTCTGTAGGGCACCTGCGGCATGGTGACGAGCCCGGCGCCGAGGCGGCCGCGGCTCGATCCGCCAGTTCGGCCCGAGCGCGACGACGATCTGCTGCTGCCCCGTCGGCTGCCACGTGCGGACCCGGTCCGGTTCGAAGACGCTCCGGACGTGGATGTTCCGGTGGCACTCGGCTCGGTTGCCGCGGCTGGGGCCAGGCCGCAGACGTCGCAGAATCCGTCCTGGATCTCCCCGTGGCAGCCGGGCTGCGTGCACGTGCTCACCGGGCAGCCGTCCGGTCATTCAGCGTGCGCTGGAAGTCTGCGAGCGCGGCCGTGGCGGCGCCAAGGTCGCACGGTGCGGTCGACAGCAACTGCTGCGCGTGATCGAACCGGTCGCAGATGGCGGGATCCTCGCTCAATTGCAGTCGCGCCATCTTCACGCGGTAGGCGTCGAGCCGCCCGCGGAGTTCGTTTCGCCTGTCCAGCAACGCTTCTGCTCCTTTTCGGGCGGCATCCGCGGTGGTCCGCGCAGCTGCTGCTGCCGCTTCCAGTTCGGTGAGTTGGTCGGCCACGATGGTCCAGTGCCGTTGCATACCACCGGATCGCAGCAGCTCCAACCGCTCGCGGAGTCCGGCACCCCCCGCCGTGATCGCAGGAATCGCGGCGTCGATCTTCTCGCCCGCGAGCGCGATCGCGCGCTGCGCGGCTTCCTCGTCTGCGGCGAGCTGATCGAGCGTCGCCGCCAGCCGCGTGGCTCGGTCCTCGGCGGCGGCGTGTTGCGTGGTCAGGGCAGTCAGGCGGGCGTCGATCGAGTCCAGCACTCCTGCCACATCCGTGAGCGGGCCGGGGTCGACGGTCTCACCTACGACGAGCGACAACGGATCCGACAGCGCCTTGGTCCGAAGCGCGTCGAGTGTGCTCGCGACCGTGGCGATCTCGGAGACAAGCGGATGGCCCACCGTCCGCAGGTCCAGAGTCGTGGCTGTCCGTTCGGCCGCCTGGAGCCGATCGTCGCAGCGCGCGAGCTGCGGCGTGAACGTCGAGCGGACGGTGTCCGCTGCGGCGACCAGCCGGGCGACGTCGCGGTAGTCGGTCGTCATCGCATCGACCAGTTCTGCGAGAGTCATCGAGCGGGTGGTCGCGGCGGGTCCGAGCAGCGTGCGGTGCTCGATCGGGATCTCTTCGGGCGCGAGGGTGGCCGCGGGTCCGGTCAGCAGCAGGGTGAGTTCGTCGAGTTCGGGTCTGCCCGGCCAGGCGTGGCGGCTGCGGATCTGGTGCGCGTGCTGGGCGATCGCCTGCACCATCGCGAACCGCGACCACAGCAGAGCGACCTTCGCCCGAGCCATGTTCCACTGTTCGGCGCTGGTCCCGGTCAGCGGCAGCGCACTCAAGAACTTCGTGCCCGGATGGTCTTCGAGCGCGACCAAATTTACGGAAATGTCGGCATTACCGGCATCGAGCCGGGCCAGGGCGCCATCGATCTCGGAGGCTGCGAGCACGACGGGCCCCCTTTGTGGCGACGGTCGAAAGCGGGCGTCGGCCCGGTTCCTTAGGCACATGCTGCCATCAGTCGCTGCGAAAAACGTCATAACTGAGGGCTGAGGCCAGCACACTGCCAGCGGCGGCATCGCACAGAACGAAACCACCACCACCGATATCAGCGCCACCTCAGCACACAGCTCCTCCTGCCCGCCGGACCCTGGGGTGGTGAGTTACGGCGGCACGGTGTGATCGACGCGGTGTGATCGGAGCCGGGGTGAGCGGCGCCGCTGGATAGCCACTTCGAGTTCGCCCGCGTGCATGACGGTCCGCGGTCGCGATGGCCGTGGCGATGCGCGGCGAGCTGCTGAGTGGATATCGCCCGCCCGGCAAATTTGCTGTCCCGCCCCGCATCCTGCGCGGCAAGGTCGGGATCGTGGCATTGGGGCGAAAGACCGCCGCAGCCATGGCAGGCTGGTCATCATGGAACATGTTGGACACATATGTGTGGGTGACGCGCTCGGACCGCGCGATGGCCGAGGTGCAGAGCTTGAACCTCGGGGAGATCGGATGACCGGTATTTCGAGGAAGCTGGCCGCCGGCCTGCTGCTCGGCGCCGCGATGGTGGCTTTCGCGCCGCATGCTTTTGCCGACGACCCTCCCGGCTCGGGCAACATCGGACCGGGTGCCGGCTCCGAGTGCTACCACTACCAGCTCAACACCGTCACCACCGGCTGGGTGCAACCGGCAACGCCGGGGGCCGTGCGCTGCGTGGCGGTGCCCGGTGCGGGATACAAGTGGCTACCCGACAGCGGTCAAAGTGGCTAACGTGGGTTCCGCGCTTCCGGCGTGGTGTGACCCTGCGCCGGTGCGACTGAACTAGCCAGCGCTGCAGGCGCTTACGGCGCGCGCGTCGGTCATGCGGGCACGTGCCACGCCGCGCGCAACCGCCGACGCCCGGTGGGACTTCATCCGGCACGATTCCGAGCACCAGCGCCGGCTATAGCAGCTCGAAGGTGCGGATGGTGAGCGACGACACGTGACTGAGCCTGCTGCAACTGGTAGTTAGAGGGCGGATGCTCCGTCGAGCCCTGGTCGAGCGACGTCGGCGAGATATTGCCATGGCGTGGTGACGGTCGCGGCTGGCGCTGACGCGGAGACGATCGGGTCTTGGTGCTTTCGCGGGTTCGCCACCCACTGAACAATCAGCCCGGCCAGCACCCCGAGCAGTCCGGTGACCACTGCCGCCGTCGGCGACGAACCGGCGATCATCCGGACGCCGAACGCGGCACCAACCGCGAGCAACACGACTCGCGCGGGTGTCCAGCGCGCGGCGGGACCGAGCCGCACGGACAGCCCCATGCCCAGCACCAGGGCGAGCAGGTGCCCGATGGGTGTGAAGTGGCCCCCGGACGCCTTGAACATTGCGATGCCCAACCACCAGCAGATCCAGGACGCTCGCCAGCGGCGCGGCAGGGCGGCGGTGAGTGCGCCCAACACCCCGGCGACCCCGTAGCTGATCCCGACATCGCTGGCGTACGCGATTTTGGTCGGGAGCCAGCCCATGCTGATCGCGGCTGTCAGCCACACCGCGACGAGCAATGTGGCCCCGGCGTGGCCCACCGCGAACGCGAGGACAAGCCGACTACGGCGCCATACCAACTCGCCTAATGCCAGCACGCACACCATCCCGGGCAGCCAGACTAAGACCTCACCGCCATCGGCGATGAACGCGCTGCCGACCAAGGTTTCCAGATGGCCCCGCGACAGATTGTGCAGGTTGGTGCTCATCTGGCTGACCACGGCGTTCTGTACGTGCGGACCGAGCTTCGACAGCGTCATCCCTACGATGACCAGCGCTGCGGCGTAGGCCACCGTGATTTGCACCGACACCAGATGCGACAAAATCGTCTTGCTGAATCGGGTGGTGAGCATCGGGGCTCCTTGACGGTGTCGGGTCGGCCTTGCGGTCAACCTGAGCGTCAAGCGTCAGCCTCTGCAGAAGCTCAACAGATTCTTGTCGTTCGGGCCGACGAAACCAGCCCATCAACATCCGCGCAGGGTCGTCTCGGTTGTGGAACGATGTCCGCATGGATCGGGACGACCCCGAAAAGCGCATCGCCGAGCTTGAGGGTCAGCTGGCCGAGGCAAAGGGCGGCTTTCAGCCCGGGGACTTCAGCGCGCCACCACCTTATCCGGGGCAGCCGCCGTATCCCTCGGCGCCGCCGACGCCTGGGGTGTTCTACCCTCCGGGCAGTGGCGCCCCTGGTCAGGCAGGTTTCGGGCAACCCTATGACCAGCCCAACGCGATGCCTCCGGCCGGGTGGGGGAGCAATCCCGGGTATGGCGCTTGGCCTCCGCCGGCGGGCAAACCACCCTCAACATGGTTTGGCACGTCGGCGTGGGAGGCTGCGATGGCCAAACAGGCTCACCGGACCATCAGACACCTAATTCTCGGGCTGGTGCTTTTTTTGCTCGCGATCGGGTTTATCGTCGTTGCCGCGGTGGCGAACAACTTCGATCAGGTCAAGGGTTTTTTCGGCATGTGATGGTTACCGCCGCCCGGCAGCCTCCAACTGCCGCACAGCGTCGCGGAACAACCCCCCGCCATCGATCCGGGTATGCCGATACAAGTCCAGCACATTGAACCGCCGGCCAAGCCGCCGGTTGGTTCGTGGGTCTGGCGACGCTGAAGAAAGCTGCGCTTTAACGGCGGTGGCCCTCGAGTCGGGCCTTTCGCCTCATGACGATGATCCCCACCCAGGCCAGGATTTCGATCACCGCGCCGACCACGAGGAGAACAAGCCACGTGCTGGTGGAGTGGACCACTCCAGGGCCGCTCGCCGATCCCCGCAACCCAGCAAGAAAACCGAAGAAGCCGTTGGCTATCAGCCAGACGCCCAGAATCGTGGGCGGTACGACCAACAGAACGACTAACGCGCTCAGCAACTGCCTCCATGCCACGTTTCTTATTCGCATGGCGTAAATGCCAAGCCAGATCCCGAGCGGCAGAATCACCAGGCTGGTGATCGCCTGTCCATAAAAACTGTTGAGCATGCTTGAGTGTTCCTTTTGTTGGGCCGCTCTCGCGACCTAGCGGGTTGACACCGCCACTATGGGGATCATCGCTTCCAAGATCCTTGGCGAATTCTTGGAAAGACTACCGCTTTGCCGATGACGGCCAGCAGCGATTGAATTCGCACGTACGGCACGGCCTCTCATTTCGTGACATCTGAGCTGGATCCGTCGAGGACGTCAATGCTATTTGCAATTCGCTCAATGCCGGCGCGGACTTTGCGACAGTTGAGCAGCAGAACAACGGACACGCGCCACCGCCGTCTCGATTAGTCACATTCCGCGCGGGATCAAATCGCTATGCCGAATGAATGGACCCCTCGCCTTTAGGAAGAACAATTTTATCCCGATACATTAAGATACCCGTGACAAGCAGAGCCGCCAAGGAAACGAGGTAAAGCCAATTCGACCCGATGACTTCGTATACCAAATACAACAGTCCTGCAGCTACAGTAGGCCAACCCGATGACCGGCGACAAAACCGACTACCAGTGCGCCCGGCACTCTTAATCGCGCGGTGCGCCCAGCGATGGGGCGTGGTGAAGCGGGAAGAGGTTCCGGGTCCCAAAATGGTCGACAGATCTGGTCGGCGCGGAAGGTCAGACAACTCCTGGGCCCTTGGGTCGTTCGCGCCCATTCCTTTACATCCGTTGTCGCGGCGGCACGGATCGCGCTACGCATTATTCGGAGATACACCGATCAGGTGTCGAGTTTGTCGTCTGTGCCATCGACGCGGTCTCGCCACGGCGAGAAACTTCGGGCATGCAACACATCGCTCCGCCGAAACTGTGGCCAGGTCGGCCACGTCGTCACCGCCCAGCTTCGCATAGGACGGATCCCATGCCATGAGCTCATTCGACTACGGCGGGGTCGCGGTAGAAAACCGGACCCGTACCCTTTTCGGTCAGGTCATGTGGTACGTGGCCGCTACCGCCGGCCTGTTCGCGCTCGGCGCCTACCTCGGCCGCAACCTCGGCAATGGCTGGGCGTTCGTGTTCTTCATCCTCGCGTTCGTCTGTCTCATCGGGATGCGGTTTGCTGTGCGCAGCTCCGCTGGTCTCGCCGTCGCGCTGCTGTTCGCTGTAGGGCTGCTGCTCGGGCTGGGGATGTCGCCGACGCTGCTCTACTACGCAAGCGCGGACCCGCAGGCGCTGTGGGAGGCCGGCGGTGCAACGGCCCTGTTCGTCGCCGGCTGCGGCGCGTTCGGCTACGCCACCCGCACGGATCTGTCCGGCCTTGCGCGGGTGAGCTTCTGGGCACTGCTGGCGCTCATCGTGTTCGGCATCGTCTTGATCTTCGTGCAGATTCCCGGCGGTGCGCTCATCTACTCGATCCTGGGTCTGGTCGTCTTCGCAGGCCTTACGATGGTTGATTTCCAGCGGCTGCGCCGAACGACCGATCTTGACTCCGCGCCGTTCATCGCCGCGTCGATCTTCTTGGATGCACTCAACGTGTTCTCGTTTTTCCTGCAGCTCTTTCGGCGGCCGGAACCGGGACTGATCAACGACGCATTCATGTACCGCCCTCGGCGAAGACGTAGGACCGCAATATGCCCCGGAATGGGGCGGACCGTCGGCCGTTCCACCGCTGACGCTGGCGCCTAACTAGTGGCTGATCGGCCGCGTGCCAGCCCGCGACTAGGGCGTGGGTGGATTCGGCACGATCGTTGGTGGCGCCGCCGGGTCGGGGGGCGGATCGAAGTACCCGGGCGGCGGTGGACCGCTCAGCGAGTAGTACCCAGGCGGTAGAGCCGGCGCGTCCTGCGGGGGCCCCTTTGGCAACGCCGCTGTCTCGGACCCCGGCGCGTTCGTCGAGATGTATCCGGGCGGCAGCGGCGGTGCCGGACCGGCCCCGCCGGGCGGCGGGGCCGACAAGGGCATCTCGCCGGGCGGCGTGCTGGTGAATCCGTACGGGTCGTGGGCCTGGTGCCAAGCATCCCTGAGGAAGCCCAACGGCCCCGGGCTACTCCCCTGCCCGTACTGGGGGTTCGGGATCTCTGGCACCGTCGGTGGGCCTACCTGCGGGGGTGGCGCGGGCGCCACCGGCGCGCCCGCAGCCTCCACGACGGGTTGACCAGGTGCCGGGGGAGCCGCCCCTGGAGTCGCAGGCGCCGGCGTCGGGTAGGTCGGCCCCTCGGGGTCCGCGTTTGCCTGTCCTGCCAAAGCCAGCGCACCCAGGCTGACGGCCACACCGGCCAGTGCCAATCTGAGGGCATTGGTGGTCGGCGAGGTGGCGCGGGTGCGCTGAGCTCCGGTCATGGGTGTCGAGGTTAACGCGTGCCCGGGGCAGGCGCGATGTCACGTGCGAAGTCTGTGAAATCCTTCGGCGGCCTGCCCAGAGCCCGCTGCACGCCGTCGGCGGGTGAGGGGTTGCTGGTCCCAAGTAGCGCCGTGTCGCCATCCTTTCCATAGCTCGGGCTCAGCGCCGGTGTGTTGGTGTTGGGATAACGTGATCCGAGAGCAGCTGCGGGACGGTATCAAGCGCTACCCACGTGGCGCACAACACATCCGGTGACGGCGACGCCGTGCAGGCCCGCGATTCCGTGCGGCCGAACGCGGTAGTGGCAGCGGGAACTTTTTGTGGTACTTCAACGACCAGTGGGCATGGCAGACGATGGAGCGGCCGAGACGCTGGCCAGGTCACAGCAGGAACGGCGACGGACGTCAACGTCACTTCGCGAACGTGGACTGACATGTCTGGCGGTGGCGGCGGTCATAGGAATCGTCGTCGTCGCGTTGACTGCATCGACCGCAACCAAAGCGGTGATGTCTGGTCCCAATGCGTGGCTGCCATGGTGGGCGCGTGTTTTGGGTGTGGTCGTCTTTGCGATCGTCGTGGCGGTGCATCTTTGGCATCTGCGCGCGGGCGCGCCTCGCGAACGGGCATGGCACGTTGCCCATGTGCTGATGGCCCTGGCCATGATCGGCATGTTCGCCCCAACCAGGCAAATGATCGTTTCTGCGGCCATCGGCAAGGCGGTGTTCACTGTGGCGGCGGTCGCCACCCTGGCCTACGTCAGCGCGCTGGTGATCCGAGGTGAACTGCTTGGGTGGTTGTGGCCCGCGCTGGCGGCTGATTTGGCGGCCATGGTCTACATGTTTGCGCCACGGCCACCGAGTTTGATGTGGTTTACCGCGATTCTGGTGGGCTGGTCGGTGCTGCAGGCCCTGGGTTGGTTGACCGGTGTGCTGCCCGCCCGGGCCGACCTCGGAACTCCCCGCGGTGCGTTGGCCACCACAGATTCAGGGCCATCGCGCCATGCCGCCAGCGTCCGGATCAGCCTAGCGGCGATGAATCTGGGCATGGGCTACATGTTCTTGGCGATGGCGCTGGGTATGGCGCGCACGCCCGGCATGGTTCCCATGCCGACTATGCCCGGCATGTAGCCGCAACGCATGCCAGCCTTCACACGCCCACCGAGAAATCCACTGCTGCACAACCGAATCGTGCCGGTCGGGCAACCAGCAGACCGTGATGGCATCGTCGCTCCGCCGCAGGTCACGCCGGCGATCTGCGCGAGTAACCCGCCGCCCTATCTCTCAGCGAATACTTCGCATTCGCGGGCTTGTCATCAATCAGGGAGGCTTACAACCGTCATGCCCCAGCCGCATCGCTCGCTCACCGCGCTGCCCGCCGTCGCCGCGACTGCGGCGGCTGTCGCGTTGGTCTCGGGCTGCTCCAGCCCCGGCCCGACACCCGAGCAACCGTCGATCACCTTCGGTTCACAAGCCGGCACCACCCCCGGAATAGCGGGGCAGGGCGAGCCGGTCGTGTTCGAGCGCAACATCAAACCGCTGTTCCGGCAAGACGACCGTGAGTCAATGACCTGGGCGTTCGACCTGTGGTCCTACACCGACGTCAAGTCCCACGCAGCGGCCATCGTCGAACGCCTTCGCGATGGGTCGATCCCGTGTGACGGAGCCTGGAGCGCCGAAAAAATAAGCGTCTTCCAACGCTGGATCGACTCCGGCATGGCCCCATAGCTCGTGGTCCTCGACCGCTTCGCAGAGTTCGCCCGGAACTTTTCGGTGCCACCAGCCGACCAACTAGTTGAGGCGAGTAAGGGTTGGGTCATGCTCAACGAAGAGAAGGTGCGGGTCTGTGAATCTGAACAACCGTAGCGTCGCAGTACATCTCGGGGCATTGTCGGCACTTCTGGCGGCGAGCGTAATCACTCCGCCCAGGGCATCCGCACACTCCTGGATTCTGGCGACCACTCCAGATCGAAACGGTGTCGTGGCAGTCGCGCCGACGCAGGTCTTTATCTCATGGAATGAGACTGTGACGAATGTGTCGGAGACCGTCATCGGACCAGACCAGGCGCAATGGTCAACCGGCTCGCCCCAAGGCACCGGTGCCCAGTACATCGTGGCGATGCGGCCCGACGCGCCGCCCGGGCTGTACACGGTCAACTGGCATGTGACGTCCGACGACGGTGACCCTGTGTCCGGATCGTGGACCTATACCGTGAAGCCATCCTGAGCGGCGATGTTTGGTCAGGCTCCTATCGAGTCACTCCGTCCAGACGTCACCATCTTGTTGGCTGCGGAACTACGCGGACAATCAGAGCCGCTGACAGCCCGTAGCCGAAGCAATGGTGACATCTACGTTTTCGCCTGTGGTCACAAGTGTGATGCGCTACCCGGTCAGGTTGTCACGCTCGGCGGCGGCGAGCAGCTCACTGCGGGCGCGGGCCACCCGGGACCGGATCGTGCCCACCGGGCACCCGCAAACGCTTGCCGCTTCGGCGTAGGTAAACCCGAAAACCTGTGTGAGCAGCAAGGCTTCGCGTTGCTCAATGGTTAAGTCGGCAATTATCGTCTTGACTTCGACGACGTCCTCGAATCCTCGCGCGCAGCGGTCCGGAGTTCGATGACCGTCGGCGTCGGCGACACGCGCCGTGCGGGGGCGTGACTGTTGATAGCGGATGTGATCGGCGACCACCCTGCGGCCTATTGCCAACAACCACGTTCGCGCACTGGAGCGCGCGGAAAATCTCGGCAGGGCACCGACCGCGCGAAGAAATGTCTCCTGGGTCAGATCGTCAGCGACGTCTTCTTCGCACAGATATGCCACGAATCGCCACACGTCTGCTTGGGTCGCCTTGATGAACCCTTCTAGCGCCCGGCGGTCACCACTTCCGGCCGCCAGCGCCAACGCTGTGACAGCGTCATCATCGATGCGGGCGCCCACGGACGATCACCCTATCGTCATTGCCATCCCGGGAACTCCCGGCGGTGTCGCTCCGACCTCTACTGAGGACCGCTACGTTCCTTGATAGGTGATCGATCGTGCACGGGACGAGGTGATGGGAGTAACGCTCTTCGGTGGCGGCACGCCAACGGCGGTGCAGCGCGTCGAACTGGACGTGACCGGCATGTCGTGTGCGTCATGCGCCGATCGCGTGGAACGTCAACTCAACAAGACCGACGGTGTGCGGGCGTCGGTCAATTTCGCCACCCGTGTCGCGACCATCGAGGTCGACCACGACATCAGCGCAACGGACCTGTGCGCAGTGGTCAGGCGGGCTGGATACGATGCGTCGCCGCGCAGGCCCCTCCCCCAACCAGGCGCCGACCCGGATATGCAACATGCTCGCGATCTGTTCCGCCGGCTGGTGGTCGCGATCGTGCTTTTTGTGCCGCTCGCGGATTTGTCGGTGATGTTCGCCGCGGTACCCGGCACCCGCTTCCCGGGATGGGGCTGGCTGCTGGTGGCCTTGGCAGCCCCAGTGGTGACGTGGGCGGCCTATCCATTCCACCGCGTCGCGATCACCAATCTGCGCCACGGCGCGGTCAGCATGGAAACGCTGATCGCCACCGGGGTCACCGCCGCCACGGTGTGGTCGCTGTACACGATCTTCATCCGGCCCACTCCTGCCGCGACTCGTGGCGTCTGGCGGGCAATCGTCGACAGTGATGCGATCTATCTCGAGGTCGCCGCGGGCGTGACCGTGTTTGTGCTTGCCGGGCGGTATTTCGAAGCCAAAGCGAAATCCCGGGCCGGCGGAGCGCTTCGCGCGCTGGCCGCGCTCAGCGCCAAGGATGTGTCGGTGCTGCTGCCCGACGGCACAGAGCAACTCATCCCGGTCGGCGAGCTCAAAGAGCAGCAACGGTTCGTCGTGCGACCTGGGCAGACCATCGCGGCCGACGGCCTCGTCGTCGACGGTGAGGCTGCCGTCGACATGAGCGCGATGACCGGTGAGGCGCAACCCGTCGATGTTCGACCCGGAGTGAATGTTCTGGGTGGAACCTCCGCGCTCAACGGCCGGCTGGTCATTGAAGCCGCCGCCGTGGGTCCGGATACCAGGCTCGCCGGGATGGTACGACTCGTGGAGCAGGCGCAGAGCGGTAAAGCGACCGCGCAACGACTGGCCGATCGCGTCGCCGGGGTGTTCGTTCCGTGCGTTTTCGTGATCGCCGTGCTGACGTGTATTGGTTGGCTGTCGCGGGGCGCCGGCGTGGATCACGCTGTTTCGGCCGCCCTGGCGGTGCTGGTGATCGCATGCCCCTGCGCGTTGGGGCTGGCCACCCCCACCGCGCTGATGGTCGCCTCTGGGCGGGGTGCCCAGCTGGGGATATTCCTCAAGGGCCACCAGGCACTTGACGCCACGCGTCACGTCGACACCGTTGTGTTCGACAAGACCGGCACCCTGACAATCGGGCGATTGACGGTGACGGCTGTGACGGCCGCGCCGGGATGGGATCGGGGGCGGGTCGTCGCGGTGGCCGGCGCGGTCGAGTCGGCCTCTGAACATCCGGTTTCCCGGGCGATCATGAACGAACTCGTGACTTCGGTGCCGACCGCCAAAGACTTTCGAGCGGTCGCCGGTCGCGGCGCAACCGGCAAGGTGGACGGTCATCATGTCAAGGTCGGCAAGCCGTCGTGGGTCGGCCGGCAAAAGCAGATTCCCAGCGAAATCGTCGACGCTCGCAGGGCGGCCGAATCGCGGGGCCAGACCGTCGTGTTCGTTGCCGTGGATGAGCAAGTGTGCGGGGTGATCTCGGTCGCCGACGTCGTGAAGGACTCGGCGGCGAGTGCGGTCGGCCGCCTGCACGAACGCGGCCTTCGCACGCTGCTGGTCACCGGCGACAACGCGGTCACCGCGCAGGCGATCGCCGATCAGACCGGTATCGAGGAAGTCATCGCAGATGTGCTTCCGGACGGCAAGGTCGACGTGATCGAGCAGTTGCGGACACAGGGCCACCGCGTGGCAATGGTCGGTGACGGGATCAACGATGGTCCAGCGCTAGCTGCCGCCGACCTGGGGCTGGCAATCGGCCGGGGCACCGACGTGGCAATTGGCGCGGCGGACATCATCCTGGTCCGCGACAGTCTCGACACCGTTCCGCAGGCTCTGGAGTTGGCCCGCGCGACACTTCGGACGATCCGCGGAAATATGGTGTGGGCGTTCGGATACAACATTGCGGCCATCCCGATCGCCGCCGCGGGCCTGCTCAACCCGTTGATCGCCAGCGCCGCGATGGCGTTCTCGTCGTTCTTCGTTGTGTCCAACAGCCTCCGACTCCGGCATTTCGGCGCCGCGCACATGCCTGAGCCGGTCAGCGGCTCCAGCGAAGACTCCGCGGAACGTATCGTTGCCACATCAGCTGATCTCCTGAAGAGGTGATTTCGCATGGCATCGCAGCAATTCTCCGTTGACGGGTTGCACTGTCAGGGGTGCGCCAAGACGGTCACCGACGCTCTGATGAAACTGCCCCCCGTGACGTCGGTGGACGTCGACCTCGATGTGAAAAGCACATCCACGGTGCGCATCGATGCCGAGCCACCACTCAGTGCCGCCGATGTGCAAGCCGCGCTGGACAGCCAAGGCAACTTCGTCGTCGTCGGCTGACGGTCGCGGTCTTTCGCTGCGGGGTCACCGGCGCGTGCGCGCGAGTTCGGCCAACATCGCGTTGTACGCCGCGAGTTCGTCGTCGGCGTAATCGCCGTCGGCGCGGCGGTCTGTGCGGTTCGCCTCACGGCGATCACTTCGCGCCCATTGCGCGACCAGTACAACGACCACGATGATCACGGGCACTTCGCTTGACGCCCAAGCGATCGCACCACCGACCCATTGGTCATGGTTGAGGTCAGGCAGCCAGGGCAGGCCGAGATAGCGGTAGAACGTGCCGCCGATCAGGCCGGTCATCGTCATCGTGGCAATGCCGAAGAAAGCGTGAAATGGCATGACAGCAAAGAGAAGTCCCAGACGTCCGAGGAACGGCAGCCGCCGCGGGCCGGGGTCGTCTCCGATGATCACCCAGAAGAACAGATACCCGGTCGCCAGGAAGTGGATGCTCATCAATTCGTGACCCCAGTGGTACCGCGCGAGCGTGTCGAACACCGGCGTGAAATACACCGCGTACAAAGAAACAACAAAGAGCAGAAACGCGACGACCGGATGCCCGAAAAACCGCGTGACGCGAGAATGTATGAGCGCCACCAGCCACTCGCGCGGGCCGGGCGGACTATCCCGCCCTGCCGGTGGCAACGCGCGCAGCGCCAATGTGACAGGCGTGCCGAGCACCAGCAGCACGGGAAGAAACATGTTGAGGCTCATGTGCTCAACCATGTGAACGCTGAACATCGCCGACCCGTAAGCCTTCAAACCTGAGCTGCTGACTATCAGCAACCCCGCGCAGCCCCCGAGCCAACTCAGAGTCCTGGCGAGCGGCCATCGATCACCTCGCCTGCGCAGCCGCAGCACACCGGCCAGGTAGACGATTGACGCCAGGATCGACGCCACGCCGATCAACGGGTCGAAGCGCCACAGGGTGACTAGCCGGACCGCGTTCGGCGGGTCCGGCAAGTGATAGCCGAGCAGGACGTCCCAGGCGGTGAATCTGTGGGACAAGAGTCCTGGCGCTATGCGTGTCGCCATCGCCGAGATCACCGCGACCGCAGCGATCAGCATCAGCGATGCCACCGCGGTATAGACCGTGACCAGCCGGTCGCGCTCGCGCCAGATACCGATCATTGTCGCAACGTCGGTGAGCCAGGACGCAGTGAGGAGGATCGTGGCCGCGACGGCCAGCTGCCCGTACCCGGTCGTGAACACGTACCGTGGCGGCAGCAGAAGTGTCAGCAGGACCGCGCCGTAGGTTAACGCCACCGCGCCGCACACTGCCTGCAGCTGACCGAGCCGACGACGGAACACAGGATCGCTGCGCACCGCGGCAACTTCACCGACGCGGCCCATGCTGTCCACCCACGACAGTTTGACCCCTACCCAGACGGCGACGGCGACCCAGAACACCATGACGCTAGATGTGCCGTAATCGTGATTCGGCCCCTGGCCCGCATTGCCCACGACGGGGACCGCCACCACCCCGATCAGCGCCGGCACCAGCAGCACGCATTGCCCGATCCAGCGCAGCGTCGAAACGGCCGCCGCCGCCGCGCACAGAGCGACGACGATCCACGCACGCGGCTGTTCCAATGCGGTGATGACGTCTGCAATGGCGCCACTGGTGAGCAACCGCATGATCCCGACACCGGAACCGTCGGCCGTGGCGACCACAACCATGACCGCGGCGATCACCGCCCAGGCCACGGCCGCGCGCTGGACGAGCAGATGCGCGCGATACACCCCTGCGTCGATAGTTCCTTCCGCATCGGGGCGGGCAGCGATCAGGACGAACACTCGTCCACCGACGACGCAGCCGCCGCAGATCGCAGCCAGGAAATAGCCGGCGGTCGCGGCGCAGCTGATAAACAGACCCGGGTAGGTGTTGCCGGTCTCGGCGTATCGCTGGCTGCCGGAGGCGGCGCAATAGATCACCAACCCACAAACCCCCGCGCCCGCGCCCCCGAGCCACAGCAGGGGACCCCATGCAACCAGCCGGCGCTGTCGGATTTTCGTCGTTACGCTCACGAGCCCTCCGCCATGAGGCAGCCATAGACGGCCATCGATGGCCCCGCCAGTCTACGACCGTTCGTCGTACCCATTGGTTGGGAGGTGCGATGCCGCGAGCTCGTTGCCGACTGTCACCTAGTTCCCGGGTTATGCGGCCGAATGGTCAACGGGCCGCATATGGCCGCGTCTACGTCCCCAACTGGCCCCGGCCGGTAAGGCGATGTCCTGCTTTCGCGCCCGGCGTTGACGGGCTCGCCGCTGGCCGCCAACTCGGTCCAGGCAGAGCAGCATTATCAAGACCAGTCCAACAACGGCGGGCCCGTGACTGGCGATCCTGGCCGCAGTCACTTGCCCGGTCCAGCTGTCACCGATTACGTATCCGGTTAGCACGGCGACGAAGATTGCGAGCACCACGGCCACACCGGACGCCATCCGCGGCCAAATGGCTGCCGAAACCATACCGAAGCCCATGGCCAGCGACCACGCGGTTGACTCATTGAGCAGGTGCGCACCGGTCATCGCGCCATGCTCGTGGACCGCGACCATGCCGAAGTCGGCCCCGAAGATCTGCGTGGCGGCCACCAGGAGCTGTGAGACGCCGGCAACGGCTAAGGCGCATCGCACCAGCCGCGAGACCCCGACGGGATACCGCCCGGCCCGCGTGGGGGGCGACGTCGCGTCGGCGGCGGCAAAAACGAGACCCGACAGGTCGGGTCCGGCATCCGCTTGCGCCTGCCGCGTCCGCCGAGTCAGCTCGGTTGCGCCGGCTAGCCACCCACGACACGCGGGGCACGACTGGACGTGCGCATCGACCCGCGCGGCCGGCACGTGCAACCGTTCGCCGTCGAGGCGAGCGGATAACGCCTCGCGCGCCACGTCACATTCCACTCCTACATCTTGCGCAACGTCGCGCGTTCACACAAAGGCAGCCGCAAGCGCAAACGCGAGCGACCCGCTTAGGTTTGGATGTGCCCCCTTGGTTATTGACGGCTGGCACGACGGGGCTCAGCGAAAACCTCTGGCTTGTGCAATCACGGCTCCACCTAACCCCTCTTTGTAAGTCGGCCGGCGTTACTCGGCCGCATCCCCGGATTGGGCTATCTGCCAGCGTCTTTCGCCGCCGATGAGTCGCCAATAGGCGATAGCGCATGCCCAGGTGGCAACGAACAGGCCCACGATGGTGAAGCCGACGTTGTTGAGGTTGAGCGTGCTGATCCAGTCGGTTGCTGGGTTGATCCAGCCCAGGTTGTCGTGCAGCACACCGACCAGTTCGATGGTGCCGATGAGCAGCGCGACCGCGACCGATAAGCCGGTGATGGTCAGGTTGTAGAAGATCTTGCGGGCCGGGTGGGCGAAGGCCCAGTCGTAGGCCACTGTCATGAACAGCCCGTCGGCGGTGTCCATCACGCTCATGCCGGCGGCGAACAGGATCGGCAGCGTTAGCACGGCGTACCAGGGCAGCCCGGCCGCGGCGCCGGTGCCGGCCAGGGCCAGCAGCGCCACCTCGGTGGCGGTGTCAAATCCGAGCCCAAATAACACCCCGACGGGGAACATCTGCACCGGCCTGGTGATGCGTTTCATGATCGGCCGCAAGATCCGGGCCAGAAATCCCCGTTTGTTCAGATGGTCTTCCAGCTCGCGCTCGTCGAATTGGCCATGGCGCATCGCGCGGAAGACGCTCCAGATCCCGATCAGCGCGACCAGGTTGATGATCCCGATCAGATACAAAAACCCACCGGAAGCTAACGTCCCGGCCATCCCGAGCACGTGTCGGGCGGTCGAGTCGTCGTCGAGCAGCGCCCCTGCAGCCTTCGTTCCGGCGATGACCAGAACCGCCAGCACCAGCACCATCATCGAGTGACCCATCGCAAACCAAAATCCCACCGCCTTCGGTTTCTTGCCGTCGGCGGTCAGCTTGCGGGTGGTGTTGTCGATGGCGGCGATGTGGTCGGCGTCGAAGGCGTGCCGCAGGCCGAGCGTGTACGCGGTGACGCCCAGCCCGATCCCGAAGACCTGAGCACCCACGTGATAGTGATGCGGCGCGATGATCATCACCAACGCCCCGAAGCCGACCAGGTGCAACAGCGCGATCGCGGCAACCAGCACCGAAACCTCGAGCCAGTCGCGCCGGTCCCAGGACCGCACCAGACGGCGGAACATTCCCGCCGAAGATTCACCAACAGAATGCGTTTCGGGCATCACCCGCACCGTCCCTTCGGGGATTGCGCGTCCCCATCGTGGGCGATGTGAGCGGGCGGGTCTGGCTGCCCGCTCCTCGTCGACATGGCATCGACAGGATCGGACACAGTGGCGCGACCGCACCGGAATCCCACCGGTTTCCGCACCGCTCACAACGAACGAAAGAAGACACTACACCCGGCCGGCCGGTATCAGGTGGCGACGACACCGTGGGGCGCTCGGCCATGCGGTTCAAAGCCAGCGGTCTGACGCCCTTTACGTCGGTAAGCCGACTTGATAGCGGTGAACTGATTTGAAGCCAGGGCACATTTGACGAGCAGTAAGTAGCGGTAGCGCGTTTCCACAGGTCACTGATGGCGGGTGGTTCGATATCGGCCGTGCATGTCATGCACAGACGCGAAGGTCGTTCACCATCGCGTGCACCGTGTGGTCCCAAACTGGTCCCCAAGGAGTCGCCCTGGAGCGACCTACCGCGAGACCGGACTTTGCGCTAGGTGCGGGAGTAGTTATGGGGTGCCCTGTCCGGGCGTTGCAGCGATGAAGTCGGCGAGAAGTCGACCCACCATGGATTCGATCGTCGATTCGATCGAAGATGCCAGAGTGCCAGCGACCGATACGACCGCTTGGGTGCGCAAACTGACGAGCATGGTTAGCAATTCGGCGATTTGGACATCGTCTGGCAGTGCTTGGCCGGGTTTGATGCGATCGGCGACGTGTTCTGCCCCAGCGCGCACAAGGATGCGGCTGATCTCCTCGATATGGGGTAGCAGCTGTTCGTGCACGTCAATGAGTTTGTCGATGCTGATGCCGTAATGACGAACCTCATTGAAGGCTTCGATCAGTTTCGGCCGTGTGATGGTGGCCTTGTCGTCGGTGATACGGATGATCTGCAACGCGACGAGGCGGTCGAATGCGCCTGGGTCATCGATGAGGTGCTCGGCTCGGCCGCGCGACATCGTTTCGGGTTTCTCCGCGGCCCAGGTTCCGACAAGCGCGTTTCGAGTCCAAGCACGTCGCTCAGGTTCTTGCCTTGTTCCCACGCACTAAGCATTTCGTCCACGTGGGCGAGGTTGTACCCACGGGTTAAGCATGGAGGTGATTAACCGCAGGCGGGTGAGGTGGGTGTCGTTGTAGATGGCGATACGCCCGATCCGCAGCGGGGGCGGTAACAGCCCGCGATCGCGATAGACGCGGACATTTCGGGTGGTGGTGCCGGCGGCGCGCGCCAGGTCATCGATGCGGTATTCGCCGGAAGCGGTGCTGCCGGTGGGCGGACGGATGGCGGCGTCAAAGAGTTGCGATACCGCAGATTCGATAGCGTCGCGGGACTGTCGGCGTAGCTGTTTGGGGGCGCGTCGTAGGTTGGCCAGAATTGAGCCGACGGCGCCTGGCGGCTGCGAAGGTGGTTTTTCAGGGGTCATTTCAGCTCACTGCATTGCTGGCTGCTTGGTTATTGCTCGTTGATGCTAGCGGCCAAAGGTCTGGAGTCAGGCCATTGGCTGAGCGGGGCGTTTCCGATTTACCGCCAGCGACGGAGTCGCGGCCCCGAATCGCTTGAAGTGGTAGTCGTTGAGGTTGAATCGCCGACTGCGGATGGCCGTTTCAAGGGTGGTGGCGGGGCGCAGAGGGACGTCACCGTTTTTGTCGAAGTAGTAGCTGTTGGCCCCTGCGCAGCTGTCTTGCCAGAAGATTTGGTTGCCGCGCCGCGAGAGCATTTCGGCAAAGAAGCGGTCGTTGGCTTCCTGGGTGACCTCGATGTAGTCGGCGTGTTTGCGCCGGGCACGTTTGAGGACCCGCAGGATGTGGGTTGTCTGTGTTTCGATGAGCGCGAAGTAGGAGGAGCCGTAGTAGCCGTAGGGTCCAAAAATGGTGAAGTAGTTGGGAAAACCGGGCACCGACACACCCTCGTAGGCTTGCAGGCGGTGATCGCTCCACCATTCGGTGGCGTCAACACCACCGATCCCGCGCAGCAGGTAGGTGGGCATGTTATCGGGATCCATGACTTTGAATCCGGTGGCCAGAATCAGCACGTCAAGTTTATGAGACCGTGTGTCGCCGTGGTGGACTGCGTGAGCGCTGATATGTGAGATGGGCGTTGTTTCCAAGAGGACGTTGTCGCGGTTGAACGTAGATAGGTAGCTGTTGTGGAAGCTGGGTCGCTTGCAGCCCAATCCATACCGCGGGGTGAGTTTGTCACGGGTGACCGGATCCTTAGCCTGGGATTTCAGGTAGTTCAGCGCCGCTTTCTCCGCGATCGGGCGAACGTGCAGGATCCGGTCGTAGTGTGCCGGAACCGGAAACGTCATCTCGACGAATGCCTGGCTGGCCAGCCGGGCGGCTGTTTGGGTGCCTGGGATGTGGCGCAGCGCCCAGCGGATGGGTGGGGACGGTTGGAAGTCGGGTTTGGGCATGCACCAGATCGGCGTGCGTTGAAACACGGTCAAGTGGCCGACGTCCGAGGCGATCGCAGGTATGACTTGGACAGCGGATGCGCCGGTACCGATGATGCCGACTTTCTTGCCGCGCAACCCTGCGAGTGATCCCACCGCGCGGTGTGCATCATCACGCCGGCGAAATCTTCAACACCGGGAATGTCAGGCATGTTGGGTCGGGTCAGTACACCCGAAGCGTTGATCACAAAGCGGGCGGTCACCCCAACCTCACCGGAAGTGGTCAGCCGCCACAGATTGGCATTGGCATACCACTCGGCCCCCGTAACGATGGTGGCGAACCGGATATGCGGTGAGAGACCCTATTTGGCCACGCAACGTTCGGCATACGCCTTGAGTTCTCGACCCGGCGCGTACGAGCGGGACCAGTTCCGGCGTTGCTCAAATGAGAACTGGTAGCTGAACGACGGGATGTCCACAGCGATACCGGGATAAGTGTTCCAGTGCCAGGTGCCGCCAGGTCCGTCGGCTTCATCGATGATGACGAAATCGGTGAACCCAGCCTGTTTGAGCTTGATCGCGAACCCGATTCCGGCAAACCCGGCCCCAACGATGACCATCTCATGGTGGTCCCGCGCGGTAGCTCGGGCGGCGGCGGGCCTGCTCAAGGCGGCACTACAGCTGTTCATAAGGATCGCTCCTGAGGTGTCGACGGTGCGGTGTCGTGCAGTCGGGCGGCGGCGACGGTGTCGGCAATGATGTCGGCGACGACGCCGGGCTGGTCGTATTGCGGGCAGTGCCCCGTCCCTCGAATGAGTCGAAACGAAATGTCCGGGTGGGTTCTCCGCAGGGCTTTGACGGCTCGCGGCGAGCAGATCCAATCCCTTGATCCCCAGGCCAGGGTGACGGGGACGACGAAGGGGGCTGGGCTCAGGACGTCAGACCGGGCGAGTTCGGTGATGGCTCGCCCACCCAACAGCAGCTGACGACGCAGATCCCCTGGCCCCCAATGCGAGGCATATTGCGCGCGCGGTCGGAGTCAGCCGACCGGAAGCAACCGCTCCCGCGAACCCGGCACTGATCAGCGCAGGCCCGGTGACGGTGCCGCGGAGCACCGGCGGAATGTCCAGTTGCAACAACCAGTCGGTGACCGGCCGTGTGAAGCGCACCAGCTTCATCCACGACGGGACACACAGACCAGCGGGTCCGATCGCCACGACCGCGGCGATCGGCAGTTCGCGGTTCTGCGCGGCGTGTAGCGCCGCCAGCCCGCCAACCGAGTTACCCACCAGGACAACGCCGTCGCCGTTGTCGTACTGGAGCAGTGCGGAGGCGACGAAGTCGTCGAGCACCGAAAAGAACATGCCCGACGAGGGTCGGCCGGCGCGGCCGAAGTATGGCAGATCCAGCGCCACCGCGCGGTGACCGGCATTCGCGAGCAGGTCCAGCACGGCGCGCCATCCGTATGCGGAATCGGAAAACCCGTGCAGCAGCAGCACAGTCGGGCCGGTGCCGGTGCATTCGATGATGCGAGTGCGCACCCCTCCCACCGTGACCACGGCCGCCTTCTTCACAGATGGCTTCCTACGGGTACTGGGGGCCTGGTCAGCGGTCGTCATAGCCTCGCCGCCACATCATTGAGCGGGGTCAACAGCCGCAGCGCGTGGTAACCCAGTTGGGCCTCGATACCCACCGGCACCAACCCGTGATTACGCGCAGGAGCGGAGGTGACCGCTTTGGCAACCGCATCTGCCGAATGGCCCAATCCGAATACTTTTGCCAGCCAACTCTTGTCGTTGTTGGCGCTGCCACGCAGCCGGACTTCATGGCGATGTGCTCAGGCTAGTACGCTCTGTTCACACGTTGCGTTGCAACAGCACATCTCCGTCATCGGAGACAATTTGCACCGCGGCGATTTGGTCCATCCGCATCGGCGTGCGCCCAACCGGTCGTACGGTAACGCCGGGGGGCGCCATCCACGTCGCGAGCTGGGCACGGCTACCGTCCCGACCGACTACCACCATTGCCAGCTTGTCGACGTTGTTGTCGTGCTTGTCGGAGTCCTCCGACTCCTTCGGGTAGGTACAGGTCATCTCGATGCGGGTACCCGCCCCCTGACTGATCAGACTGACCGTTGCATTTATCGAATTTGGCGCGACCCGGGTCATGGTCAGCGCCGACGCTGATGTCGCAGGCGGCGCCGCGGACGGCAGGGAGGAGCTGGGATGGATCCCGACCAGCACGGTGATAACCACGGCGGCGGCCGCGGCGGTCGTGGCCGCCATCGTCCACGACAACCGCCGCCTGCGCCGGTCTCGCCACCTGACCTTGGCCAGCAGTGAGTCCAGCAGCTCGGCAGGAGGCTGCGGTAATTCGGGCGAAGGCTCGTCGAGGGCCGCGACCTCGTCCGGGTCTAGCAGTGCCAGCAGCGCGGGCATGCCGCTCAGTTCAGCGACGGCCTCGCGGCATCGCGCGCAGGTACTCAGATGGGCCTCATAGTGCCGGCGCTCTTCAGCGTCGAGCGAGCCCAGTACATAGGCCGCGTCCCACATCGCAAACGGGTCGGCGTCACCCAGCTGTCCGGCACCCTTCCAGTCGAATTGCGTCACCGAATTACCCCCATTTCTTGCAAGGTAAGCCGCATTGTCCGCACGGCGTAGTGCAGCCGCGACTTCACGGTGCCTTCAGCAATACCGAGATCGTCGGCGATCTGCGTGGTCGTCCACCCCAGGTAGTAGGAACGCCGAACCACTGCGCGGTGGTCGGGGCTCAGTTGTGCCAGCGCGTCGCCGATGAGCATCCGGTCCAGCGCCGAGTTCACCTCATCGGGGCTGGCCTGCTCGGGGACAGCGGAGCTGTCCAACGAGCTCACTTCGTTGCGGAACCGTGAGCTGCGGCGTTCGTCGATGATCATGTTGCGGGCGACGGTGAACAGCCAGGCACGCGCCGACCGCTCAGGGTCGTCGGTCACTTCGGGGTGCTGCCACGCGCGCAGCAGCGTCTCCTGCACGACGTCCTCGGCGCGGGCCTGGTCACCCGTCAGACGCATCGCATAGCGCCACAACGCGGCGGCGTGGTCGTCGTAGAGCGTCCGAACGGAGACGGCCTCCAGATGCTCCACGTCGATAATACGAAGTAACCGACCGATGGGTTCACGCGTGCAGCAATGCTGAGCCGCGCCGCCACCGGCGGGTGGCGAGGACGAAACGGTCGCCGTCGCCACGGGCAGCGGCGCACCCTGCCGCCCGAATCTGTACTTGTGGTCTGTGAAATCGGGCCTGCGAATTACTACTACCGCGGTCTTCGGCTCAGCGACGGGGCCAGTATTGAACTGGCCAACGCGGTGCGATCTTCGGACGGATTCGACGTCACCAACCCGGTCGACGGAACGCGGTACCAGGTGCGACCCACCGGCATCTCAATCACGTCGCCGGGCGGTCAAGTGTCCTCAGAGCCAATGATCGAGTACGCGGCCCGGTGACCCCACCCGCATGGCCAGGCCCGCCCGAGCCCGCGATGCATATCCACTGATCGACGATCCTTGGGACGGGCCTGGGGGGTAAGTTGTTGTCGCCGACCAGAACGAATCGCGGCGTGGCCGCCCGCGTCGGCGCAGACCGCCACGCCGCACCCGGCGAACATCAGATGGCCTGAGAAAACACCGCCACTTGCTGACGCTCGCCGCCTTTACCACCGGGGTGCTGCTGATCTGCGATGCCTGGTTCGACATCATCACGGCCGGACCGCGAGACATGTTGGTGTCGGTCCTGACCGCCGTGCTCGGTGAGCTGCCGCTGGCGGCCATCCTCATCGGCGGCACGCTGCGCATCGTGCGACTGACAACATTGACGCGGCTATCGCTACTCGATCCCGGGACGCCGTCGTGGCGGCTGCCGCTGTTTCCCTGAGCCACCGCTCACGCAGAGCGCCAGATTACAACGGGCGCTGACCCGGAACTTGCCCTGTTGGCTAGGCGGCTGCCTCTCACAGTTCCGATGACCCGAACTGGGCATGCCTACAGGCAGCTTACGGGGGGTGAGACCTGGAACCAGGGGCCCGTCCCGCGATCCTTGCGGCCATGTCGCGGATCGTGGCGGCGCCCTCGTCGTGATAACGATGCTCCAGCTACGTCCCCTGGTTCAGGATGGGCGGTGGCGCACCTGGGCGCGGCGCACCGACTCATCGACCAGGCGTTGCGCGATCAGGCCAACACGTGCGTTTCGACTGCACCGCCAGCGACCAGCTCCTCCCTTCGGTGATCACGGCTGCTCATTGCGCGGCGCGTTGAGTCCGATCCGGTCGGACCCATCGCCGGACTGGTGTTGACCGAGTCCACCGCGCAGAGAATCGAAGATCGCCAGGCCTTGTCCTACCAGGCCGGTGGCCATCTCGCCGAGCCCGTCGGCGCCGTTGAGCACTGTCAGGTTTGCCCCCGACAGGCCGTGCGCGGCCTGCTTGACGATTTCGGGCAGCTGGTCGATAAGCATCCGGTCCAGCGCCACCCGGTTGTGCGAGGCCGCGGCTTCGGCTTGGATCTTCATTTTCTCAGCGTCGGCGACTGCCAGAATCCGGACGCGTTCCGCCTCCGCCTCGGCCGGCTTGACGACCTCCGAGACCAGCTCTTGCTGACGGAGCTCTGCGGCGCGCTGAGCCAGCTCGGTCCGCATCGCGAGCACTTCGCGCTGGGCTTGCGCCTGGGCCAGCGGTCCCGCCTGGCTGGCTTCTGCCTGCGCTTTGTCGACTTCGGCCTTGTACTGAGCCTGCACGATCGCGGTGTGCCGAGCGAACTCGGCCTGGTTGCGTTGCGACTCCTGCTCGGCCTCGGCCGCGGCCTGATTGGCCTTGGCCTGGGCAATCTGCGCCTGCTGTTGAATGGCCGCGTTGTGCGGCGCGGACATCGCCAGGATGTACCCCAGTGAGCCGTCGTCGATGGACTGGATCTGCAAGGCGTCGACGGTGAGTCCGATCTTGATCATCTCCTCCTTGGACCCGTCGAGGACCTCGGTGGCCAGCTTCTGCCGTTCTTTGATGATCTGCTCGACGGTCATCGACCCGATGATCGAGCGCAGGTGACCGGCGAAGATTCGCCCGGTCAGAACCGCCATCTGGTTTTGGTCGGACAAGAATCGTTGTCCGGCGCTGACGATGCTTTCGCTGTCGTTGCCGACCTTGAAGGCAATGACAGCTCGAACGTTCAAGGTGATCCCCTGTTGGGTGACGCACCTTTCCTCGACCTCGGCCTCACACATTGCCAGCGTGAGGAACCGAACCTTTCGGAAGAACGGCATGATGAACGCGCCGTGACCGGTCACCACACGAAACGGGGCGTTGCCACCAGCGCGGCCCCCGGAGATCAGCATCGTCTCGTCTGGTGCGGGCACTTTGTAGCCGAACATGTTGGGCTCCTTACGGATTCATGTTGTTTTCAGGGAAACTGCGTTAGAAATCCAAGCAGGGCCATGGCTCCGCCAGGACCGTTCGCGCACCTCGGACATTTATCACCAGCACCTCGGTCCCCCTCGGGAGGGACTGCTCAGACCACGCAAGATAGGCCTCCTTTGACCCAGGCAGGTTCAGAAGGACCTCTCCGGCGCCCGCGACGCCGCGGGTCGCCACGATCAACGACCCGACGCATCCGACCACCGAGACGTCACCCCCCTCGCATACTCCTCCAACAGGCCGTGCCCGCGCACCCGTCGCTTCACTCGACCGACAGGGCTGAAATGCACCTGCTCGCGTCGGTCGTCCGATTGCTGGCGTCGTTCGGCTTGTTGAATCACAGCATCGAGCTGGCCAAGGCGTAGCCGCTGGGCGGGGTGGGGACCCCTCCTGGCCGGGATCAGCAGCAGTTATCCCCGCGCCAGGCTTGTGCGCCTTCCCACACCGACCAGACCGCGATCGCCAGGCCGATCACCGGATCAAGCCACCAGCCGCCGGCCCAGCTGCTCAACGATGCGGTCGCCACCCAGGACACGATCACCCAGCTCGCAGAGTGCCTTGCCTCGGTAGGCAGACCGCTACCGGCCCCGGGAGTTCCATATACACGAGTCGGACGGCGCTCCTGACGAAAAAGGAGTGCCGTCCGAAGCACAACCTACCTGGTTACCAAGCGTGCATGATGCGCGGTGAAATGTGGCCTCGGTGTCAGGAGACATTTCCCCGCCCTGACGCAAGCCCACCGCGCTGTGCCCAGTTGATGGGCCTTGCTTCGCGTGGGTGCCTGGTGCTCATGCTGGGCGCCACAGCCGAGAGGAGGAATCTTCTCTTCCGGTCCGACCTTGGTCTGCCGTGGATCCG
>Ga0153922_1000029_pt1 | contig 54582 bp, 55 predicted proteins | sample TSNJ006MetaG_FD_104723 | JGI IMG/M metagenome (GOLD analysis project Ga0153922, IMG submission 104723) | Attine ant fungus gardens microbial communities from New Jersey, USA - TSNJ006 MetaG | ecosystem: Host-associated > Fungi > Mycelium > Unclassified | place: USA: New Jersey, Brendon T. Byrne... | reverse complement strand
GGATGAGGGCGCGGTCGAGCGGTTTCTGACGCCGGATCTGCACCGCCAGCGACGCAGCGGCACGGTGACAGAGCCGTTCGGCACGGACTGGATGTCCACCGTGTACGACGCGCTGCGGGCGGCAGCACGGGACGAACCCTGGGATCAGTCTGCGCTGGATCGCGTTTACGAGGTGTATAAGGCGAGCGAACGTGGTTTCCGGGCGGCGTTCGATGATTTCCACCGCTTCAACACCGGGCTCTTCCGGCTCTTCCGGCGGCGGTGGTTCCTGAAGCTGATCTTCGAGGGCCAAGCCATGGCTCACCTGCGCAGCGGGACTTGGGCCTAGACCGGGCGGCGGATGCCACGTCGATTGGAATCCCGGACCCCGCTGAAGGCCGCCGTAACGGATTCAACGGGTGCCGGGCACGACGGGGCAGCTGCTAGTTGTTCAGCTAGGCGTCTTCTGAGCGGTGATTGCCGTGGTAGTCACCGGGTCTTTGACTAGCGGCACCGCGTGGCGACCATGCTCAAGGTCATCGGCAACGGTCGTGTTCTCGTGGTTGCGCTCGTCTATAGCAGAAATTTGGTTCGTCCCCCCGGGCGACACGACTCGATGGAGGAAGCTGTGGAAACCCGCGCTCAGCTCCACGAGTGGTCGGCGCGCAGCCGCGCCGCTACCTTGTCGAACATCGCCTGCTCGAGGATCGCGCCCTCGCGCCGGATGCCTTCTTCGGGGACGTCGAGCACCCTGTCGAGGCGCACCCAGCTCACACGGCCGTCGTAGTCCCAGCTGCCCGTGCCGATGCCGACCCAGTTCCGGTCGCCGGAGTGATGCTGCTGGCTCGACAGCATCAGTCCCAACAGGGTGTTTCGATCGCGCCCGACGACGAGTACCGGGCGGTCCGTACCCTGCGATGGATCATCTTCGTAGACCACCCAGGTCCAGACGATCTCGCCGGGGTCGGCGCGGCCGTCGAGATCCGGGGAGTAGACGATCTTTCGTGCCCGGTGGGCGGTCGGCACGCTGTTCTTTGTGACAGGACGACCGGCCGTGATCTCTTTCGCGGTTTCCGGGGCCCGTGTGATCATGTCCAATCCGAGCCGGATGCCCTGGGCGAGAATCTTGGGTCCCTCGTTGAACACCAAGTTCTCGACGTTGGGCCCCAGGGCGTTACCGATCCGCCGCTGCAACGTCTGCTGAAGACTCTGTTGGAGTGCCTGCTGGAGTTTGGTCCATGGCGACGCCATGGAATCGAGCATAAGCGCACGATTGTGAGCCGGGGGGTGCGCCTCGATACCCTGGAGGCACACATACCCGCCTTCACCAGGAGATTCCCATCAGCAGCTTCGCCGACCAGACGTTCACGGCGCCGGCACAGATTCGGAACTTCTGCATCATCGCCCACATCGACCACGGCAAGTCGACGCTCGCCGACCGGATGCTGCAGCTGACCGGCGTGGTCGACGAACGCTCGATGCGGGCTCAGTACCTGGACCGGATGGACATCGAGCGCGAGCGCGGCATCACGATCAAGGCCCAGAACGTGCGGCTGCCCTGGGCCGTGGACAACCAGAACTACGTTCTGCATCTGATCGACACACCCGGGCACGTCGACTTCACCTACGAGGTGTCGCGGGCGTTGGAGGCCTGTGAGGGCGCCGTGCTGCTGGTCGACGCGGCCCAGGGCATCGAGGCGCAGACCCTGGCCAACCTGTACCTGGCGCTGGACCGCGACCTGGCGATCATCCCGGTGCTGAACAAGATCGACCTGCCCGCCGCCGACCCCGACCGCTACGCCGCAGAGATCGCCCACGTCATCGGTTGCGAACCCGGCGACGTGCTGCGTGTCTCCGGGAAGACGGGCGAGGGGGTGGCCGACCTGCTCGACCACGTGGTGCGCCAGGTGCCGCCACCGACCGGCGACCCGGACGCACCGGCGCGGGCGATGATTTTCGACTCGGTCTACGACACCTACCGCGGGGTGATCACCTATGTCCGTGTCGTCGACGGCGCGATCACGCCGCGCGAGCGAATCAAGATGATGTCGACCGGCGCCACCCACGAGCTTCTCGAGGTCGGCATCGTCTCGCCCGAGCCGAAACCCGCCGCGGGGCTCGGCGTCGGCGAGGTGGGCTACCTGATCACCGGGGTGAAGGATGTCCGACAGTCCAAAGTCGGGGACACCGTGACCACTGCACGGCACGGCGCCACGAAGGCGCTGACGGGCTACCGCGAGCCCAAGCCGATGGTGTACTCGGGCCTGTACCCCGTTGACGGCTCCGACTACCCGGATCTGCGCGACGCGCTCGAGAAGTTGCAGCTCAACGACGCCGCGCTCACCTATGCGCCCGAAACGTCGGTGGCGCTCGGATTCGGTTTCCGCTGCGGCTTTCTCGGGCTACTGCACATGGAGATCAGCCGCGAACGGCTCGAGCGCGAGTTCGACCTGGACCTAATCTCAACCTCACCCAACGTCGTGTACCGAGTGGTGCTCGACGACGGCGGCGACAAGATCGTGACGAACCCGTCGGACTGGCCCGCGGGCAAGGTCAGCACCGTGTACGAGCCCGTGGTCAAGACCACGATCATCGCGCCCAGTGAGTTCATCGGCACGATCATGGAGCTGTGCCAGTCCCGCCGCGGCGAACTCGGCGGTATGGACTACTTGTCACCCGAGCGCGTGGAGCTGCGCTACACGATCCCGTTGGCGGAGATCATCTTCGACTTCTTCGATGCGCTGAAGTCGCGCACCCGCGGCTACGCGAGCCTCGACTACGAGGATGCCGGTGAGCAGGAAGCCGACCTGGTCAAGGTCGACATCCTGCTGCAGGGCGAACCCGTGGACGCGTTCAGCGCGATTGTGCACAACGACGCCGCAGCCGAGTATGGGCGCAAAATGACGGGAAAGCTCAAGGAGCTGATTCCCCGACAGCAGTTCGAGGTACCGGTCCAGGCAGCCATCGGGTCGAAAATCATTGCGCGCGAAAACATCCGCGCGTTGCGCAAGGATGTGCTGTCGAAGTGTTACGGCGGCGATATCACCCGCAAGCGCAAGCTGCTCGAGAAGCAGAAAGAGGGCAAGAAGCGGATGAAGACGATCGGCCGGGTCGACGTTCCGCAGGAGGCGTTTGTCGCGGCATTATCCACCGACGCGGGTGGCGACAAAGCAAAGAAATAGACCGGTCAACCGAGTAACAATGAACCCATGACGAAGGTCGCGCCGCGAGTGTGTGCGCTCGCGCTGGCGGCCGCGGTCGCGCTATGCGGCTGCGTGCAGACGACGCCAGGTTCCCCGGTCAAGGCGCCGCGCAAGGCTCCGGCTCCCAACACGCCAACGCTGTCCGATTCGAACCTCGACCAGATCCTGCTCTCCGTCACCGACGTCGGCTCGATCGTCGGCGGAACCGGACTGCAAATCAATAACTCCGCCAACGACTTATCGGACAGCTCAGACATCGTCGACAGGGTCGAGTGCCTTGGCGTGATGTTCGCTGCCGAGAAGAAGGTTTATGACGGCACCAACTGGAAGGCGGTGCGCGACCAGGTCATTCGTGAACCCGGTAACGACAAGAAGCACTGGGTGGAACAGACGGTTGTGTTGTTTCCGTCGTGGGAGAAAGCCGCCGATTTCCTGCAGAAGTCGCAGAACGAGTGGGACAACTGTGCGAACAGCTCCGTGACCACCCAGTCGAGCGACAACAGCTCCTACGACTGGAAGCTCGGACAGGTGAGCGAGCCGAGCGACACCGAGATCACCATCGCGATGAGTCAGCAGAACAGCGACAACTGGAACTGCCAGCACGCTTTGACCGCGGTGTCCAACATCATTGTCGAGGGAGTCGCGTGCGGGAACGGCGTCAGCAGCGAGGGCGAGAAGATCGTTTCGCAAATCGTGCAAAACGCGGGCCACGCCTAACGCTCTACATCGGTGCGTTGGCCGGCAGAAAGACGCCGGTGCTGTCGGCCTCGTCTTCGGCGCGGATCACGTGCACAACCGCATTGATCAACGCCAGGTGGGTGAACGCCTGCGGGAAGTTGCCCAGATGCCGCCCCGTGCGCGGCTCGATCTCCTCGGCGTACAGCCGCAGCGGGCTGGCAAACGACAACAGCCGTTCACACAGGTGTCTCGCCCGACTGACTTCACCGATCTCCACCAGAGCCGACACCAGCCAGAACGAACAGATCGTGAACGTGCCCTCCTCGCCGGACAGCCCGTCGTCGGTCTCCTCGACCCGGTACCGCAACACCAACCCGTCGTGGGTGAGTTCGTCCGCGATCGCCATCACCGTGTTGCGGACCCGCGGATCGTCCGGCGGCAGGAACCGGGTGAGCACGATCAGCAGCAACGACGCGTCCAGCGCGTCCGAACCGTAGCGCTGGGTGAAAACGCCACGCGAGTCGACGCCGTGCGCGAGCACGTCGGCCCGGATCTCCTCGGCGATCGCCCGCCACTGTTGGGCGTAGCTCCTCTCGCCTTGGAGTTCGGCGAGTTTGGCACCGCGGTCCAACGCCACCCAGCACATCACCTTTGACGAGGTGAAGTGCTGCGGTTCGCCGCGCACCTCCCAAATGCCCCGATCGGGGTCGCGCCAATGCTTGATCGCCTCTTCGACCTGATTCTTCAGCACCGGCCACAGCGTCTCCGGAATCTGTTCGCGCGATTTCGCGTGCAGGTACACCGAGTCCAGCATCGTGCCCCAAATGTCATGCTGACTTTGGTTGTACGCGCCGTTGCCGACTCGCACCGGCCGGGCGCCGTCGTAGCCGGCGAGGTGGTGAAGCTCCTCTTCGACCAGCGTGCGCTCCCCGCCGACGGCGTACATCACCTGCAGCGGGTGCTGTTCGCCGTTGTTCGCGCCGGACACGTCGGCGATGAACGAGAAGAAGTCGTCGGCCTCGCGGTCGAGCCCAAGTGTGTACAGGCCCCACAACGCGAAAGTCGAGTCGCGCACCCACGCAAAGCGGTAGTCCCAGTTGCGTTCTCCCTGAGGAGTTTCCGGCAGCGACGTGGTGCTGGCCGCCAGAAGTGCGCCGGTCGGCGAGTACGTCAGTCCCTTGAGCGTCAACGCGCTGCGTTGCAGGTACGACCGCCACGGATGGTCCGGGAAATCGCCGATGTTGATCCACTGGCGCCAGCATTCGCTGGTGTTCCACATCTTGTCGGTGGCCTCGTCATAGGTCTGCGGTGAGGGGTGTCTGGACCAGCTCAGCGCGACGAAGACGTTGTCGCCTTCCTTCAGCCGCGTCCGGGCGCGCGCCTCGCGGCCCTCCAGCCCGAGCCGCAGATTCGTCGTCAACTTCAGCTGCGGATGAGAATCCGGGTCCCGCTTGGGCCGGGCGATCGCCTCCCCGTAGGCAGGTCCGGAGTACTCCCACGTGGCGCTGATGCGGTGGTAGTCGAACGACGGTTCACAATTCATCACCATCTCGACGGTGCCGCTCACGCAGCGCACCGTGCGCAGCAGGATGTGCTCGGCATCCCAGTCCATCGGTGTGCGCCGGTGGGTTCGCGAGCGGGTCTCGATGTCGTGCCACTTGCCCATGACCAGGGCGTCACGGACGATCATCCATCCGGTGTGGGTCTGCCAGGTGGTCTCCAGAATCAGGCTGCCCGGCAGATATCGCCGCGCCGCGGGCACCGTCACCCCGTACGGGCTCAGCCGGAAATGGCCCGCGGCCCGGTCCAGGATCGCGCCGAACACGCTGGGGGAGTCAGGTCGAGGCACGCACAGCCATTCGACCGAGCCGCTGGAGCTGATCAGGCAGGTGTTCTCGCAGTCGGATAAGAACGCGTAGTCGGCGATCGGCGGGAACGGGTTCCGCGTGGACGAACTCTGCACGTACGGCACCGGGCTCGTCGAAGTGAACCCGGCGTCGTGTGCCTCTTCGGCCGGCTCGGCGCTCAGAACCATTTGCCCATCATCGGCTCTTGACGCCGTTTTCGTCCACCGAACGAGCCAGCTAGTCGGGTTTCAGCGGCGAGCAAAAGCCGGCGCGTGCTCGGGCAGCGGACCTATCGCGACGCCATACCCGGCGATGGCTCCAAGGGCCGGTACCTGGCTCAGCACCCGCACGGCCAGTGGGGCTTTCGGCGCCTCGTCGATGTTCTCGTGCATGGCCGTGGCAATCACACGGGCATGGATAACCCGTTGGAAGGACTGGATCAGCGCGGCAGGAAACCAACGCCGCACCTGCACCCACGCGAGCCGGGACCGTTTCAGATCACCCGTGCGCAGCGGTCCAGCGAGCGCGGCGGCCGCGGCGACCGCATCGGCGACCGCGAGGTTGATCCCCACACGCCGACGGGAGACATCGCGTGCGCGGCGTCACCGATCAGCAACAACCCGTCGGTGTACCAGCGCCGCGGCCGATTCAGTTGCACGTCGAGAAGTTTCACGTCATCCAACGAGGAGATCCCGTCGGCGCGATCGGCCAGCCACGGCACCAGGTGCGAAAGTCGGCGCCGCAGCGCCTCGACGCCCTCGGCGCGCATCGCACTGTCCCTGCCCTTCGGGATGATGTAGGCGATCTGGTAGTAGTCGCCCCGGTCGATCACGATGCACCCGTGTCCGGACTGGAACACGCCATCGAGGCCCTCCGGGTCGCCGCTTCGCCGCAGCAGCTGGAACCACCACACGTCCATCGGCGCTCCAAAACTCCTGGGGATCAAGCCCATCGACGAACGCAACGTCGAGGACCGTCCGTCGCATGCCACCGTCAACGCCGCCCGCGTCTCGCGCGTGTCGCCGTCGGCGGTCCGGTACCGAACGCCGACGACTCGCCCGCCGCGCATCACGGGACCGAGCACTTCGGTGCTGCGCATCGGCGTGAACGTCGGCTCCGCCTCGGCGGCGGTGGCCAACAGCTCGAGGAAATCCCATTGCGGCACCAGCGCGATGTGTTTGTGAGCTCCCGGGAGCCTGCGCAGGTTTATCTCGATTGGGACACCCTGGAACTGCATGTGGGCGCTCTCGATGACTCGATGCGGCATCTGTTTGAACCGCGGGCCGAGGCCGAGCTCGTCGAGCAGGCGCAGAGTGCTCGCGTGTACGGTGTCGCCGCGGGCCGCCCCCGGCGATCACGCACGTCGTGGACTCGGGCGTCGGCACGAGGTCATACTGGCACGTTGGCCTCACACAGGACCGGCGCATACGCTGACGGCATGGGCGGTTTGCTCAGTTGGTGGGACGGCGTCGAACTGTGGCTGTCCGGCCTGGGCTTCGTGCTGCAGACCTTAGTGGTGATGCCGGTGGTGCTGGCGCTCGCCTACGGTCTGGCTGTGCTGCTCGACGGGGCCCTCGGACAGGGCATCCGCTGGTTGCGTCGAATCATGCACGGCGAACCCGAACAGCAGGAATGAACGCGATGCCGAAGTCGCGGGTGACCCTGGTCCTGGTCATCCTCGTCGTGCTCGTGATCGTCATGTGGCTGCTCATGCCCTGACGCGGTGCGCAGGCGGTCATCGGGTGACCTGTGGGGACTCTGTTAGGCTTCCCGGCATGCACGCGGTCCCCGGCAACCAGGAGTGCTTTGTGCTGGCGCTCATTGCCATTGGTGACAGCGCAGTTGCAGACGTCCACTGTTGTCGCTGACTCCATGCCCGTGTGCGGTCTGGCGTCGGTAGTGGCCATCGATCGGCTCGCGTCCTGATCCTGTTCGAGCCTTTCCGCAGTCCGGGTGATCCCGTCCGTCCCCGCAGCGAAAGGTCCCTACATGTTCAAAACCCCCGATCGGTTGCGTCATGCGGCGGTGCTCACAATGATCGCGGCGGTGCTCGCGGCGTGCGGCGGCGGCGCAAGCGACGTCGCGGGCAGCACCGGCCCGGCGAACGCGCGCGTGAACTTGACGCTGGTCGCCTATTCGGTGCCCGAACCGGGCTGGAGCAAGATCATTCCCGCGTTCAACGCGACCGAGCAGGGCAAAGACGTCCAGATCACCACCTCGTACGGGGCCTCCGGTGACCAGTCCAGGGCAGTGGTGGACGGCAAGCCCGCCGACATCGTCAACTTCTCGCTTGAGCCGGATGTCACCCGCCTGGTCAAGGCCAAGAAGGTCGCGGACGGCTGGAACTCCGACGTCACGAAGGGCATCCCGTTCACCTCGGTCGTCGTGCTGGTGGTGCGCCAGGGCAACCCCAAGAACATCAAGGACTGGGACGACCTTCTGAAGCCGGGTGTCGAGGTGGTCACCCCCAGCCCGCTGAGCTCCGGCTCGGCGAAGTGGAACCTGCTGGCACCGTACGCCGCAAAGAGCAACGGGGGCCAGGACCAGCAGGCCGGGGTGGATTATGTCCAGCAGCTGGTTAGCCAGCACGTCAAGTTGCGGCCCGGATCCGGCCGTGAGGCCACCGACGTCTTCCTCCAGGGCAGCGGCGACGTGCTGATCAGCTACGAAAACGAGGCGATCAACGTCGAGCGGCAGGGCAAGCCCGTGCAGCACATCATCCCGGCCCAGTCGTTCAAGATCGAGAACCCGCTGGCGGTGGTCAGCATCACCAACCACCTCAAGGAGGCCACCGACTTCAAGAACTTCCAGTACACCCAGGGCGGGCAGCGGCTGTGGGCTCAGGCCGGCTTCCGCCCGGTCGACCCCGGGGTGGCCCAGGAGTTCGCGAAGGATTTCCCCGCGCCCGCGCAGAAGCTCTGGACGATTGCCGATCTCGGGGGATGGGGCATCGTTGATCCGTCGTTGTTCGACAAGGACAACGGAAGGATCACGGCGATCTACAAACAGGCGACTGGATGAGCGATGAGCGCTTGCGCGAAGAGCACACTGCACCGGATGAGCTGCGCGAAGACCTGCAGCCCAGTCCGGAGGCCATCCGACCCGAGCTGACCGGGCCCGAGTCGGGCGGCCTCGGCGGCCTCGGCGGCGCGGGCGGTCGGGGCATGACGTCCCTGCGCGTCGGTGTCGCCACGCTGTGGCTGTCGGTGATCGTGCTGTTGCCGCTGGCAGCGATCGTGTGGCAGTCGGCCAAGGGCGGTTGGTCGGCGTTTGTCGCGGCGGCGACGTCGCCGTCGGCGATCGACTCGTTTCGCGTCACGCTGACGGTGTCGGCGGCCGTGACGGTGGTCAACCTGGTCTTCGGCCTGATCGTGGCATGGGTGCTGGTGCGTGACGACTTCCCTGGTAAACGGCTGGTCGATGCGGTGATCGACCTGCCCTTCGCGTTACCGACCATCGTGGCCAGCGTGGTGCTGTTGGCGCTGTACGGGCCCAGCAGCCCGGTGGGCATCCACCTGCAGCACACCTCATACGGCGTCGGCGTCGCCCTGCTGTTCGTCACCCTGCCGTTCGTGGTGCGGGCGGTGCAGCCCGTGTTGTTGGAGGTCGACCTGGAGGCCGAACAGGCCGCGGCGTCGCTCGGCGCGAGCAACTGGACGATTTTTCGAACGATCGTCCTTCCGGCGCTGATGCCCGCGGTGCTTTCCGGTGCGGGACTGGCGTTCTCACGCGCGATCGGCGAGTTCGGCTCGGTGGTGCTGATCGGCGGCGCCGTGCCGGGTAAGACCGAGGTGTCTTCGCAGTGGATCCGAACGTTGATCGAAAACGACGACCGCACCGGGGCGGCGTCGATTTCGATTGTGCTACTTGCTATCTCGTTCGTCGTGCTGTTCATCCTACGGGCGCTGGGCTCACGCGCGGCGAAGCGTGAGGAGTTGGCCAAGTGACGTTGTCGCCGTTGGTTCGATATCTGACAAGGTTCATCGCGCTCGGTTACGTCGTGACGCTGCTCATCGTGCCGGTCGGGCTGATCCTGTGGCGCGCGTTTGCGCCGGGGGTCGGGCAGTTCTTCGCGCAGATCAGCACCCCAGCAGCCATTTCGGCTCTCCAATTGTCGTTGCTCGTGGTCGCGATCGTCGTGCCGCTCAACGTATTGTTCGGCATACCAACCGCGCTGGTATTGGCCCGCAACCGGTTCCGCGGCAAGGGTGCGTTACAGGCGGTCATCGATCTGCCGTTCGCGGTGTCCCCGGTGGTGGTCGGCGTCGCGCTGATCGTGCTGTGGGGGTCGGCGGGCGCGTTCGGGTTCGTCGAGCGAGATCTGGGCTTCAAGATCATCTTCGGGCTGCCCGGCATCGTACTGGCCAGCATCTTCGTCACGCTGCCGTTCGTGATCCGTGAGGTGGAGCCGGTACTGCACGAGATCGGCACCGATCAGGAGGAGGCCGCGGCGACACTGGGATCGAGGTGGTGGCAGACCTTCTGGCGCATCACCCTGCCGTCGATCCGATGGGGGCTCACCTACGGTGTGGTGCTGACGGTGGCGCGAACGCTCGGCGAATATGGCGCGGTGATCATGGTGTCGTCGAACTTGCCGGGAACATCGCAGACCCTGACACTGTTGGTGTCGGACCGCTATAACCGCGGCGCAGAATACGGCGCGTATGCGATCTCGACGCTGCTGATGACCGTGGCCGTGCTCGTGCTGGTCGTGCAGGTGGTCCTTGACGTGCGGCGAGCGCGGGCCAGGGCGTAGGCGGGCAAGGAGACCGAGATGACCGACGCGATCGCACTGCGCGGCGTGAACAAACGCTACGGTGATTTCGCCGCGCTGGACGACATCAACTTCGCAGTGCCGGCCGGTTCCCTGACTGCCCTGCTCGGACCCAGCGGCTCGGGGAAGTCGACGTTGCTGCGGGCGATCGCCGGCCTCGATGAGCCCGACACGGGCACGATAACCATCAACGGACGCGACGTCACCCATGTGCCGCCCCAGCGACGCGAGATCGGCTTCGTGTTCCAGCACTACGCCGCGTTCAAACACATGACGGTGCGCGACAACGTCGCATTCGGCCTGAAGATACGCAGGCGACCGAAGGCGGAGGTCAAGGCGAAGGTCGATAATCTTCTACAAACGGTGGGGCTCAGCGGCTTTCAGACCCGCTATCCCGGGCAACTGTCGGGTGGTCAGCGGCAGCGCATGGCGTTGGCCCGGGCCCTGGCCGTGGACCCGCAGGTGCTTCTGCTCGACGAGCCCTTCGGGGCGCTGGATGCGAAGGTCCGCGAAGACCTGCGGGCCTGGCTTCGCCGGCTGCACGACGAGGTGCATGTCACCACCGTGCTCGTCACCCACGACCAATCCGAGGCGCTCGACGTGGCAGATCGAATCGCGGTGTTGAACAAGGGGCGTATCGAACAAGTCGGGTCGCCCACGGAGGTGTACGACATGCCCGCGAACGGTTTCGTGATGTCGTTCCTCGGCGCGGTGTCGTCTCTGAACGGAATCCTGGTGCGGCCTCATGACATTCGGGTCGGGCGCACCCCCGAGATGGCGGTGGCGACCAGCGATGGCACCGCCGAGAACATCGGCGTGATGCGCGCGACCATCGACCGAATCGTCTACCTCGGCTTCGAGGTGCGAGTGGAGCTCACGAGCGCACCCACCGGCGGAGCGTTCACCGCGCAGATCACCCGCGGCGACGCTGAGGCGCTGGCGCTGAAGGAGGGCGACACCGTCTACGTGCGCGCCACCCGCGTGCCCGAGATCGCCGGTAACGCACAGCTACCCGACGCCGCGCCGGCGGCGCGGTAGCGAACAGAATTTTCAGGCCGCGAGCCGGTCGGCCCGCACCCGGGCATGGTCGAAGCGCTGGAGCACGGTCGCGGCCACCAGCCGATGCGATCCCAGCGGCTGAGCCATCGGAATTCTTTGTGCAGCAGCATATTCCGCGACACGATCCGTGATCCGTCCATGCGCCAAGAACCACGGGGCGATCACGAGCCTGCGGGCGCCCATCTCGCGCAGCCGTTGCGTCGCGTCGTCGAGTGTGGGCCGCGGCCCCGCGGCGAATGCGGTGACGGCCCCGGCCCACCGCGTGCCGGACGCGAGCGAGGACGCGACGGCCTCCGTGCGCGCGTTGGCCATCCGCCTTGACGACCCGACCGCCACGACGACGACGCCGACGTCGGGATCGAGCCGCGACACTCCCAGCTCGCGCACCCGGTGGCGCAGCACCGTCAACAACCGATGGTCTTCGCCGAGCGCATCGGCCTGCAGGGCACCGGAATTCGCGATCATCGCGGGAATGTCCACCCGGGCGTGATATGCGTCGGCCAGGAGCAGCGGAGTCACGACGACCTGAGGCGATGAGCCGCTTGCGCGAAGAGCGATGATATCCGCCAGGACATCGCGCAGGTTCGGCGTCGACGTCTCGCAGAACGCCACCCGAACGTCCAGGCCGGGCCGGTCGCGGCGGATCCGCTCGGCGATCGCGCGCGTGTTGGCCCCGGCGCGCGGATCGACGCTGCCGTGCGCGGTGAGAACGAGGACGGCCGTCATCCCGAATGCAGGCCGCATTCGATCTTGCCGATGCCCTGCCACCGGCCGCTGCGCGGATCCGCTCCGTCGACCGGCTTCGCAGTGCAGGGCTCACACCCGATCGACGGATAGCCGTCGGACACAAGCGGATTCACCAGCACATTGTTTGCTTCGATGTAGTCCTCGACGTCCTGGTCGGTCCAGGTGGCCAGCGGGTTGATCTTCACCAGACCGAACGCGGCGTCGAAGCTGATCAGCGGCGCGTTCGCGCGCGTCGGCGCCTCCACGCGCCGCAGCCCGGTGACCCAGGCCGAGTAGCCGCGCAGCGCCTTGCCCAGCGGGGCCACCTTGCGCAACCGGCAGCACTCGTTCGGGTCGCGGGCGAACAGGTTCTTTCCGAGAAGCGCGTCCTGCTCGGCGACCGAATGCTCCGGAGTGACGTTGATCACGTTGACGTCATAGACCTCGCTGACGGCGTCGCGGGTGCCGATCGTCTCGACGAAGTGATAACCGGTGTCCAGGAACAGCACGTCGACGCCGGGGCGCACCTTGGTGGCCAGATCGATGAGCACCGCATCTTGCATGTTCGACGCCACGACGTACTCGCCGCCGAAATTCTCATCGGTCCAGCGCAGAAGGTCGATCGCGGCCGCGCCGTCAAGCTCCTGCGCGCCTTGCGCCGCTAGCTCGCGTAGATCGGTCTCCGTTGTCACGGTCACTTCAGGTCCGCCTCGTCTGCTCGTAGTGCCCATGTCGCGAAACGCTCCCCCTCGGCTCTTTGTTTCACGAAATTGCGAACCACCCGCTCGATGTACTCACCGAGCTCGCTGCTGAGCACTTTGTGCTGGCGCAGTTTTCGGCCGAAGCCACTGTCCGACCCGAGGCTTCCGCCCAGGTGAACTTGGAAACCCTCGACCGGGCCGTCCCCGTCGTCGACCATCTGGCCTTTGAACCCGATGTCGGCGACCTGGATGCGCGCGCACGAATTCGGGCAGCCGTTGATGTTGACCGTGATCGGGACGTCGAGTTGGGCGTTGATATCCTCCAGCCGGTTCTCCAGCTCGGGTACCAGCACCTGCGAGCGTTTGCGGGTCTCGGCGAACGACAGCTTGCAGAACTCGATGCCCGTGCAGGCCATGAGATTGCGTCGCCAATGCGACGGCTGCGACGGCAGCCCGAGCGCCTCGAGCGCATCGACCACCCCGTCGAGCTCGTCGTCGGGCACATCGAGAACGATCAGCTTCTGGTACGGGGTGAACCGGACTCGGTCGGAGCCGGCCTTCTCGGCGATGTCGGCGACGGCGGACAGGATCGTGCCGGAGACGCGCCCGGCGATCGGCGCCACGCCGACCGCGTTGCGGCCGTTCTTGAGCCGCTGCACCCCAACGTGGTCGATGGGGTGAACCGGCGGTGTCGGAGCCGGACCGTCGATCAGCGGGCGCTTGAGGTATTCCTGTTCGAGAACTTCCCTAAATTTTTCGATGCCCCAGTCTTTGATCAGGAACTTAAGCCGGGCCTTGGACCTCAGCCGGCGATAGCCGTAGTCGCGGAACACCGACGTGATGGCCTCCCAGACATCGGGCACCTCCTCGAGCGGCACCCACGCACCGAGCCGCTGGCCGAGCATCGGGTTGGTGGACAGGCCGCCGCCGACCCAGATGTCCAGCCCGGGCCCGTGCTCGGGGTGGACGACGCCGACGAAGGCGACGTCGTTGACCTCGTGGCAGACGTCCTGCAGGCCGGAGATCGCCGTCTTGTACTTGCGGGGCAGGTTCGCGTACTCAGGCTTGCCGATGTAGCGCCGCACGATCTCGTCGACCGCCGGGGATGCATCAAGCACCTCGTCGAGCGCCTCGCCCGCGAGCGGTGAACCGAGCACCACGCGGGGACAGTCCCCGCACGCCTCCGTGGTCTGCAGTCCGACCGCCTCCAGCCGACGCCAGACCTGCGGGACGTCCTCGATCCGGACCCAGTGCATCTGCAGGTTCTCGCGGTCGGTGATGTCGGCGGTGTCGCGGGCGAACTCGGTGGAGAGCGCGCCCAGCGTGCGCAGCTGCTCGACCGTCAGCGCGCCGCCGTCGCAGCGCACGCGCATCATGAAGTACTTGGCTTCGATGGTGTCGATGTGCTCGTCGCCGGTCCAGGTGCCGTCGTAGCCCTGTTCGCGCTGGGTGTAGAGGCCCCACCAGCGGAATCGGCCGCGCAGGTCGCTCTTGTCGATGCTGTCGAACCCGCGCAGCGCGTAGATGTTCTCGATGCGCGCCCGCACGTTGAGCGGGGCGTCGTCCTTCTTGTTCTGTTCGTTGGCGTTGAGCGGCTCGCGATAGCCGAGCGCCCATTGACCTTCACCGCGGTGTTTCGCGGGACGGGGCCGGGTCATGGGGTGGCTCCTTGTCAGAGCCGGCCGTGGGAACGCGCAAAACCACCGGTGGCTGTCCGGCGGCGCAGATCCGGAGGCCAGCTGGAGGTCAGGTGGGCGGGTCTACGACATCAAGGCAGACAGCAACAGCTACAAACGCGCTTGTAGTCGACGTGCCGCCGCGCCACCAACGAGATGTTGATTTGGAGGCTGTCGGCGACGGTCACGTGGGCCATTGTGCCATGACTGGCCGTCATGCCGTAAACGGGTGTGCCTCGCGCCGACACTTACGCCAGTGTGACGACGCGCCGAGGCGCACCGCAGTGGGTTAAGTTTCGGCGGCGGGGGAGACTTGGGGCATGGCCGTGATGGTGGCACCCGCCCGCCTTCCCGCGCTGGCGAGAACACCGGGCCGGTCGTTCGGGGTGTACGTGCATGTGCCGTTTTGCGCTACCCGATGCGGATACTGCGACTTCAACACGTACACGCCGGGAGAAGCGGGTGCAGCGACCCCTGAAGGGTGGCTGGCCGCGGTGCGGGCGGAACTGCGCCTGGCGGCCGCGCGGCTCGGTACTGGATGCGACGGCGCCGACACCGTGTTCGTCGGCGGCGGCACGCCGTCACTGCTGGGCGCCGAGCGCCTCGCGATGGTGCTCGATGCGGTGCGGGACGAGTTCGGGCTGACGCCGAATGCCGAGGTGACGACCGAGGCGAACCCGGAGTCGACGTCGCCGGACCTCTTCGACGGGCTGCTGGCAGCCGGGTACACGCGGGTCTCGCTGGGTATGCAGTCGGTGGCGCCGCAGGTGCTCTCGGTGCTGGACCGGGTGCATTCGCCGGGACGGGCGGTGGCGGCCGCCGTCGAAGCCCAGGCGGCGGGCTTTTCGCACGTCAACCTGGACCTGATCTACGGCACGCCGGGCGAGACCGACGACGACCTGCGGCGCTCGGTCGACGCGGCCGTCGAGGCAGGCGTCGATCACGTGTCGGCCTACGCACTCGTCGTCGAGGACGGAACCGCGTTGGCCCGGCGGGTGCGGCGCGGCGAGATCACCGTTCCCGACGACGGCGTGCTCGCCAGCCGCTACGAGTTGCTTGACGCGCGGCTCGCCGACGCCGGCTTCGAGTGGTACGAGGTGTCGAACTGGAGCAGGCCCGGCGGCGAGTGCCGGCACAACGTCGGCTATTGGAATGGCGGCGAGTGGTGGGGCGCCGGGCCGGGCGCGCATGGCCACATCGGCACCGTGCGGTGGTGGAATGTCAAGCATCCCAACGCCTATGCGGGCGTTCTGGCCGAACAGGAGTTGCCCGTAGCGGGTTTCGAGCTACTCTGCTCTGACGAGGCGCACACCGAGGCCGTGATGCTGTCGATCCGGATGCGCAGGGGGCTGCCTGTCGCGGTGCTGGAGGAGGCGGAGCGGCATCGGGCTGACGGCCCGATCGCGGACGGCTTGTTGATGCGGGTGGCCGACCGGCTGGTGCTGACCGACCGTGGTCGGTTGATGGCCGACGGAGTGGTCCGCACCCTGCTCGCCGGATAACCGCGCCGATGTACGCCGAACGGCAGTTCTCGATGTACGGCCCATCGCATTGTGCTGCGCTCGCGCTGTTCGTGATCGGCTCGGTGCTGCTGGTGTGGATCGGACGCCGGCAAACCGAATCGCAGGCCCGGCTGCTCGCCCGCTCCCTGGGGGTACTGACCGCAGCGATATACGTCGGCGGAAAGCTCGTCTATGCGCTGTCCGGGCCCCCCATCAGCGAGTCGGTACCACTTCAGTTGACTGACCTGGCGACAGTGGTGGCGGCGTACGCACTGTGGTCTCAGCGCCATTGGGCGTACGCGCTCACCTATTACTGGGGGCTTGTGCTCAGCACCCAGGCATTGATCTCGCCGGCGTTCAGCAGCCTCGACTTCCCGAGCTTGCAGTTCTTGGCCTTCTGGAGCCTTCACTTGCTCGTGGTGTGGGCAGCCATCTATCTCACCTGGGGCCGTGGCATGCGGCCGACCTGGCGCAGCTATCGGATGACGGTCGCCACCACCATGGTATGGGCGGCCGTCGCCTTCACGTACAACCGTTTTGCCGGAACGGATTACGGCTTTGTGAACGGGAAACCCGCCACCGGATCGTTGCTCGACGTGCTCGGTCCATGGCCGTTGTACATCCTGACGGGCGGCAGTCTCATCGCGATGGTGTGGGCGCTGATGACCTGGCCGTGGGAGCGCAGCGGCCGGGAGGTGGCTAGCCGGCCACCGCGCTGAGGTCCAGCCCTGCGATGCGGGCCCGGTCGGCCAGCACATCGATCGCGCTGACCTTGCCGTCGGCCACCACGAACGCCATCACCGAGACCGGCCGGTTGCCCACGAAGATGACCGCGCCGGCCGCCCCGTTGATATTGGCGGGACGCACCTCGCGGCCGGGTCCGCCGTACAGCATGGCCTGGCCGGCCACTGCGTCTGCACCGGACACCATCCGCACCCGCTGCCCGCCGAAGTCGCCGCGCAGCACCACATCCGGATGCAGCACGGAGACCAGCCGCTCAAAGTCGCCGGCGCGCCCGGCGGCGAAAAACGCGTCAACGATCTCCCGCTGGGCTGCGACGTCGCGGTCGGGCCGGGTCTGTCGGATGCGGTGTCGGGCGCGGCTGGCCAGCTTGCGCGCCGCCTCCGCCGTCCGGTCAACGATCGGGGCGATCTCGTCGAACGGCACCGCGAACACGTCGTGGAGCACGAACGCGAGCCGCTCGTCTGGCGGCAGCGTATCCAGCACGACGAACAGCGCCACACCGACCGAATCCGCCAGCAGCGCTTGATGTTCTGGATCAACATCGCCGGGCGGATCGATCATCGGGTCCGGGAGCCGATCGACCAGCATCTCCTCGCGCCGGGCCCGGCGCGCACGCAGCATGTTCAAACAGATGCGGGCGACGACCGTCGTCAGCCACGCGTCGATGTTGTCGTAAACCTTGTCCGAGCCGCGGGTGTTGTGGTTCAGCCGCAGCCAGGCCTCCTGAACGGCGTCCTCAGCGTCGTCGACCGAGCCCAGCATGCGATAGGCCACCGCCCGCAGGCGTGGCCGGGCGGCCTCGAACGGCGCCGTCAGGTCGGTATCGCGCACACCATTCCCTCGCTGAAGCCCGCCGAGCCGATGCCCAACGCGAGATTGAACCGCGCCCGGAGATTCTCCAGCGCGATGATGTGGGTCAACTCGACCATCTGCGGGACGTCGAAATGCGCGCGCAGTGCGTCGAACAACTCGTCGCTCACCTCGACCGGAGTGCGGCTCATTGCGGCCGCGTAGTCGAGCACCAGTTTGTCGACATCGGAGAAGCAGGTCGCGGTGCGATAGTTCGGCAGGGCCAGCAAGTCCTCGTCGGTCAGCCCCCAGTCGCGCGAAATGCGGGAGCCCATGTCGATGCAGTACTCGCAACGGGTGGTGGTCGCGGCCTTCAGCTCCGCCAACGCCCGGTGACGCAAATCGAGCAGGTGCACCTTGGCCACGGTCTGCTCCAACTTCCCGTAGCCCGCCAACAGCTTGGGAATATGCGCGTACACCCGGATCGGCCCCAGCATGGTTTCGTCGACTCGCCCGGTCAGCCGTTTGAATTGGCGCTTGATGAAGTAGTACGCGATCCTGGTCTGGAATCCGGCATCGCGTTCGGACACCTCGGGTAGTCGAGCCATCTCGGCTCCTCTCGCTAGTCGCCCGTAATCTCGACACCTGGGGACGAGGAAACGTGACCGGAGGGCCTATGCCTGCTTCGGCTGCCACTCGTCCATGTCGAGCAGGCGCGCGTGGAGCACAACGCGGTTACGCAGCGCGGCCCTCACCGCCCTCTGCAGGCCGTCCTCGAGATACATCACGCCCTGCCATTTCACCGCGTGCGGAAACAGGTCGCCGTAGAAGGTGGAATCCTCCGAGAGCAGGCGGTCAAGCGCGAGCACCGTCGTCGTGGTGACCAACTCGTCGAGGCGAATCTGACGCGGCGGAATCTGGGACCAATCGCCCGAGGACAGACCATGATCGGGATAGGGCCTGCCGTCGCGCACGCCCTTAAAAATCATGCGAGATCATTCGACATGAGCCGGGTCATGCTCGAGAAGGGTAGTCGCGGTGCGCTCGATGCGTATAGGTGCTGCTGATCACCGTAAAATGGCGGGAGTGGAGGTGAGGTCAATGGGACATGCCGAAGACCGTCGTTTCGACGTTCTACGTGCGATCGTCGCCGACTTCGTTTCCACCAAGGAGCCGATCGGATCAAAATCGTTGGTGGAACGGCACAATCTCGGGGTCTCCAGCGCAACCGTCCGCAACGACATGGCCGTGCTCGAGGCCGAGGGTTACATCACGCAACCGCACACCAGCTCCGGTCGCATCCCCACCGAGAAGGGGTACCGCGAGTTCGTCGACCGGCTCGACGACGTCAAGCCGATGTCGGCGGCGGAGCGGCGGGCGATCCAGAGCTTTCTGGAGTCCGGTGTCGATCTCGATGACGTGCTACGCCGCGCGGTGCGGTTGCTCGCGCAGCTGACCCGCCAGGTCGCGCTCGTCCAGTATCCGACGCTGTCGTCCTCCACCGTCCGTCACATCGAGGTGGTGGCGCTCACGCCGGCTCGGCTGCTGCTGGTGGTGATCACCGACTCCGGTCGCGTCGACCAGCGGATCGTCGAGCTCGGCGACGTGATCGATGAGCATCAGCTCATGCAGCTGCGGGACATGCTCGGGCAGGCGCTGGACGGCAAGCGACTGTCAGTGGCCTCGGCGGCGGTGGCCGACCTGGCCTCGGAGGTCGGCCCGATCGGCACCCTCGGCGACGCGGTCGGCCGGTCGGCGACGGTGCTGCTGGAGTCGCTGGTCGAGCATGCCGAGGACCGCCTGCTGCTCGGCGGTACCGCCAATCTCACCCGCAACAGCGCCGATTTCGGCGGTTCGCTGCGATCAATCCTCGAGGCACTGGAGGAGCAGGTCGTCGTGCTGCGGTTGTTGCAGGCCCAGCAGGAGGCCGGCAGGGTGACCGTGCGGATCGGGCACGAGACAGAGGTCGAGGAGATGGTCGGCACCTCGATGGTGAGCACCACCTACGGCGCCGACGGCAACGTGTACGGCGGGATGGGTGTGTTGGGACCCACACGAATGGACTATCCGGGAACTATCGCTAGTGTCGCAGCGGTTGCCTTGTATATCGGCGAGGTTTTGGGTCGCCGGTAGCGCGACACAGGAAGGTTGTACGTGGCACGGGACTATTACGGGCTGCTGGGCGTGAGCAGGAACGCCAGCGATGCCGAGATCAAGCGCGCCTACCGGCGGCTTGTCCGCGAGCTGCATCCCGACGTCAACCCCGATGAACGCGACCGGTTCAACGAGATCCAGCTCGCGTACGAGGTGCTGTCCGATCGCGAGAAGAAACGCATCGTCGACCTGGGTGGCGACCCCATGGAAACCACCGCGGCCAGCAACGGGTTCGCCACCGGTTTCGGTGGCCTGGGCGACGTGTTCGAGGCCTTCTTCGGCGGCGGAACGACCTCGCGCGGGCGGGTCGGACGGGTGCGGCCGGGCGCCGACTCGCTGCTGCGCCTGCGGCTGGACCTCGAGGACTGCGCGACCGGTGTGACCAAACAGGTCACCGTCGACACCGCCGTGTTGTGCGACAAGTGCCAAGGCAAGGGCACCAGCAACAACACGAGCCCGGTGGCGTGTGACACCTGCGGCGGGCGCGGCGAAGTCCAGAGCGTGCAGCGTTCGCTGCTCGGCCAGGTGATGACATCGCGGCCGTGCCCCACCTGCCGGGGGATCGGCGAAGTCATCCTGGATCCGTGCTTCCGGTGTGGCGGCGACGGCCGCGTGCGGGCGCGCCGGGAGATCAGCGTCAAGATTCCCGCCGGGGTCGGCGACGGGATGCGCGTGCGGTTGGCCGCCCAAGGCGAGGTCGGTCCCGGCGGCGGTCCCGCCGGTGATCTGTACGTCGAGGTTCACGAGCGAGCGCACGACCTCTTCGTACGCGACGGCGACGATCTGCACTGCACTGTCGCCGTACCGATGGTCGACGCCGCGCTGGGCACCAACGTGACCGTCGAAGCGATCCTCGACGGGCCAACCGAACTCATGATTCCCAGCGGCACCCAACCCGGTTCGGTGGTCACGCTGCGCGGGCACGGGATGCCGCATCTGCGGACCGGCGTTCGCGGTGACCTGCACGCCCACGTCGAAGTGATGGTGCCGACCCGGCTGGATCACCGCGACGCCGACCTGCTTCGGGAACTCAAGAAACGTCGGCATGGGGAGGCGGCGCAGGTCAAGCCGGCGAACGCCGCCGACGGCGGCCGATTGTTCAGCCGCTTGCGGGAAACATTCACCGGTCGCTGAGTTGAGCGGCGCGCTGTTCTACGTCGACGCGCTCCCTGTCATCGGCGCCGTCGCGACAGTGTCGGGCGACGAAGGGTTTCATGCCGCGACCGTGCGACGGATCCGGCCCGGTGAACGGCTGATGGTCGGCGACGGCGGGGGCGAGCTGGCGTGGTGTGAGGTCGAGGACGTATCTCGCACGAAGATGCGCGCCCGCGTGCTCGAGCGGTGGAGCGTCGCGCCCTCGACACCGCCCGTCACGGTGGTGCAGGCGGTGCCGAAAGCGGAGCGCTTTGCGCTAGCGGTCGAATCGGCCACCGAGGCGGGCGCGGACGCGTTCGTCGCCTGGCAGGCAGCCCGGTGTGTGGTGCGCTGGGACTCGTCACGCGCCGACAAAGGGCTGCGACGATGGCGCGCTGTCGCCCGCTCAGCCGCACGCCAATCCCGCCGCGCGTATATTCCAGCCGTCAGTGGACCCGTTTCGACACAGGAGCTGACCGAGCGGGTTTCGACCGGGGTCGCCCTCGTGTTGCACGAGTCGGCTACTGAGGTGATCTCAGAAAAGCATGTGGCACAAGCTGATTCGTTGCTTTTGGTGATCGGCCCGGAGGGCGGGATCGGTAACGGGGAACTGGGCGCGCTGACGAGAGCCGGCGCGGTGGCCGTGCGCCTCGGCCCGACGGTGCTGCGCACCTCCACCGCCGCGGCCGTCGCGCTCGGGGCGCTCGGCGTGTTGACCCACCGGTGGGACTCGTCGGACTCTCTGGGCTGAGTCGGTCCTCGGCGGTAGACTGGCTTGCATCGACAGAAAGCAGGCATTGGTAACCACGTGACCCCCCGCGAGACAAGCGCTGCCCCGACTCCGACCGTTCGCAGCAGCATCGATGTTCCGCCCGACCTCATCGTGGGCCTGCTAGGTTCCGCCGACGACAACCTCCGGGCACTGGAACGCACACTGTCCGCGGAGTTCCACGCCCGCGGCAACACGATCACCTTGTCCGGTTCACCCGCCGACGTCGCGCTGGCCGAGCGCGTCGTCACCGAGCTGATCGCCTTGGTGGCGGGCGGCCAGACCCTGACACCGGAAGTCGTGCGGCACAGCGTCGCGATGCTCACCGGCGACGCTCAGGAGTCGCCGGCCGAGGTGCTCAGTCTGGACATTTTGTCAAGGCGCGGCAAGACAATTCGGCCCAAGACGCTCAATCAGAAGCGATACGTCGACGCGATCGACACGAACACGATCGTGTTCGGCATCGGGCCAGCGGGTACCGGTAAGACCTACCTCGCAATGGCCAAGGCGGTCAACGCATTACAGAGCAAGCAGGTCAGCCGCATTATCCTTACCCGACCTGCTGTGGAAGCCGGTGAACGCCTTGGGTTTTTGCCTGGCACGCTCTACGAGAAGATCGACCCGTACCTGCGGCCGCTGTATGACGCGCTGCACGACATGATGGATCCCGAGGTCATCGGAAAGCTGATGAGCGCAGGCGTGATTGAGGTTGCACCGCTGGCCTTTATGCGTGGCCGAGCGCAGCCGGTGTTCACGAAGGTGTTGACACCCAAGGGCTTCCGGCCGATCGGTGAACTCCAAGTAGGCGATCTTGTGATCGGCTCACACGGACATCCCATTGAAGTCCTGGGCGTCTACCCTCAGGGCTTCAAGGAGATCTACCGGGTTTACACGCAAGATGGTGCATCGACGCTCGCGTCCGGCGACCATCTGTGGTCCGTATACACGCACGCTGATCGGCGCCGTCGGAAGCCACCGCACGTGCTTCAGACAAAAGAGATGATCGGCAACCTCCGATCGGCGCTCCAACACCGCTACGAGTTGCCGCTGTTGAGTGCTCCAGTCCAATTCGAATCGAAACCGGTACCCCTCGATCCGTACGCGCTCGGTTTGCTGCTCGGTGATGGATGCCTCACGTGCTCGACAGCGCCGAGTTTCGCCACCCGTGATCCCGAGTTGGCTCAAAGCTTGGGACGTCTCATTCCCGGGATCAAGGTTCGACGCAAATCCGAAATCGACTACGTGCTGAACAGGGCTAGTCGTGCGGGCGGGCCCTCGATCGAGAACCCCGTAACGGGCGTCATGCGTCGTTTGGGTCTCGCAGGAACCAAGTCGCATACCAAGTTCATCCCGCGGGACTACCTCTTCAATTCGTCGGATGTGCGACTGGCGGTTCTGCAGGGTCTTCTCGACTCCGACGGCGGTCCCGTGACTCAGCAGGGGCGAACCTGCCGGATCGAGTTGGTCACGTGCTCCGATCGGCTGCGTGATGATGTGGCATTCCTTGTCCAGTCGCTCGGAGGTGTCGCATACCAGCGCACGAGGAAGGCAGCCGGGAGAAAGCCGGGACTGGCGCGTGGTCGAGAGGTGCACCATCGATCGGACGCACACGTCCTCGGCATCCGCTTGCCGGAAGGCGTGGTGCCGTTCCGGCTCGCTCGCAGAGCGGCGAAGTATGACACGACTGGTGGTGGCCGACCAATGCGCTTCATCGACCGCATCGAGCCTGCAGGCACCGAGGAGGCCGTGTGCATCCGGGTCGCGGCCGCTGACTCTTTGTATGTCACCGAGGACTTCCTCCTCACACACAACACGCTCAACGACGCGTTCATCGTTCTCGACGAGGCGCAGAACACCACTGCCGAACAGATGAAGATGTTTCTCACGCGGCTGGGCTTCGACTCGAAAATGGTTGTTACGGGCGATATCACGCAGGTCGACCTGCCCGGTGGGGCGACATCGGGATTACGAGCCGCGGTCAGCATTCTCGACGGGATCGACGGAATTCACGTTTCGGAGTTGACAAGTGCCGACGTCGTGCGTCACCGGCTGGTGTCGGAGATCGTCGACGCCTATGCCCGGGCGGAGGATCCTTCGCTGTCGATGAACCGCGCGCAGCGGCGGGCAGCGGGCGCGCGTTCCCACGGGACCCGCTGATGAGCGTCGAGGTAGCCAACGAGTCGGGCCTCGACGTATCCGAGGACGAGCTGATCAGCGTCGCGCGCTTCGTGATCGACAAGATGAACGTCCATCCGGGTGCCGAACTGTCGATGGTGCTGCTGGACAGCGCCTCCATGGCGGACCTGCACATGCGGTGGATGGATCTGCCGGGGCCGACCGACGTGATGAGCTTTCCGATGGACGAGCTCGAGCCCGGCGGCCGCCCCGACGCGCCCGAGCCGGGACCGGCGCTGCTCGGCGACATCGTGTTGTGCCCGGAGTTCGCTACGGAACAGGCCGCCGCGGCGGGCCACTCGTTGGGACACGAGTTGGCGCTGCTCACCATCCACGGCTTGCTGCACTTGCTCGGCTACGACCATGCGGAGCCGGACGAAGAGAAAGAGATGTTCGCCCTTCAACGGCAACTGCTCGAGGAGTGGGTCGCCGATCAGGTGCAGGCTTACCAGCAGGACCGCCAGACCGAGAAGGATCGCCGGCTGCTGGACAAGTCACGCTACTTCGACGAACCGTGAGCGGTATCGATGCCCTGGTGGGCGCGATCGTACTGATCGCTCTCGGCGGGTTGTTCGCGGCCATCGATGCCGCGCTGAGCACCGTGTCGAAGGCCCGCGTGGAGGAAATGGTCCGCGTCGAACGTCCCGGCGCCGTCCGGCTGGCCAGAGTGATGGGGGAGCGGCCACGCTACATCAATCTGATTGTGCTGCTGCGCATCACATGCGAGGCGGCGGCGACGGTGCTGCTGGTCGCGTTTCTGTGGGATGACCTCGGCCTGAAATGGGGCCTGGTGGTGGCCGCGGCGGTGATGGTGGTGATCAGCTTCGTCGCTATCGGCGTCGGCCCCCGCACGCTGGGCCGCCAGCACGCCTACTCGATCGCGCTGGCGTCCGCGCTTCCGTTGCAGGCGATTTCGGTGTTGCTGACGCCGATCAGCCGGTTGCTGGTGCTGGTTGGCAATGCGTTGACGCCTGGCCGCGGCTTCCGCAACGGGCCGTTCGCCTCCGAAATCGAGCTGCGCGAGGTCGTCGATCTGGCGCAGCAGCGCGGTGTGGTGGCCCCCGAGGAACGCCGGATGATCCAGTCGGTGTTCGAGCTTGGCGATACCCCGGCCCGCGAGGTGATGGTGCCGCGCACCGAGATGGTCTGGATCGAAAGCGACAAGAACGCGGGCCAGGCCACGTCGCTGGCCGTGCGCAGCGGGTACTCCCGCATCCCGGTGATCGGCGAGAACGTCGACGACATCGTCGGCGTGGTCTACCTGAAGGACCTTGTGCAACAGACGTATTACTCCGGCAACGGCGGCCGCAGCACCAAGGTCGCCGAGGTGATGCGGCCGGCGGTCTTCGTGCCCGACTCCAAGCCGCTGGACGATCTGCTCCGTGAGATGCAGCGCAGCCGCAACCACATGGCGCTTCTCGTCGATGAGTACGGGGCGATCGCCGGACTGGCCACCATCGAGGACGTGCTCGAGGAGATCGTCGGCGAGATCGCCGACGAATACGACACGGGCGAAATCGCACCGATCGAGGAGCTGGGCGACAAGAACTTTCGGGTGTCGACTCGCCTGCCGATCGAGGACGTCGGCGAACTCTTCGACATCGACTTCGACGAGGACCTTGACGTCGACACCGTCGGCGGGCTGTTAGCACTCGAGCTAGGCCGGGTGCCGTTGCCGGGAGCCGAGGTGGTGTCTCACGGGCTGCGGTTGCGTGCCGAGGGAGGACACGACCACCGCGGGCGGGTGCGGATCAGCACCGTGCTCGTCAGCCCGGACAACCGCGAGGAGCACGGTGACCGAGAAGCTGGGTGACGAGGACGCGAAGCTTGTGGTGCTGGCGCGCGGTGCGATGGGCCGCGCCGAAGCGTCCAGCGGCGCCGCGGTGCGCGACGCCACCGGGCGCACCTATGCCGGTGCGCCTGTGGGACTCTCGGCCCTGCCGCTGACAGCCCTGCAGGCCGCCGTCGCCGCGGCGGTGTCCAGCGGCGCCACCGCGTTGGAGGCTGCCGTGCTACTGGGCGGGCAGGCCGACGACGCGGGCGTCGCCGCCGTGCGCGAATTGTCCCCAGGCGCGGCGATCATCGTCACCGACCGGGCTGGCACGCCGGTATGAGCGTCGGGTCGGCGGTCCGTGGGTGACTTTCGCTCCGGCTTCGTCTCTTTCGTCGGGCGGCCGAACACCGGCAAGTCGACGCTGATGAACGCGCTGGTGGGGGCCAAGGTCGCGATCACGTCGAGCCGGCCGCAGACCACCCGCCACACCATCCGGGGGATCGTGCACCGCGACGGGTTTCAGATCGTGCTCGTCGACACGCCCGGTCTGCACCGGCCGCGGACACTTCTTGGCAAGCGGCTCAACGACCTGGTGCGCGCCACCTACAACGAGGTCGACGTCATCGGTCTGTGCATCCCCGCCGATGAGGGCATTGGTCCCGGCGACCGGTGGATCCTTCAGCAGATTCGCGCCGTCGCGCCGAACACCACGCTGATCGTGGTCGTCACCAAGATCGACAAGGTGCCCAAAACCAAAGTTGCCGAACAACTCGCGGCGGTCGGTGAGCTGGCCGGCGACAGCGCCGCCGACATTGTGCCCGTCTCGGCGGTGACCGGCGAGCAGATGGATGTGCTGATCGACGTGCTGGCCTCGAAGCTGCCCCCGGGCCCGGCGTTCTACCCGGACGGTGAACTCACCGACGAACCCGAAGAAGTGCTGATGGCGGAGTTGATTCGGGAAGCGGCGCTCGAAGGTGTTCGCGATGAATTGCCGCACTCGCTGGCCGTTGTCATCGACGAGGTGAACCCGCGCCCGGACCGCGACGATCTGGTCGATGTGCACGCGATCCTCTACGTCGAACGCGACAGCCAGAAGGGCATCGTCATCGGCAAGGGCGGCGCGCGGCTGCGCGAGGTCGGCACCGCGGCGCGGACCCAGATCGAGAAACTCCTGGGCACCAAGATCTACCTCGACCTGCGTGTCAAGGTGGCGAAGAACTGGCAGAGAGATCCCAAACAGCTTGGTAGGCTTGGGTTTTAGGGCGCGGCGAAGTCGCCGACCACGGTCATCTTGTTGCCGTCCGAGGCGGTGGCGAAACCTGCTGCGGTAAACGCGCAGTCCTCGATGATCGCCCGGTGTCGGGGGCTTTGCATCCACAGGTCAAGCGCGGCGGCGGGGGTCGCCAAGGCTCCGGTGCCCCAGTACACGATCTCACCGGAGCCCCCGATCTGGGGGTAGCCGGCATCGGCGTCACGGGCTTGCGGTGAGGAGCCGTCCGAGCCGGTGTGGCCGTTCACGCCGTTGATGAGCATGTCGTTGGCGTGCCGTTGGGCCGCCGCGGTCAAGCGAGGGTCCGCGGCGATGGGCGCGCAGGGCCGCAGCTGGTTCACGCCGTTGTACACCGCCGCACCCGAATCGTCCGCGTGCGCCGGTGTCACTGCGACGGTGCCGAACAGGGCGATGGCGGCAGCGCAGATCGACAGGACACCCGCAGGCTCTTTAGCCATGGTCGCCTCTTCGATCCGTGCCTGCAGAACGACTCGGGCCGCCGTTTCAGCAAAATAATCGTACGCACTATCCCCACGCCGCGGGAGGCGGTATTCACAGACACCGATCGGCGGTGCCTACCGGCTCTGTCAGCAACCAGTGCGAAACTGAACCAATGCGGTTGTACCGGGACCGGGCGGTTGTGCTGCGCCAGCACAAGCTCGGCGAGGCTGACCGAATCGTCACCCTGCTCACCCGTGAGCACGGATTGGTGCGTGCGGTCGCCAAGGGGGTGAGGCGCACACGAAGCAAATTCGGTGCGCGGCTAGAGCCGTTCGCCCACATCGACGTTCAGCTGCACCCCGGCCGCAACCTCGACATCGTCACTCAGGTGGCCGCCATCGACGCGTTCGCCACCGACATCGTCAGCGACTACGGCCGCTACACCTGCGCATGCGCGGTGCTGGAAACCGCTGAGCGGCTGGCCGGCGAGGAACGGGCACCCGTACCGGCGTTGCACCGGCTCACCGTCGGGGCGTTGCGCGCGGTGGCCGACGGAGTGCGTCCATGCGAACTGGTGCTGGACGCATATCTGCTGCGTGCTATGGAAATCGCCGGGTGGGCGCCAGCGCTGACCGAGTGCGCCCGCTGCGCGGCGCCGGGGCCGCATCGGGCGTTCCACGTCGCGGCGGGCGGCAGCGTGTGTGTGCACTGCCGGCCCGCGGGGTCGTCCACGCCGCCGGCGGGCGTGCTGGATCTGATGTCAGCGCTGCGCGCCGGCGACTGGGATTTCGCGCAGGCCGCGCCACAGTCGTATCGCAGCCAGGCCAGCGGGCTGGTGGCCGCACACCTGCAGTGGCATCTCGAACGTCAACTGAGGACATTGGCGCTGGTGGAACGGCGATGAGCGCTTGCGCGAAGAGCAAAAAGCCAGCGATGAGCGCTTGCGCGAAGAGCAAAAAGCCAGCGATGAGCGCTTGCGCGAAGAGCAGAAGGCAGCGATGAGCGCTTGCGAGCACCCAGTTGCCAGACATCGAGTGTCGCTGGTCAGGCAGGATGAGGCTCATGAGCAACCGCGCGGACGGCTCAGTGCTGGCGGGTGAGACGAAACGAAAATACGCGAGGAACATGAGGAACACGTCTGAGTTCCCGCAGCTTCCCGCCGCGCCGGACGACTATCCGACCTTCCCCGACAGGTCCACGTGGCCGGTCGTCTTCCCCGATCTGCCACCGGTGCCCGGCGGCGGGCCCAGGCGCCCGCCGCAGCACACGTCGAAAGCCGTCGCCCCGAAGATCTCTGCCGACCACCTGCCCAACCACGTCGCGATCGTGATGGACGGCAACGGCAGGTGGGCCACCCAGCGTGGATTGCACCGCACCGAAGGCCACAAGATGGGCGAGGCGGTGCTAATCGACATCACCTGCGGTGCGATCGAACTAGGCATCAAACACCTTTCGGTGTATGCGTTCTCGACCGAGAACTGGAAGCGCAGCCCTGAGGAGGTGCGTTTCCTGATGGGGTTCAACCGTGAGGTGGTGGCACGCCGGCGGGAGAACCTGGACGCGATGGGCGTCCGGATGCGGTGGGTCGGATCACGGCCGCGCATGTGGCGCAGTGTGATCAAGGAGTTCGAGATCGCAGAACAGATGACGGTGAACAATCGCGTGATCACCGTGAACTACTGCGTCAACTACGGGGGCCGCGCCGAGATCGCCGAGGCCGCAAGCGCAATCAGCCGTGAAGTGGCGGCCGGCACGCTCAGCGCGGACCGGATCACCGAGGCGACAGTGGCCCGTCACCTGCAGCGCCCCGACATTCCCGACGTGGATTTGTTACTGCGCACCTCGGGGGAGCAGCGGTCGAGCAACTTCATGATCTGGCAGGCGGCCTACGCCGAGTACGTGTTTCAGGACAAGCTTTGGCCCGACTACGACCGTCGGGACCTTTGGGCGGCATGTGAGGAATACGTCAATCGCAACCGCCGTTTCGGCAGAGCGTAATGACCCTGCAGCAGCGCCTCAGAAAGGTGCTCGACGGTGTCGTGCAGGTGCGTGAAGAAGACGACGGTGCGTTGACGGTCCGCCACGACGGCACGTTGGCGTCACTGCGCGTGGTCGGTGTCGCCGAGGGACTGGAGTTGATCTCGCTCTCCCAGATTCTGGCCTGGGATGTGCCCTTGGACCGCCAGATTCGGGCCAGGATCGCCGACCAAGCCCGCAACATCATGTTCGGCACGATTACGTTGATCGAGAAGAAGCGGATCGGCGAAGTGCTACTGCGCTACAACTTCCCCGGATCGGGTCTCACCGACGAAGCGCTCCGCACACTCATCCTGATGGTGCTGTCCACCGGTTCGGATCTGCGGCGCGCGCTGACTGAGTGAGCTGGCCGGCTAGACCTTGACCGCGCAGGTGGCACATGTCCCGAAGATCTCGATGGTGTGGCTTTCCTCCAAAAAGCCGTGGGCCGACGCGACTTCTGCCGCCCACGCCTCCACCTGGCCGCCCTGCACCTCGACCGTGAAACCGCAGCCGCGGCACACCAGGTGGTGGTGGTGGTCGGTGGAACAGCGCCGGTACACCGACTCGCCGGTGTCGGTGCGCAGCGTGTCGACGGCCCCGGACGCCGACATCGACTGCAGGGTGCGGTAGACGGTGGTCAACCCGATGCCCTCGCCCCGCCGGCGCAGTTCGTCATGGATCTCCTGGGCGGAGCGGAAGTCGTCGAGGGACTCCAGCAGCGAGGCGACCGCAGCCCGTTGTCGAGTGCTGCGCACACTCGCTCCACTCACGGCATCTCCTCGGCAGCGTGAGTGACGGCGGCGGTCACGATGTGCGCGAGGTGCTGGTCGACGAGCCGGTAGAGCACCTCACGGCCCGATCGTTCACCTCGCACCACACCCGCGGCTTTGAGGATCTTAAGGTGCTGACTGACCAGCGGCTGGGGAACGTGCAGCGCATCGACCAGCTCGTGCACGCAGCGCTGCGACTCGAGAAGCTGGAGCACGATCGCGATCCGCACCGGCGCGGCCAGCGCCCGCAAGAGCTCGCCGGCGATGTCCAGCACCTGGCGAGGGGGAAGTTCGCCCGGCGCCTCGCCGTGACGGTGGGCCAAAGTGGAAACGGTTTTCATTAGACAGCCAGATTACATCAAAGCCAGATTATATGCGTGATTACGCATGTCATTCGGCGCGGCGCCAGATCCTGTGGCGGTCACCGCAGGCACCGTCGTTACGCTGGGGACCCGTGGCGTCCGTCATCGATACCGTCGTCAACCTGGCCAAGCGGCGCGGGTTCGTGTTCCCGTCCGGCGAAATCTACGGCGGCACAAGGTCGGCGTGGGACTACGGGCCGTTGGGCGTGGATCTGAAGGAGAACATCAAACGGCAGTGGTGGCAGGCGGTGGTGAGCGGACGCGACGATGTGGTGGGCATCGACTCGTCGATCATCCTGCCCCGGGAGGTATGGGTGGCGTCGGGCCATGTCGAAGTGTTCCACGATCCGCTGGTCGAGTCGCTGAACACTCACAAGCGGTACCGCGCCGACCACCTCATCGAGGCCTACGAGGCCAAGCACGGCCACCCGCCGCCGAACGGGCTCGCCGACATCCGCGATCCGGAAACCGGCGAGCCGGGCCGCTGGACCGAGCCGCGCGAGTTCAACATGATGCTCAAGACGCATCTGGGCCCGATCGAAACCGAAGAGGGCCTGCACTATCTGCGCCCCGAGACTGCACAAGGCATCTTCGTCAACTTCGCCAACGTGGTGACGACGTCGCGCCGAAGGCCGCCATTCGGGATCGGCCAGATCGGCAAGAGCTTCCGCAACGAGATCACGCCCGGCAATTTCATCTTCCGCACCCGCGAATTCGAACAGATGGAGATGGAATTCTTCGTCGAGCCGTCCACCGCGCCGGATTGGCACCAATATTGGATCGACACCCGCAGGCAGTGGTATGTCGACCTCGGCATCGATCCCGAGAACCTGCGGCTGTTCGAACATCCCAAAGATAAGCTGTCGCACTACTCTGACCGCACCGTCGACATCGAGTACAAGTTCGGGTTCCAGGGCAATCCGTGGGGTGAACTCGAAGGTGTGGCCAACCGCACCGATTTCGACCTGAAGACGCACTCCGAGCATTCCGGGGTCGATCTGTCGTTCTACGACCAAGCCGCAGACACCCGCTACATCCCGTACGTCATCGAACCCGCAGCCGGCCTGACGCGGTCGTTCATGGCGTTCCTGATCGACGCTTACGCCGAGGACGAGGCGCCAAACGCCAAGGGTGGCACGGACAAACGCACGGTGCTGCGACTCGATCCCCGGTTGGCTCCGGTCAAGGCGGCGGTGTTGCCGCTGTCGCGGCATGCCGACCTGTCCCCGAAGGCGCGCGATCTTGCCGCCGAGCTACGCAAATGCTGGAACGTCGAGTTCGACGACGCCGGTGCGATCGGCCGGCGGTACCGGCGTCAGGACGAGATCGGCACACCGTACTGCGTGACGGTGGATTTCGAGTCGCTCGACGACGACGCCGTGACCGTGCGAGAACGCGACGCGATGACGCAGGATCGCGTGCCGATGGACGCGGTCGTCGACTATCTGTGGACCCGGCTGAGGGGCTGTTAGCGGCGGTGACCGCACGTCAGGACGACGATTACGACGCGCACGACCGTCAGCGGACGGTGGTCGAGGCGCCGAAGACCGCGCCGCTACCCGGAACCGCGTCCGATCACCGCACCGACTTCGCCCGGGACCGGGCGCGCGTGCTGCACAGCGCGGCGTTGCGGCGGCTCGCCGACAAGACGCAAGTGGTCGGACCCCGGGAAAGCGATACGCCACGAACCCGGCTGACCCATTCCCTCGAGGTTGCCCAGATCGGCCGCGGGATGGCGGTCGGCTTGGGCTGTGACCCGGATCTCGTCGACATGGCCGGCCTCGCCCACGACATCGGCCATCCGCCGTACGGGCACAACGGCGAGAAGGCGCTCGACGAGTTCGCCGCCGACTACGGCGGGTTCGAGGGAAATGCTCAGAACCTGCGCATCCTCGCCCGTTTGGAGCCGAAAACCCTTGACGCTCAAGGCGCGAGTGCGGGCCTGAACCTGACCCGTGCCGCGCTCGACGCGGTGACCAAGTACCCGTGGCTGCGGCGGGCCGACCGGCGAAAGTTCGGGGCGTATGCGGTGGACGTGCACGTGCTGGCTTGGGTACGCGACGGTGCCCCGCCGGAGCGGCCGTGCCTGGAGGCCCAGGTGATGGACTGGGCCGACGACGTCGCCTACTCCGTGCACGACGTCGAAGACGGGGTGATCTCGGGGCGCATCGACCTGCGGGTGCTCGCCGACGACGAGGCCGCGGCGGCGCTGGGCCGGCTCGGCGACGGGGAGTTCGGCGGGCTGGTGGCCGATGACCTCGTGGCCGCCGCCGGTCGGCTGTCCCAATTACCGGTGGTGGCCGCCGTCGGCAAGTACGATGCGACGCTCGCGTCGTCCGCCGCGTTGAAGCGCCTGACCAGCGAACTTGTCGGCAGGTTCGCCTCCGCCGCGATCGCCGAGACCCGAAAAGTGGCAGGTGCCCGGCCGCTGAAGCGCTACGAGGCCGACTTGCACGTGCCCGGCCTTGTTCGCGCGGAGGTCGCGGTGCTGAAAACTCTGGCGCTGCAGTTCATCATGTCCGATCCTCGCCATCTTCACCTGCAGGCCCTGCAGCGCGAACGCATCCACCGGGTGGCGAACTGGCTGCTGACCGGCGCACCCGCCACCCTCGACCCGTTGTTCGCGCCCGCATTCAACGCGGCGGGAGACGACGGGCAGCGTCTGAGGGTCATCGTCGACCAGATCGCGTCGTTCACCGAGGGTCGATTGGAGCGCCTCGAGCGCGCCTAAACTAGGTCGGTGGCCGGCCCCCGGATCTCCGATCGCGATATCGCCGCCATCCGCGAACGCAACCGCATCGACGAGGTCGTCGGCGACTACGTCCAACTGCGCCGCGCCGGCGCCGACTCGCTGAAAGGCCTGTGCCCGTTCCACGATGAGAAGTCGCCGTCGTTTCACGTGCGACCCAACCACGGCCACTTCCATTGCTTCGGCTGCGGCGAAGGCGGCGACGTGTACGCGTTCGTCCAGAAGATCGAGCACATCAGCTTCGTCGAGGCGGTCGAGCGGCTGGCCGATCGGATCGGCTACACCATCACCTACACCGGCGCCACCTCAAGCGTGCAGCGTGAACGGGGCGGCCGCAGCCGCCTGATTGCGGCGAACGCCGCCGCGGAGGAGTTCTACGCCGAAGCGCTGCAGTCCCAGGAGGCGGCGCCCGCACGCCAGTACTTGACGGACCGCAACTTCGACGCCGAGGCGGCGCGGCGGTTCGGCTGCGGCTTCGCGCCCTCGGGCTGGGACTCGCTGACAAAACGTCTGCTGCGCAAGGGTTTCGAAGTCAAGGAACTCGAAGCCGCCGGGTTGTCGCGGGAGGGGCGGCGTGGGCCGATGGACCGGTTCCACCGGCGGCTGCTGTGGCCCATCAGGGCCAGCAGCGGGGAGGTCATAGGTTTCGGCGCCCGCCGCATCTTCGACGACGATCCGATCGAAGCGAAATACGTCAACACACCCGAAACAGTGTTGTACAAGAAGTCGGCGGCGCTGTTCGGCATCGATCTGGCCAAGCGCGACATCGCCAAAGGCCACCAGGCGGTGGTCGTGGAGGGCTACACCGACGTGATGGCGATGCACCTGTCCGGCGTCACCACGGCGGTCGCGTCGTGCGGCACCGCGTTCGGCGACGAGCATCTGGCGATGCTGCGCCGACTCATGATGGACGACAGCTTCTTTCGCGGCGAGCTGATCTACGTGTTCGATGGCGACGAGGCCGGCCGCGCGGCCGCCCTCAAGGCCTTCGGCGGCGAACAAAACCTGGCCGGACAGTCCTTCGTCGCGATCGCCGCGGACGGCATGGACCCGTGCGATCTGCGGCTGGCGGCAGGCGACGGGGCGCTGCGCGACCTGGTCGCCCGGCGCACCCCGCTGTTCGAGTTCGCGATCCGCTCGGCGCTGTCGGAGGTGGACCTCGACAGCGCGGAGGGCCGGGTCGCCGCGCTGCGGCGTTGTGTGCCGATGGTCGCCCAGATCAAAGATCCGACGCTGCGCGACGAGTACGCCCGCCAGCTCGCCGGATGGGTCGGCTGGGACGACGTCGCTCAGGTGATCGGGCGGGTACGCGAAGAAGCTCAGCGGCGGGGAGGGACGCTGCGGCGTGAGTCGCGGAGGCCGGCGCGTCCGCCCTCAGGGCCTTCGGCCACCGACTCGGCATCCCGGCCGGAGCGGCCCGATCCCCGCGACCCGACACTGTGGCCGCAGCGGGAGGCGCTGAAGGGCGCACTGCAGTATCCGGCGTTGGCGGGACCGGTGTTCGACTCGTTGACAGCGGACAGTTTCACCCATCCCGGGTACGCGGCGGTGCGGACGGCGATCGAGTCGGCGGGCGGCACGTCGGCCGGGCTGGCCGGCGCGGAATGGATCGAGGCGGTCCGCCACCACGCTTCAGCGGCCGCCGGGCTGGTCAGCGAGCTCGGTGTCGAGAACATTCGGGTCGACGACGACGAGAAGTTGCCCCGGTACATCGGTGGTGTGCTGGCCCGGTTGCAGGAGGTGTGGGTGGGTCGGCAGATCGCCGAGGTCAAGTCGAAGTTGCAACGCATGTCACCGATTGAGCAGGGCGAGGACTACCACGCCCTGTTCGGTGAGTTGGTGGCGATGGAGGCCTACCGTCGCAGTCTGCTCGAGCAAGCAAGCGGAGACGGGAACGACCTGACCGCGTAGAGTTCCGGCCGTGAGCAAGCGTGTGCGACCAGTGGTGATTCTCGGTGGTGTGGCGCTCGTCGGCCTGATCGCCCCGGCGCTGGTCTCCGGTCCGGGCGACGTCGACGCGGCCTGCCGGGCCGTGTTCGGGTCCCGCTACGACGGGATCTGCCTCGACGGACCACCCGGGCCGCCGACGGAGGCCCCGCCGCCGGGGTTCATCCCGGGGTTCGGTGTGGGTCCCACCGATAACGGCCCCGGGATCACCAGCGGCCCGCTGTTTCCCGGTCAGACGATCGATACGCCGGTGGGTGCGGGTTAACCGCTGCTTGCTACTGGCTTTGCTGCAGCACCGAGGTGTTTTTGTCGATCTCGGTCAAGGTGACCATGGCCCGGTCGGGCGACACCCGGTCGGCGATCTTGCGGCGCCCGGCGTTGATGACCGTCTTGGCGGCGGGACTGCCGGTCACGGCCTTGTAGGTGCCGACGATCTGCTCATACCGACGCCGGCCGGCGCGAGTGCCCAGCACGTATCCCACGGCCAATACGACGGCATAGCGGATCACGATCGTCCCCTCCAACGGTGTGTGTGCCACCATCCTGCCTGATGTGTCCAGCGCCGGGTATGGCTTGGCGCGGTCTTGGCGCGGCGGCGACCCCGTACGCTAGAGTCGTCCCGCGTTGCGCGCGATCCTCCGTAGCTCAATTGGCAGAGCGTTCGGCTGTTAACCGAAGGGTTCCTGGTTCGAGTCCAGGCGGGGGAGCAGGCATTTGCGCAGGTCAGAGGCGTTTAAGCGTCTCGCTTGGTTAGGTGTGGGTCGTGTGGGTGTCCGACGATCTGATAAATGTCGACGACTCTGCGCAGTCCATCGACGTCTCGCTCGTGCGTCACCTCGTCCGAATCAACCTCAACGACGTGACGTCCTGGCCTACTCATAAGTCGACAACGGCTGACCGAACCATCGGAGTGCTTGATCTCGCCAACAGTCCCAACATGGGTGATCCGGCCGTTGTCCTCGTACTCGACCTGAATACGCACCACGCCCCCTCTACCTAAGACCCGGCCGGGCTCGACCACGCCACCCAGAACCAGTAGTAGGGCTGCGGGTCCGTAGATTGTTTGCAGGTGATGTAGATCCAGGGCTCAACGACATACGGGGTCTGGCTGTCATCGCGCCAGCGGGACAAAGTTACTTCGAATTCGCCGGAGTAGCCGACTCCGACGTAATCTGCACTGACTACAACGAACACGTCCTCTGCAGCCCAGTCCCCATTTTTGGGCCCTTCTGACGGTGATGGCGAAAGGTAATGCCCCTGCGAACGATAGCGCGTGTACGGTGCGGAGCGTCCGAAGATGGGGGAGATTGTTCGGAACGCAAGCCGGTGCCGTCCGAGCGGTGGGTCGAGGCGATTGACCGCTCTGATGGCGCGACGCTCTAGGGCCATACTTAATGCACGCGCGACGCGACCAATCCGCCCTGCTCACACGGCCAAGTCGACGCCCTTCAAGGGTGGGGCTGGGCGCGCGGCGGCGACTCACCAACCGGGGCGATTCGGCAAACCGCGGCAAACGCGACACCAGCAAGGAGACCCCATCATGAACACACCACGCACCTGCGCGACGGTCTTGCTGGCTTGCGCGGCCGCCCTGACCGTCGGCGTGCTCACCCCCGCCACCGCCGCCGCCCCCAAACCACCACGACGCCGGTGAGGAGGCCTCGCCATGAATCTTGTGAAACGCCTGATCGGGTTGGCCGTCGCCGGCTTCGTGTCGGTGGCCGTGGTGAGCGGCTGCGGGTCGTCGTCCCACCCGGCGTCGCCGGGTGCCTCACCCGGTGGCACGTCGGCTACGGCCGCGGCGAGCGGGAAGATCACCGTGTTCGCGGCGGCCTCGTTGAAGAAGGCTTTTACCGATCTGGGCGATCAGCTCAAGGCCGACAATCCCGGTGCCGATGTCGCCTTCAACTTCGGCGGCTCCGCGGATTTGGTTACCCAAATCATCAACGGCGCCCCGGCGGACGTGTTTGCCTCGGCTGATACCGCGACAATGGTCAAAGCCACCGACGCCGGGTTGGTGTCAGGGGCGCCGGTGAACTTTGCGACGAACACACTGACCATCGTTGTGGCCCCGGGCAATCCGAAACAGATCGCCTCCTTCGCCGACCTCACCAAACCGGGCACCCGAGTGGTGGTCTGCGCGCCGCAGCAGCCGTGCGGAGCGGCGGCTAAAAAGGTCGAGGATGCCACCGGTACAACGCTGGCCCCGGTCAGTGAGGAAACCACGGACGCCGATGTAGTGAATAAAGTCATCTCCGGTCAGGCCGATGCGGGTGTCGTGTACGTCACCGACGCGGCGGTGGCAGGCGATAGGGTCACCGTGGTGGCGTTCCCGGAATCGGCACAGGCCGTCAACACCTACCCGATCGCAGTGCTCAAGAACACCCAGAATGCTGCCTTGGCTCACAAGTTCGTGGATCTCATCACGGGTCCGAAGGGCCAGGATGCGTTGCACAAGGCCGGGTTCGCCACACCATAAAGGCCCGGCGGCAAGCGACCGGGACAGGTCGCCGATCTCGAAGCGGCCCGGCTCACGCTTGGGTTCCCCTGTTTCCGTCATTGTGTGCGGCCAGCACGCGTAGCGTCTTTGCGGCTGGCCTATAGGAGCATCACAGCCCGCGCACAACAGAACCCAGCCGTCACCGGGGCCATAGAGCGGCTCGGCTTGAGCGACGACCTCGAACAGCGAAGGCACAACATCATGAACAGCGCAATTATTCGCACCGCGATCGGATTCGGCGCCTTAGCGCCGCTGCTGCTCGTCGCCGCAGGCACCGCTTCCGCAGACCCGCCGGACGGCACCTATGACGTCGAGACCCCGAACGGTCAAATCGGTGAGTGGGTGATCACTTCCTGCGGCCCCAGCTGCGCCAACATCCACTTTGACGGGGGGGTCAAGAAACAGGATCCTGACATGGCTACCGGGGCCGTCACCACTGACACACGGGTGACCAACGGTCAAGGGAGCTTCACGGCGAACCCGTCAAGTCTGTGTCCGGATGGGACTGGATTGACACAGGCACAGTCTTATACCGTCAATCTCGCAACAATGACTGGCACGGTCGCCGTTATCCCGCTGCGCTGTGCCGCGCACGGGGGCTCAGACAATCCGCCATTCACGCGAACCTTCACTCTGACCAAGATGTAAAACGCATTCCGACAGCAGCACGCATAACCCCGCGGGGCCGTTTCAATATCACCTTCTGAGGCGATAAGTAAATATGTATCCCGTGAACACTCGTCCGATCGCTGGTCTCCTCGCCACGGCGTTGGTATTGGTATGGGCATCGCTCGGCGCCGCGACGCTTCCGTCCGCCACCGCGGCTCCGTGCTCCGACGCCGAGGTGGTGTTCGCCCGCGGCACCACCGAGCCGCCCGGAGTAGGCGGGGTTGGACAGGCCTTCGTTGACGCGCTGCGCTCCCAAGTTGGCGGCCGGTCAGTCGGGGTCTATGCGGTCGATTACCCCGCCACCAACGATTTCGCGACGTCCGTCCCCGCCGGCGCCAACGACGCGAGCGCTCATGTCCGGAACACGGCCGCGAGCTGTCCCAACACCAGGATCGTGCTCGGTGGGTACTCGCAGGGGGCGGCCGTGATGGACACCATCACCGAGACCATGCCGGCCGATGTGGCCAATCATGTTGCCGCGGTCGCCGTCTTCGGAAATCCAAAGAGCGCGTTCGCGAGGTCGTTGTCGGCCGGCCCGTTACCGGCCATCAGCCCGCTGTACGTACCCAAAACCATCGACTTGTGCGTCCCCGGAGACCTCATCTGCTCCGACGGCGGGACGATGTTCCAGCACCTTCTGTATGTGCAAACCGGAATGACCGATCAGGCAGCGACTTTCGCCGCGAGTCGGCTGTAGAGGTCAGTCGTCGTCTTCGCCGATGCGCTCCGGGTGCAGCATCGGCACGTCGCGCAACTGTGCAGGGATCCCGAAGCCGTCGACCAGGGCCTCGGCATACGGACGCAGTGTGCGGCAGCGTTCGTTGATCCCGCGAGTGACGGCCTTGGCCCGCTCCGTCGACAGGTACGTGTGTTCGGTGAACCACGCCTTGTCTTCCTCGATCACCGACAGTGCGTAGAGATCGCACACCATGTTCAGCACCCGCTGGGCCGATCTGCTGTCGCACGCCTCGATGCCGGCGATGAACGCCTCCAAGATGATGCGATCGATGTGCGCGGTCGCTGCGTGCAGCACGTGGTCCTGGACCTCGTTGAACGCGTCGAACGCGTCTTTCTCCTTCGACCGGTTCTGCAGGCGCCGGGCGACCGTCGACAGCAGGTATTCCTCCCGGTCCTCAAACATCTTCATCTGGGTGCCGCGGTTGAACAGGCTGCCCTCTTCCTCGTTGTCCTGGCGGGTGTCGATGATGCGCTGCAGGAGCGCTTGCGCCAGAGTGCGTTTGACCACCCGGTCGCCGACGGTGCTCGCCGCGAACCGCACCCACTCGACCGGGCTCATGCTGCGGATGTCGTCGGCGTACGCGGTCAGCAGCTCCTTGGCGACGAGTTGGACCAACACGTGGTTGTCGCCCTCGAACGTCGTGAACACGTCGGTGTCGCCCCGCAGCGCGATCAACCGGTTCTCGGCGAGATAACCCGCGCCGCCGCAGGCCTCACGGGCCTCTTGAATCGCGCGGCTCGCATGCCAGGTGTTGGCCGCCTTGAGCCCGGCCGCGCGGGATTCCAGCTCGCGCTGCTCCTCCGGGTCGGGAATCTCGGTGGTTTGGATCTCGTGGAGCTTGGCCACCAACTCGTTCTGCGCGAACTGCAGCGCATACGACTTGGCGATGAGCGGCAGCAGTCGACGCTGATGGACGAGGTAGTCCATCAGCAACACCTCGCGGTCGTCGTCCGGGTTCTTGAATTGCCTGCGCTGCAGGGCATATCGGGTAGCGATGTCCAGTGCCACCGTCGCGGCAGCGGCCGCGCTGCCACCGACCGTCACCCGGCCGCGCACCAGCGTGCCCAGCATCGTGAAGAACCGTCGGTTCGGATTGTCGATCGGCGACGAGTACGTGCCGTCGCCGGCCACGTCACCGTACTTGTTGAGCAGGTTGTCGCGCGGGATCCGGACGTGGTCGAACATGATGCGGCCGTTGTCCACACCGGGGAGCCCACCCTTGTAGTCGCAGTCGGAGGTGGTGACGCCGGGAAGGTCGTTGCCCTCGTCGTCACGGATCGGCACGACGAAGCAGTGCACCCCGTGGCTCTCCGGCTCCTGCCCCGGACCGGCGGTGATGAGTTGCGCGAAAACCGCCGCCGTTCGGGCGGTTTCGGCTGCGCCGCCGATGTAGTCCTTTCGCGAGGTCTTGGTCGGTGAGTGGATGACGAACTCGTCGGTTTGCCTGTCGTAGGTGGCGGTGGTCTCCAGGGACTGCACGTCGCTGCCGTGGCCGGTCTCAGTCATCGCGAAGCAGCCGAGCAGGTCGAGGTCGATGATCTTCTGGACGTACGCCCGGTGGTGGCGGTCGGTGCCGAGGTTTTCGATTGCGCCGCCGAACAGGCCCCATTGCACACCGGCTTTCACCATCAGCGACACGTCGGACATGGCAAGCATCTCGATGCTGGTGACCGCCGCGCCGACGTCGCCAGTTCCGCCGTGCTCCTTGCGAAAGCCGTCGTCGGCGGCGCCGGCGGCGGCGATGATCTTCAGTTGCTCCATTGCTCTCGCGCGCGCGATCACCGTGTTCGGGGTGTAGTGCGGCCGGAACACTTCGCCTGACAGCTGCTCGCGGCATCGGTCCCGCACCTGGTGCCACCGGCCGTCCAGGGTGGTGAGCAAATGCCGGGAAAGGTCAGGCGAGATTTGAGCCGTAGTCGACGCCATACCCGACGGTAACCCTTACCCGCTCCCATCCGGCAGTACTCCGCAAAGGTAGGGCTACCTGCGTAGCTGTGAGATACGCCGCAGGCGTTCAATTGTCGCCATGACAACGCCAGACGTGCCGACCCCCGAGGCCGACATCGGCCTGCCGCATGAGTTCGACCACACCCACAGCGACGTCTCGGGCGGCTGGTTGCGGGCGGCGAGCTTCGGCGCGATGGACGGACTGGTCACCAACACCGCGCTGATCGCCGGCGTGGCGGCAGCGGCCAACACCCACGTCGTTGTGCTCAGCGGCATCGCCGGTCTGCTCGCCGGTTCGTTCTCGATGGCGATGGGCGAGTACACATCCGTCACGACGGCCAACGAGCAGCTCGATTCCGAACTCCACCTCGAACGTCGGGCGTTTCGCGCCCATCCGGAGGCCGAGATGGAAGAGCTCGTCCAGATGCTCGTCCAGATGGGCATGTCGGAGAAGACCGCGCGCGTGGCCAGCGAGGAGATCCACGAGGACGAGACACAGGCGGTCAATTTCCACATGGTCGCAGAGCTCGGCGTCGACCCCCGGGAAAAGCCATCCGCGCGGCTTGCGGCGATATCGTCGTTCGTTCTGTTCGCGATCGGTGCGATCATCCCGCTGATGCCATATCTGCTCGGCTTCGACTCGCTCGTCGCCGGGATAATCTGCGGATGCGTCGGCCTGCTCGTGGCAGGTGGAATGGCGGCCCGCTACACGAGCAAGCCGATATGGTGGGCGGCCCTGCGCCAGTTGGCGTTCGGGGCGATTGCGATCGCTGCGACGTACGGCGTTGGGCTACTTATCGGTTCGGCGGTGTGAGCATGCAGGCTTCGGCGCCGCGTCGTCCAGCAGGCGCTGCAATACCCGAACGGCGGCGGCCAGCGTCTGCCGGTCGTCGTCGTCGAGCGCGTCGATATGCGGATCGATGACGCCGGCACGGTCGGCACGCACCTGGCGCAACGTCTCGATTCCCGCCGCCGTGATCTGGATGAGGACCGCCCTTGCATCGGCGGGATCGGTGGTCCGGGTGACCAGGCCGGCGTCTGCAAGACGGCGTACCTGCATCGTCATCGTCGGCTGCGAGCAGTGGTCGAGCGCGGCGAGATCGGAGATCCGGGTCGATCCCTGATCCTCGATAGTCCCCAAAAGCCGCGCCTGAGCCCATGGCAGCGGCAGCGTCGTGCGCTGTGTCGCGAGCCGGTTCAATCTCGCCACCACGCCCAGCAGATCGACGCCGAGCGACGCGCGGGTGGATGCAGAAGACAACATGCTACCAAATTACATAGATTACCTATGCACAATCAAGGTGTTGCTGTTCACAACCGGCCGGTGTTGCTGTCCACACCCGGCCCGGGTCGGCTGGCAGAATCAAGAAGTGCGTGGGATTGGATCGCAGCTGCCGGGGCATGTGGCCGCGCGGTCGCCCGCGCAACTACCAATGCGTCGGGATTCGCGCCCGCACCCCGTCCACAAGGGGCCGCTTCGGCCGGGTGAGCTCGCTCAGGCATCGGTTATGGCGGCGTTGTCGGCGGCCACCGCGATCGTCGCGATCGTTGTCCCGTTCGCTGCCGGATTGTCGCTGCTCGGCACCGTTCCGGTGGGCCTCCTGGCATACCGTAATCGCCTTCGCGTTCTGATCGCAGGGACCATCGCAGGCTCCCTGATCGCGTTCCTCGTCGCGGGCACCGGCGGGACGATGACGGTGGTCCAGTGCGCCTACATCGGTGCGGTGGCCGGCCTGGTCAAACGGAGGAACCGGGGCACACCCACGGTGATCGTGGTGGGCCTCTGCGCCGGCTTGGCGAACGCCGCGGCGTCGGTCGGCGCGCTGATCGTGCTGTCGCGGCTGCGGAACCTGATCTTCGAATCGATGACCGCGAACGTCATGGGCCTGGCGCGCGTGTTGTCGCATGTGCCGTACATGCGGCCTGCCTCCGGGTACCTGAAAGACGGCTTTCCGAGGTTGTTGACGTACTGGCCGTGGTGGATCGGCGGCTCTTTGCTGCTGGGCGTGCTGGTCGTCACCCTGATCGGATGGTGGGCGCTGTCTCGAGTGCTCACCCGGCTGTCCAACGTGGCCGGTGTCCAGAAATTGGATATGCTCCCCGACACCGGCGTGATCGCCCCTCTTCCGGTGCGGTTGGACGATGTCACGTTCCGCTATCCGCGGTCCGACCATGACGCACTCGGGCCGGTGACGTTGAGCGTGGAACCCGGGGAACATGTCGCGATCACTGGGGTGAACGGCGCCGGCAAGACGACGCTGATGCTCGTGCTGGCCGGGCAGCCGCCCACCTCGGGAACCGTCGAGAGGCCGGCCGGCGTCGGGCTTGGCAAGGTCGGTGGCACCGCCGTGATCATGCAGCACCCGGAGAGCCAGGTCCTGGGCACGCGTGTCGCCGACGACGTCGTGTGGGGGTTGCCGCCCGGGCAGAGCACCGACGTGCGACGGCTCCTGGAGGAGGTGGGCCTCGACGGGCTCGCGGAGCGTGACACCGGCGGGCTGTCCGGCGGGGAACTACAGCGACTCGCGGTGGCGGCCGCGCTCGCGCGGGAACCATCGCTGCTGATCGCCGACGAGGTGACCAGTATGGTCGACCAGCCTGGCCGCGCGGCATTGCTGCGGCTGCTGGCAGGGCTGCGCGAACGGCACCAGATGGCGTTGGTGCACATAACGCACTACAACAACGAGGCCGACTCGGCCGAGCGGATCGTGAATCTGACCGGCAACGGCACCAGCGACAACACCCAGATGGTCGAGCCGGCCGCCGCGCCGACGCCGACGCCGCCGGTTGACACGGGCTCCGCACCGGCGGTGATCGAGGTCGACCGTCTCGGACACGTGTATGCCAGCGGAACACCTTGGGCCACAACAGCTTTACGCGACATCAGTTTCGACGTGCACGAGGGCGACGGGCTGCTGATCCACGGCGGCAACGGTTCAGGAAAGTCCACACTCGCCTGGGTCATGTCGGGGCTGACCGTGCCGACAACCGGCAGTTGCCTGCTCGACGGGAGACCGGTGAGCGATCAGGTGGGCGCCGTCGCGATGTCGTTCCAGGCCGCCAGACTGCAGCTGATGCGCAGCCGTGTCGACCGTGAAGTGGCCTCGGCGGCCGGGTTTTCGCCACACGAGACGAGCCGAGTGGTGGCCGCGCTGACCACGGTGGGGCTGGATGCGTCGTTGGCTTCTCGGCGCATCGACCAGCTCAGCGGCGGGCAGATGCGGCGGGTCGTGTTGGCGGGGCTGCTCGCCAGGTCACCGCGTGCGCTGATTCTCGATGAGCCGCTCGCCGGGGTGGACGCGGCCAGCCAGCGTGGGTTGGTGCGTCTGCTCGAGGATCTGCGGCGCCGCACGGGGCTCACGGTGGTCGTCATCTCACATGACTTCGCCGGACTGGAGGATCTCTGCCCGCGCACTCTGCACCTTCAGGACGGCGTGGTGCGGCCGGCGCCGGCGATAGCAGGGGGTGCCGCATGAGCGCCCCGGCGCGCCGACCGGTTGTGCTGCTGCGCCCGGTCCCGGGTACCTCGACTATCCACGAGTTGTGGGCCGGAACGAAACTCATTGTGGTGTTCGGTATCTCGGTGCTGCTCACGTTCTACCCCGGCTGGGTTCCGATCGGGCTAGTCGCGGCGCTGGTGCTCACCGCGGTGTGGATGGCGCGAATTCCGCGTGGCGCGCTGCCGTCAGTACCGCGTTGGCTGTGGGTGTTGCTGGCGATTGGCGGGATCACCGCCGCGATGGGTGGCGGCCCTCCGGACGTCCACATCGGGTCCGTCGTAGCGGGATTGGGCGGGCTGCTGAATTTCCTGCGCATAACGTCATTGTCGATCGTGTTGCTCGGACTCGGCGCGATGGTGTCGTGGACCACCAACGTCGCCGAGGTCGCACCTGCGGTCGCGACGCTTGGCCGGCCGCTTCGGCGACTGCGTGTCCCGATCGACGAGTGGGCGGTGGTGCTGGGTTTGGCGCTTCGCGCATTCCCGATGCTGATCGACGAATTCCGCATTCTCTATGCGGCCCGCCGGCTAAGGCCTCGTGAGGTCGCGCCGACCCGACGGGCACGCCTGAGGCGGTCGAGGGTGGAGATGATCGACATGGTCACCGCCGCGATCACGGTCGCGCTGCGGCGCGCCGACGAGATGGGCGACGCGATCGCGGCACGCGGGGGCACCGGACAGATTTCGGCGGCGCCGTCGCGACCGCGGTGGCCGGATGCGATTGCGCTGGCGATCGTGGTGGCCGGATCGGCGGGAGCGATCGCCAGCGAGCAGCTGCTAGGGTGGACGATTTTCTAGCGTTCGGCGGCGGCGTTCGCTAGCGTTCGGCGGCGGCGTTCGCCGCCGTCTGCGCCTGTGGGAGTGCCTGCGCGACGTCGAGGCGACCGAGGAACATTTCGTCGAAATACGGCTTGAGGGCGTTGAAACCCGCCGCGAAGCCGGCTCCACCCGGCGCGGAAATTCGCGGGCCGTGCAGTACGTCGAAAAATGGGGCGACATCAACCCCCTTGGCGGCCCAGTAGTCGAAGTAGGTCCGCTGCGCGGCGAGCACCGCCGGCACTGCCGCGCCGCCGACGCCCAGGTAGGCATTGCCGTCGGTGCCGCCCATCCAGGCCAGTACTTCGCGTACCGACTCGGGATGCGGCGAAGCCGAATTGCCGGCAGCCGCGATGCCGTTGGTGACGCTGACCCGACCCGCGGGGCCGGCAGGCAGCAGCGCGACGCCCCACCGGAAGGGGGCGTTAGCCGCAACCGCGGCCAGGTTGTAGGTGCCGGACTGGAAGAGCGCCATCCGGCCCTGCAGGAACATATTGCGCGAGAAGTCGCCGTTGTCGTTGGTGGCGGAGGCCGGTGGCGCCACCTTGTCGACGTTGATCAGCCGCACCAGATATCGGAATGCCTCAGCGGCTTGTGCATTGTCGAACGCGAACCGGTCACCGACGGAGAACACGCCACCCGCCGAGCCGATGTAGTTGAGGTAGATGCCTTGAAGGTCGTTGGCCGCGTTGTATGCCCACTGCCGGCCCCGGCCACCGGCCAGGCGGGACAGCAGTGGCCGAAGGGTGTCAACCGTGTCATCGGGGCTCCAGCGCAGTGAGTCGAGCACGGCCGGATCCACCCCGGCCGCGGACAGCAGATCGGCGTTGTAGTACAACGCGATTCCGGCATCGGTGAGCTGCGGAACTCCCCACAGCCTGCGATCGCGGGTGAACTGGTCGACCACCGACGGTTCCCACCCGGCCACGGCCTGCGGCCCAAAACTGCTCGTCACGTCGACGAGGCGGCCGCTGTCGACGTAGGGTGCGAAATAGGCGTTGCTGATCCAGAAGATGTCGTCCGCGCTGCCGCCGGCGACGTCTGTGCGCAAGGTGTCGAAATATGTGGAAAACGCGACGACGTTCACGCGGACCTCGATGCCCGGATGGCGACGGGTGAACTCGTCGAACGATCTGCGGTACGCCCCGGCCACCTGCTGATCCCAGAGCCGGACCGTGACGACCGTCCGCCCGGGCGGTTCGGTTTCGCGGCCGAGGGTGACCGCCGACACCAGCAGAAGCGCCATTGCGGCGGCAAGGCTCAGCGCCGTCAACGTCGAAAATTTGGGCCGGGTGGGCCGCTTGGGCTGCTTGGGCTGCTTGGGCCGCTTGGGCCGGTCGGGCCGGTCGGGCCGGTCGGGCCGGGCGATCATTTCAGGCCCGTCACGACGATCGACCGGACGATGTGTCGCTGAAACGCCACGAACGCCACTATCAGCGGGACGGTGGCGACCGTGGTCGCGGCCATGACCAGCGTCCACTGCCCGTTGTACTGCGACTGCAATCCCGCGGTGGCGACGGTGAGCACCCGCCACTTCGGCCCGCTGGTGATTACCAGCGGCCACATGAAGTTGTTCCACTGTGAGACAACGGTGATCAGGGTCAGCGTCACGAGGATCGGCTTGCTGACCGGGATCACGACGTGCACCAGCACATCGAGGGTGCTCGCGCCGTCGAGGCGGGCCGCGTTGATGAGGTCCGCCGGGATCGTGCGAAAGTATTCCCGCAGCAGAAAGATCGCGTACGGCGATCCGAACACGAACGGCAGCACCAGCGCCCAGAACGTGTTGCGAAGCCCCGCCTGCGCCATCATCAGGTACAGCGGCACGATGGTGACGGTCGGGGGCACCATGAGCGTGGCGATGTAAGCCCAGAAGATCGCATCGCGTCCGCGAAACGTGAGCCGGGCGAATGCATATGCTGCGAGCACCGAAAACGTCAGCTGGCCCAGCACGATCACCGCGGTCATCAGCGCGGTGACTACGACGGTGCGACCGAAGCCGGCGTCGGCCAGCCCGGCGTAATTCGCCACTGTCGGCGGATCCGGGACCTGAAGCGGCGTGCCGGTCGCGAACTGCCGCGCCGACGTGAACGATGTCACGACGCCGAACACGAACGGCGCCAACGTGATAATTGCGCCGACGCCTAGCATCGCGTAGACGGCGGCGCTGGAGATCGCACGGCTAGGCGAGGTCATAGCTGATCCGCCGCCGGAAGTAGAGGTGTTGCGCGATCGTGGCGATCACGAGGATCGCGAAAAGGATCACCGCCATCACGGCCGCCCTGCCCACTGCGGCCGCGCCGAACGCCTCCGCGTAGATCCGGTGCGCGACCAGGTCCGTGCGATTCTGCGGACCGCCGCCTGTCAGCGCGTAGACGGTGTCAAAAACCTGGGCAGCGCTGATGATTCCGGTCACCAAAACGAAGAACAGCGTCGGCCGAAGCAACGGCAGCGTGATTCGCCGAAACCGTTGCCAGGGGCCGGCGCCATCCAACCGGGCGGCACGATAGATCTCCTCCGGGATGGCCAGGATCCCGGCCAAGAAGAACAACGCCACATACCCCACGTTGGTCCAAACGGTGACCGCCGACACCACCGGCAGAGCCAGGCCCGGGTCGGTGAGCCACTCCACCTGCCGGCCGAGCAGCGTGTTGATGGCACCGTCGGTCGGCGCGAGCAGCCAGTGCCACAGCACGGCGATGGCAATCGGCGCGCAGATCCACGGGAGGACGTACAGTGTGCGGAAGAACACGCCGCCGGGCAGTTGCCGGGCGAGCATCGAGGCGGCGAGAAGGCCCAGCGCGGACTGCACCGGGACCACCAGGGCGACGAACAGCGCGGTCACCACCAGCGAATTGCCGAAGGTGCCGTCGCTGAGTACCGAGCGCCAATTGTCCAGTCCGACATAGCGGATCGGGCCCAACAGGTCCCAATGGTGCAGGCTCAACCAGCCCACGACGAACATCGGAAGCAGCAGAAAGGCAGCGACCCCGAACAGGCTCGGTGCCAGCAGCGCATACGCCGTCGTGGTGGTGCGGACACGCGCGCTGACCATGCGGATATTAAAGCGGGGCGCGCTCCCGACCCGTTACCGTAGGACGGGTGAGGCGAGGGGGGGTCGACGCGGACTTCTTGGACCTGCCGCGTCTCGAGCTGGCCGACGCCGCGCTGACGGCGGCCGCCGAGGCGGGCGCGAGCCACGCCGACCTGCGTATCCATCGGATCGCCACTGAGCTGATCCAGCTGCGCGACGCCACCCTGGAAACGTCGGTCGTCAACCGAGAGCTGGGGTTGGCGGTCCGGGTGATCGTGGACGGCACCTGGGGGTTCGCCTCGCACGCCGACCTCACGCCCGAGGTGGCCGCCGACACCGCACGCCGAGCCGTCCAGGTGGCTCGGACGCTGAGGGACCTGAACGCCGAGAACGTGCGGCTCGCCGAAGAACCCGTCTACCGCGACGCCGAATGGGTGTCGTCGTATGAAACCGACCCGTTCGATGTGGCGGCCGCCGACAAGATCGCCGTTTTCCAGGACTATTCGGACCGGCTATTGTCCGCGGACGGCATCGACCACGTGTCGGCCGGTTTTGTCGGCGTCAAGGAGCAGACGTTCTACGCCGACGTGTACGGGTCGTCGATCACTCAGCAGCGGGTGCGGGTGTTGCCGACGCTGGAGGCGGTCGCCGTCGATGCCGCCGCCGGCAGCTTCGAGTCGATGCGCACCCTGGCGCCACCCACCGCGCGCGGCTGGGAGGCGGTCGTCGACGACGGGATCTGGAACTGGTCGGAGGAACTGTCCGAGCTCCCGTCGCTGCTCACCGAGAAGGTCAAGGCACCGACTGTCACGCCGGGAGCCACCGACCTGGTGATCGACCCGTCGAATCTGTGGTTGACGATCCACGAATCCATCGGCCACGCCACCGAATACGATCGCGCGATCGGCTACGAGGCCGCCTATGCCGGCACGTCGTTCGCGACACCCGACAAGCTCGGTGCGTTGCGCTACGGCTCGCCCGTGATGAACGTGACCGCCGACCGGCGCGTCGACTACGGGTTGGCCACGGTGGGATACGACGACGAAGGCGTCGCCGCACAGACCTGGGACCTGGTGCGCGACGGCGTGTTCGTCGGCTATCAACTCGACCGGGCGTTCGCGCCGCGGCTGGGCGAGGCCCGGTCCAACGGCTGCTCGTACGCAGACTCGCCGCACCACGTGCCGATTCAACGGATGGCCAATGTTTCGTTGCAGCCGGGACATGACGACGTCTCGACCGCGGACCTGATCGCCCGGGTGTCGGACGGCCTCTACATCGTTGGCGACAAGTCATGGTCAATTGATATGCAGCGGTACAACTTTCAGTTCACGGGGCAGCGGTTCTTCGCCATTCGCAATGGGCAGCTGGCCGGACAGGTACGCGACGTCGCCTACCAGGCCACCACCACCGAGTTCTGGGGCTCACTGGAGGCGGTCGGCGGCCCGTCGACGTGGCGGCTCGGCGGCGCGTTCAACTGCGGCAAGGCCCAACCGGGGCAGGTCGCTGCGGTCAGCCATGGTTGCCCGTCGGCGCTGTTCCGTGGGGTTCGGGTGCTGAACACCGTGACGGAGGCGGGGCATTGATTGCGCCGCAGAAAGTGGTCGACGACGCGCTGGCGGCGTCGACGGTTGATGAGACGATCGTGCTCGTCGCCGATCGCGCCGAGGCGTCGCTGCGCTGGGCCAACAGCTCGATGACCACCAACGGTGTGTCGATGAGCCGCTCGACGACAGTGATCTCGATCGTGCGCGACGGCGCCAAGGCCCGCGTCGGGTCGGTGCAGACCAGCGAGGTTGACCCGGCGACCATCGGCGACGTTGTCGCGGCGAGCGAGGCCGCCGCCCGATCCGCGCCCGAGGCCCGTGACAGCGCGCCATTGATCACGGATTGCGGCGGACCGAACGACTGGGACGAGGCGGTCGCGGCCACCGGCGCCGAGGTGTTCGGAACACTGGCGGCCTCACTTTCACGCGGGTTCAAGGGCCCCGACACGTTGTACGGCTACGCCCGACACCAGATGGCGACAACGTTTCTGGCCAGCTCGACCGGCCTTCGCCGACGCTTCACGCAGCCGACAGGTTCGGTGGAGATCAACGCCAAACGAGACGGCGCCAGCGCGTGGGCCGGGGTAAGCACGCCCGACTTTCTCGACGTGCCGACGGACCGGATGCTGGCGGATCTCTCGACGCGGCTGGGGTGGTCGCGGCGGGCGGTCTCACTGCCCGCCGGCCGGTATCCGACGCTGATGCCACCGTCGACCGTCGCCGACATGATGATTTACATGGCGTGGATGATGGACGGCCGCGGTGCGCAGGAGGGTCGCACGGCGTTCTCCGCGCCGGGCGGCGGCACGCGCGTGGGGGAGCGGTTGACTGAGCTGCCCGTGACGTTGTATTCGGATCCGTCGGTGCGGCCCCTGCAGTGTCGGCCCTTCGTGGCGACGTCGAGTTCGTCGGAGACTGTGTCGGTGTTCGACAACGGGTTGGACATCGACCGCATCGACTGGATACGCGACGGAGTGATCAACGCGTTGGCTTATCCGCGGGCCGCGGCGGCCGAGTTCGGCGCGCCCGTAGCGGTGTCTGCCGACAACCTGTTGATGACCGGTGGCGACGCGAACCTCGACGAGATGATCGCGTCGTGCGAGCGGGCTTTGCTGTTGACCACGCTGTGGTACATCCGCACCGTCGACCCGACGATGTTGTTGTTGACCGGATTGACCCGCGACGGCGTGTATTTGGTCGAGGGCGGCAAGGTGTCGGCGGCGGTGAACAACTTCCGGTTCAATGAGAGCCCACTCGACCTGCTGAAGCGGGCCACCGAGGTGGGCGCCACCGAGGTCACGTTGCCGCGCGAATGGGGCGATTGGGCGACAAGGGCCGCGATGCCGCCGTTGATGATTCCCGACTTCCATATGTCGAGCGTGAGTCAGGCGCAGTAGCGTCTGTCGTGTGATCGACGAACTTACGCGGCTGGTCGCACTTTCGCCGGACGGACCCGTCGCTCGGATCAATGCGCTCGTCCGGAGCGCATGTGCAGGCGTGCTGTCACTCCCGCCGCTGGCCGTTGAGACCGAGGTGGACGGGCCACGGTCGGAGGCAGAGGAAGCGGCGGTCGACTTCGCGCAGCAGTTCAGCATGGACGTCACCGGGATTTCCGACGATCAACGACGGCGGTTGCTGGGCACGCTTGGCGACGCGGCATTCGGCACAGTGGTGCTCACGTATATTGCGGACTTCGTTCCGAGGGTGTTCGCCGGGTTGGAGGCGCTCGACCTTGGGGAGGCGGTGTCTGCGGCGTCGGGGGGCAATGTCGACCGGGCGTCGGCGAGCAACGTCGACCGGGCGTCGGCGGGCAACGTCGACCGGGCGTCGGCGGGCAACGTCGACCGGGCGTCGGCAGGCAACTGCGACTGGGATCACACCACCGATCCGGCGGATGCCGTGTTCAACGGTTTTCTACGGGCCGTCGCCAGGCTGGCGGCGCTCGACCCGGTGACGGCGGAAATCGTGCGATTGCGCGGCGCCGGACAACACCACTGCCGGCTGTGCAATTCGCTGCGCGAAGTCACGGCGCTCGAGGCAGGCGGCTCGGACGACATATACGGCGACATTCCGTCCTATGAAACGTCAAACCGCCTGAGCGACACGCAAAAAGCGGCGTTGCGGTACGTCGACGCGCTGATCTGGTCGCCGGCGGCGATCTCGCCGGAGGTGTCCGCGGGGATGCGGGCGCATTTTTCACGCGACGAGGCGGTTGAGGTCACGCTCGATGTGATGCGCAATGCGAGCAACAAGATAGCGGTCGCAATGGCCGCCGACGCGCCGCGCGTCGAGCACGGCACCGAGCGTTATCGCATTCTGGCAGACGGTAACACGCGGTACGAGTGACGGCGCTCACGATGACGGCGCTCACGATGACGGCGCTCACGATGAGTGGTGCGCACGGGGCGGCAGCCCCGTTCGTTATGTCCTGAAGTCTGATCGGGCGACAGCTCCAACCTGTCGACGGCATGCCGGGTGGCGATAGGGCGAAGTTCCAGATAGCCGCACGTAGGAATGGACGTCAGCGCACACGACACCGGTTCGCGGGGCCGCAACCATGGGGGTATAGAGCCAAATTGGCGACCCAAACTGGAGAAAATCATGACAAGAACCATCACGCGCGTCGCACCGTGGTTGGCCGCAGCGGCGATTGGTGGGGCGCTCGTCTTTGCCCCCGTCGCCAGCGCCTCTGATAACGGTGCCAAACCCGGCCCTCACGCATCCCCTTCGTCCCCTCCTGGGGCGTCGCAGTACGGGAGTGGCGAAGATCCTCTGGTGCCAAGCGGCGCGTGGGCTCCGGGCGACATAGTGCCGTATGACCCCTATCTAAAGAACCCTGGCGGCGGAGTAGACGAGGCTTCGTGACAGCCATACGCGAACGCGAGCGCAGAGGTGCGGCAGGATCTCATTGCGGTAGTGCGGATTGCTCGCTGAGGGCCAGTCCCGGCGCCGATGCGTGCGGAGTCCCAAGCGGAACGTCAAAGGGTCGTGAGCGGTCAGTCAGGATGCGGATGCCGACCAGCGGCGTTCGGTAGGGTACTTGGCGCTCGTCACGTCGAATCTATTGGCGTGCAGTGTGATTGGAGTCATTTAGGCCTCCTCATGGAGGCCGAAGACTTCGCGAATGGCGCGGATGAGGTCTGTCGCTTCCTTAGCCGACACCATGATCCGCGACGGTCCTCGAAGAATTATCTGCCCGTTGTCGCGGCGCGGGTGTCCCATTGGTTACTCCGGCACACCACCGCGTCACTGGTCATCAGTGCGGGCGCTAACGTGAAGACCGTGCAACGCATCCTCGGCCATCCGACTGTGGCAATGACGCTCGACCTGTACGGGCATCTGCTAGACGACGACCTAAACGGGGATTTTGTGGCGGTGGGCAAGGCCATCGAATCTACTGCGGTATCACTGCGGTACGAGGGCGGAAACGCGTCGAGGGATAAGTTGCTGAAGGCAGCGATATAGCAGGTAAATTCTATAAGGGGCGGTAGCTCAGTTGGTTAGAGCCGCGGACTCATAATCCGTTGGTCGCGGGTTCGAGCCCCGCCCGCCCCACACATAACTCCCAGGTCAAATCTTTATCTAGTCGACCGTAGTGGTTTGCTCATTTTTCCTGGTCCGCACACAGTCCGCAGGACGGTAACGTCGGCGTGGTGAAACGCGGCGCGCGCGCAGGTGTAGAAGATCGCTGGCACCGCCGGCCACGGCGGGGTGAGCAGGTGCCATATCCCACCGACCACCCCAGTTCCGGGAGCTGGTGTATGGACTCGAGGCACGGGAGACCGGGCACCCAAGTCACGACCGCTCGCCACGGGCAGGGCAGGCGATGGATGGCGCGGTGGGTCGACCACGACGGCAACGAGCGGACCAAGGCGTTCGAGCGCAAGGCCGAAGCCCAGAACCACATCGGTGCCGTGACGACGGCCCTCAGCACCGGTACGTACGCCGACCCGAAGCGGGCCTCGGTGAGTTTCGGCGTGGTGGCCGAGGAATGGTTCACGGTCAAGGCGCAGAATCGATCGGCGCTGAATCGACTGAAGCGGAAGACGCTCGTGGGCTATCGGCGGCTGCTCGATGTCGTGGTGCTGTCGAAGTGGGGCGAGGTCAAGCTCAAGGACATCGATCACGATGCGATACAGGCTTGGGTGTGGTGGCTGGCTACCGATCCTGGCGCCCGTCAGCGTCCTCCTAAGCGCACCGAGGACGGCGACATCCGGGCGGGCCTGTCCGCTGCGCGGGTCATCCAATCGTTCCAAGTGTTAGATCAGGTGCTTGCGTTTGCGGTGCGAAAGCACTACATCGCCGCCAACCCCGCCGACGGAGTGGAGCAACCGCGCAAGTCGTCACGCGAGGATGTGGCGCTGAGCCATGACCAGGTGCGCCAGCTCGCTGAGGCCCGTGCCGAAATCCGCGCGATGGTGTACGTCTTGGCGTACGGCGGGATGCGCTACGGGGAACTGGCGGCCGCACGGGTAGGGGATGTGGACTTGGCGCGGCGTCGCATCCGGGTGTCCCGGTCGGTCACCTACGTCACGGGTGACGGGCATGTGGAGGACGACACCAAGACACACCAGGACCGCACCGTGCCCATC
>Ga0153922_1000028_pt1 | contig 54608 bp, 54 predicted proteins | sample TSNJ006MetaG_FD_104723 | JGI IMG/M metagenome (GOLD analysis project Ga0153922, IMG submission 104723) | Attine ant fungus gardens microbial communities from New Jersey, USA - TSNJ006 MetaG | ecosystem: Host-associated > Fungi > Mycelium > Unclassified | place: USA: New Jersey, Brendon T. Byrne... | reverse complement strand
CGTTGCCGCCGACGATGATCGGAAGGCCGCTGAGGTCTGGGTGGCGCAGCATCTCCACCGCCGCCTGGAACTGGTCGAGGTCGACGTGCAGGATCCAGCGCGGCGCCGAGGCGCTCATCGCTGCCTTGTGCTCTTCGCGCGAGCGCTCATCGCTGCTTTCTGCTCTTCGCGCAAGCGCTCATCGCTGTCTTCTGCTCTTCGCGCAAGCGCTCATCGCCCGCACAGCTTGCGCGCCATGCTTTCCCACGCATCTCCGAGCTCGTCGAGCGTGAGTCCCGCGTCCTCGAGTTGGTGTGTCACGTAGCCGGCGTCCAGCAGCGCCAGCAGGGCATCGGCCTGGGCATCGAGATTGCCGCTGGTTCCGGCGGCTTCGAGCAGCACCCGCACATGAGCGCGGTGCAGCGTGTGCGGCGCGCCGTAGCGGGTCTGCGGGTCCCGCTCGGCGTCGCGCAGAAGTGAACGGTGGTCGCTGACGAATTTCAGCCGCGCCCGTCCGTACGCGAGGAGCCGCTCCAGCGGCGGTGCGCTGGGTCCGAGCGGCGGGGGACCGAACAGGAAAGCCCGTTGCAGCGCCAGCTCGTCCTCGTCGAGCAGGACGAGCATGAGTCCGGACCGACTGCCGAACCGGCGGAACAGCGTGCCTTTGCCCACCCCCGCCGCGGCGGCGACGTCGTCCATCGTGACGGCCTCTGGCCCTCGGTCGGCGATGAGCCGCCGCGCAGCATCAAGCAGCAGCTCGCGATTGCGCGCGGCGTCGCCGCGCTCGGCAGTGGCCTGGCCGGACACCGGCAGCGGCTGGTGGGCGGCGACCATGCTTGACTGTAACTCAGCCGGAATAAATCGGACCACAGTCCGGTTGGCCGATGCGAGACTCGGATATAGAAAGGACTCACGATGTCAGACATCAACGTGTTGGCGCTGGTCGGAAGCCTGCGTGCGGCTTCGGTCAACCGGCAGATCGCAGAACTGGCCGCCGAGATCGCGCCCGTGGGCATCTCCATCACGCCGTATGAGGGCCTCGGGGACGTCCCGTTTTACAACGAAGACATCGACGGCGCCGACGCGCCGGCCGCGGCGGTGAAGCTGCGAGAGGCGGTTGCTGCTGCCGACGCTGTCCTGGCGGTGACGCCCGAATACAACGGCAGCATCCCGGCCGTGATGAAGAACGCGATCGACTGGCTGTCGCGGCCGTACGGTGACAGCGTCCTGGCAGGCAAGCCGCTCGCCGTGATCGGGGCCGCGGGCGGCCGGTACGGCGGTGTGTGGGCGCAGGACGAGACCCGCAAGTCGTTCGGCTTCGCCAGCGCACACGTGGTTGACGGGCTCACCTTGTCGCTGCCCATCTCGTCCCTGGACGGCAAGCATCCCCGCGAGAACGCTGACCTTGTTGCCAACCTCGACGGTGTGTTGAGAAAGCTGGCCGCCGAAGTCGGCTAGAAGTTTGCTGAACCATCGGCCGTGGGCGCACATGAGCGTCCGCGGCCGACTTGTCGGTAGGCGGTGATAAACCTGAACACATGGTGCTTTCCCGACCCGCGCTACGCATCGCGACACGCCGGAACGATGTTTTGTCGACCGCTCACTACCAGGGAATTTCATCAATGTTATTACGAAGATGTTGTGTCTGCACCGTTTGTCCGACACTAGGTGTAGTGTCCACTGCACCGACGGGCCCCGGAGGTGCCGGGTCCGGCAGGGTCGAGAAGTCCGGCAGTGATGTTCGGGAATCCGGCCGTGGGAACCCGGAATTTCTCGGGCCGCCGGTCTGCTGAAACGTGACGGGGAAGCAGGACTGGTCCCGTTCCGACGTCCGTGTCAACTTTCGCTGAGGAGCCGTACCGCCGATGACCATCACCGTGTACACCAAGCCTGCGTGTGTGCAGTGCAACGCGACCTACAAGGCGCTGGACAAGCAGGGCATCTCCTATGACGTCGTCGACATCAGCCTCGACAGCGACGCCCGTGACTACGTCATGGCGCTGGGCCACCTGCAGGCGCCCGTGGTGGTGGCCGGCCAGGACCACTGGTCGGGTTTCCGGCCGGACCGGATCAAGGCTCTCGCCGGTGCCTTGACGGCGTAGAACGGCATAGAAGGTATCTCTCGGGGAGGTTGTGGTGAGTTCGCACGGTGGGTTGGTGTATTTCTCCAGCGTCTCGGAGAACACCCACCGCTTCGTGCAGAAGCTCGGGCTGGACGCGACCCGGATCCCGCTGCGCGGCCGGATCCAGGTGCACGAGCCGTACGTGTTGGTGCTGCCGACCTACGGCGGGGGTCGGGCGACTCCCGACATCAACGCCGGCGGGTACGTGCCCAAGCAGGTCATCGCCTTCCTCAACGACCAGCACAATCGGTCGCTGCTGCGCGGGGTTATCGCTGCCGGCAACACCAACTTCGGCGCCGAGTTCTGCTACGCGGGCGACGTCGTGTCGCGCAAATGCGAGGTGCCGTACCTGTACCGCTTCGAACTGATGGGCACCGAGGACGACGTGGCTGCCGTCCGCGCGGGCTTGGCTGACTTCTGGAAGGACGAGACGTGTCACCGACCGTCACAACTGCAGAGCCTGTAACCACCGCGTCCAGCGCGCCGCACCCGTCGGGGGAGACCGACTACCACGCGCTGAACGCGATGCTGAATCTGTACGACGCGGACGGCAAGATCCAGTTCGACAAAGACCGCGAGGCCGCTCACCAGTACTTCCTTCAGAACGTCAACCAGAACACGGTCTTCTTCCACGATGTCGACGAGAAGCTCGACTACCTGATCCGCGAGGACTACTACGAACGCGAGGTTCTCGATCAGTACAGCCGCAACTTCGTCAAGAGCCTGATCGACCGGGCCTACGCGAAGAAGTTCCGCTTCCCGACGTTCTTGGGCGCGTTCAAGTACTACACCTCCTACACGCTCAAGACTTTCGACGGCAAGCGGTACCTGGAGCGGTTCGAGGACCGCGTCTGCATGGTGGCGTTGACGCTGGCGGGCGGAGACACCGCGCTGGCCGAGAAGCTCGTCGACGAGATCATCGACGGCCGGTTCCAGCCCGCCACCCCGACGTTCCTGAACTCGGGCAAGAAGCAGCGCGGCGAGCCGGTTAGCTGCTTCTTGCTGCGGATCGAGGACAACATGGAGTCGATCGGGCGCTCCATCAACTCGGCGCTTCAGCTGTCCAAGCGCGGTGGTGGAGTTGCGTTGCTGATGAGCAACATTCGCGAGCACGGCGCGCCGATCAAGAACATCGAGAACCAGAGCTCGGGCGTGATTCCGATCATGAAGCTGCTCGAGGACTCGTTCTCCTACGCCAACCAGCTCGGTGCGCGGCAGGGCGCGGGTGCCGTGTACCTGCACGCCCATCATCCGGACATCTACCGTTTCCTGGACACCAAGCGCGAGAACGCCGACGAGAAGATCCGGATCAAGACGCTCTCGCTGGGGGTGGTGATTCCGGACATCACGTTCGAGTTGGCCAAGCGCAACGACGACATGTACCTGTTCTCGCCGTATGACGTGGAACGGGTGTACGGCGTGCCGTTCGCGGACATCTCGGTGACCGAGAAGTACTACGAGATGGTCGACGACGCGCGCATCCGCAAGAGCAAGATCAAGGCCCGCGAATTCTTCCAGACCTTGGCGGAGCTGCAGTTCGAGTCGGGCTACCCGTACATCATGTTCGAAGACACGGTCAACCGGGCTAATCCCATTGACGGCAAGATCACCCACAGCAACCTGTGCTCGGAGATCTTGCAGGTCTCGACGCCGTCGGAGTTCAACGAGGATCTGACGTACGCCAAGGTCGGCAAGGACATTTCGTGCAACCTCGGGTCGCTGAACATCGCCAAGACGATGGACTCACCGGACTTTGCTCAGAGCATCGAGGTGGCGATCCGCGCGCTGACGGCGGTCAGCGATCAGACCCACATCTGGTCGGTGCCGTCGATCGAGCAGGGCAACAACGACTCCCACGCGATCGGCCTGGGGCAGATGAACCTGCACGGGTATCTGGCCCGTGAGGAGATCTTCTACGGGTCCGAAGAGGGCATCGACTTCACCAACATCTACTTCTACACCGTGCTCTACTACGCGCTGCGGGCATCGAACAGGATTGCGATCGAACGCGGCACGTTCTTCAAGGGCTTCGAAAAGTCCAAGTATGCGACGGGGGAGTTCTTCGACAAGTACACCGAGCAGATGTGGGAGCCGAAGACGGCGAAGGTGCGTCAGCTTTTCGATGACGCCGGCATTCGCATTCCGACGCAAGACGACTGGCGGCGGTTGAAGGAGTCGGTGCAGGCGCACGGCATCTACAACCAGAACCTGCAGGCGGTGCCGCCCACCGGGTCGATCTCCTACATCAACCATTCGACGTCGTCGATCCACCCCATCGTCTCGAAGGTCGAGATCCGCAAGGAAGGCAAGATCGGGCGGGTCTATTACCCCGCGCCGTACATGACAAACGACAACCTCGAGTATTACGAGGATGCGTATGAGATCGGCTACGAGAAGATCATCGACACGTATGCGGCGGCCACCGAGCACGTCGACCAGGGGCTGTCACTGACGTTGTTCTTCAAGGACACCGCCACCACGCGCGATGTCAACAAGGCGCAGATCTATGCGTGGCGCAAGGGCATCAAGACGCTGTACTACATCCGGCTGCGCCAGATGGCGCTGGAGGGCACCGAGGTCGAGGGCTGCGTGTCCTGCATGCTGTAGGGCCGGGCCGGTACGGCGCGGAGACTCGCCCTCAACGGCGCCGGTGCCTGATCCTGCCGTCGCGGCCCGGCGCCGGCTACCGGTAGGTGTGCTGTGGGCCCTGCGCCTTCTTGTACAGGCGCTTGAGCATGAAATCGCGGAACAGTCCGTTGTCGATCAGTTGGATGCCGGCGTTGGCGACTGCCGGGATGCCGAACAGCTTGTGGAAGTAGCGGCCGCGCCGGTATTCGCGGCCCCACGCTGCTTCCATCTTCTGGGCGTAATTCGTGAAGTCGTCGGGGCCGCTGTTCTGCAGCGCCGCCACCGCGCATTCACCAGCAACAAGTCCGGATTCCAGCGCTTTCGAGATGCCCGCGCCCGACGCCGGCTTGCCGGCCCCCAACGAGTCGCCGGTGAACAGCACGCCGGGACGCCACGGCGGCCACGCGGTGAAGCCCATTGGCAGTCGCCAGGCGCGCACACTCTTGTTCTTCTTGAGCTCCTCGATCGGCGGCAGCTCCCACTCTGGCGGCAGTGTCTGCAAAAACTCGCCGAGGAATTGGGTGGCGTTGATGGATTGCCAGTTCTTGTAGCTGTTGACGTAGCCGAGGCCGATGTTGAACCGGCCGGAGCCCATCGGGAACACCCATCCGTAACCGGGCAGCTGATCGCCCTGAAACGCCAACTTCAAATAGATGTCGAGGCTGTCGGTATCGGGCCGATTGGCGGGCATCTCGGCGCGGATCGCGATCGCGGAATACCCGTTGTACTCCGAGTCCAGCTTCAACGCGCGTTTGATCGGCGAATAAGCGCCGTCGGCAGCGATCACCGCATCCGCGAGCACCTTTTCGCCGCTCTTCAGCAGCACCCCGGTGACCCGGCCGGTGTCGTCGAGCACGGGACTGACGATCTCCGCCGATTGGCGCACCTCTGCACCGGCCGACTCGGCGTGCTTGAGCAGCAGCGTGTCTAGCTCGGGCCGGCGCGCAACGTGGCCATGGTCGGGCATGCCGGGCCGGCGTGGGAACGACAGTTCCCACTCGCTGGGGCTGAAGACCTTGACGCGGTTGACCCGGTGGAACTTGGCCACCTCCTCAGCCAGACCCATCTTTTGCAGGTAACTGACCGCGCGGGCGGTCAGGCCGTCGCCGCACGGCTTGTCACGGGGAAATTCGGCCTTGTCCAGCACGATCACCCGAGCGCCGGTTTGGGCTGCCTGCCATGCCGCGGCGGAGCCGGCCGGCCCGCCGCCCGCGATTGCCAAGTCGTACTTGTGCGTCATGCGTCTCGTCTCGCTGATGGGATTTCGACCCCGAATAGTACCGAGGCCCGGCTTAACTGGCGCGCCCGGCAACGGCCCATGACACCTTCTGAGCAGGTCAGCCGCGGTACTACGGGTAGAGTGTCACCCGTGCGCAGACCGGTCATCTCGAGATCCAGCGGGAACGCGGGCGGCAAGGTGGACGCTCGCAGCGAACGCTGGCGTGAGCACCGCAAGATGGTGCGCGCGCAGATCGTCGACGCCGCGTTCCGCGCGATCGACAAGCGCGGGCCGGTCCTGTCGATCAGGGAGATCGCCGAAGAGGCCGGGACCGCCAAGCCTAAGATCTACCGCCACTTCACCGATAAGTCCGATCTCTTCCAAGCCATCGGCGAACGGCTGCGCGACATGCTCTGGGCGGCGATCTTCCCGTCCATCGACCTATCGACCGATCCCGCGCGGGGAATCATTCGCAGCAGTGTCGAGCACTATGTCGATCTCGTCGATCAGCATCCCAACGTGTTGCGGTTCTTGATTCAGGGCCGCTTCGTCGAGCAGTCCGAGTCGACGATGCGCACCCTCAACGAGGGACGCGAGATCACCCTCGCAATGGCGGACATGTTCAACAACGAACTGCGCGAGATGGAACTCGATCCGCCCGCTCTCGAGCTGGCGGCGTACGCCACCTTCGGCTCGGTTGCCTCGGCCACCGATTGGTGGCTGGGTCCGAACGCGGACACCCCGCGGCGGATGGGACGCGACAAGTTCATCGAGTACCTGACCACGATCATGCTTGGCGCGATCAATGGCACCGCCGAGTTGCTCGGCATCAAGGTCGACCCCGAACGCCCGATTCACGAAGCCGTCCCGCGGACCAACGACTCCGTCGCGTAGTCGCGCCGCACGAACAGGGCGAGCACCGCACCCACGCCGGCCGCGACCGCGGCCACCGTCAGCGATGTGTGCAGCCCTGCCATGAAGGCGCTGTGGCTGCCTTCGGCGATCGCGGCCGCTAGCTGAGCCGGCGCACCAGGAATCGATGGCGTGACGCCCTGTGCGACGAGCTCCTTGGCCGGCCCCAGCTTGGCGGCGATCGGCTCCGGCGTACCCGCGGCGGTGAGCTCGCCGAACAGGACCGAACCCACCCGGCTGCTCAGCACCGAGCCGAGGATCGTTGTACCCAGGACGCCACCCAATTGCACTGCGGTGCTTTGCAATCCACCGGCAACGCCGGCGTCGTCGACGCTCGCGTTGCCGACGATCGCGTCCGAGCTTGCCGTCAATACCAGACCGATGCCCGCGCCCAGCAGCACGAATGCCGGCCACAGCGCGTCATAGCCCGCGTCGGCGCTCAGCGACGTCAGCAAGTACATCGCGGTCGCAACCCCGCCGAGCCCGGCGACCATGGCCGGGCGCGGGCCGAACCGTTCGGTGATGAACCCGCTCAGCGGTGCGCACACCATCAGCGCGAGACTCAGCGGCAGCGTGCGCACGCCGGCGGCAAACGGGCTGAACCCGTGCACGTTCTGTAGATAGAGCGTCATGAAGAACAGCACGCCGAACAGTGCGAAGAAGTTGATAACGACGACCGCGGTGCCGATCGACAGCGACCGGTTGGTGAACAGGCGCATCGGTAGCAGCGGCTCGGGGCTGTGCCGTTCGATCACGACGAACACGGCGATCGCCACCAAGCCCGCAACGATGATGCACAGCGTCTTGTCCGCGAACCAGCCCCAGTTCTGGGCCTTGATCAGGCCGAAGACGATGAGAAACAGTCCGCCGCTGAGTGCGGCGATGCCCGGCACGTCGAGCCGGTGGGCGTGCTCGCTGCGACTCTCGACGATCGCCATCGCGCCGATGATCAGCGCAGCCGCGGCGATCGGCGCGTTGATGTAAAACACCGACTGCCAGTTGACGTGTTCGACCAGCAGGCCGCCCACGATCGGACCCGCGGCGATCGAGACCCCCGACGCGGCTCCCCAGATCCCTACGGCGCTGTTTAGCTTCTCGGGCGGAAACGCGCTGCGGATGATGGCCAGCGTGTTGGGCATCAGCAGCGCACCGAACACGCCCTGCAGCGCACGCAGGGTGATCACACCGGCGACCGTGCCGATCACGCCGATGCCGACCGACGTCAGCGCGAAGCCGGCCACGCCGATGAAGAACATTTCGCGGCGGCCGAACCGGTCGCCCAGCTTCCCTCCGAAAATCAGCAGCGACGCCAACGCCAGAAGGTACGCGTCGGTGATCCATTGCAGGTCTGACAGCGACGCGTGCAGGTCGGCCGCGATCCGCGGGTTGGCGATCGCGACCACCGACGCGTCGAGGCCGACCATGATGACGCCGATCGACACGGCGGCCAGCGTCCACCACGGGTTGCCTCGCGTCCGGTTGGTTTCCGGTGCCCGGTGCCGACCCCCTCGGGTCAGCTCCGGAGTCATTGTCATGACAGACATTCGTTTGCTCCAATCATTAAGTGGAGGGTGACTGCCACTTATCAGAGTCGACAATACGCGGAAGTGGATGCGGACCTCCACTTGAGCGGATAGTCTGGGCCTGTGTTTTCAAGCGCATCGCGGCGCGAAAAGAGACCCAAGCCACTGCGCGCCGACGCTCAGCTCAACCGCGATCGGATCCTGTCGGCCGCGGCAGAACTGTTCGCCGAGCGTGGCCTGGGCGTGCCGTTGGAGGAGATCGCTCGCCGCGCCGGGGTGGGGGTGGCGACGTTGTACCGGCGGTTCCCCACGCGTGCCGATCTGGCCGCCGCGGCGTTCGAGCGAAGCATGTCGCAGTACACCGAAGCGGTCGACCGCGCCCTTGCGAACCCCATCGCCGGAGACGGCTTCCGCGGCCTGATATTCGACCTGTGTGAGCTGCAGGCCCGGGACGCCGGCCTACGCGACCTCCTTACCACGTCGTTTCCCGCCCGCAGCACGATCGAGAAACGCACCGCGGAAGCCGTCGACAAGCTCAAGGAGCTCATGGGCCGCGCGCAGGCCGACGGCAGCATTCGCGCCGATCTCGTGGTGGCCGACGTTGTCGTGTTGTTGCTCGCCAACTCCGGGGTGCTGGCTGCGACGGGCAAAGCGGCGCCAGACGCGTGGCGGCGGTTCGCGGCGCTGATGGTCGACGCGTTCCGCGCCGAGGCAACCGCGACGCTTCCCGAGCCGCCCGACGAGCAGCAGCTCCGACGCTCGGTCGCGCTGCTCACCGGCTCGTGACCCGTACACTTGGTCGATACCCGGTACCGGCGTTCCCAGGAAAGGACACCGTCATGACCGTTGCTCAGCCGACGATGGACCCCACGCAGGAGAAACCGCCTGTCCACACTCGCGCGTTGATCATCGGGACCGGCTTCTCCGGGCTCGGTATGGGCATCGCGCTGCAGCAGCAGGGTGTCGACTTTGTGATCCTGGAGAAGGCCGGCGATATCGGCGGCACCTGGCGGGACAACAGCTATCCCGGGTGTGCGTGCGACGTCCCGTCGCATCTGTACTCGTTCTCGTTCGAGCCGAAGGCCGACTGGAAGCACCTGTTCTCGTTCCAGGACGAGATTTGGGACTATCTCAAGGGTGTCACCGAGAAGTATGGGCTGCGCCGCTACATCGTGTTCAATTCCCTTGTCGACCGGGCACATTGGGACGACGGTGAGTACCGCTGGCATGTCTTCACTGCGGACGGCCGGGAGTACGTGGCCCAGTTCCTGATCTCGGGGGCCGGTGCGCTGCACATCCCGTCAGTGCCCGATATTGAGGGTCGCGACGGGTTCCGGGGTGTCGCTTTCCATTCCGCAGAGTGGGATCACGGTGTCGACCTGATCGGGAAACGGGTCGCGGTGATCGGGACTGGCGCCAGCGCGATTCAGATCGTGCCCGAGATCGTCGACGATGTTGCCGAACTCCAACTGTATCAGCGCACGCCGCCCTGGGTGGTGCCGCGGACCAACGAGGAACTGCCCGCGGGGCTGCGCCGGGCGCTCGAGAACGTACCTGGGCTGCGGCTGGCGCTGCGAAACGCCATCTACTGGGGCCAGGAGGCGCTGGCCTACGGAATGACCAAGCGGCCGGGTGCATTGAAAGTTGTTGAAGCGCTGGCGAAATGGAACATCCGGCGCAACGTCAAGGACACGGAGCTGCGGCGCAAGCTGACTCCGGGTTACCGCATCGGCTGCAAGCGAATCCTGAACTCCAGCACCTACTATCAGGCGGTCACGAACTCGAAGACCGAGCTTGTCACCGACCGCATCAGCCGGATCACGCCCGACGGAATCGTCACCGCCGACGGCGCCGAGCGCCACGTCGACGTCATCGTTTATGCCACGGGATTTCACGTCACCGACTCCTATACGTATGTCCAGATCAAGGGCCGCCACGGTGAGGACCTGGTCGACCGGTGGAACCGCGAGGGGCTTGGCGCGCACCGTGGCATCGCGATCGCCGACGTGCCGAACCTGTTTTTCCTGCTCGGCCCGAACACCGGGCTGGGGCACAACTCTGTCGTGTTCATGATCGAGTCGCAGATTCACTATGTTGCTCAGGCCATCTCCGCGGTGGACAAGGCCGGCGTTGAGGCGCTCGCGCCGACGCGCTCGGCTCAGGACGGGTTCAACGACGAACTGCAGGAGAAGCTCAGCCACTCGGTCTGGAACACCGGCGGATGTAGCAGCTGGTACCTGGACGCGCACGGCAAGAACCGGGTGCTTTGGGGCGGCTACACCTGGCAGTACTGGCTGACCACCCGCAAGCTGAAGCGCAGCGAATACCGTTTCTTCGGCCACACGTCGCGACACGGCCACACATGATGTTGTGTCGCAGGCCGTCATCAGCCACAAGCAGTTGTAATGTCGGAGTAGAGCTATAGAACTGCTGTAGACATTCCAAAAATCCTGGTGAAGTGGGGTTCTGGTGAGCGACAAACTCAAGCTGATCGATCGCGTCTCCGCGATCAACTGGAACCGTCTGCAAGACGAAAAGGACGCCGAGGTCTGGGACCGGCTGACCGGCAACTTCTGGCTACCCGAGAAGGTGCCGGTGTCCAACGACATCCCGTCGTGGGGAACGCTGACCGCCAACGAAAAGCAGCTCACGATGCGGGTCTTCACCGGCCTGACGCTGCTGGACACCATTCAGGGCACGGTCGGGGCGGTCAGCCTGATCCCCGACGCGCTGACCCCCCACGAAGAGGCCGTTTACACCAACATCGCGTTCATGGAGTCGGTGCACGCGCGCAGCTACAGCAACATCTTCTCCACGCTGTGCTCCACCGCCGAGATCGACGACGCGTTCCGGTGGTCGGAGGAGAACCCGAACCTGCAGCGCAAAGCCGACATTGTGATGCGGTACTACCGCGGCGACGAGCCGTTGAAGCGCAAGGTGGCCTCGACGCTGCTGGAGAGCTTCCTGTTCTATTCCGGCTTCTACCTGCCGATGTACTGGTCGAGTCGCGCCAAGCTGACCAACACCGCCGACATGATCCGGCTGATCATCCGCGACGAGGCCGTGCACGGCTACTACATCGGGTACAAGTACCAGCGCGGCCTGGCGCTCGAGAACGACGCCAGACAGCAGGAGCTCAAGGACTACACCTACGAGCTGCTCTTCGAGCTGTATGACAACGAGGTCGAGTACACCCAGGACCTCTATGACGACGTCGGGCTCACTGAGGACGTCAAGAAGTTCCTGCGCTACAACGCCAACAAGGCGCTGATGAACCTCGGCTACGAAGCGCTGTTCCCGCGCGATGAGACCGATGTCAACCCGGCGATCCTCTCAGCGCTGTCACCCAACGCCGACGAGAACCACGATTTCTTCTCCGGATCGGGATCCTCCTACGTGATCGGCAAGGCCGTCATCACAGAGGATGAGGACTGGGACTTCTGAATTCGCAGGTCAGCGGCCTAATTGGGAGTCCGCGATGATGGTGGTAGATCGGTACCATGGTACCGATTCGCTGCCCCGTGCTCATCCCGTGCCCACATCGTGCCCACACTTTCCCGAGCGCGAGCCTGATCCAACGCGGTCGCAACCGCCTCCAGGTCGTCGTCGAACAGGTCGGCGTAGATGTCGAGCGTCATCGCCGCCGAGGCATGGCCGAGCATCTTCTGGACCGCTTTGACGTTCGCCCCCGCCGACACTGCGAGGCTCGCTGCGGTGTGCCGCAGATCGTGCGGGCTGGTACGCGGCACGCCGGATTCGGCAACAGCTTTGATGAACCACCCCGACGTGGGGTGGGGTCGCTTTAGGTGCCTCCCGTTGTCGCCGGGGAACAGCAGCTCGTCGCGGCCCTTCCCTTCGCACTGGCGGGCCAGATACGGCAACAGGAACCCCGGCAGCGGCACGTTACGCCGCTTGTGAGCCTTGGGCGTGCCGACGAATATCTGCGTCCCCGACTGGACAGCGTTCTCGGAGATGGTGGCCCGCTTGCGCAGCATGTTGAGGTCGCGGACATGCAGACCGATGGCCTCGCCCCAACGCAAGCCGGTGTAGGCCAGGAACAGCACGAGGCCCTCGTATTCGCCCGCAGCGTCGGCCAACGCGCCGACCTGCTGGTGGGTCAGGTAGACGGGCCGCTTGCGTGTCGTGCGCGGCAATCTGACGCCAGCCGCCGGATTCCTCGCGATGAGGTTGTCCCGTACCGCGTCGGCGAGGATCGACGAGAAGACGTAGTGCGTTCGTCGTATCACGCTGGCCCCGACCGGCTTGCTGTCAGACGTGCCGCGACCAAAGTCCGATACCCACTGCTGCACGGCGGTCGGCCTGATGTCACCGAGAGCGACGTTGCCCCAACGGGGCTTCACCCGCATCCGCCACGTGGTTTCCATCACTACATAGCTCGACGGCTTGAGATGGCCACGCTGGCGATCCAGCCACGCCCGTCCCAGCTCCCCGAGCGTCACCCGCGCATGCGACGGCGCGACATACTCACCCCTGAGCTTGGACACCTCAACCGATGCGGCGAACGCCTCAGCGTCGCGCTTGGTTCTAAAGCCCCGCTTGTCGGTCTGTCGGTTGTCCGGTGTGCGGTACCGGACGCGATAAAGTGTTGTACCGCTTGCTATTTGGTACTTCTCGGGGTTCTCGTGGCCGTTCGGACAGGTCGCCACGACTCAGCCCTCCTCCACTGCGGAAGTTGACGTACGGGCTGGGGTCGACCGTCGTCGGGTCGAATATGTCGTCGTCATTTTCAATTGTTCTCTCGGTAGCTTTTGCTGGTCGGAGTGTGGGGCCGCCAGTAGTGCGTCTTGTGGCAGTCGAGACTCGCCGCGCCGGACCCTGCCCTGGTCGCGACTTCATAGTCCAGGTGTCCCACGACCGGAAGCCAGCGCTCAGGCATCACATCACGGGCCGCACTGGCCCATGGAGGTGTTGTTGCAGAACGTCCAGTTCGCGTCGGAGCCGATGTTCAACTGCAGGACCACGCCCTTGCCTTGAAGACCGGGCTTGAGGGTGGCGTTGACCGGCACGCCCACGGAGAACTCCGCTGGATCAGATGCGCCGGTGACGGCACCGGTGGCGGTGTCACCCGAGACTGATGTGAGCGTGAAGTCCACGCTGCTCATCGGGAATTGACTCCTGACGGTACAACTCGGACAGTGGCTGGGGTCCTGGAAGTCGTGACGACCGTAGCCGTTGGCGTCGATCGTGACACCTCCCACGTGAGAACCCCACTGCCCGACGAACGGAGCTACGTCTGGCACGTAGGCGGCAGCCGATGGCGCGAAAACCAGGGCTGCGGTTGCGAGACCTGCCAGTGTGATCTTGTTCATCGGTAGTGTTCGTCGGAAACGAGCATGTCGGTGTTCACCGATACCGCCGCCGCTCAGGTCCGCAACCGATCGTGTTCATACATTTGACCGTGGGGCCAACACTGAATCTCCTGACCGCAGAACGTGCAGCGCCGCCTTAACATACCCGGCGATTGAACATTAAGGCTGCTGCCGGGGCATGTCTCTTTGACTGGCGTCGTTTCCCCTTCTCCTTGTGCTCCCTGTTCTTGCGAAGACACGCGCACGATGCGCGGTTCTTTCCGGCGCACCACGCGCAAGACAGCGATTGTGAGGAAGATGACGCCGACGACGATTGCTAGAACGAATCCGCCGTGTATGTCACCGCGTTGGGCTACACCCGAAGTGGCCAATTGCTAGTGCATCTGGCATCCAACGGCCAAACAAAAGAGACCAATGATTCCTAATAACCCTGCTCCTACGTATCTCATTTCAATTCTCTCTTCCCACGGCGAGGAATGACCTCGTCACGCCCCGCAGTAGTAGTGCCGGGCGGCCTCGTTGTCGTTGTTGTTACAGAACGGGAAGCCCTGGTCCCCGCCCGCGATGGTCAACTCAAGCCCCTGACCGCCGCCGACGAGCTTGATTGTGACCGGGCCGCCTATGGGGTTCTTGGGATCCGAGGCGGCGGTGATGGTCCCGGTGGCTGTATCGCCCGAAACCGATGTCAGCATGAAATCGGTGGTGCCTGTGATGCCGCACCCAGCCATCGGCGCATCCGGGCAGGTCGATCGGTCGTTATACGCCTCGCGACCGTGACCGTTGGGCTGGATATCGAGACCCTCCTCGTGGGCGTGCCAGCTACCCACGAACGGGGCTATCCCCGGTACGTCAGCGACTGCCGATGGCGCGAAGACCAGGACGGCGGTTGCCAGACCTGCCAGTGCGATCTTGTTCATCGGTAGTGTTCGTCGGAAACGAGCATGTCGGTGTTCACCGATACCGCCGCCGCTCAGGTCCGCAACCGGTCGTGCATGATTACGAAATTGTCCGACATCGCGGGCAAGTTCTGATGGCAGACCGGGCAGATCGCGAGGGCGCTGCCAATACTTACGCCAAACATATTGCTGCCTGGGCATCTCGCTTTCACTGGCGTCGTTTCCCCTTCTCCTTGTGCTCCCTGTTCTTGCGAAGACACGCGCACGATGCGCGGTTCTTTTACGCGCGCCCGTACGAACAAGACGACGAGTACGAGGACGAGGAAGCCGATGATGAGTAATCGAACGGTTGCGCCGAGTGGAAAGAAAATTGCAAGGAAAAGAAGTGCGATGCACGCGTAAGCGAATAAATTCTTCATTTCATCCCTCTGTGATTTCCCTTTCCCGGCCTGGCTCTAATACGCCTGGACGCTACCCAGCTGCATCCTGGCCAGTTGGCGTGCGCCGGTGTGGCGTAAGCCATCCCACCCAGTGCTGCCGCTGCGGCGATACCGCAGGCGGCGATAGTTGTTCGTATCATCTGTTCCTCTCAATTTTCGCGTCCGTGCTCATCAGTAGCCCGCCGCACCCAACTGGGTCATCTGCGGGAACTCGGGACAGACATTGATCCACACACCTTTTGGCGGCGGTACGAACCGGGGGCGGTCATACAAAGTCGCTTCCTTCCATCGCCAACGATGACGATGGGGTGGTCCACAGTTGTCAGGAGCCTGGAAGCTGGTGTTCTGCCGTAGAGTCAACAGTGTAGACCTACATCGTGGCAAAGGACAGCGATTTCGAAGAGCCGCTTGCCCAGGCAAGCAGGTCAGCGCCAGCGATCTAGCCCAGTATCCGCGCGGGGCCGTTAAGCAAACTAAAGCCTTCACCCAACGCCCAGGCCATAGGTGACAGCACCACATTCACACCGCCATGTCATGTGCGGACCGCAAGAGCACGGGATCCTGCCGCCAATGTCTCGAATAAGACCACATGTGCGACTACTTCGTGAGACATTGTCACGCTTCCATTTTCCGAGGTCGCCGTGTCTCAATTGTTCGTATCAGAAATAATTCGTCACTTGAATGCGTTGTTATAGTTGTAAGACAGCAGCCAGAACAGCTCGTCCTGCCGCTCGAAATCCCCAGTGCCACTGAGCAGAAGACGAACGCCCGCGTGGGCTATACCCGCGTCAGCACCGTTGCCCAGACGCTGGAGCAGCAAAACGCCGCTCTTGAAACGGCGGGCGTAAGTAGGATATTCGCGGACACGATGTCCGGCGCACGAGACGACCGGCCCGGTCTGGCAGCCCTCGTGGAGTACGTCCGTAGGGCGACACGGTGGTGGTGTGGAAGCTCGACCGGCTCGGGCGCAACACCCTGCACATCTTGGAGACCGTCAAGGCGTTGACCGACCGGGGCGTGACCCTGGTGTCGACAACAGATGGCATCGACTCGTCGACCGCTGCTGGCCGCATGATGATCGGGGTCCTCGGCTCGCTCGCCGAATACGAGCGCGAGTTGGTGAAGGAACGCTCGGCGCTGAAACGGGAAGCATCGAGACGCAACGGCACGAAGTTTGGCCGTCACCGCAAGGTCGCCGACGCCGAGCACATCGCCACTGCGAAGCGGATGAAATCTGACGGTCATACTGCAAAAGCCATTGCGAAGTATTTGGGTGTCAGTCGCGCGACACTCTACCGATACCTCGGCGAGCACGGCGTTGCCTGAAGACGAAATCCTCTGCAAGCCAACGCGTCTAACGTCGCACGACCTCGGCCCTCCTCAACAAGCTAAAACCAAGCATGCTTTCTTTGGGAGGGCCCAGGGCAGACGGACCCGTTCCGTTTCCTTCCACAGTCTCTTCGAGAGGAGCAACAACATGACCGACACCTCCATAAAACCCGAGGTCGTCGCATTCGTCCAGCAGCGTGAACTGGCCGTTGCCAAAGATGCAGTCAGGGCCATCCACGACTGCCTTGCCCTCAAGCGTGAACTCAAATTGCCTGTGCTGGACCAGACCCGGCAAGCAATCCAGGAACTGGAAGACGGGATTCATTCCCTCAAGCTGGAATTGCTGCGCTCACACCATCCCGACCAATTGACACTGCCCGGTATGGAAGACCTTGTTCCCACGGAAGGCGAAACGAGATCGGCTGCGGCGTCGTGATCCCCACACCCTCGTTCCTGACCCTCCAGTAGCTCTAGAAGGCCGCATAAGGCCCCGGTGTATAAGGCCAAACCGGCCATGCATGGCCCTCAGGCCCTCAGAATCGCCTACAGAGGCCAAAATCCCCGTCCTGGCTTGCGGCACCCGGCAGTGCAGCAGACAAGCCGCATGAAGGTAGGCGTGGTCACGGCAACCTCCTTGGAGCCTCGGATGAGCAAACTCTTGGCCTTGTCCCCACCCATGCCGCCCATGCAGACTTATTGTGTCGCTGAACCGCAGTTGCCGGGAGGCTGATGTGGACGGGACGCCGTTCGGACGCTACCGGCTGATCGAGTTGTTGGGCCGCGGCGGCATGGGCGAGGTGTGGCGGGCCTTCGACACCGACACCGACCGGATCGTCGCGATAAAAGTTTTGCCCGCTCACTTCTCGGACAATGAGGACTTTCAGCAACGGTTCCGCCGAGAGGCCCACGCCGCAGCACGGTTGAACACCCCGCATGTCATTCCTATTCACAATTACGGCGAGATCGACGGCCGTCTCTATGTCGACATGCGGTTGATCGAGGGCCGCGACCTGCAGGCCGTGCTGGCCGATGGGCCGCTGGAGCCGTCGCGGGCGGTGCGCATCATCGAGGGGGTCGCCAAGGCGCTGCATGCCGCCCACGAGGTCGGCTTGGTGCATCGCGACGTGAAACCGTCCAACGTCCTGCTTGATCGCGATGACTTCGCTTACCTGATTGACTTCGGGATCGCCCGCGCTGCTGCCGATACCCGGTTGACCAGAACCGGGGGGATGATCGGCACTTTCCAGTACATGGCGCCGGAACGGTTTGGCAGTCGACCGGAGGATGCCCGCGCGGACATCTACGCCTTGGCGTGTGTGCTGTATGAATGCTTGACCGGGCACCCGCCGTTCGAAGAGGACAGTGCCGAGCGGCTCATGGCCGCGCATCTGAACACCCCGCCGCCCCAACCGTCAACCACCCAACCGAACGTGCCGGAGCAAATCGACCACGTGATCGCCACCGGCATGGCCAAAAACCCCGACGACCGATACGCGACGACGGTGGAGTTGGCGCGCGACGCCCGCGACGCGATCACCGAGCCCATTCCCCAGCGAGTGGCAAGTGTTCCGCCGCCGCCACTTACCAAGCCAGCGGCCGCCGCGCCACCGCCGCCAGCTGCGTCCACCTCAGCGCCAACCGAGCAACGACCACCACAAGAGGTCCCAACACAACGGCGGGAACCACCCGCCGTGCGACCCGCTGCGCCGCGGCCACCCGCGCGGCCGACGACCACTCGGCAACAGAAGCTACCGAGCCGACCTCCGGTCGGACCCGCCGAGTCAACGTGGCGGCGGTCGGCTCGCATCGCGATCGGTGTCGTGTTGCTCGCTAGCGGCGCCATTCTCACGGTGCTGACCTGTCTGGGCCACCCTGAATGCGGCGACTATTTAGTTGGCGGCGGTTGCAATCGCCACTTCTGGCATGGACCACTATCGTCGTGGTCTGTGTTCTCGGCGTGGTCTGTGTTCTTCCAGCCGTATGTCCAAACCGCCCTTGTCCCGCCGTTGTGGACCGCGGGCATCTTGGTTTTGCGGCGGCACCGGTGGTGGACATATGCGGTTGTCCCGATTGCGGGCATCTTCGCGTTCCTCTCATATATGCCCTTACATCACGGTCACGGGGGTCTGGAACACGCTGTTTATTTCCTGTTCTGGGTTCTCTTTTCCACCGTGATATGTGTGCTTATCGCCTGGGGCATCAGCCGTCTTGTCGCGCTACTACAAGGCAGGGCGACATCGGCCAACCGATAGCCGCTGCAGCGCACGGCGTTACCGAGAAGACGCCGATCTCGGTATACCGCAACACATTACCGCGAGACGCTGATCATGCCTGGCATCGGTCAGCAGCATCAGGGGAAGTACATCGGCCATTTAGATGTCCATGTGGTCACGTGGACCCTTGCCGACGCCGACGCCGACCCCGGCCCGGTGGTTTGCCTGCGCGTGTTGCCAGGGCCGTGCCCACACCGTGCCCACAATCTGCCCACAGTTACAGATAACTAACGTGAACAACCGTAGTGTGTTTCAGCAGCTAGAGCGGTTTTCCGCCCCTCTACCAGGTAGCCTCAGCACGGCATGCCAACGCCCGGCGGCCCGCCACCCAAGCGGATGACGGGCCGGCTTGCAGGCTTTCCGTAGGGTTCTTCGCTTCACACTCCCGGCGGGTAGTCAGGGCGGTTGGCGCCGGTCAGGAAAGCGATGGCCGCGATCACCGCGATCACACCGATCACACTCCACCGCACGAACCCGAAAATCAGCGACTCCGGGGACCAGCCGACGCCGGCGAGCACGATCTCGGCGAAAATCAAAAAGAGCAGCCGTACGGCGCACGAGACCGCGAGGATGGCCCAGCCGATTCCGGCCCACGTCCGATATTGGCGGGGGACGCGGTTGACGTATTCCTCGACGAGGGTAGGGACGATTTTCATGGCACTTCCTGTTCGCTTCTCATTCCGGGGTTCCCCGGTCCGACAACAGACTCCAATGAGGGCCTTGGAGGATTCTTGACGCCGTCGCTGGGGCCTTCCGCGTTTGCGGGGGTCTGTGTTTTTTCAGGCCGTCATCACCGAGGACGAGGACTGGGACTTCTGAATTCGCAGGTCGGGAGCCTAATCGCTGCGGGACAACCAGAGGGTCAGCAAACCTTTCCCGGCCTCACTGCTGGCGCAATAATCTCGTGCAATTGAGTGCTCGGGCCGGTTTTACACTTCGGATGTGGCGGGAGTACGTCTCAATCCGGAAGGGCTGCAGTGGTTGGCCGGGCTGTGTGCGGGATCCGCGTGCGAGTTGCTACACCGGGCTGCGCCCTCATCGGTGGTCTGGTCAGGCCAGGCGAGCGCGGCCGCGGTGAACCTGGTGCATGCTGATGTTGGCGCGGCGGCGGACGTGTTGACGGCGCGCATGCAGGCCACCGCCGACAAACTCAGAACATTGGCCACCGGATACCTCGGCGAAGACGCTGCTTCGGCCGGCAAGTTGAGGGCCGTGGCGGCCTCGATGGCGGTGTAGATGCCGGCCGTGTGGCCGGCGCCGACTGTGTCGCAGATCCACGCCTGGGACACCGAGCATCTGAGCGAGGCGGCGCGCAGTGGAGCGATACCGCTGACCGGTTCATCGCATGGACCAGAAACGCGGATCTACTGGTGGTGTCCGCCAAGCCGAAGGGCCGAGACCTCGCTCCCTTGTATGCCTGGTGGCTTACCGCCCGCTGAGCCCCTTCCGACGCGACTCCCCATACCGCGGGCCGGGCAGACGCTGTCGTGCACGCCGCCGGCTGATGATCACCTGAAGAACCGTCGCCACCGTCGGCACCTTCAGGTCGTCTTCAGCGCGCCTTGTTACGGTCCGGTCATTACCAGCCATGGCGAGGCCGACGTTGTGGGGCAGGGGAACACATGAGCACCACACCGATGCCCCCGGCCGATCGAGGAGGCATCCGATGACAAGACGCACCATCACCGCCGCCGCGGGAGCACTCGTGGTCGGGTCGTTGGTGACCGTCGGCTGCGCGCCGGTCCCGCATGTCTCACAAAGCCCATCCGACACCGTCTCGTCCAGCCAGAGCGCGAATGCGGTCCAGCTGCTCGACTGCCGGGGTACGACGGGCTGGCACGGCTGCGGCGCGGGATGGTTCTGGCGAAACGGCTGGCGCGGACTGGGGTGTTACCCCTGCTGACGGCATTGGTTGTACGGCCGAATTCGAACAGACCGCGCCGGCCCGCCATGCCCTCCGGGATGCGCTACCTACCAGGACTTCTACCCGTGAACGACCGGTGAATGCGCGAGAAACTGTGTAACATCGCCGTGGGATCGGCGCGGTTGAGGCACGAGACTTAGCGACGTGACCACCACGTCGCTTTTCCACTCGATCTTGGCGTGGCTTCGCGCCGGTTACCCCGACGGCGTGCCCGGCCCCGACCGCGTTCCGCTGCTGCGCGCCACCCCGTTGACCGAGGACCAGGTCAAACAAGTGGTCCGCAACATCACCGCGCACGACCCGAGCACGCTGGCCGACGGTGAGATCACAAGCGGCGAGATCGCCGAATTCATCAAGGACCTGACCCATCACGACGCCGGCCCGGAGAACATCCAGCGGGTCGCCGCCAAGCTCGCGGCCGTCGGCTGGCCGTTGGCCGGGGTAGGCGATAACCCGACTTAGGCGGCCAACGAGTCGGTGTCGATGACGAACCGGTAGCGCACGTCACTGGCCAGCACCCGCTCGTACGCCTCGTTGATGTAGTCGGGCTGGATCACCTCGATCTCGGGACTGACACCGTGCGCGGCGCAGAAGTCCAGCATCTCCTGGGTCTCGGCGATGCCTCCGATCATTGAACCGGAGAGACTGCGGCGCATGCCGACAAGTGGCATTGGGCTCACCACCATCGGCCGCTCGGGCAGACCCACTTCCACCAGCGTGCCGTCGACACGCAGAAGCGACACGTACTGGTCCAGGTGAAGATTCGCCGAGACGGTGTTCACGATCACGTCGAACTCGCCCGCCAGCTCGCGGAATGTTTCGGGGTCGCTCGTCGCGTAGTAATGGCGCGCGCCGAGGCGCAGCCCGTCTTCCATCTTCTTCAGCGACTGGGACAGCACCGTCACCTCGGCGCCCATCGCCGCGGCGAGCTTGACGCCCATGTGGCCGAGGCCGCCCAGACCGACGATCGCAATCCGCTTGCCGGGGCCCGCGTTCCAGTGCCGCAGCGGCGAATAAAGGGTGATTCCCGCGCACAACAGGGGGGCCGCGGCGTCCAGCGGAATGCTGTCAGGGATGTGAAGCACGTAGTTTTCGTCGACGACGATCGCGCCGCTGTAGCCACCCTGCGTAGGCTCGCCGTCCCGGCCGACCGAGTTGTAGGTGCCGATCATGCCGCGCTCGCAGTACTGCTCGAGACCCGCGCGGCAGCTCTCGCACTCGCGGCAGGAGTCAACGAAGCAGCCAACGCCGACGCGATCGCCGAGCGCGAACTTCGTCACGGCTGAACCGAGTTCGGTGACCACGCCGGCGATCTCGTGGCCCGGGACGACGGGGTAGTTGGGCTGGCCCCACTCGGCATTCACCGTGTGAATGTCGGAGTGGCAGATGCCGGCGAACTTGATCGCGATCCGCACGTCGTTCGGTCCGACGGTGCGGCGGGTGATCGTGGTCTTGGCCAACGGTGCGGTCGCCGACGTCGCGGCGTAGGCGGAAACAGTGCTCATGCGTAATAGACCTCATGAAATTCGTGAAGAGAGCAATCGTGGTCGCAACGTTGCGCCACTTTGAACAACCCGCGGCGGGGCCGGGGTAATCCCGCTTTCAGTGAATTGCCAGTATCAGGCGCTAGTTGATCGGCGCGTTGAGCCACTTGAGGTCGGTGACGATGCCGCGCGCGGCGACGATGCCCTGACCTGTCTGCCATATCTCGTTGTTGACGATGAACACCCGGTTGTCGCGGTTGGCGGACAGCCTGCGCCACGCATTGCTCGTCAGGATGGTTTCCGCCCGGTCCTTGGCCGCCTGTGACGCGAAAGACATGTACACGATGTCGGCATCGGCGGCCGACAGGTCCGCGTTGGCGAGTGCGGCGTCGCTGGTGCCGATCTCGAGGTACGGCTTGTCGGTGAACCGCTGCGATGCGGGCCGGTCCACGCCGACGTCGGCCAGCACGCTGGCCGGGAAGTTGGCGGCCCCGTAGATCCGGATCGTGTTCTCGGTCAGCTGCACGACCGAGGCTTGGAAATGGGTCGCGTCGTTGTCGGCTCCTGCTTTCGTGGCAAACGCATTGAAGTCGTCGACCAACGCATTGGCGGCACCGCCGCGGGCGGTCGCCGCGCCGACGACCCGCAGGTTGTCCTGCCACGCCGTGCCGGGCGCCCCGGTGAACACGGTTGGTGCGATCTCCGCCAGCGCCGAATACAGTTCCGGCGTTGCCGCTTGCGAGCCGAGAATGAGATCGGGGTTTGCCGCACGGATGGCGGACAGGTCCGGGACACTGCGTGTTCCGACACCGCGGACGTTGTGGATGACTGTGCCGAGGTAGGACGGCTGGCTTGACAAGTCGTCGGGCAGCGCGGCGCCGACGATCCGCCTCTGCAGGCCCAGCGCACACAACGCGTCGAGCTCGTCGCCGGACAGGACGACGATTCGCTGCGCGTCAACGGGCACCTGGGTGTCCCCGGCCGCGTGCTGCACAGGCCGCAGCGGCGGCGCGGGATCAGCGGCCGCGGGCTGAGTCGCACAGGACTCGTCGGGCCTGCGCTGGTTGCCCAGCACGCCCGCGTCGGCGATCTGTGTCGTGCTGGTGATGGCGGAGCTGACCGGCCGACCAGGGGCTGCGCCTCCGGGCGTCTTCACGCCGCAGCCGGTGCCGACGGTCAACACGACCGCGGTGATGGCCGCCGCGGCCGCCGCGGCGAGACCGGCTCTGAGCACGTCGCCGACGGTAACACTCGCCCGGCTGGCAAGCGCTTACGACAGTTTGTAGGACTGGCGCCGACAGACAGGCCCTCGGGGTCTACGATTAGTTCGCAACGCGCGATGTTTGGAGGAGCTCTTGACCGCGGAAGCGCCCCCGCTGGGAACACTCGAGGCACGCAGACCCTTCCCCTCACGTCTGGGACCCAAGGGCAATCTCATCTACCAGCTGGTGACCACCACCGATCACAAGCTGATTGGCATCATGTACATCGTCGCGTGCATGGCCATGTTCTTCACTGGCGGCCTGATGGCGCTGTTGATGCGTGCCGAACTGGCGGTTCCGGGGCTGCAGTTCCTGTCCACCGAGCAGTACAACCAGCTGTTCACCATGCACGGCACGGTGATGCTGCTGTTCTACGCGACCCCGATCGTGTTCGGCTTCGCAAACATCGTGCTGCCGCTGCAGATCGGCGCGCCCGATGTGGCGTTTCCGCGGTTGAACGCCTTCTCGTTCTGGCTCTTCTTGTTCGGCGCGATGATCGCGATCGCCGGTTTCATCACGCCCGGCGGTGCCGCAGACTTCGGTTGGACCGCTTACAGCCCGCTGACCGACGCGATCCACAGCCCCGGCGCGGGTGGCGACCTGTGGATCATGGGCCTGGCGGTTGCCGGTCTGGGCACCATCCTTGGTGGCGTCAACATGATCACCACCGTAATCTGCATGCGCGCGCCCGGCATGACGATGTTCCGGATGCCGATCTTCACCTGGAACATCCTCGTGACGAGCATCCTTGTGCTGCTTGCCTTCCCGCTGCTGACCGCCGCGCTGTTCGGCCTGGCGGCCGACCGCCATCTCGGCGCCCACATCTACGACCCCGCCAACGGCGGGGTGCTGCTGTGGCAGCACCTGTTCTGGTTCTTCGGGCACCCGGAGGTCTACATCATCGCGCTGCCGTTCTTCGGCATCGTCACCGAAGTCTTCCCGGTGTTCGCCCGCAAACCGCTGTTCGGCTACTCCACGCTCGTGTACGCCACGATCAGCATCGGCGCGCTGTCGATCGCGGTGTGGGCACACCACATGTACGCCACCGGCGCCGTGCTGCTGCCGTTCTTCAGCTTCATGACGTTCCTGATCGCGGTCCCGACGGGCATCAAGTTCTTCAACTGGATCGGCACGATGTGGAAGGGACAGCTGACCTTTGAAACGCCGATGCTGTTTGCCGTCGGCTTCCTGGTCACCTTCCTGCTGGGCGGTCTGTCCGGTGTGCTGCTGGCCAGCCCGCCGATCGACTTCCACGTCACCGACAGCTATTTCGTGGTCGCACACTTCCATTACGTGCTGTTCGGCACGATCGTGTTCGCAACGTTCTCGGGTATTTATTTCTGGTTCCCGAAGATGACCGGTCGTCTGCTCGACGAGCGTTTGGGCAAGCTGCATTTCTGGCTGACGTTCATCGGCTTCCACACCACGTTCCTGGTCCAGCACTGGCTGGGCAACGAGGGCATGCCGCGCCGCTACGCCGACTACCTGCCAATGGACAACTTCGAGGCGTTGAACGTGGTGTCCACCATCGGCGCGTTCATCCTCGGCGCGTCGATGCTGCCGTTCGTGTGGAACGTGTTCCGCAGCTGGCGTTACGGCGAACCCGTGACCGTCGACGATCCGTGGGGTTACGGCAACTCGCTCGAGTGGGCCACGAGTTGCCCCCCGCCTCGCCACAACTTCTACGAACTTCCTCGGATCCGTTCGGAGCGACCGGCTTTCGAGCTGCACTATCCGCACATGGTCGAGCGTATGCGCGCTGAATCACACATCGGCCGACACCCGGTTGCGTTGGCGGAAGGTACGGAGTCGGACCGGGGCTGACGGGTGCCGACCGCCGGCCCCAAGGTCTCCATCCTCATTACTGTCACCGGTGTCGATCAACCGGGGGTGACCTCGGCGCTGTTCGAGGTGCTGTCGCGGTACGAGGTGGAGCTGCTCAACGTCGAACAGGTGGTGATCCGGGGTCGGTTGACTCTGGGCGTGCTCGTGGCCTGCGACGAGCACGTGGCCGACGGCACAGCGATGGATGCCGAGGTCAAGCGCGCGATACACCGTGTGGGCCTTGACGTTTCGATCGAACGCAGCCAGGACCTGCCGATCATCCGTAGACCGTCGACGCACACGATCGTCGTGCTGGGCAGGCCTGTCACGGCGAGGGCGTTCAGGGCGCTGGCCAGCGAGCTAGCCGCGCTGGGCGTCAACATCGATTTCATCCGCGGTGTCTCCGACTATCCCGTCACCGGCCTGGAGCTGCGGGTGTCGGTGCCCGTCGGGGCCGTCGGCACGTTGCCGGCCGCGCTGTCCCGCGTCGCGACGGATGAGGCGGTCGACGTCGCGCTGGAGGACATCTCCCTGGAACGGCGGGCCAAGCGGCTGATCGTGTTCGATGTCGACTCCACCCTGATTCAGCAGGAAGTCATCGAGATGCTTGCCGACCGCGTCGGTGCCCGCGACTCGGTGGCGGCCATCACCGAGGCTGCGATGCGCGGTGAGATGGACTTCGCCGAATCGCTGCGTCAGCGGGTCGCGACGTTGAAAGGCTTGCCGTCCAGCGTGCTAAACGAGGTCGCCGATGAACTGGAGCTGACGCCCGGGGCGCGCACCACGCTGCGCACACTGCGCCGGCTCGGTTTTCACTGCGGTGTGGTCTCCGGGGGTTTCCGGCAGGTGATCGAGCCGCTGGCGCACGAGCTGATGCTCGACTTCGTTGCCGCCAACGAGCTGGAGATCGTCGACGGGGTGCTCACCGGACGGCTCATTGGCCAGATCATCGACCGGCCGGGAAAGGCCAAGGCGCTGAGAGACTTTGCGCAGCAGGCCGGGGTGCCGCTCGAGCAGACCGTGGCCGTCGGCGACGGCGCCAACGACATCGACATGCTGGCCGCGGCCGGGCTCGGCGTGGCCTTCAACGCCAAGCCCGCTGTACGCGAGATCGCCGACGCGTCGTTGAGCCACCCCTACCTGGACACGGTGCTATTCATCCTGGGCGTCACGCGCGGCGAGATCGAGGCGGCCGACGCGATCGACGGCGTGGTGCGCAGGGTGGACATTCCACCTGACTAATCCACGTTGATTGTGCGTTGACGGCGTGCGACACGCCGAAACGACCGCAGCACGCGCACACTCGCCGCAGCACCCGCACACTCGACTGCGCGGCGTGCCCGTAGGGGTGCCACCGACGGCTGCGTTTCGATACGGCACGATGGTCGGGTGGTCGAACCGAGCAGCCGTGCGCCCGATCCCGACCTGTTGATCGACTTTCGCAAAGTGACGCTACGTCGCGGAGGGCAAACCCTCGTCGGCCCGGTCACGTGGTCTGTGGAGCTCGACGAGCGCTGGGTGGTCATCGGCCCCAACGGCGCTGGCAAGACCTCGCTGCTAAGGATCGCCGCGGCGATCGAGCACCCGTCGTCGGGCACGGCGTATGTGCTCGGTGAGAGGCTCGGCCGTGTCGACGTCACCGAACTGCGCTCCCGCGTCGGGTTGAGCTCGTCGGCGCTGTCGCAGCGGGTGCCCGACGGGGAGATCGTTCGTGACCTCGTGATATCTGCGGGGTATGCCGTGCTCGGCCGCTGGCGGGAGAAGTACGACGACGAGGATCACGCCCAGGCCATCGACATGCTGGAAAGCGTCGGTGCCGAACACCTGGCCGACCGGACCTACGACACGCTGTCCGAGGGTGAACGCAAGCGGGTGCTGATCGCCCGATCGCTGATGACCGACCCGGAGTTGCTGCTGCTCGACGAGCCGGCCGCCGGGCTCGATCTGGGTGGCCGCGAGGAGCTGGTGGCGCGGCTCGCCGACTTGGCCGCCGACCCGGACTCTCCGGCATTGGTACTTGTCACCCATCACGTCGAGGAGATCCCGCAGGGTTTCGGCCACGGCCTTGTCCTCTCAGAGGGGAAAGTGGTCGCCGCCGGTCTGCTGCCCGACGTGATGACCGCGGACAATCTGTCCACGGCGTTCGGCCAGTCCATCACGCTTGAAGTGATCGACGGGCGTTATTTCGCCCGGCGCGTCCGCGCCCGCGCCGCCCACAGGGCACCGTCATGAGCACAGGCGACCGCTCCGATGCGCCGATGACCCCGCGTCCGGCCGCTACCGTCATGCTGCTGCGTGACACGGCGGACGGCGTCGCCGTGTTCATGCTGCAACGACATTCGCGGATGGATTTCGCGCCCGGCACCAGCGTCTTCCCGGGCGGCGGGGTCGATGACCGTGACCGCAACGCCGACATCGGGTGGGCCGGTCCGGACCCGGCCTGGTGGGCGCAGCGGATGGGCGTCGACGCGGGGCTGGCGCTGGCGCTGGTGTGCGCGGCGGTCCGGGAAACGTTCGAGGAGTGCGGCGTACTGCTCGCGGGTCCTGATCAACGCGGCATCGTCACCGACGCGACGGCGCATCACCAGGCCCGCGCCCAACTCATCACTCGAGAGCTGTCACTGGGCGACTTTCTGCGGCGGGAGAATCTGGTCCTGCGCGCCGATCTGCTGCGGCCGTGGGCGAACTGGGTGACCCCCGCGACGGGCCACACGCGCCGCTACGACACCTACTTCTTCGCCGCCGCCTTGCCCGAGGGCCAGCATGCCGACGGCCAGACCAGCGAGGCGGTGTCGGCGGGTTGGTGGTTGCCGGCCGCGGCGATTGAGGACTTCGCCGCCGGCCGCAGCTTCCTGTTGCCGCCGACATGGACCCAGCTGGACACGCTGCCGAGGTTCGGCAGCACGGTTGAGGAGATTCTGGCGGTCGAACGTGAGATCGTCGCGATGAGAACGGAAGTCGTTGGCACCGAAGGCAACTGGAGTCTGGACTTCTTCGATGTCGAGCGGTACGACCAGGTGCGGCAGGGGCGGCGCTGGGATGCATGAATTCGTCACCGCCTACGTCGACGACGAGCGTCCCGGCATCGGCACGGTTGTCCTGTCGCGGCCGCCGACGAACACGCTGACGCGGCAGGTTTGCCGGGAGATCGTTACGGTGGCCGCCGAGGTCGGTCGTCGTGACGACATCGCTGCCGTCATTCTCTTCGGTGGCCACGAGATTTTCTCCGGTGGCGACGACCTCGCCGAACTCCGGACGCTGAGCGCGGCCGATGCCGGCGTGGCCGCGGGCCTGCGCCAGGATGCGGCGGCCGCGATCGCCGCCATCCCGAAACCAACGGTCGCGGCGATCACCGGGTACGCGCTGGGTAGCGGGCTCTCGCTGGCGCTCGCCGCCGACTGGCGGGTCGGTGGCGACAACGCGAAGCTGGGCTTCGCCGAGACCCTCGCCGGGTTGATGCCTGGCGGTGGTGCCACGCAGAGGCTGCCCCGGCTGGTCGGTCTGAGCAACGCCAAGGACCTGTCGTTCTCCGGGCGGTTCGTCGACGCCAGGGAGGCACTGGCGATGGGGCTGCTCGACGAGATGGTTGCGCCCGACGCGGTGTACGACGCCGCCGCCGACCGGGCTGCCCGTTTCGTCGGCGGCGCGGCGCAGACGCTGGCCGCCGCGAAGGCGGCGATCAACGGCGAACTCGACGCTGATGCGCTTGCCCGGGAACGGCGCCTGTATGCCGAGTTGTTCGCCGCGTCGCCTAAACGGTTCGCGGCCGAAGACCAGTCGGCGCGAAGGGCCAGAAGCAACCGTTAGGCTAGCGCGGTTATGAAGGAATCCAGCACCCAGCCTGATGTCGCCGGCGATCCGGCTCCGAGACCCCACGCCACCGCTGAGCAGGTCGAGGCCGCCCGGCACGACAGCAAGCTCGCTCAGGTGCTCTACCACGACTGGGAAGCCGAGAGTTACGACGACAAGTGGTCGATCTCCTACGACAAGCGCTGCGTCGACTACGCGCGTGACCTGTTCGACGCGACTGTGCCCGGCGAGGAGCAACGCAGGCTGCCGTACGACCGGGCGCTCGAACTCGGCTGCGGCAGCGGGTTTTTTCTGCTGAACCTGATCCAGGCCGGGGTTGCGCGGCGCGGCTCGGTGACCGACTTATCGCCCGGGATGGTGCGCGTCGCCACGCGAAACGGTGAGAATTTGGGTCTTCAGATCGATGGCCGGGTGGCCGACGCTGAGGGCATCCCGTACGAGAGCAACACTTTTGACCTGGTGGTCGGTCACGCGGTGCTGCACCACATCCCCGACATCGAGCGGTCGCTGCGGGAGGTCGTTCGGGTGCTCAAGCCGGGCGGACGATTTGTCTTTGCCGGCGAGCCGACCACGGTCGGCAACACCTACGCGCGGGCGCTGTCGACGGCGACGTGGCGAGCGGTGACGAACGCGACCCGCCTACCCGGCCTGACCGGCTGGCGGCGTCCGCAGGCCGAGCTTGACGAGTCGTCACGCGCTGCCGCGCTGGAGGCGATCGTCGACCTTCACACATTCGAGCCCGGTGACCTTGAGCGGATGGCCCGCAGCGCCGGCGCCGTCGACGTGATGTCCACGACTACGGAATTCACGGCGGCGATGCTGGGCTGGCCCCTGCGGACGTTCGAAGCCACCGTGCCGCCGGGACGGCTCGGATTCGGCTGGGCGAAGTTCGCGTTCAGCAGCTGGATCACGCTGCGCTGGGTCGACAAGAATCTGTGGCGGTGGCTGGTCCCGAGGTCGTGGTATTACAACGTGATGGTCACGGGGGTCAAGCCATCGTGATGGTCACCGGGGTCAAGCCGTCCTAGCGTTCACCCTCGACGACGTCGCCTATCTGCGGTCCTCGGCGGGCGCCGATGAGCTGGCGAAGGTTTCGGCATACCCGTTGGCCGACGCCACCCGGATTGCCGACGTCGCCGCGGCCCGCGCCTCGTTCGGGGATCGGGCCGCGGTGCTGCTGGAGACCGTGCTGCTGCGCCGCCGGGCAGCGGCCAAGCTCGGCGATGTCGGCGGCTGGCTGTTCACGGACACGGCGCTGCAGCAGGCTACCGCGGCTCCCGTGGCCGCGCACCGGGCGCGTCGACTCGCGGGAATGACCGTGCACGATGTGACTTGTTCGATCGGCGCCGAGCTGGCCGCGCTGGGGCACACCGCCGACGTGTTGGGCAGCGACATCGATCCCGTCCGGCTCGCGATGGCGCGGCACAACGTGGCTGGAGTTCCCCTGGTCCGCGCCGACGCCCTGCGTCCGGTCAGCCGGGACACCGTCGTGCTGGCCGACCCCGCTCGGCGCAGCACGGGTGCGCGGGTGTTCAAACCGCACGATTTCAGCCCTCCGCTTGATGTGCTGCTCGACACGTACCGCGATCGCGACCTCGTCGTAAAGTGCTCTCCGGGAATCGATTTCGGCCGTCTTGAGTTCAGCGGTGAAATAGAGGTCACGTCGCTGACCGGCGACGTGCGCGAGGCGTGTCTCTGGTCGGCGGGCTTGGCGGAACCAGGTGTGTCGCGGCGAGCCACCGTGTTGGGCGCAGACGGCGATGTCGAGCAGGTCACCGACGCGGAGCCGGCCGACTGTGGGGTCGCCCCGGCCGGGCGGTGGATCGTCGACCCCGACGGAGCGGTGGTGCGTGCCGGTCTTGTCCGTCACTACGCCGCCCGCCACGGCTTGTGGCAACTCGATCCGAATATCGCCTACCTGTCGGGTGATCGGTTGCCGCAGGCGACGCGCGGCTTCGAGGTACTCGAGCAACTCCCCTTCGGCGAGCGCCGGTTGCGCCAGGCGCTGGCCGAGATGGACTGTGGCGCGGCCGAAATCCTGGTCCGCGGCGTCGACGTCGACCCCGCGGTGCTGCGGAAGCGGTTGCGGCTACGAGGGGCGCATCCGCTGTCGGTGGTCATCACCCGCATCGGCGCCGGTTCGCGCGCTAAGGCGACCGCGTTCATTTGTCGTCCGTCGCGCTAGCCCCGCCTGTACCCTGGCGCTCAACACGTTCCGAGGACGGTGCATGACACGCTCAGCCAGGGTGGCCTCGTTTCTGGCCGCCGCGATCCTGGTCGGGTCGGCGGGCCGTGTTGTGGCATCGGCGCAATCACCGTGCCTGGACTTCGGTGGAACGGTTGACGGCAACACGTGCCGCGTGCATACATCCACCGATGCCTACACGCTCGACATCGCCTTCCCGGTCGATTACCCCGACGCGCAACCGATGATCGACTACCTGAAGCAGACCCGCGACGGCTTCGTCAATGTCTCGCAGATCCCCGGCTCGACGGGCCTGCCGTACGCCTTGGCCATAACGTCAGAGGAATACCGCTCCGGTCGCGCGCCTGGCGGCACCCAGAGCGTCGCGCTCAAGATCTTTCAAAACGTCGGGGGAGCACACCCGCTCACGTGGTACAAGGCGTTCAACTACAACCTCGACACTCACCAGCCGATCACATTCGACACGCTGTTCCTGCCGGGCAGCACGCCACTGCCGGTGATCCTGCCGATTGTCCAGAAAGACGCCAACAAACAGCTCGGCACCGACGTGACGATCTCAGATGGTCTGGGTCCGTCGCACTATCAGAACTTCGCGATCACCGACGACGATCTGATCTTCTTCTTCGATCAGCGCGACATGTTTGTGTCTGCCGCGGGCGCCATTGCAGTGCACGTGCCCAGGTCGGCCGTCGCGTCGATGCTCGCCCCGCTTCCGCCCACCGCTTAGGCCGGATCGAACCCGTACACCTGGCCGTCGCTCGTCGCGGCAATCACGCTGCGGTCGGTTGCGACGGAAATACCAACCGGCCAGCCGGTCGCCTGCGGCAGTGGATAGGTATTGACGGTGTGCCCGTCGCCGGGGCGGAAGACGAGCACCGCCAGGCCCCTGTCCCCGAAACGGGTGACGGTGTAGCCGATGTCGGTGCCGGCCTGGCTGGGCGTGCACAGCGGATTGACGTCGTCGCGTCGCCACAGCACGTCGCCGTGTTGGCCGTTGTCGCGGACCGCAACCAGTTTGGTGTCCGGTCCGCCTCCGGAAATGAGCAGGCCGCCCGGCGACACCGACGGTGGCGTTTGCGGCGAGAAACCTAGCGGCACAGACCATTTCGGCTTGCCGTCCTTGGCGTCCAGCGCCCAGAGGGCGCCGTCTCTGCTGTTGACGTACACCGTCGAGCCGTCACCGGAGAACGCCGGGCTGCCCAGCACGCCGCTCTTGACGGCGTCGGTCGTCCATTCCGCCGTCAGCACCTGGTCTTCGCCTGCGCGATACCTCAGCGCGCTCAGCGTGGCTGCCGGAGCATTCGGCTGCCAGACGCCGGTCACGATCAGCCCCGTCGACGACGAGAAGGCGGGCGCGGCCGCGATCGGACAGCGCGGGCCCGCGGGCTGGCAGTCGGTCAGCCCGCGTTCGCTGTCGGTCGGGTTGACGCCCTGCACCAGGTCCACCGCCGACCCGATCATGTCGCCGCGATGGGCGTCGACCACCTGCACCTGACCGAGGTGGGTGACGACCAGCAACCGATTGCCGGCAAGGAATCGGGGCGTCAGCGGCATCCCGATCACCGGATGGCGCCAGCGCACCCACTGTGTTGCGGGAAACGACAGCATGGTCCCCGGTTGACCGACGTAAAGATTGTCGAATTTGTCGAACAGCGGGCTGGCGAAGCCGCCGCCGAGCACCAGGCGTGTGCACCAGCGCTGCCTGCCGTTGTTGGTGTATTCCCAGACCATGAGCGAGCAACCCGCCGCGGTCTGCGCATTGGCCGCGAGGTTATCGCCCGCCCCGAGCGCGACCGACGCGTACAGGCTGCCTTTGACCGACCGGCTCCACTGCAGTTTCAGGGCTGGGGCTCCGGACGTTGAGGTGTAACTGCTGTTGGCGGCGTCGGCGTATTGGGCAGACCAACCTGCCGCGGGCGCCGCGTCAACCCAGTCATCGGTGTTGCCGCACGCCGTCGCAGCCGCAACAAGGAGGGCAGTGCCCGCGAGTGCCGCTATTCGCGAGTACATGCGTCCTTCCGTCGGGCGAGCTGGTCACCAGAGAGTAACCCGGCGGGTTATGGGGCTCGGCGTAGGCTTTGCGGCCATGACGACGATGTGGGGCGCGCCACTGCACAAGCGGTGGCGGGGTTCGCGGTTGCGCGATCCGCGCCAGGCGAAATTCCTGACATTGGCCTCGCTGAGGTGGGTGCTGGCCAACCGCGCCTACACCCCGTGGTATCTGGTCAGGTACTGGCGGTTGCTGAAGTTCAAGCTGGCCAACCCGCACATCATCACGCGAGGCATGGTGTTCCTGGGCAAGGGCGTGGAGATTCACTGCACCCCCGAGCTGGCCCAGTTCGAGATCGGCCGCTGGGTGCATATCGGCGACAAGAACACGATCCGCTGCCATGAGGGTTCACTGCGATTCGGCGACAAGGTCGTGCTGGGCCGCGACAACGTCATCAACACTTATCTGGACATCGAGTTGGGTGACTCGGTGCTGATGGCGGACTGGGTCTACGTCTGCGACTTCGACCACATCGTCGACGACATCAACACTCCCATCAAGGACCAGGGCATCGTCAAGAGCCCGGTGCGGATCGGAGCCGACTCCTGGCTCGCGGCCAAGTGCACCGTTCTGCGTGGCTCGATCATCGGCCGCGGCTGTGTGCTCGGCTCACACTCGGTGGTGAAGGGCCACATCCCGGATTACTCGATCGCGGTCGGCGCCCCGGCGAAGGTGGTGAAGAACCGCAAGCTCGCCTGGGACGCATCCGCGCCGGAGCGTGCGGAACTTGCCGCGGCGCTGGCCGACATCGAGCGCAAGAAGGCAGCACGCTGAGCCGCTGAGCCGCGCGTCAGGGCACGAGGCTGCGGGTGTCGTCGGGGACGCGCGTCTGCTGACCGACGGCGTTGTTCTCCGGCGTCGCCTTCTCCAGGAACCGCAGCAGTTCGATCGGGAACGGCAGCACCAGCGTGTTGTTTTTCTCCGCGGCCACCTCAACGACGGTCTCGAGGAGGCGCAGTTGTAGCGCCGCAGGATGCTGACCCATGATCTCGGCGGCCTGAGCCAACGCCTGGGATGCAGCCAACTCACCTTCGGAGGTGATGATCCGGGCCCTTCGCTCGCGTTCCGCCTCGGCCTGGCGCGCGATCGACCGCTTCATCGAGTCTGGCAGCGCCACGTCCTTGATCTCGACGCGGTCGATGTGAACGCCCCAGCCCATCGCGGGGCTGTCCAGCATCAGCTCGAGACCCTGGTTGAGGCCTTCGCGGTTGGACAACAGGTCATCCAGGTCGCTCTTGCCGATGATGGAACGCAACGACGTCTGTGCCACCTGGCCGATGGCGGAGACGTAGTCCTGCACGTCGACAGCGACCTTCATGGGATCGGCGACGCGGAAATAGATCACCGCGTCCACGCGGACCGTCACGTTGTCACGGGTGATTCCGTCCTGGCCCGGCACGGGCATCGTGATGATCTGCATGTTGACCTTTTGCATGCGATCGGCGACGGGAATCAGCATCGTGAGTCCCGGCCCGCGAATACCTTCTTGAACGCGTCCGAACCGGAAGACGATTCCTCGTTCGAACTGTTTGATGACGCGCAGGTTTGTCGCTAGCCAGAACAAACCGGCGCCGATGACTCCAGCCACTGCGTAGAGAATCATGCTGACCTCACATTCCGTGACTCAATTCTTCCACCGGTTTCGGGGGGCCTCAAGGTGCGGTGCTGACGCCAAGTCAATCCGTCCACTCGACCCCGAACCAGTCGGCAAGCGCTGTACGGCCTTCCGGTGTCACCTTGACCGCGCGTCCGCGCGGCACTCGCACAGCCCACCCGGCCGCAACGAACCGGTCCAGGATCGCTCGGCCGAGCGCGCCGGAAAGGTGGTGGCGCTGCTGGGTCCAGTCGACGCAGTATCGAATCAAAGGCCGTTTGCCGCTGGGGATTTCGATACCAATCCCATCTAAGATCATGCGGCCGCGGTTGGTCAGGTCATAGCTCACGTCGTGGCCGGGGCTGCTGAGCGCATCGCTGCGATCTCGGGTCGGATCGTAGAGACCGTCACCGCCGGTCAGGACCCGCTGTCGGAGCAAACTGCCCATCAGTTCAACGCCCAGCCGGCCGGCGAAGTGGTCGTAACAGGTGCGGGCCGAGCGCAGCCGCGCCGCTTTCGTGCCCTCGCGCAGCGACCGCACGGGGCGAGCGGGAGCCAGTTGCGCCAGCTTCTCGATCAGCTCACCGACCTGCGGGCCGGCCAGCCGGTAGTAGCGATGCCGGCCATGGGTTTCGACGCTCAGCAGACCCGCCTCGGTCAACTTCGTCAAATGGCTGCTCGCGGTTGACCTGCTGACGCCGGCCTCCTCGGCGAGCACACTCGCGGGCAGTGCACGACCGTCATCCAGTGCCAACAGCACCGCGCACCGGGCCGGGTCGGCGAACAACCTTGCGACCGCGGCGATGTCGGCGTCGCCAACCGAAGGAAGGTCGGCTGCGTCACGCATGGCACACCTCCTCGCGTCCCCGCGATTCCGACCTGCCGGCGACCCACCGCAACACGACGACCGCCGCCACCAACTCGACCACTCCGCCGGCGACAAGCGCTGTCCCCACACCCCGCAGCGCCATCACCGTACCGAGCGCGGCGATACCGACGGTGATGCCGACCAGCCTTGCGAGATTCACCACCCCGGAGGCCAGCCCCGCTCGCGCCGGCGGCATCGCCGACATCGCCAGACCGACGGCCGGCCCGGTGTTGAATGCCAGCCCCGCGCCGATCAGCACGAAGCCCACCTCGAGAAGCCCGATATCGGCATGCGGACCGGCCGCCGCAGACCCGAACATGCCCGCTGCCATCAACCACAAACCGGTGATCATCGCCAGCTTCGGACCGGCCCGGTGCGCGACGATGTTGACGACGGGAATCAGCGCCAGGTAGGTCAGCGGCATCGGTAGGAACGCAGCTGCGGTCGCCAGCGCGGTCTCGCCCCGTTGTTGTTGGAACGCCAAGCTGTTGACCATCAGCATTCCGTATGTGCCGAATGTCATCGCGAACGTCGCGAACAGCGCCGCTGCCAGTTGGCCGCTGCGCAGCAATCCGAGCGGCAGCATGGGTTTGGCCGCACCGCGTTGGGTCCAGACGAAGAGCCCCACCGCGACCGCCGCGACGACGGCCAAGGCCGATGTCAACACCACCGACATTGTGCGTCCTTCGACCAGAACCAGCGTCACCGTCGCCAGGCCGAGCACCGCGAACGTCTGACCGGGCAGATCGATGCCGTCCGAGTCGGGATCGCGCGACTCCGACAAATAGCGGCTTGTCATCAGCAACGCAAAGACGCCCACCGGAGCGTTGACCCAGAAAATGTAGCGCCAACCCACGGTGTCGGTGAGTATGCCGCCGAGCACCGGCCCGAGCGCGGTACTGGTCGCCGCGGCGATGGCCCAGGCCGCGGTGGCCCGGGCTCGCTCGACCGCATCGGGAAATGCGTGTGCCGCGATGGCCAGCCCCTGCGGCAACATGAGCCCGGCGCCGGCGCCCTGCACCGCCCGCGCTGCGAACAGGGCCGGCAGCGACGGCGCTGCCGCGCATGACATCGACGCTGCGATGAACGTCATCAGCCCCACCCGCAGCACCGCGCGTCTGCCGAATCGGTCACCCAATGATCCGGAGGGCAGCAACATGGCGGCGAACACGACGTTGTACGCGTCGATGGTCCATTGCGCGCCCCGGATGCCACCACCCAGTTCTGCGCGGATGGCCGGTAGCGCCAGGTTGACCGCATTGGCGTCGACGAGTCCGACGAAAAGGCCCAGGTAAGCCGCGACCAACGTGACGATTGATGCGCATGTGATCCTGTTGGTGCCCATCTCTGCACGGTAGGTCTGAAACGATTCGACGCCGGTCGAACAGTTGATGCACGAGTTGAGTCAGCGGTCGGGCAGGGCGTGTTCGACGATTATCGGTCGCGCGAGCGGTTCGCGCTCCCGCCGCTTGGCCGCAAGGTAGACCTGCGCGGTCTCGCGGGCCACGGTGGCCCAATCGAAATCCGACGTGAGCCGCTCACGCGCGGCAACGGCTCGGCGCCGCGCAGCCTCGGGATCGTCGAGCACCTGGCGCACAGCGGTCGCCAATCCAGCGATATCCCGTGGCGCAAAAGATATTCCGGTGATTCCGTTGATCACCGCCTCACCAAGCCCGCCGACGTTCGAAGTAACCAGTGGTGCGCCGGCTGCCGCGGCTTCCAGCGCGACGATCCCGAACGGCTCGTAGTGACTGGGCAATACCACCGCGTCGGCGTCATGCAGTGCGCCGAGCAGCTGAGAGTGCGCGAAATGCCCCACGAAGGTCGTGGCCTTCGCCACCCGATGGCGCCGTGCCTGTTCGGCCAGCCAATCCAGTTGTGTCCCATCACCTGCGATCGTCAGCGTGGTGCCCGGGTGAGTCCGCCGGATCCGCGGCAGCGCAGCAATGAGGTCGTGAATCCCCTTTTCGTACTCGAGCCGTCCGACGTACAGCAGTCGTTTTGGCCCCCTGCGTTGCATGCGGTTGGCGAACCGCCAACGGGTGGAATCGATTCCGTTGCGGATGATATGAACGTCAGCAACCAAAGGCCCAAAAAGCGTGGCGACCTCGTCGCGCATCGACGCCGAACATGCGATCAGCGAGTCGGATTCGCGCGCGAACCACGACTCCAGAGCATGCACCTGGCGGCTGGTCGAGCCGGTGATCCACCCCGAATGTCGCCCCGCCTCGGTCGCATGCATCGTGGAAACCATTGGAACGTCGAAGAATTCGGCCAGCGCCACGGCCGGGTGGGCAACCAGCCAATCATGGGCGTGGACGACGTCCGGTATGAAGTCGGCCGACAGCCCGGCCCGGATCATCGAATGACCCATCGCCAGTGTCCATGCCATCATGTCCGCACCGAACTCGAACTCGTGCGGGTCCTGGGCGGCGGCGACCACCCGCACGCCCTCGCGGACCTCATCGGTGGTCGGGTGCGTTGACGGGTCCGTGGCGAACGGGCGGCGGCTTAGCACCATCACCTCATGACCGGCTTCCGCCAAAGCGGTCGCCAGGTGATGAACATGTCGGCCCAGCCCGCCGATCACCACCGGCGGGTACTCCCACGACAGCATGAGCACCTTCACGGACGCGGCAATCTCCTGGCGTCCAGCGCACCGAACAGCCCGTCGGCGCGGTTCCACCCAACGGCCAGCCGGTGGGCGGCGTCGCGCCGTCCTGAGGCCAGCGCGCCCGCAATCTCGCGGGTGGCGTGCGCGTGCAGGTGCGCGCGGTAGCGCGCATAGTCGGCCGCCGAGTCCTTGCTCACCATGAACGGCCAGTCGCTGGATACCGTCAGCAGCGTCTCGCGCACGATCTGGTCGGCGATGAAGTCGCGGGCGTGCGGCGAATCCGTCTGCTCCAGCGCCTTGTCCACGGTCGTCAGCGCGGTGTCGACGACCTCCGCGTTGAGTTGCACGAGATCCGCGACCGGTTCGCCCGCCCACACCTGCCAGTCCTTGCCCGAACCCCAGGAGCTGGGTGGCAATTCGACGGGCGACCCGACGAACCCGCCGGCGGCCGCGTCGCTCAAGGTGCCGATCCGAACACCGGCCGCAGGCAGCGCCCGGAGCACGCGCTCGAGCCACATCGGCCCCTCGTACCACCAGTGGCCGAACAGTTCGGTGTCAAACGCCGCGATGACGTGTGCCGGGCGGCCCAGCCTTTCCGTTTCGGCGGCCAGGCGCCGACGGACCACATCGACGAAATCGGCGACATGGCCGTCGACAGCCGTCTCCGCCCGCGCCGGGTCGTAGGGTGCCTTCTCGTCCGGCGGCACATTGCGCCCGGTCACCCGGGCCGGCTTCAGCCCTGTGTGGTGGTCAAGGGTGTGGAAGTCGCGGTACGCGGCATGGCCCGGGTAACCCGACTTCGGCGACCATACCCGGTAGCTGACACGAAGGTCGCGGCCGAACGCGACGACGTCAGATCCGTCGACCGGCCGGCCCAGTGCCGTGTCGCCGTGCAGCGACGGGCCGTCGACCATGAAGTGCCGGATTCCCGCGGCGGCGTATTCGTCTTCCATGCCGGGTGCGTACGCGCACTCCGGCGCCCAGATGCCCAGGGGCGTGTGAGCGAAGCGGTGCTGCGCGTCGGCCAGTCCCTCGCGTAGTGCGAACTCGCGCAGCCGCGGGTGCAGCAACGGTTGAAACGGATGGGCCAGCGGGCCGCCGAGCAGCTCGATGGTGTCGCTGTCGATCAGCTCGCGCAGCAGCGGGCTTGCGCCGTGCTGCCATAAGGTGGCGAAATCGTCCAGTGCCTGACCAGCCTCGGCATATTCCCGAATCCCGAACTCGCGCAATGATTCCCGACCGCGCAGCGTGGTGGCCTCCAGCGCGCGCAGCTGCCAGTTCGCCAGCCAGTGGGGCATTCCGTCGAGGCAATACGGATCGTCGAGCTGCGCGGCCACCACCGGCGTGATGCCCAGCGTCACCAATCCGCGGCGGTCTTCATCGGCAAGCGTCCGCAGCACGCGCATCAGCGGCAGGTAGGCCGCCGACCACGATTGGTACAACCACTCCTCGCCGACGGGCCAGCGGCCGTGGTGGGCGAGCCACGGCAGATGCGTGTGCAGAACCAGGGTGAACATCCCCGGGGTGCGTTCCGTCATGGCCGCACCGCAATCGCGACAAGGTCCAGGCTGTCGTCAATATTCACGCTATGAGGGCCTTCGCGTCCGCCGGCCTCGATGAGCTCGAAGTCGTCGACGGTAACCGACGCCACGTCGGCGAGTAGCTCGGGCTGCCAGGGCGCGCCGGTCAGCGCGCGCGTGATCTGAGCGTCGATGACTGATCCGCCGTGTTTGGCGTCGAGCGCCCTCAGGCGCGGCCCGTGGAACACCCCCCGCATCGGCGCCAGCGTGAAGCCGCCGTCGGTGAGCAACTCTGTCAGCTCCGCGGCGTTGAGCTCGCGGGTGTGAAACGGGTTGACGGGCGTATCGCGCCCGGGCGAGAACGTGATCCTGTTCGGCGTCGACATCAACAGCAGGCCGCCGGGCCGCAGCACACGGGCGCATTCGGCGACGAACTGCGGCTGGTCCCAGAGGTGCTCGATCACCTGGAAATTCACGACGACGTCAATCGATCCGTCCCCCAGCGGCAGGGACGCCAGATTCCCGTGGCGGACGTCGACCCGGGAATAACAAGCGCGCACGTGGGCGACGGTGGTTTCGTCGTAGTCCAGCCCGATGACGCGCCGGGCCACACCGGCGATCAGGTCGGCGCCGTACCCTTCCCCGCAGCCGGCCTCTAACACGTCGCGGCCCGCGCAGGCGTCGGCTAGCCGCCGGTAGACCACCTCGTGGCGTCGGAACCAGTAGTTCTCCTCGGTGACTCCGGGCACCGTGCGTTCGCCGGTCAAAGCGAGGGAATCGTGTGCGCTCATCGCAACGCAGGCTATCCCGATAAGGTCCCCCCAACGAGAGGTTGCGGTCAACGCGCGATCAGATCACCTGGGCCGACCAGCTATGGTGTACGAACCAACCACGCTAAGTTACCCGTGAGTAACATAGCGCGCGGGCGATTCATGACCTGGCTGAACCGTGGCGACCATTTTGAGGAGGGCGAACCAGACCCATGACGAACATCGTGGTCCTGATCAAACAGGTCCCAGACACGTGGTCGGAGCGCAAGCTGAAGGACGACGACTACACGCTCGACCGCGACGCCGCCGATGCGGTGCTCGACGAGATCAATGAGCGGGCCGTCGAAGAGGCGCTGCTGATCAAGGAGAAAGAGGCCGCCGGCGGCACCGTCAGCACGGTCACCGTGCTGACCGCGGGCCCCGAGCGCGCAACCGAGGCGATCCGCAAGGCGCTGTCGATGGGTGCCGACAGGGCGGTGCACGTTCTCGACCCGGGCATGCACGGCTCCGACATGGTGCAGACCGGTTGGGTGCTGGCCAAGGCGCTGGGCACGGTCGAGGGCATGGAAGAGGGTCTGATTATTGCCGGGAACGAGGCCACCGACGGAGTCGGCGGTGCGGTCCCGGCGATCATCGCCGAATACCTGGGCCTGCCGCAGCTCACTCACGTGCGCAAGCTGTCGGTCGAGGGCGGCAAGGTCACCGGCGAGCGGGAGACCGACGACGGGCTGTTCACCCTCGAGGCATCGCTGCCCGCCGTGGTCAGCGTGACCGAGAAGATCAACGAACCCCGGTTCCCGTCGTTCAAGGGCATCATGGCCGCCAAGAAGAAGGAAGTGGCCACGCTGACGCTGGCGGAGATCGGCGTGGAGGGTGACGAGGTCGGGCTGGCCAACGCGGGCTCGAAGGTGCTGCAGTCGCAACCGAAGCCGCCCAAGACCGCCGGGGAAAAGGTCGAGGACGACGGCGAGGGCGGCAACAAGATCGCCCAGTACCTGGTGTCGCAGAAGATCATCTAAGAGAAGGCGATTGATCAGTAATGGCTGAAGTACTCGTTCTCGTTGAGCATGCGGAGGGCACGCTCAAGAAGGTGAGTCTCGAATTGCTCACCGCCGCAAGGATATTAGGTGAACCGTCCGCCGTCGTTGTCGGCACACCGGGCACGGCCGGGCCGCTGGTGGGCGGGCTGAAGGCGGCGGGCGCGGCGAAGATCTACGCCGCCGAGGCCGACTTCGTCGACGACTACCTGCTGGTCCCGCAGGTCGACGTGCTGGCGTCGCTGGTCGAGTCGGCCGCACCGGCGGCGGTGCTGCTGGCCGCCAGTGCGGACGGCAAGGAGATCGCGGGCCGCCTTGCGGCGCGGATCGGCAGCGGCGTGCTGGTCGATGTCGTCGACGTCCAGGCCGGCAACAAGGGCGTGAACTCGATCTTCGGTGGCGCTTACACCGTGGAGGCGCAGGTCGAGGGTGACGTCGCGGTGATGACCGTGCGTCCCGGTGCGGTCGAGGCCGAGCCCGCCGAGGGCGCCGGCGAGCAGGTCAGCGTGGAGGTGCCGCAGCCGGCCGAGAATGCGACCAGGATCACAGCGCGCCAGCCTGCGGTAGCCGGCGACCGGCCGGAGCTCACCGAGGCCACGATGGTGGTGGCCGGCGGACGCGGTGTCGGCAGTGCCGAGAACTTCAGCGTGGTCGAGGAATTGGCCGACTCGCTGGGTGCAGCCGTTGGCGCCTCGCGCGCCGCGGTGGATTCGGGCTACTACCCCGGCCAGTTCCAGGTCGGGCAGACCGGCAAGACGGTGTCGCCGCAGCTGTACATCGCGCTCGGCATCTCTGGTGCGATCCAGCACCGCGCCGGCATGCAGACCAGCAAGACGATCGTCGCCGTCAACAAGGACGAGGAAGCGCCGATCTTCGAGATTTCCGACTTCGGCATCGTGGGCGATCTGTTCAAGGTCTCCCCGCAGCTAACGGAGGCAATCAAGGCCCGCAAGGGCTGATTTCTTCGGCGAGCAACCGCACAGGCCCCCATTTCGTGCCGAAATGGGGGCCTGTGCGGCTCGTTCGAACCCAAATGCCCGGGCCAGCGCCCAAAACCGTCACCTACCGTGCACGGACACGTCATACGCGCGATGCCATCCCGAGATGCACCCGCGCAACCGTGCAGTCATGAGCACTGCATCTGTCCTGCTTGCCACCGGCTCTGGGGTGACGTCCGGCGCGCCGGACGCGAGCCGGACCGCGGCACCCACGTACACGTTGCTGCTGACCACCGATCAAAACCTCATTGAAGAGGCGCAGCGGCTGCGCTACGAGGTGTTCGCGTCCGAACCGGGATTCGATCTCACGTTGACCACCGATGCCGACCGGTTCGACCAGTACTGCGACCACCTGCTCGTGCGGGAGGACGCCTGCGGTGACCTCGTCGGCTGCTACCGGATGCTGCCACCGCCCGGCGCGATCGCCGCGGGCGGGCTCTACACCGCCACCGAGTTCGACATCGGCGCCCTGGACCCGCTGCGGCCGTCGCTGGTCGAGATGGGCCGGGCGGTGGTCCGCGAAGAGCACCGCAACGGCGCCGTCGTGCTGCTGATGTGGGCGGGAATCCTGGCGTACCTGGACCGCTGCGGATACAACTACGTCACCGGTTGCGTGTCGGTCCCGTTGGCCCAGGCCCGCGCGGTCCGCGATTACGTCCAGAAGCGGTACCGGTCGGACTACGAGGTTCAGCCCCACCGGCCCGTGGCGCTCGACGATATCCCCGCACCTGCGCGGGTGGAGGTGCCGCCGCTGATGCGGGGCTACCTCCGGCTCGGCGCCCGAGTGTGCGGCGAGCCCTCCCACGACCCGGACTTCGGGGTCGCCGACTTCTTGATACTGCTCGACAAGCGCGAGGCGGACATCCGATACCTGAAGCGGCTGAGATCGGTGGCCGCAGCGGCCGAGGCTGTGCGATGACACACGCCTGGCTGCCCCATGCCGACTGCGACCACACTTGTGTGCGTCTCGAGCCGGTCGGTGTCTGGGGCTGGGCGGTGCGTTTGACGCGCGGGACGGTCCGCGCAGGTCTGGTGGTGGCGCTGCTGCCGGCGATTCCGCTGCTGGCCGTACCGCAGCCGGGCCAGGCCCGCATGATTCGGCTGTATTGCAGGCTGGTGCTGCGCTGCATGGGTGTGCGAATCACCAAGTCGGGCGGGCCGATTCGCAATGTCCCCGGTGTGCTGGTGGTCAGCCAGCACGTTTCGTGGGTCGACGCACTCGTGATTAACGCCCTGGTGTCCGGCGCGTTTGTCGCCAAGGCCGAGCTGACCGAGTGGCCCGCGCTGGCCACGATCGCCAGGTTGATGAAGGTCATTCCGATCGATCGCGCAAAGTTGCGGCTGCTGCCGGATTTCGTGGACACGGTGGCCGCTCGGCTGCGCTCTGGCCGGACGGTGGTGGCGTTCCCGGAAGGCACCACGTGGTGCGGGCGGGCGCACGGTCGGTTCCGGCCCGCCGTCTTCCAGGCGGCGATAGATGCGGGTCGTCCCGTGCAGCCGCTGCGGCTGAGCTATCACCAACTGGACGGCCGGCCGTCGACGATTCCGGCCTTCGTCGGCGACGACACATTGCTCAGCTCGTTTTTGCGCATTGTGTCGGCGCGCCCGATCATCGCGCAGGTGAACGTCGAGGAATTGCAGCTACCGGGCGGACATCGTCGCGACTTGGCCGTGCGCTGCCAGGAGGCCGTCCAGAACGTCGGGCCTTCTCGCCACGAGCACGCGCTGGCCGCCTGAGCGCGCTGAAAGCGACCGCATCGCCACGGCTAAGCTTGGCGGGATCATGAGAGTTGCCCGTCCGGTGTACCTGGACCACGCCGCCACCACCCCGATGCATCCTGATGCAATCGCTGCGATGGCTGCCGTGCAGGCCACGGTCGGCAATGCGTCGTCGCTGCACACGTCGGGCAGGGCCGCCCGCCGCACGATCGAGGAATCGCGGGAAACGCTGGCCGAAAAGCTCGGTGCGCGACCGTCGGAGGTGGTCTTCACCGCGGGCGGCACCGAGAGCGACAACCTCGCGGTCAAAGGCATCTACTGGGCGCGCCGCGACGCCGATCCGCGCAGGCGGCGCATCGTCACGAGCGCCGTCGAGCACCACGCCGTGCTCGACGCGGTGGAATGGCTGGCCGACCACGAGGGCGCCGACGTGACGTGGCTGCCGACCGGCAGCGACGGCTCGGTATCGGTCTCCGCGCTGCGGGATGCCCTGCGGCCACACGATGACGTCGCGCTCGTATCGGTGATGTGGGCCAACAATGAGGTCGGAACGATCATGCCGATCACCGAACTCGCATCCGCTGCGGCAGAATTCGACGTGCCGATGCACTGCGACGCGGTCCAGGCGATTGGCCAGCTGCCGGTCTCGTTCGCCTCGAGCGGGCTGTCGGCGATGAGCATCGCAGCGCACAAGTTCGGCGGACCGACCGGTGCCGGCGCGCTGCTGCTGCGCCGCGACACCACATGTGTGCCGCTGTTGCACGGTGGCGGTCAAGAGCGCGACGTGCGGTCCGGCACGGCGGATGTGGCCGGTGTGGTCGGCATGGCGGTGGCGGCCCGGCTGGCGGTGGATGGGCTACGGATGCACAGCGAGAAGCTCACGGCGTTGCGCGATCGCCTGATTGACGGTGTGCTTTCGGCGATCGACGACGTGCGGCTGAACGGGCCGCGCGACGCGCGGCTTCCCGGCAACGCGCACTTCACGTTCGCCGGATGCGAGGGCGACTCGTTGTTGATGTTGTTGGACGCCAAGGGAATCGAGTGCTCCACCGGGTCGGCCTGCACCGCCGGGGTTCCGCAACCCTCGCATGTGCTGCTCGCGGTGGGTGCCGACTCGGCGGCGGCGCGGGGGTCGATCCGACTGTCGTTGGGGCGTACCAACGGGCCCGAGGACGTCGACGCCGTGTTTGACGTACTTCCCGGCGCGGTGGCTCGCGCGCGGCAGGCCGCCCTGGCAAGCGCGGGTGCGAAATGAGGATGCTCGCCGCGATGAGCGGCGGCGTGGACTCGTCAGTGGCCGCAGCGCGGATGGTCGATGCAGGTCACGACGTGGTCGGCGTGCACCTCGCGCTGTCGCCGGCGCCGGGCACGCTGCGCACCGGATCCCGGGGTTGCTGCTCTAAGGAGGACGCCGGTGACGCCCGGCGGGTAGCCGACAAGCTCGGAATACCGTTCTATGTCTGGGATTTCGCGGAGCGCTTCAAACACGACGTCATCGACGACTTCGTGTCGTCGTACGCGAGAGGCGAGACGCCCAACCCGTGCGTGCGATGTAACGAGAAGATCAAGTTCTCGGCGCTGGCGGCGCGGGCGTTGGCGCTGGGCTTCGACGCGGTGGCCACCGGCCACTACGCCAGGTTGTCGGACGGACGGTTACGACGGGCCGTTGACGCTGAGAAAGACCAGTCGTACGTGTTGGCGGTGCTGACGGCCGAGCAGCTGCGGCATGCGCGGTTCCCGGTGGGCGACACGCCCAAGCCGCAGATCCGGGCCGAGGCCGCCCAGCGCGGATTGGCGGTCGCGAGCAAGCCCGACAGCCATGACATCTGCTTCATCCCGTCCGGCGACACGCAAGCGTTCCTGGGGGAGAGGATCGGCGTGCGCCGCGGCGCGGTGGTCGACGCCGCGGGGACGGTGCTGGCCGAACACGACGGCGTGCACGGCTTCACGATCGGCCAGCGCAAGGGCCTCGGCATCGCCCGCCCGGGTCGCGACGGGCGGCCCCGGTACGTCACCGCGATCGACGCGGGGACCGCGACGGTGACGGTCGGCGGCGCTGTCGACCTCGAGGTGTGGCACGTGTCAGGGCAGCGGCCCGTCTTCACGTCGGGTGTTGCGCCGGCGGGCCCGGTCGAGTGCGCGGTGCAGGTGCGTGCCCACGGCGTGGTGGTCGACGCCGTCGCAGAGGTTGTCGGGAATCGGCTCGAGGCCCGTTTGCGGCAGCCGCTGCGCGGGGTGGCGCCGGGGCAGACGTTGGCGCTTTACCGGCCGGACGCCGACGGCGACGAAGTGATCGGCAGCGCGACGATCATTTGATGATCATTTAGTGCCGATCCGTGCGGCGATCCGCGTGGCCACGAGGTCGGGAATGACGTGGGTGCTGTAGCCGCAGTAAGTGACCTCGATGAGCACCGTGTCCTGAATCCGGTAGATGCGGCCGCAATCACCGAGGCTTTCCGCGCGCACTGTCTGCGGGTCCGCAGTCCAGTTGTACACATATGCGAAGCCGGAACTTGTGGCGCCGCAGGCCTTCACCAGATCGGTGATGTTGTCGAATGCGCGCAGGGCGGTCCCGGCGTCGCGGTAGGCGGCGGCCGCCTCGGACAACAGCGCTCGCTTGGGCGGTGTCTGGAAACTCGTCTTGCGGAACTGCTTGACGTCGGGACCGAATATCGTGCTCTCACGGAACACGAACTGGCATTCCGGCGGCGCCGAGTCGACCAGCAGTTCGTCGTCGACCGTCTGTGTCGAGTCCATCCCAGGCACCACGTTCAGGTCGGCCCCTGCGCCGGTGAGGTCGCGCATCTCCGCGGTGGTGAGCAGCGACTCGTCGACGTCCACGCCGTCCAGGTAGGGGCTCGCGGTCGGTGGCATCAGTGGGGTGCCGCCGACCACGTGCGCGCACCCGGTCGCGAGGCTAACCAGTGCGGTGACTGCGACGACCAGTGGACCGCGACGATATCGAGCTGGGCATCTCGCGCCAGCGCGAGGACTGCCTGAAGCGCTGCGCAGCCAAGGGTTGGCATGCACCCATTGAGTATGGGGACAACGACATCCCCGCGTCCACCGAGCTGCTCGATGATCTGCGCCGGACCGGCTCCGGAGCGCTTCCCTTCCTGAACGCCTGCCGCGTCGAGCCATCATGATGTCCGGAATACTGTTGCCTCGTGAGTGCTTTTGCCGCTGCAACCGGGGTGGGATCGTGGCCGGGTACGTCGCCACGCCTCGCCGCCGAAGTGGTCGTGGGCGAGCTGCACACATTGCCCCATTTGGTCGAACTGCCGGCGCGGGGCGTGGGGGCGGACATGATCGGCCGGGCGGCCGCACTGCTGGTGGACATCGCGATCGACACGACGCCTCGGGGGTACCGGGTGGCGGCCCGGCCGGGCGCGGTGAGCCGGCGGGCGCGCAGCCTTCTGGACGAGGACGTCGATGCGCTGGAGGAGGCGTGGGAGCGGGCGGCGCTGCGGGGCGGCGAGAAGGCGGTAAAGGTGCAGGCGGTGGGGCCGGTGACATTGGCGGCGCAGTTGGAGTTGCCGAACGGACATCGGGCGATCACCGACGCCGGAGCGCTGCGGGATTTGACGACGTCGTTGGCGGAAGGCGTTGCGGCACACAGGGCGCAGGTGTCACGGCGGCTGGACAGCGAGGTGGTGGTGCAGTTCGACGAGCCGTCTTTGCCTGCGGCGCTGGCCGGAAGACTGACCGGCGTGACCGCGTTGGCGCCGGTGCATCCGGTGGACGAGACGGTCGCGGTGGACCTGCTGAACGAATGCGCAGCCGCGGTCGCCGGCGAGATAGCGGTGCACTGCTGCGCACCCGAGGCGCCGTGGGAGGTGTTGCACCGCAGCAATATTCACGCAATGGGCCTCGATCCGTCCGTGTTGGACCACAACGCACTGGACGGCCTCGCGGCGTTCGTCGACACCGGGCGGACGGTAATGTTGGGCGTCGTGCCGTCGGCACCACCGGAGCGCGCGCCCTCCGCTGAGCAGCTGGCCGAACGGGCGGCGGCGCTCACCGACCGGCTCGGGTTCGCGCGGGCACTGCTGTCCCAGCGGGTCGGTGTCACGCCGGCATGCGGGCTGGCAGGTGCCACACCCGAATGGGCCCGCACGGCCGTCGAATTGGCGCAGAAGGTCGCAGGCGCATTCGCGGACGACCCGGACGCGATCTAGTCGTCTCTGCCCACCCCGCGGGCGGGAATCCCCGTAGCGGATCGACGCTCACCTGGGGTGTCGGGGCGCTCCGATAGCCTGCGGTGGTGGCTGCGATGGATCCCGACGTGCGTCGGCGCTGGCGGGAGCTCGCCGAAGAGGTGCGCGAGCATCAGTTCCGGTACTACGTCAAGGACGCCCCCGTCATCGCCGACGCCGAATTCGACAAGCTTTTCAAGGAGCTGGCCGACCTCGAGGACCGGCACCCCGAGCTGCGGGTTCCCGACTCCCCGACGCAGCTGGTCGGCGGCGCCGGCTTCGCCACCGATTTCGCCGGGGCCGACCACCTGGAGCGGATGCTCAGCCTCGACAACGTGTTCGCGACCGACGAACTGCGGGCGTGGGCGAAGCGAGTCGAAAACCAGGTCGGCCGCGAGCCCGAGTATCTCTGCGAATTGAAGATCGACGGGGTCGCGCTGTCTCTGGTGTACCGCGATGGTCGGCTGACCCGTGCCGCCACTCGCGGTGACGGCCGCGTCGGCGAGGATGTCACCCTCAACGCGCGCACGATCGACGACATCCCCGAGACGCTCGCGGTGACAAAGGAACACCCGATACCGAAGGTGCTCGAGGTTCGCGGCGAGGTGTTCTTCCGGTTGTCTGATTTCGAGAACCTCAACGCCAGCCTGGTTGAGGAGGGCAAGGCGCCGTTCGCCAATCCCCGTAACAGCGCGGCCGGCTCGCTGCGGCAGAAGAACCCTGCTGTGACCGCCAAGCGCAAGCTGCGGATGATCTGCCATGGTGTCGGCCACACCGAAGGTTTCAGCCCGAAGACGCTTCACGAGGCCTACTCCGCGTTGAAGTCCTGGGGTCTGCCGGTGTCCGAGCACACGACCCGGGTCGAGGGCATCGGCGCGGTTGAGGAGCGCGTCGGTTACTGGGGTGAGCATCGTCACGATGTCGAACACGAGATAGATGGGGTCGTCGTCAAAGTCGACGACGTCGCGTTGCAGCGGCGCCTAGGCTCCACGTCTCGAGCGCCGCGCTGGGCGATCGCCTACAAATACCCGCCGGCGGAAGCTCAGACCAGGCTGCTCGACATTCGGGTCAATGTCGGTCGCACCGGCCGGGTCACGCCGTTCGCCTACATGACGCCGGTCAAGGTGGCCGGCTCCACCGTCAGCCTCGCGACGCTGCACAACGCATCGGAGGTCAAGCGCAAGGGTGTGTTGATCGGCGACGTCATCGTGATCCGCAAGGCCGGTGACGTCATTCCGGAGGTACTCGGCCCGGTCGTGGACCTGCGCGAAGGCACCGAACGGGAGTTCGTGATGCCCACCCATTGCCCCGAGTGCGGAACGCCGCTGGCCCCGGCCAAAGAGGGGGACGCAGACATCAGGTGCCCCAACGCGCGGTCGTGCCCGGCGCAGTTGCGGGAGCGCGTGTTCCACGTGGCCGGGCGCGGCGCCCTCGACATCGAGGGACTCGGCTACGAGGCCGCGATCGCCCTGTTGAAGGCGGATGCGATCGGCGACGAGGGCGACCTTTTTGCCCTGACGGAAGATGACCTGCTGCGCACCGATCTGTTCACGACCAAGGACGGCGCCCTGTCCGCCAACGGTGCCCGGCTGCTGCACAACCTTGACCGGGCGAAGTCTCGGCCGTTGTGGCGGGTGTTGGTAGCACTGTCGATCCGCCACGTCGGCCCCACCGCCGCGCGCGCGCTGGCCGCCGAGTTCGGCAGCATCGACGCGATCGAGGAGGCGTCGCAAGAGCAGTTGGCCGCAGTCGACGGCGTCGGGCCGACCATCGCGGAGGCCGTGACCGAATGGTTCACCGTCGACTGGCACCGCGCGATCGTCGACAAGTGGCGATCAGCCGGCGTGCGCATGGAAGACGAACGAGACGCCGGCGTCGAGCGCACGCTGGAGGGGTTGTCGATTGTGGTGACCGGTTCGCTGGCCGGATTCTCCCGGGACGAGGCCAAGGAGGCGATCGTCGCCCGCGGCGGCAAGGCCGTCGGCTCGGTGTCGAAGAAGACGGCCTTCGTGGTGGCGGGTGACTCGCCAGGCTCGAAATACGACAAGGCCGCCGAACTCGGTGTGCCGATCCTTGACGAAGACGGCTTCCGCGATCTCTTGCGCAGCGGGCCCCCGCCGTCCAAATAGCTCGCCGCCCCTACCGCACGATCGTCGCGACGATTCCGGCCAGGTAACCCAACCGGGCCACCTCGGAGGGACGAAAGTCCGGGCCTCCGGGGCGACCGAGCATGATCGCGCAGTGCGGGTCGCCCAGCGGCGCCGCCGCCAGGGTGGTGTCCATGTCGCGCCACACCTGGGGCACCCAGTCGGCCGAGCCGTCGAGCGCCGTGGGGTGGTCGAGGGGCAGCCATGGCGATGACGTGGCGGCCGTCTCGGGCGCGCCGGAGCTGCCGACGATGCGCTCCAGGCCGCGGTCGTTTAGCCGGATCACCGTGCACCAGCCGACGCGCAGCACCCGTGGGGCCTCGTCCGCGAGCACCTGCAGCTTGTTGACCTGGTCCGGCCCGGCGGCGGCGACGTGATCGATCAGCTCGAGCTCGCGGTGGGCCTCGAGCAGGCCGGTGTGCGGCCGGATGCTGTCCACCCGAACGCCGTTGAGCGCTTCGGCCGCGGTGATCAGCATGTCGGGCATGGCGCCGGGCGGCAGCTCGACCACGAGATCGTCGATGGCGACTCCGGACATGCGCTCGACGACGTCTAGCGACAGGATGTCCGCACCGACCGACCCGAGGGCCACGGCCAGCGAGCCGAGGCTGCCCGGCTGGTCGACCAGCGCGACCCGGAGCAGATATGAAGGCACGGGCAACACTGTCGCACAGCACGCGCCGATGAGCAGGTCACGAGCACCGATGAGCGCTCGCGCGAAGAGCAGACCAGCACCGATGAGCGCTCGCGCGAAGGGCAGACCAGCACCGATGAGCGCTCGCGCGAAGAGCAGACCAGCACCGATGAGCGCTCGCGCGAAGAGCAGACCAGCACCGACGAGCGCTCGCGCGGAGCAGTCCAAACACGCCCGCTAGGCTTCCGGAACGTGGCTCAGATCTCCCGCGACGAAGTTGCCCGGCTGGCCAAGCTGGCGCGGCTGGCGCTCACCGACGCCGAGCTCGACAGCTTCGCGGGGCAACTCGACGCGATCCTCGGGTACGTGAGCCAGGTGCAGTCCGTCGACGTGACCGACGTCAAGCCCACCGGCAACCCGCTCAAGGACGTGAATGTGTCCCGCCCCGACGTGGTCGAGCCGTGCCTCACGCAGGACGAGGTGCTCGGCGAGGCGCCGGCGGCAGTCGACGGCCGGTTTGCGGTGCCGCGGATCTTGGGGGAGCCGCAATGACCGAGCTGACCCGGCTCGACGCCGCGACCCTGGCCGCGAAAATCGCGGGCGGCGAGGTGTCGTCGGTCCAGGTGACCCAGGCTCACCTGGACCAGATCGAGGCAACCGACGGTCAGTATCGCGCGTTTCTGCACGTCGCGGCCGAGCAGGCGCTCGCGGATGCCGCGCGGGTGGACGCCGCGGTGGCCGCGGGCGAGCAGCCGCCGTCGCCGCTGACCGGGGTCCCGCTGGCCCTCAAGGACGTGTTCACGACCAGGGGCATGCCGACGACGTGCGGTTCGAAGATCCTGGAGGGTTGGCGCTCGCCGTACGACGCGACGGTGACCGTCAGGCTGCGGGCCGCGGGGATCCCGATCCTGGGCAAGACCAACATGGATGAGTTCGCGATGGGCAGTTCGACCGAGAATTCGGCGTACGGCCCGACCTTCAACCCGTGGGACGTCGAGCGGGTGCCGGGTGGATCGGGGGGCGGCAGCGCCGCGGCGCTGGCCGCGTTCCAGGCACCGCTCGCGATCGGCTCCGACACCGGCGGGTCGATTCGCCAGCCGGCGGCCCTGACCGCGACCGTGGGAGTTAAACCCACGTACGGCACGGTGTCGCGGTACGGGCTGGTCGCGTGCGCGTCGTCGCTCGATCAGGGCGGCCCGTGTGCGCGCACCGTGCTCGACACCGCGCTGCTGCACGCGGTGATCGCCGGTCACGATCACAAGGACTCCACGTCGGTCGAGGCGCCGGTGCCGGACGTCGTCGCCGCGGCCCGCGCCGGTGCGGCCGGCGACCTGACGGGTGTGCGTATCGGCGTGGTCAGCCAGTTGCGCGGCGATGGCTACCAGGCGGGGGTGCTGGAGTCGTTCAACGCCGCGGTCGAGCAGTTGACCGCGCTGGGCGCGGAGGTCAGCGAGATCTCCTGCCCGCATTTCGAGCACGCGCTGGCGGCCTACTACCTGATCCTGCCGTCGGAGGTGTCGTCGAACCTGGCCCGCTTCGACGGGATCCGGTACGGCCTTCGCGTCGGTGACGACGGCACGCGCACCACCGAAGAGGTGATGGCGCTCACCCGGGCTGCCGGATTCGGCCCGGAGGTCAAGCGCCGCATCATGATTGGCACCTATGCCCTGTCCGCCGGATACTACGACGCCTACTACAACCAGGCGCAGAAGGTCCGCACATTGATCGCGGCAGATCTCGACGTGGCGTACACCAACGTCGACGTTCTGGTGTCTCCGACGACGCCGACCACGGCATTCCGGCTGGGAGAGAAGGTCGACGACCCGCTCGCGATGTACCTCTTCGACCTGTGCACGCTGCCGCTGAATCTGGCCGGGCATTGCGGGATGTCGGTGCCGTCCGGGCTGTCGCCCGACGATTCGCTGCCGGTGGGGCTGCAGATCATGGCGCCGGCATTGGCCGATGAGCGGCTGTACCGCGTCGGCGCCGCCTACGAGGCGGCCAGGGGGCCACTTCCCGCCGCGATCTGACATCCACGGTGCGCTCGGGGGGAGAGATGGGGAAGATGAACCCATGCGCATTGGAATACTCACCGGCGGCGGCGACTGTCCCGGCCTGAACGCGGTGATCCGCGCGGTGGTACGTACATGCGACTCCCGATACGGCTCGTCCGTCGTGGGTTTCCAGGACGGCTGGCGCGGGCTGCTGGAGGACCGCCGGATTCAGCTCGCCAACGACGATCGCAACGACCGCCTGCTTGCCAAGGGCGGCACGATGCTGGGCACTGCTCGCGTACACCCCGACAAGCTGCGGGCCGGGCTGGCCCAGATCATGCAGACCCTCGACGACAACGGCATCGACGTGCTCATTCCGATCGGCGGCGAGGGCACGCTGACGGCCGCGAATTGGCTGTCGCAAGAGAATGTTCCCGTGGTCGGCGTGCCGAAGACGATCGACAACGACATCGACTGCACCGACGTGACGTTCGGCCACGACACCGCGCTCACCGTCGCCACGGATGCGATCGACCGGCTGCATTCCACGGCCGAGTCCCATCAACGGGTGATGCTCGTCGAGGTGATGGGCCGCCACGCCGGCTGGATCGCGCTGAATGCTGGGATGGCGTCCGGCGCTCACATGACGCTGATTCCCGAGCAGCCGTTCGACGTGGAGGAAGTGTGCCGCCTGGTGAAACGGCGTTTCCAGCGCGGCGACTCGCACTTCATCTGTGTGGTGGCCGAGGGCGCTAAACCCGCTGCCGGCTCGATGAACCTGAGGGAGGGCGGCCTCGATGAGTTCGGCCATGAGAAGTTCACCGGCGTGGCCGCGCAGCTGGCGGTCGATGTCGAGAAACGCATCCGAAAAGAGGTGCGTGTGACCGTGCTGGGGCATGTGCAGCGCGGCGGCACGCCGACCGCGTACGACCGCGTGCTCGCCACCCGGTTCGGGGTCAATGCGGCGGACGCCGCGCACGCCGGCGAGTACGGGATGATGGTGTCGCTGCGTGGCCAGGAGATCGGCCGGGTGCCGTTGGCAGAGGCCACCCGTCAGCTGAAGTTGGTGCCACAGAGCCGCTACGACGACGCCGCGGCGTTCTTCGGCTGAGCCGATTCCCCGCGACACTTAAGCCGCCGCGACGACACGCCGGGAACAGCCGCAGCCATTTCAGTTTCGGAGCGACGACACCAACGTAAGGCAATTTTGTCAAGGGTTGGGGGGCCTGCCCGTTCCTCGTCTCCACGTAGCTTGTCAACCGGGTTTACTTTCCCGACAGCGTTCAATCGAGTTCGGTGAGGACG